>JAESGR010000544.1_pt1 | contig 23332 bp, 22 predicted proteins | sample 9269771 | NCBI WGS metagenome assembly JAESGR01 (sample SAMN15739572, study PRJNA653492) | algae metagenome | isolation source: Chroococcus sp. CMT-3BRIN-NPC107 and co-occurring heterotrophs from well... | place: USA: Clark Mountains Wilderness, California | collected 2010-04-18 | reverse complement strand
CAACAATGCCAGCCGCACCCATACCGTGATCGAGGTGAATGGCCGCGATCGCCCCGGTCTCCTGTTCGATCTGGCCAAGGCGCTCATGGAGTCCGGCCTGGTGATCAGCTCAGCTCATATCAGCACCTATGGCGAGCGGGTCGTCGACGTGTTCTACGTCAAGGACGTGTTCGGCATGAAGGTCACCGTGCGGAGCAAGACGTTGAAGGTGCACAAGCTCCTGACCGAGGCCCTGAGCCTGACCTGATCGGATTCTTTGCTTGAGCTGGTTGCGCGCATCGACGGTCGTGGCCGCTTCCACCCTCGCCTCCCGCGTCCTGGGCTTCCTGCGCGACGTGCTGATGGCGCAGGCGCTGGGAGCCGGCGTGGCTGCGGATGCCTTCCTGATCGCCCTGAAGATCCCGAACCTGCTGCGCCGGCTGTTCGCCGAGGGCGCCTTCTCGGCGGCCTTCGTGCCCTTGTTCAGCCAGGTGCAGGTCGAGGAGGGCACGAGTTCGGCCCTGGCGCTTGCCGGCAGGGCGATGACCGTGCTGAGCCTCGCCCTCCTGGCGCTCACGGGCCTGGCTCTCGTCGCGATGCCGCTGTTGATCGGCCTGCTGGCACCCGGCTTCGACATATTCGATCCGCGGCGTGATCTCGCGATCGAGTTGACGCGCCGCACCTTCCCTTACGTCTGGTTCATCTCGCTCGCAGCCCTCCTGGCGGGTGTGCTGAACGTGGCCGGCAGCTTCGCCCTGCCGGCCCTGGTGCCGGTGATCCTGAACCTCGTCCTCATCGCGGCGCTGCTTCTGGCCGATGGCGCACCGGCCATGGTGGTGCCGGTCCTGGCGCTGGCCTTGCCGATCGCCGGCATCCTGCAGTTGGCAGCACTCCTCCTTGCCTGCCGCATGGCGGGCGTGCCGGTCGTTCCCCGCTTCGACCTCCGCGACCGTCGCATCCGCCTGCTTGGCCGGCGGATCCTGCCGGGACTGGCCAGTGCGGGAATCTACCAGATCAACGTCGTGATCGTGACGATCATGGCAACAGCCCTGGCCCCCGGCGCCGTCTCGTTCCTCTACTTCGCCGACCGGCTGGCCCAGCTGCCTCTGGGCCTGATCGGCGTCGCAATCTCGACGGCCCTCCTGCCGCTGGTGGCGCGTCGCTTGGCCGAGGGGCGGTTCGAGGAAGCAAAGGCCATGCGCAACCAGGCGGTCGAGGTCGCCCTGCTCTTGACCCTGCCGGCAGCGGCCGGCTTGACCGCGCTCGCGCTGCCGATCGTCCAGATCCTGTTCGGCCGGGGTGCGTTCGATCTTGCCGCCACGGCCGCCACGGCGACGGCCCTGCAGGCCTGCGCCCTGGGACTGCCGGCGGCCGTGCTCGTCCGGATCCTGGCGGCCACCTTCTTCGCGCGCGGCGACATGCGCACGCCGCTACTGGGTGCCGCGGCGGCCCTGGTGGTCAACCTCGGCGCAGGGCTCGCCATGCTGTCGAGCCTGGAGCATCTGGGGCTGGCGATCGCAGCCAGCCTGGGCAGCTGGGCTAACCTCCTCGTCTTGTCCTGGCGGCTGGGCGCGATCGAGGAGCGGGCCTTTTCCAGGCGTACCAAGCAGCGGGCGGCAAGCATGCTTGCCTGCGCGGCGGTCTGCGGGTCGCTGGGGGCGCAGGCCTTCGAGGAGCTGGGCCGTCTGGGCGACCCCATTGCACTCGGTAGCGCCATCCTGGTGGCGGCACTCGGCTTCTTCGCCATGGTGACGATCGTGCGTGCCGTCCGGCCGAAGGAGTTGACCGCCCTGCTCCGGGACCGCGCTTGACGCGAACGGCCGGCTCGGCCATCCCACCCGCTCCCCATCCCGCCCGCCCTTCCAAAGGCTCGTTCATGTCCGGCCGCATCTTTTCCGGCGTCCAGCCGACCGGTGCCCTCCATCTCGGCAACTACCTGGGCGCGATCCGGCACTGGGTGCGGCTGCAGCAGGACTACGAGGCGATCTATTGCGTGGTCGACCAGCACGCGATCACGCTCCCACAGGACCCGAAGGAGTTGCATGCCGCCACGCGCGAGGTGGCGGCGGCACTGATCGCCTGCGGGATCGACCCGGAGCGCTCGATCCTGTTCAACCAGTCGACGGTCCCGGCGCATGCCCAGCTCGCCTGGGTGCTGATGTGCCAGACCCCGATCGGGTGGCTGAACCGGATGACGCAGTTCAAGGAAAAGGCCGGCAAGCAGCGCGAGAACGCGGGTGCCGGGCTCTATACCTATCCGGTGCTGATGGCGGCCGACATCCTGGTGTACCGGGCCACGCATGTGCCGGTGGGCGAGGACCAGAAGCAGCACCTGGAGCTGGCACGCGACACGGCCGGCGCCTTCAACCGGCAATACGGCGTCGAGTTCTTCACCCTTCCCGAGCCGATGATCCTGGGCGAGGCCACCCGGGTGATGTCGCTGCGCGACGGCACCAAGAAGATGAGCAAGTCCGACACGTCGGACTATAGCCGCATCAACCTGACGGACGATGCCGACACGATCGCCCAGAAGATCCGCAAGGCGAAGTCCGACCCGATCGAGGGGGTGAGCTACGACCTCGAGAAGCGGCCGGAAGCGTCCAACCTGCTCACGATCTACGCGGCCCTGTCCGATCGCAGCCGCCAGGAGGTGGAGAACGAATTCGCCTCGGCCAATTTCTCGACCTTCAAGGGCCGGCTCGCCGAACTGTGCGTGGAGAAGCTGTCGCCGATCACGACCGAGATGCGTCGCCTGCTGGCGGACCCGGGCGAGATCGACCGTGTGCTGAACCGTGGGGCGGAGCGCGCCAATGCCATTGCGGCGCCGATCCTGCGCGAGGTCTACGACCTGATCGGTTTCCGGCAGGCCTGACCTTCCAGCCGTTCGCTGCGGTAGCCATGTGCGGCAGGTAGCTGTCCTGCCAGGGGATCGATAATGGCCGATGTTGAGGTGCAGACGACGACGCGGCGCCCGCTCTTGCGGCGGCTGCTGCTGGGGGTGCCGGCCCTGATCGTGCTCGCCGTCGTCGGCTGGTACCTCGTCGGCATGATCGTCGTTCATCGGATCGACGACGACCCGAACTTCGCCGTGGCCTCGACGGCACCGCCAAACGGCTCGCGTACGGTCGCTGCCATGGCCGACCTGATCGAGCGCGAGATCGACGTGAACGAGTGGACGCCGAACGAGCCGTTCTTCAAGCCAGGCGTGCTGCTCGACAACATGCCGAGCTATCAGACGGGACTGGTGGCGGCCGTCCAGCGCTTCGGCGTCTCCGTGCGGGATCGCCTGGCCCGTGCCCGCGGCTCGTCCCAGGCCGATGCCGACCTGACCCGGGCCATGGGCCTTCTGGCCTATCCGGGCAACGTCTGGGTGTGGAACCCCGCGGTATCCTGGGCGCCGACGGCCACGACCGAAAGCCAGTACCGTCAGGCGGTCCAGGCCCTGCGGGCCTACAACCTCCGGCTGGGCGCCGGCGAGGCGTCGTTGGAGCGCCGGGGCGACAACCTGATGGACACGCTGGACGCTGTGGCCTCCGATCTCGGCTCCACCTCGGCGGCGATCAGCCAGGCGATCGACAACAACAGGAACCGCTGGTTCGACTTCTATGCCGACGACCTGTTCTACACGAACAAGGGGCAGCTCTACGCCTACTACATCCTCCTGCGCGAGCTCGGCCTGGACTATGCCGACGTGATCCGCGAGCGAGGAGCAGGATCGAACTGGGCGGAGATGCTCGACAGTTTCCAGCAGGCTGCGACCGTTCAGCCCTGGGTGGTGGTTAATGGCGGGCTGGATAGCCAGTTCAAGCCGAACCACTTGGCCAACCAGGGCTTCCTCCTGCTGCGGGCGCGTACGCAGTTGCGTGAAGTAACCAACATCCTCTTGCGGTGACGAGGTCGGCTCGCCAACTCAACGGCACGGAGATCGACATCATGTTCATTCAGACCGAGCAGACGCCCAACCCGGCGACGCTCAAGTTCCTTCCCGGCCGGCCTGTGCTCGAGAGCGGCCAGGTCGAAGTGCTGGATGCCGACGAGGCGGAGCGCGTCTCGCCGCTTGCCAGGCGGCTGTTTGCCGTTGAAGGCGTGCGTTCGGTGTTCATGGCCAAAGATTTCGTCGCGGTGACGAAGCAGATGGGCGCCGACTGGTACCTGCTGAAGCCGGCCGTGCTCGGTGCGATGGTCGAGCACTTCATGTCGGGTGAGGATGCCATCGTCGAGCAGTCCGCGCCTGAGCCGGTGGCCACGGTCGAGGACGATGAGACGGTCGCCAAGATCAAGGAGCTGCTGAACACGCGTGTCCGCCCGGCCGTCGCCAACGACGGCGGTGACATCGTCTTCCACGGGTTCGATCGCGGCGTCGTCTACCTTCACATGAAGGGAGCCTGCGCGGGTTGTCCTTCCTCGGTCGTCACCCTGAAGAACGGCATCGAGAACCTGCTGCGCTACTACGTGCCGGACGTCGTCGAAGTCCGCGCGATCGACTGACGTTTTCGCGGGCGGAACCGGATTGCGCATTCTAGCGATCGACGGGACGGGCCCGATCGCCGTGGCAGCCTGTGTGGCAAGACCCGGTGGCGAGCCGGTGATCCTGGCGTCGATCGAGCGCGCGATTGCTCGGGATGCCGACCTCCTTCCAGCCGGCGTTGCCGCCTGCCTGCCGGCAGCCGGATGGTCGGCACGCGACTGGGACGTATTGGCCTGTTCGATCGGCCCTGGCTCCTTCACGGGAATCAGGGTCGCCGTCGCCCTGGCCCGGGGGCTCGCCATGGCAGCTGGACGACCTGTGCTTGCGGTCACCCGATTCGAGGCAATCGCAGCGCACGCACGCGGCGCCGGTATCACTGCGCCGTTGCAGGTCGTGATCGATGGCGGACGCGGCAACTGGTACGTGCAGGATATGGGCAGTGCCGGAACGATCTCGCAGCCGCCCGCCACCATGCCGGCGATCCCACAGGAAAGCGGTGCCGGCATGATGGTCGGCAGCGGGCCGGGCGTAACCGAGGTCGAGTCGGACGCCACCGATGTCGCCCGCGTGGCGGCGATCAGGCTGGCGGGAGGCGAGCAGCCGGTGCAAGGCAGGGACCTGGTGCCGCTCTATCTTCGTGGCGCAGATGCACGTGCCGATGCAGGCCGCTCGCTGCTGCAGGCGGCGGGATACGCGCCGTGGCGATGATGGCGCTGCCGCGCCCAGGTCAGATCGCCGTGAAGAACATCGGCCCGTTCGACCTTGGCCGGCTGGCACGCCTCCATCGTGGCTGCTTCGAAGATGGCTGGTCGCGATCGGACATCGCGCACCTCCTGTCGCTTCCCGGCAGCTTCGGCCTCATCGCGCGCTGCTACGAGCGGGGGTTGTCGGCCATTGATGGGCTGCGGGGCGTGGGTTTCGCGATCTGCCGTGTGGTGCGCGACGAGAGCGAACTACTTTCGATTGGTGTGCTGCAACCTTGGCGGCAACGTGGGGTTGCCGGCACGTTACTCGAAGCAGCCATGGCGCGCGCTCATGCAGCAGGCGCCGAGACGATGTTCCTGGAAGTTGCGGTCGATAATGTACCCGCGCAAACTTTATATGAAATGCATCGCTTCCAGAGAGTAGGCACACGGCTCGACTATTATCATCGCCCGGACGGGCGTAAGATCAGCGCATATACGATGAAGGCTTCCTTGTATGAGCCTAGGTCGACAGTCACAAGCGACTAGTCGCCACCACGCCTGACCACGAGTTCGAAGATACCCTGATCCACGGCTTGCCGGCTTACGATCTCGTGGCCGTGATCTGCAAGCGAGCGAGGAACATTAACAAGTGGTTCACCTTCGTTAAGGCGAATGCGCAGCAGGTCGCCGGGGCGCATTTTCTCCAGCATGAGTTTGGTTCGGACAAATGTGATCGGACATGTGTCCCGCGTGATGTCCAAGGTTGCTTCGCCGGAGCCCAACTCTTCTCGCCTTTTCTGTATCGTTTTGCAAATGCCCCTTGCAGGGACGGACCAGCGAAATATAGTAGTGGCTTGCGTATTACCAAGATGGCCAGGAGCCTTCAGAGAAAAATGACGGAGCAGTTGACCCAAAACGAACTTCTGTCGCTCACGACGGAGATCGTCGCGGCGCACGTGTCCAACAATACGGTGCCGTCCACCGAGTTGCCGGACCTTATCAGGCTCGTATATTCTTCCCTGTCATCCCAGGGAGTCGAGATCAAGGAGGAGCCACAGGAGAAACTGACTCCCGCGGTGCCGGTGAAGAAGTCGGTGACGCCGGAGTACATCATCTGCCTGGAGGACGGTAAGAAGCTGAAGATGCTGAAGCGGCATCTGAAGACCCGTTACAATATGTCGCCGGAAGATTACCGCAAGCGGTGGGGCCTGCCGGACGACTATCCAATGGTGGCGCCCGCCTACGCAGAACAGCGCTCGTCCCTGGCCAAGAAGATCGGCCTCGGCACGAAGCCGCGTGCACGTGGCCGCCGCGGCGGCTGATGGATTCTGGGTAGCTGCGATCGGCCGTCCGGCATTTCCGCGAGGAAGTGCCGTGGCCGGCGTAACGAAGCGTAACTTGACGGCTCCGACCGCACCGGGAAATAACTCGGCGGAGAAGAACGGATATTTGGCTGGCGGGTGACGAAGAAGCTCTTCATCAAGACCTATGGCTGTCAGATGAATGTGTACGACTCCGAGCGCATGGCCGGAGCGCTTTCAGCCCACGGTTACACCGCCACCGACCTGATCGAGGAAGCCGACCTCGTCGTTCTGAACACCTGCCACATCCGCGAGAAGGCCGCCGAGAAGGTCTATTCGGAGCTGGGACGGGTGCGGCAGCTGCGTGACCGTCGCCGGGCGGACGGCCAGGACGTCACGATCGCCGTGGCCGGTTGCGTCGCCCAGGCCGAAGGTGAGGCGATGCTTCAGCGCGCGCCCTTCATCGATGTGGTCGTGGGTCCGCAGGCCTATCACCGCCTGCCCGAGATGCTGGCCAGGCGCGGGAACCGTGGTCCCGGCATCGTCGACACCGAGTTTCCGATCGAGAGCAAGTTCGACGAACTGCCGGACGCGCTGGTCCCCGCGGGGCCATCGGCCTTCCTGACCATCCAGGAAGGCTGCGACAAGTTCTGCACGTTCTGCGTGGTACCTTACACCCGCGGCGCGGAGGCATCGCGGCCGGCCGGGGCGATCTTGCGCGAGGCCAGGACGCTCGTGCAGGGCGGAGCCTGCGAAATCACCCTGCTCGGGCAGAACGTGAACGCGTATCGCGGCACCGCGCCCGACGGCACCGGGTGGGGACTGGGCCGGCTGGTACGGGAGCTGGCGGAGATCCCAGGTCTCGCCCGCATCCGCTACACCACCTCCCACCCGCGCGACGTCGACGACGATCTGATCAGTGCCCATCGCGACGTGCCGCAGCTCATGCCCTTCCTGCACCTGCCGGTACAGTCGGGTTCCGACCCGATCCTGAAGGCGATGAACCGAAAGCATACGGCCGACGACTACCTGCGGATCGTGGAACGGCTGCGCGACGCGCGCCCGGACCTGGCACTCTCGTCCGACTTCATCGTAGGTTTTCCCGGCGAGAGCGACGAGGATTTCCGGGCGACGCTGCGCCTAGTCGAACGCGTCGGCTATGCGCAGGCCTTCTCGTTCAAGTACAGCCCTCGACCCGGGACACCTGCCAGCCTGATGAAGAAGCAGCTCCGCGACCCGGTGAAGACCGAACGGCTCGCACATTTGCAGGAACTTCTGGAAGTGCAGCGCCGTTCGTTCGACAGCGCCAGCATCGGGGTGCAGATGGAGGTTCTGATCGAGCGCGATGGCCGCGATCCAGGCAGCAAGGTAGGCCGCTCGCCCTGGCTGCAGATCGTCCATTTGGAGGGACCTGATCTCAGGGTCGGGGACCTCGTGACGGTGGAGATCGAGCAACTGCATGCCCGCAGCCTTGGTGGCCGGCTGCTTGGACCGCCAGCCCAACGAGGACGCGCCGCTTGAAGTCCCTCCTGCCGATGGCAGAACTGGACCACGCCGATCGGCGTGTCGTTCTTCCGGACAACCGGCTTTGTGCCATCGTGTTCGGCCAGCACCATAGCCACCTCGCCCGTATCGAGCAGCAGCTACCGGTCAACCTGGTGGCGCGCGGCAACGAGGTGATCGTGCACGGGGACGACCCGGATGCGGTCAACTCGGCGGCAACCGTGCTGCAGGAACTTTATGTGCGTGCGCGGGGTGGTGAGGATGTGGGCAGGGACGAGGTGGATGCAGTCATCCGCATGGTGACCGCTGGCGAGCCCTTGCCGACCGAAGGCTTCCGCGGGCAGCAGTCGGCGGTGCGGACCGAGCGCAAGCTCGTGGTGCCGCGAACGCCCAACCAGGCCCGGTATCTGGAAGCACTGCAGAAGAACGATCTGGTGCTGGGGCTGGGTCCCGCAGGCACGGGCAAGACCTACCTCGCCGTGGCGGCGGCGGTGGCCGCAATGAAGGCGCGCACCGTCGAGCGGCTGATCCTGTCGCGGCCGGCGGTGGAAGCCGGCGAACGGCTGGGCTTCCTTCCGGGCGACATGCGCGAGAAGGTCGATCCCTACCTACGCCCGATCTACGACGCGCTCCACGATCTCCTGCCCGAAGGAAGGCTGGAGCGGGCGATCGAAAGCGGCCAGATCGAAATCGCTCCGCTCGCGTTCATGCGCGGACGCACGCTCCGGAACGCCGCGGTCATCCTGGACGAGGCGCAGAACGCCACGCCAGTACAGATGAAGATGTTCCTCACCCGCCTTGGCGAGAACTCTCGCATGGTGGTGACCGGCGACCCCAGCCAGTCGGACCTGCCGCCTGGCGTGAAGTCGGGGCTGCAGGACGCCGTCGATCGGCTGGAGAACATCGAGGGGATCGCCGTGGTCCGGTTCGGCCAGGCCGACATCGTGCGCCATCCCTTGGTGCAGAGGATCGTGCGGGCCTACGAGCCCGACGACGTGGCCCCGCTCGCCGCTGATGCGGGCGTGGCAAGGACGCTCCAGCGTGGAACGTCCCTTTCGGTACGGGAACAATGAACGACGACAGTAGTCACCCGATCGAGGTGACGGTCGAGGCAGAGGCCTGGAACACGACCGTCACCGACCCGATCGGGCTCGTGCAGACAACCGCGGCCCAGACGCTGATCGAAGCGGCGCCGGCCCATCTGCGGAACGCGCAGGTCTCGGTCCTCCTGACCGATGATGAACGGATCCGTATCCTCAACCACGACTGGCGTGGCAAGGACAAGCCGACCGACGTGCTGTCGTTTCCGGCCTATGACCCGGACGTGCCCGTGCCGCCCGGCATGGTGCCGGAACTGGGCGACATCGCCGTTGCCCTGGAGACGGTCAGACGTGATGCAGCCGCGGAAGGCCGGGCGGCCGAGGAACATCTCCGCCACATGATCGTCCATGGCGTGCTGCACCTCCTCGGCTTTGACCACGAGACCGGCGAATCCGATGCCCTGCGCATGGAGCGGACGGAGGCCATGATCCTCGCCCGATTCGGCATCGCCGATCCCTACGCGGAGGCCGTGCCGTGAGGCAATTGCAGCGGCGGGCGGAACAGAACCCGTCCCTGTTCGGCGACCTGCTCAAGCGCCTGCGCAGCTTTGCTGGTGCCGCGGACGACGAGGAAGGCTCAATCCGGCGCCAGATCGAGCGCCTGATCCGCGGCGAGGACGATGGCGCCGGCCCTGCCCTCGCCCCGGCGGTGGGGGAATTGGTCCTCAACGCGCTGGCCTTCGGCGAATTGCAGGTCGCCGACGTCATGGTCCAGCGCCCCGACATCAAGGCAGTGCCGAAGGACGCGACACTGGCCAAGGTCCTGGACACGATGCACGCCGGCATGCACACGCGCCTGCCCGTCTATGGGACGGCCTTGGACGACATCGTCGGCATGGTGCACGTCAAGGACCTCCTGCCGTTCTTCCTGCAGCCCGACGGGTTCGACCTGGCAACGGTCACGCGCCGCGTCCTGGTGGTCCCGCCCTCCATGAGCGTCCTGGCCCTGGTGCGCGAGATGCGCGACACCCGCGTGCACATGGCGGTGGTGGTCGACGAGTTCGGCGGGACGGACGGGCTGGTCACGATGGAGGATCTGGTCGGCGAGATCATCGGCGAGATCCCCGATGAGCACGATCCGGCGACCGATGCACAGATCGTCCGCCAGCCGGACGGGACCATCGACGTGGACGGGCGGGTCTATCTGGACGATCTCGAGGAAGAACTCGATGTTCGGTTGGCCGACGAGGAAACGCGGGAAGAGGTCGAGACCATCAGCGGCCTGATCTCGGCGCTGGTCGACCGGATCCCGATGGCTGGCGAGACCATCCAGCACCCGGCCGGGCTCACGTTCGAGATCCTGGACGCGAGCACCCGGCGGATCGAGCGGGTGAAGATCCACGACCGCCGTGACAAGGCCGCGGGCGACGTCGAGGTGGCGAGTGACTGAACCGGCGCCGCCTAGCCGGATCGAGACCGCTCTTCTCCGTCACCCGCTGCTGACCGCCGCGCTGGCGGGCATCGCGGCGGCACTCGCCCTGCCGCCCTGGCACATCGTTCCGGGACTGCTGGGCTTCGCCTTGCTGGCCCTGCTCATCGCCCGCGCGCCCAGCGCCGCGCGGGCGTTCGGCCGCGGTCTCGCCTTCACCTTTCCGCACTACCTCCTCTCGCTCTACTGGGTGGCGATCGCCTTCTCCGCGGAGGCGGAGCAGGTTGGTGCGCTGGCACTGCCGGCGACCTTCCTGATGTGCCTGGTCTGCGCGCTGATCCCGGCGATCGGCATGTTCCTGCTGCGGCTGGCGGGCGTCTCGCATACCCTTCCTACCGCGCTTGGGATCGCCACGATCTGGGGGCTCACCGAGTGGATCAGGGGCGCGGTCATAGGTTTCCCCTGGAACCCCATGGCCCTGGTCTGGGCGGCGAGCGAGCCGACCCTGCAAGTCCTCTCGCTGACGGGAACGCCTGCCCTCTCGGTGCTGACCGTCGGGGCGGCGGGTGCTGCAGTCGTGACGCTCACTCCTGCGGCCCTGGCGCAGCGGCTTGCCGGCTTGGCACCGGCCCTGGTGCTGACGCTCGTGATCGTCGGCTTTGGCTGGTGGAAACTGTCCATTCCCCTGCCGCCGCCGACCGACCTGGAGTTGCGGATCGTCCAGGCGGATATCGCGCAGGACCATAAATGGGATCCGGAACGGCTGCGGGAGAATTTTCTGCGGCATGTCGAACTGTCCGAGGAGCCGGCACCAACGCTGCCGAAGATCGTGATCTGGCCGGAAAGTGCTGTACCGTTCTCCCTGGAGAGCGACGAGGTGGCTCGCGGCTATGTCAGCCGGATCGCGATGCGTGGCGATGGCTATGTGGTGGTGGGCTCGAACCACTTCGCGCGCGGCACGGACGACAGCCTGCTCGCGAACAACAGCGTCTACATCCTCGACGGCAAGGGCGAGTTCGGGCCTCGCTATGACAAGGTCAACCTGGTGCCGTTCGGTGAGTTCCTGCCGTTCCGCTGGGCGTTGGGTGCCCTTGGCCTCGAAGCCGTGGCGGCGCGTGGCGACTTCCAGCGCGGGCCTGGCCGGGTCACCGTCGCACTGGACGGGATCCCGCCCTTCTCGCCCCTGGTTTGCTACGAGGTGGCCTTTCCCTCCGAAGCCACCGACGGGACCGGCCGGGCACGCTGGCTCCTGAATATCACCAACGACGCCTGGTTCGGCGACAGTGCCGGCCCTTGGCAGCATCTGGCACTGGCCCGCGCCCGCAGCGTCGAGGAAGGCCTGCCGATCGTCCGGGCGGCGAACACGGGCATCTCCACCGTCACCGACAGTTATGGACGGGTGCTGGCGGAACTGGGCCTTGGCGAGCGCGGCGTGATCGATGGTCAGCTTCCGGCGGCGTTGCCGGAAAGACCGATGGGTGGACGATACGGGACGATGCTGGGTTGGTTGGCGATCGTCCTGCTCGGGTCTGCTTGCCTATGGCGGGAATACAGGGCAAACAGTCCACCTTCTGAGTGAACAGCCGTCCCTGGCGAGCATGAGCAGCGAGCATCCCGATCCGGTCGACGTGCATGTCGGGAAGCGACTGAAGCTCCGTCGCACCTTGATGGGCATGAGCCAGGAGAAGCTCGGCGAATTGCTGGGTGTCACATTCCAGCAGATCCAGAAGTACGAGCGCGGCTCCAACCGAATGGGAAGCTCCCGGCTGTTCGCCATCTGCCGGATCTTGGACACGCCGGTGTCCTGGTTCTTCGAGGGGATGGACGAGCCGGTCCATACCGAGACGCGCTATGCGCTGGCCGAGGAGCGCAGCCGCTTCCGCTTCGAGGGGGCACCAGCCGAGCGCCTGCCGGGTGGACGAACGACGCCGGTGGAGAGCCGGGAAGCACTGGAGCTGATCAGGGCGTTCAACCGGATCACCGACCCGACGATCCGCCGACGGCTCTTCGAACTGACCAAGGCGCTGGCCGATCTGGCGCCCGAAACACGGCCGATGCGTTCCTACCCGGCGGGCGGCGGAGGCGATTGGTCGCTACCGCGGTCCGAGCGCACTTCTTGACCCGCCATGGCCAGCCGTCCAGAACCCCCCGATCATCATGGCGTGCAATCCTGCTGACCACTGCGTCGTCGAGCGTCGGATTGAACCGGCACGCATATCCGTGTGCCTCGCGTCTGGGTGAGCCCTGTTGGTTCGGAGAGTGGGCGATCTATGGCCTCCAGCGAGTTTCTCTTCACCAGTGAGTCCGTGTCCGAAGGACACCCGGACAAGGTCTGCGACCGGATCTCCGACGAGATCGTCGATCTGTATCTCGGTGAATTCCCGTTCGCGCGCGTGGCGTGCGAGACCCTGGCCACGACCAACCGCGTCGTGATCGCCGGCGAGGTTCGCCCCGGCGCCAACAGCAAGATCGACAACGACCTGATCACGCAGACGGCCCGCAAGGCCATCCGCTCGATCGGCTACGAGCAAGACGGCTTCCACTGGGAGAACGCCAAGGTCGAGGTGCTGCTGCATGAGCAGTCGCCCGACATCGCCCAGGGCGTCGATGCCGGTGCGACCAAGGACGAAGGTGCCGGCGACCAGGGCATCATGTTCGGCTATGCGGTGGACGAGACGCCCGAGCTCATGCCGGCGCCGATCTACTATTCGCACGAGATCCTGCGCCGGATGGCGGCCGACCGTCATTCCGGCAAGGTGAAGGGCTTCCAGCCGGACGCCAAGAGCCAGGTCACCCTGCGCTATGTGAACGGCAAGCCGGTGGCGGCGACGTCGGTGGTGGTATCGACCCAGCATGACGAGGGCCTGTCGCCCGGCGACATCCGCGAGCTGGTGCGCCCCTATGTGCAGGCCGTTCTGCCGGAAGGCTGGTTTCCGCCGGAAGCCGAGTTCTACGTGAACCCGACCGGCAACTTCGTGATCGGCGGCCCCGACGGCGATGCTGGCCTGACCGGCCGTAAGATCATCGTCGACACCTACGGGGGTGCCGCTCCTCATGGCGGCGGCGCCTTCTCGGGCAAGGACCCGACCAAGGTCGACCGCTCGGCCGCCTATGCCGCCCGCTACCTCGCGAAGAACGTCGTGGCCGCCGGCCTTGCGCGCAAATGCGTGATCCAACTGGCCTATGCGATCGGCGTGTCCAAGCCTCTCTCGATCTATGTCGACACGTTCGGCACCGGCGAGGTCGACGAGAACCGCCTCGCGACGGTGCTGAACGACGTCATGAACCTGAGCCCGCGGGGCATCCGCGAGCATCTGGGCCTGAACAAGGCGATCTACGCGCGCACCGCGGCCTACGGCCATTTCGGCCGTCAGGCCCAGGCAGATGGCGGGTTCTCCTGGGAAGCGCGCAATCTTGTCGACGAGCTGAAGCGGGCGTTCAACTGACCAGCGGCAGGGACGGTGCGGCCGGCGACATGCCGGTCCGCCGCCAGATCTGGGGTCGTCGGCAGGGGCCCGGGTTGAAGCCGGCCCGGCGCAAGCTCCTGGAGGAGCGCCTGCCGGCGCTCAGGGTCGTGCTGCCGGAGCACGGCATGCTCGATCCGTCCGCCCAGTTCGCGGAGCCGCTTCGAGGCTTCCGGCTCGAGATCGGCTTTGGAGGTGGCGAGCACCTGGCAGCGCAGGCAACCGCTCATCCGGAGTTGGGCTTTCTCGGGGTCGAACCGTTCATGGACGGGGTCGGCAAGCTGGTCGCCCAGATCGACGAGAGCGGGCTGCGCAACGTGCGGGTCCTTCCCGACGACGCGCGTCTGCTGCTCCGCGTGCTCCCGGATTCGTGCCTGCAGCGGATCGACGTGCTGTTTCCCGACCCGTGGCCGAAGGCCAGGCACCAGAAGCGGCGGATCGTCAACCGGGAGACGGTGGTGCAGATGGCTCGCGTGCTGGCACCGGGCGGCGAGTTGCGGCTCGCCACGGACATTGTGGATTATGCCCGCTGGATGCTCGAAGCGACGCTGGCGGAGCCGCGGCTGGTATGGCAGGCCGAGCGGGCCGACGAATGGCGGCTGGCGCCTGCGGACCATGTCCGGACACGCTATCAGGCCAAGGCCGAACGGGAAGGACGGCCAGCTGTCTTCCTGAGGTTCCTGGCGGACAAGTAGGCGTGCGTTCTCGCCTCCGTTGGGGGCGATTCCCCTTGCACTTTCGGGCTGCTGAGCCTACCTACCTGTTCGTTCACTACCGCGCCGATGCGAGGTGAGTGGGTAGAAACCCGCTCCCTTTGGCATGCCGTTTTTTCGGGAGCTTCACCATCCGCACTCTTGTCGATCTGATCGAACCTAGCCTTCACGGGATGGGCTTCGAGCTCGTTCAGGTCAGGCTGCTCGGGCAGACGCGCAAGACGCTGCAGGTGATGGCCGAGCCGAGCGACCCCAAGCGCCTGATGACCGTCGAGGACTGCGCCGACATCAGCCGGGCAATCTCGGCCGTGCTCGACGTCCACGATCCGATTCCGGGCGCCTACAACCTGGAAGTAAGTTCGCCCGGCATTGATCGACCGCTCGTGCGCCTGCGCGACTACGCGCGCTTCAAGGGGCACCTGGCCAAGATCGAGGTCGAACCCGACCTGGAAGGGCGCAAGCGCTTCAAGGCGGTGATCGAGAACGTGGAAGGCGAGGACGTGCTGATCGTCGAGGACGGACGGACGTTCCGCGTGCCGTTCGCAAGCATCCGCAAGGCGCGGCTCGTATTGACCGATGAACTGATCGCCGCGGTGCAAGCCGCTCAGGCGGAGACGGAAGAAGCAAGCCCGGTGGGAGGCGTCTGATGGAAGCGATGGGTCCAGTGTTCGGCCGAGCCGAGCTCTTGCGAATCGCGGAAGCCGTGGCCCAGGAGAAGGGCATCTCGCCGACCGAGGTCATCGAGGCCATGGAGCAGGCGATCGGCACGGCCGCTCGCCGCAAATATGGCCAGGACCTGGAGATCCGCGCCGAGATCGATCGCAAGACGGGCGAGATCGGCATCTTCCGGGTCATGCAGGTGGTCGAGGAAGTCACCGAGCCCACCCTGCAGATCGCCCTGTCGGACGCCAAGCGGCTGAACCCGGTAGCGCGCGAAGGCGACGTCATCGAGGATCCCCTGCCGCCCATCGACTATGGCCGGATCGCGGCGCAGTCGGCCAAGCAGGTCATCGTGCAGCGCGTCCGCGAAGCCGAGCGTGAGCGGCAGTACAACGAGTTCAAGGACCGGATCGGCGAGATCATCGTCGGCGAGATCAAGCGGGTCGAGCATGGCAACGTGCTGGTCGACCTCGGCAAGGCCGAGGCGATCTGCCGCCGCGACGACCTGATCCCGCGCGAACTGTTCCGCAACAAGGATCGGATCCGCGCTTATCTCTATGACGTGAGCCACCAGACCAGAGGCCCGCAGATCTTCCTGTCGCGCACGCATCCCCAGTTCATGGCGAAGCTGTTCGAGCAGGAAGTGCCGGAGATCTATGACGGCATCATCGAGATCAAGGGCTGCGCCCGTGATCCGGGCAGCCGGGCCAAGATCGCCGTCTATTCCCGCGAGGGCGGCATCGACCCGGTCGGTGCCTGCGTGGGCATGCGCGGCTCGCGCGTCCAGGCCGTCGTGCAGGAGCTGGCGGGCGAGAAGATCGACATCATCCCGTGGTCGCCTGATCCGGCCAATTTCGTGGTGAACGCACTGGCGCCGGCCGAAGTCGCCCGCGTCGTGCTGGATCCGGACAACAACCGGATCGAGGTGGTCGTGCCCGACCACATGCAGCACATCGCGATCGGCCGTCGCGGACAGAACGTCCGCCTTGCAAGCCAGCTGACCGGCTGGGAGATCGACATCGTCTCCGAGACCGAGGACAGCGAGAAGCGCACCAGCCTCTTCCGTCGGCGCATCGAGCTCTTCACCGAGGCGTTGAACGTCGAGACGGTGATCGCCGAGCTGCTTGCGACCGAGGGCTTCGATACGGTTGCGGACGTCGCCTACTGCCCGCCGGAAGAGCTTGCCGGGATCGAAGGCTTCGACGAGGAGATCGCTACCGCGCTCATCGAGCGTGCCGTGTCCTGGCTCGACGAACAGCGCGAGGCGCTGCAGGCCGAGGCTGCGGAGCTGGGCATCGCCGACGATCTGATCCAGTTCGAGCAGATCGAACTGGCCCAGATCGTCGAGCTTGGTCGCAAGGGCATCAAGTCGCTGGAAGACTTGGCTGACCTGGCCGGTGACGAACTGGTCGAGTACCTGCCGCAGGCTGGGCTCACGGCTGAGAGTGCTGGCCAGATCATCGTGGCCGCGCGCGTGGCGCTCGGCTGGATCGAGGCACCCGAGCAGCCGGCCGAAGAGGCCGAACCGGAAGCGGAGCCCGCTTGAACGAAACGACGGTCTCCATCATCGAAGAGCCGGTCGCCGCGGGCAGAAATCCGCGACGCTCCGTGCTTTCACGTGCGCGGCAGGATCGCGACGGCATGCTGCGCTTCGTGCGCGATCCGCAAGGTCAGGTGGTCTTCGACGTGGATGCCAAGCTTCCGGGCCGGGGTTTCTGGCTGGAGGCGGATCGGGCGAGCGTCGAGCTGGCGGTCAAGCGCCAGGCGCTGACGCGGGCGGCGGGACCGGGGTCATCCGTCACCGGCGACCTCGCCGCGCAGATCGAGGATATCCTGGTCCGGCGGGGCCTCGACCGGATCGGGCTAGCACGGCGTGCCGGTGCGCTGGTCGGCGGTTTCGACGAGGTCGAGCGCACGCTGCGTGCCGGACGTGCGGTCATGCTGATCCAGGCGCTGGACGCGGCGGACGACGGGCTGCAGAAGCTCGGGCGGCTCGCCACCAAACTTTCCGTGGTCCGGTTGTTCGACCGGACCGAACTCGGCCGGGCACTCGGCCGGAGCGAAGCGGTCCATCTCGCGGTCACCCACGAGAGCCATGCCGCATCGCTGATGACGATCGTGCGGCGACTTGCCGGCTTCCGGCAGGGTCCGACCGACCGAAGTGCAGATTCGACAGTGACATCGACCGAACGACAGGAACGGCTCGCCTCATGAACGATCCGAAGGGTCAGGACACCAAAGCCCGGATCGGCCTCAACCGCCCGTCTGGCACCGGTGCAAGCACCGGACGCATGGACTTGCCGCGCAAGACGGTCGACGTCGGCACGGTGAAGCAGGCGCGCTCGCATGGCGTGCTGAGCAAGCCCGTGCAGGTGGAAGTGCGCAAGTCGCGGGCACCGGGGCAGCCGCCCGCGGGCGTGGCGCGCATGGCACCGACCGAGCAGGCCGACCAGTCCGGCCGGCCGCCCGCCCCTGGTGGGCAGCGCCCATCGGGCGCCGAGACGCGTGGCCCGGCTGGCGGAGCTGCGGGCAACCGCGGCCCGGTGCGCCTGCGCGCACTGACCGAGGCCGAGCACCAGGCTCGGCTGCAGGCAGTGATCATTAACCAGCGGCGCACCGAGGAAGACCGCAAGCGCGCCGAAGAGGAAGCGCGTCAGCGGGCGATCGAGGATGAGCGCCGCCGGGTCGAGGCCGAGGCGGAAGCCCGCCGCCGGACCGAGGAAGAGACGCGCCGCAAGGCCGAGGATGAGATCCGTCGCAAGGCGGAGGAGCAGGCCCGGCGGCTCCTTGAGGAGCAGGAGCGCAAGACGGCCGTTCAGCCGGGTGCGGCCCGGCCGGACGAGGCGCAGCGCGAGGCGGTGGTTGCCCGGCAGCCGGAAGCACGTGCCGAGCCGGCCGCACGTCCGGCGGCCGAGGTGCGGCCGGCTGTGGAAGCCCCGAAGGTGCCGCAGCCGACCGCGAAATTCGGCTTCGAATCGGTCGACGACAAGCGCGGGATCAAGGGCAAGGCCGCCGCCAAGGCGCCCAAGCTCATGGCACCGGCGGTGCGCCGGGACGACAGCGGCAAGATCAAGGGCCGCATCGTGCTCGGTGCCGAAGGCGATATCGAGGAGCGCAAGGGTCCCTCGGTGGCGGCGATGCGTCGTCGCCAGCAGAAGGGCCGCCAGCAGATCGTCCAGCCGACCGAACTGATCGTTCGTGAGGTGGCGATCCCGGACGTGATCACAGTGCAGGATCTGGCCGCCCGTATGGCGGTGCGTTCCGGCGAGGTGATCAAGGTTCTGATGAAGAACCACATCCTGGCCACGCCGGCGCAGACCATCGATGCCGACACGGCCGAGCTGGTGGTGTCCGAATTCGGCCATCGCCCGAAGCGGGTGTCCGAATCGCTGATCGAGGAGGGCGTCGAGGGCCTGACGATCGACGAGGACGTCAACCTGCAGCCGCGCTCGCCGGTCGTGACGGTCATGGGCCATGTCGACCACGGCAAGACATCGCTGCTCGACGCGCTGCGAAACGCGGACGTGGCGGCCCACGAGGCGGGTGGCATCACCCAGCATATCGGCGCCTATCGGGTCGATATCGGTTCCGGCATGCCGGTGACCTTCATCGACACGCCCGGCCACGCCGCGTTCACGCAGATGCGTGCCCGTGGTGCGTCGGTCACCGACATCGTCATCCTGGTGGTGGCGGCCGATGACGGCGTCATGCCGCAGACGATCGAGGCGATCCGCCATGCCCAGGCGGCGAAGGTGCCGATCGTGGTGGCGATCAACAAGATCGACCGCCCCGAGGCCGACCCGACCCGGGTGAAGAACGAACTGCTGTCCTACGACGTGGTGACCGAGGAATTCGGTGGCGACGTGCAGGCGATCGAGGTCTCCGCGATCAAGCGGACCGGCCTGGAGAACCTGATCGAGGCGGTGCAGTTGCAGGCGGAACTGCTCGACCTGAAGGCGAACCCGGATCGCGAGGCCCAGGGTACCATCATCGAGGCGCGGCTCGACCGCGGCCGCGGCGTGGTGGCCACGGCGCTCGTCCAGAAGGGTACGCTGAAGGTCGGTGATACCGTCGTGTGCGGCGTCACCGCCGGACGCGTCCGCGCGCTGGTCGACGATCGGGGCAAGAGCGTGACCGAGGCGGGACCGTCGGTGCCGGTCGAGATCCTGGGCCTGGATGGAGTGCCGAGTGCCGGCGATCTTCTCTCGGCGACGGACAATGCCGACCGTGCCCGAGAGATCGCCGAGTATCGCCAGCGCAAGAAGCGCGAGGCGCAGCTGGTAGCGACGGCCGGTGCGCGTGGGTCGCTCGAGGACATGTTCTCGAAGATCAAGGTCGGCGAGCTCAAGGAGCTCTCGGTGGTGATCAAGACGGATGTGCACGGCTCGCTTGAGGCGGTGTCCGCCGGGCTGCAGAAGCTCGGTACCGACGAAGTGTCGGTCCGGATCCTGCACGGCGGCGTCGGTGCCATCACCGAGAGCGACGTCACGCTGGCGGCGGCGTCCGGCGGCGTGATCCTGGGCTTCAACGTCCGGGCGAACGCCCCTGCCCGCGAGATGGCCAAGCGCGACGGCGTGGAGATCAGGTACTACTCGATCATCTACGAACTGCTCGACGAGATGAAGGCCCTCCTGTCCGGGCTCCTGGCGCCGGAAGCGAAGGAGGTCATCCTCGGCCATGCGGAGATCCGCGAGATCTTCGTGGTGCAGCGGATCGGCAAGATCGCGGGTTGCCGCGTCATCGACGGGCTGATGAAGCGCACAGCGCGGATTCGTCTGCTCCGCGACGACGTGGTCATCCACGAGGGTGCGCTGGGCTCGCTCAAGCGCTTCAAGGACGATGTCCGCGAAGTGCGCGATGGCTTCGAGTGCGGTCTCTCCCTCGAGGGCTACAACGACATCCGGCAGGGTGACGTGGTCGAGGCCTACGAGGTTCAGGAGGTCGCGCGGAGCCTGTGAGCGGTCGTTCCCGTTCCCACGGGACGTCCGCGAGTGAGCGTGGACGTCCCCATGAACCCTCGCAGCGGCAGATGCGGGTCGGCGAGGCGGTGAGACACCGTCTCGCCGATATCTTCATGCGGCACGAGCTGCACGATCCGGACCTGACGGACGCCGTGGTGACGGTGTCCGAGGTCAGGATCAGCCCGGACCTGAAGCAGGCAACTGTCTTCGTAGCAGAGCTAGGTCGGGACAAGATGCGACCGGCGGTGCTGAAGGCGCTGATCCGCGCGTCCGGCTACCTGACGGCGCGGCTCGGCCGTGAGATGGACCTGAAATATGGTCCACGCCTGCGGATCGTGCCCGACGAGACGTTCGGTGAGGCGTCCAGGGTCGAGACGCTGATCGCCAAGGAGGTTGCCGCCCTTCCCTCCCACGAGGAGAAGGAGGAATGAGTCGGCGGCGCCTCAAGGGCGTGCCGATCCATGGCTGGCTGTGCGTCGACAAGCCCACCGGCATGACGTCGACCCATGTGGTCAATGTAATCAAGCGCGCGACCAACGCGCAGAAGGTCGGCCATGGCGGGACGCTCGACCCGCTGGCCACCGGCGTGCTGCCGATCGCTCTGGGCGACGCGACCAAGACCGTCATGTACGTGATGGACGCGCGCAAGGGTTACGAGTTCACTGTCAAGTTCGGCGAGGCGACCGACACCGACGACAGCGACGGCGTGGTCATCGCCTATTCCGATATCCGGCCGACGGCGGAGCAGATCGAGGCGGCCCTCCCCAGGTTCCGGGGCGAGATCATGCAGCGGCCGCCGATTTACGCGGCCGTCAAGATCGATGGCGAGCGGGCCTACGACCTGGCACGGCGGGGCGAGGAGGTCATCCTTGAGGAGCGGCCGATCCGGGTCGACACGCTCGACTTGGTCGAGATGCGAGACGACGGGTCCGCGGTCCTCTCCATGACCTGCGGCAAGGGCGCCTATGTGCGCTCGCTGGCGCGCGACCTGGGCGAAGCGCTCGGAACGCGCGCCCATGTGACACAGCTTCGGCGGATCATGGTCGGTCCGTTCAAGATAGAAGATTCCGTGCGGCTGGCCGATCTCGAGGCAATCATCGCCGACGAGAGCCTGCCGCAGGTACTGGTACCTGTGACGACGGCGCTGGCCGGCATCCCGGCGCTCGCCGTCACGGAACCGCAGGCCCAACGCCTGTCCGCCGGTCAGCCGATCGTGGCCCTCCCTCACATGATCGAGGGCGAGCTGGGAGCGGAACCGATGGTCAGGGCGATGTGGGGCGGGCGGCTGGTCGCTCTTACTCGTTTCGAGGAAGGCGAACTGCTCCCGGTGCGGGTTTTCCTGACAACGATGCCGATGGAAAAGAGACGATGACGATCACTGCCCAGCGCAAGGCGGAGCTGATCCAGGAGTATGCGACCCACCCGGGCGACACCGGCTCGCCGGAAGTCCAGGTCTCGATCCTTTCGGAGCGGGTCACCAACCTGACCGAGCACCTGAAGATCCACCAGAAGGATTTCCACTCCCGCCGTGGTCTTCTGATGATGGTCGGCCAGCGGCGCAGCCTGCTGGACTATCTGAAGCGCAAGGATGCGAACCGCTACAAGGCGCTGATCGAGCGTCTCGGCCTGCGCAAGTAATGATCGGCGCCAGATAGGCGCCCTGCGTCCGGCGGCTCCACATGGACGATCGTGTCCTGAAGCTGCCGGAGGCGGGCCGTTCGCGAGGTGCGGGCGGCCCGGCTCTCCTTCATGTCGACAGGCAAGGAATGCCGGACCTGCGGGAGTAGACCCCAGCCGAACGTGACGGCCGGGGCGACGAAGGGAAACTGGGGATATGTTCAACCTTACCCGTAAATCGACGACCTGGGGCGGCAAGCCGATCTCCTTGGAAAGCGGCAAGGTGGCGCGTCAGGCCGACGGCTCGGTCATCGCCACCCATGGCGAGACGGTCGTGCTTTGCACTGCCGTGGCAGCAAAAGAGAAGAAGCCCGGCCAGGACTTCTTCCCGCTCACCGTGAACTACCAGGAGAAGGCATTCGCCGCGGGAAAGATCCCGGGCGGGTTCTTCAAGCGCGAGGGCAGGCCGTCGGAGAAGGAGACGCTGATCTCCCGCCTCATCGACCGCCCGATCCGCCCGCTGTTCCCCGACGAGTTCAAGAACGAGGTTCAGGTCGTCTGCACCGTACTGGCGCATGACGGCGAGACCGACACCGACGTCATCTCGATGATCGGCGCCTCCGCGGCGCTCACCATCTCGGGCGTACCATTCTTCGGCCCGGTCGCGGCCGCGAAGGTCGGCTACAAGGATGGCGAGTACCTGCTCAACCCGACGATCGAGCAGCTGAAGACGTCCGAGCTCGATCTGGTGGTCGCTGGCACGTCCGACGCCGTCATGATGGTGGAATCGGAAGCCAAGGAGCTGTCCGAGGACGTCATGCTCGGCGCGGTCATGTACGGCCACAAGCAGATGCAGGCGATCATCGACCTGATCATCGGCTTTGCGGAGCAGTGCGCCAAGGATCCTTGGGACCTTGAGGAGGCCGACAACGCCGAACTCGCCGCCGAGCTTGAGAAGCTGGTCGGGGCCGACTTGCGTGCCGCCTACGCAGAGAAGGGCAAACAGGCCCGCCACGACCTGGTCGACACGGCACGTGCGAAGATGACCGCGCACTGGCCGGATGCAGACATCGACCGGAAGGCGCTGCTCAAAAGCCTGTTCAAGGGCCTGGAAGCCAAGGTCGTTCGTGGGAACATCCTCGATACCAAGCGCCGCATCGACGGCCGCGATCTGGTCACGGTCCGTCCGATCGTGGCCGAGGTCGGTGTCCTGCCGCGCGTTCATGGCTCGGCGCTGTTCACCCGCGGCGAGACCCAGGCGCTGGTGGTCGCGACGCTCGGCACCGGCCAGGACGAGCAAGTCGTCGACGACCTGACCGGCGATTCGCGCAACCACTACATGCTGCACTACAACTTCCCACCCTATTCGGTGGGCGAGACTGGCCGCATGGGTTCGCCCGGACGTCGCGAGATCGGCCATGGCAAGCTCGCATGGCGCGCGACCCATCCGCTGCTGCCGTCCAAGGACCAGTTCCCTTACACGATTCGCGTCGTGTCGGAGATCACCGAGA
>JAESGR010000543.1_pt1 | contig 23454 bp, 6 predicted proteins | sample 9269771 | NCBI WGS metagenome assembly JAESGR01 (sample SAMN15739572, study PRJNA653492) | algae metagenome | isolation source: Chroococcus sp. CMT-3BRIN-NPC107 and co-occurring heterotrophs from well... | place: USA: Clark Mountains Wilderness, California | collected 2010-04-18 | reverse complement strand
GACACCGAGGCGCCCTGGCCGTCGGTGACGGTCAGGCTGATCTGCGTCGGCGCGCGTTGTCCCGAAGGCACGGTGCCCGAGAAGACCAGCGTCTGCGGATTGAACTGGATCCACCCGGGCAAAGCGTTGCCGTTGTCCTGGACGGCGGCGAACGTCATGGTGTCGCCGGGGTCGAGCTCGGCGAAGTTGCTGCGCGCCACCTGGAAGCTGAAGGCCTGGCCGGGCTTGTAGATCTGGTCGGCGGCGGGGCTGACCAGCAGCGGCGCATGGTTTTCGGGAGAGAGGGCGACCGTCAGGTCGAAGTCGTCGGTGACCGAGCTGCCGGCGCGGTCGGTGGCGGTGATCCGGATCGAATAAACCCCGACGTCGGAAGACCCTGGCGTTCCATGCAGCGCGCCCCCGGGCGTGGATTGCAGCCAGACAGGCAGGGCCTCCCCATTCGTGAGCCGGTAGCTGTAGGTCAGGGTCTGGTCGTTGTCCACCGAGTAGAACGAGTCGCCGGCGTAGTGGCTGAAGCCCTTCTTCTCCATCACCAGCTGGTCGACCAGGGGGGCCTTGACGATCGGCGCGTCGTACGTGTTCTGCACCGTCAACTGCATGAAGGTGATCGGGCTGGAGACGAATGCGTCGGCCTGGTCGTCCGGCGTGCTGCCTCCCGTGGAGATCGAGTTGCCGGCAGCATCCCTTTCGCGGGAACGCAGGTAGAAGTTGTAGGTGCCCACCGCGAAGTCGCCCGGCGTCCCGGAGAACGTGCGCGTTTCGGGATCGTAGGTGAACGCAGTCCCGTAGGACCTGGTCAGCGGGTTGTAATACCAGTTGTAGGTGGAGCTGACCGGGTCGAGCAGGACCGTGTCGCCGTCGGGATCGAACGCGATGTCCTCCGGCAGCTGGAAACTGAAGGCCTCGTCCTCTCGCACCGTCAGGCTGGGTGCGTTCCTGAGCGTCGGCTTGTTGTTGGCGTAGACCGTGAACCGCGCCATGGAGCTGCCGCCGCGCGCGTCGCTGGCGATGACGTCGAAGGCCTGCGTGCGCGGCGGCGGCGCGGTGCCGGTGTAGCGCAGCTGCTTGTTCGCCGCGTCGTAGGTCCAGTCGCCGGAACTCGCGCTGTTGGCCGGCAGGAGGGAATAGGTGATCGCGTCCCCATCGACGTCCACGAACTGCGGCAACTGCACGGCCACCGGGTCGGCCAGGGTCGACACGAATTTATTGGGCATCGCCTCCTGCCACTGGGTCAGCTGGCGCGTGTAGTTGTAGGTGCTGCTGCCGGCCTGCCACGGCGTGGCGGCAGGAGCGAACACGGGGATGTGGTTCTGCCCCGAGGGTCCCACCTCCACCGTGAACTCGGTGCTGGTCTTCAGCCCCAGCCGGTCGGTCGCGGTCAGGCGGAAGGTCCAGGTGCCGATGTCCCAGAAGTCCACCGCGCTGTACCGGAAGCCGAAGCCCGAGCTGGACGAATTGACCGTGAGCTCGGTGGCGGAGTTCAGGCTGAAATACGACCTGGCGTGCTCGGGGCTGGACAGGGTCTGCAGGCTGTAGGTGAGGGCGTCGCCCAGGTCCGGGTCGGCGAAAACACTGCGCCCGAGGTCGAAGTAGATGCCGCTGCCTTCCGTGAACCGGAGTGTCGCGATGGTGTTCTTCACCACCGGCGCGTCGTTGATGTCGCCCACGACGATGTCGAAATCCTCGAAGGTCGACAGGCCCTCGGGGTCGCTGCCGGTGACGCGCACGCTGGTCACGCCCACGGCTTCGCTGCCGGCGCTGCCGGTCAGGCGGCGCGTGGCCGCATCCCAGTGCAGCCACGAGGGCAGCGGGTCGCCGTTGGACAGGGTCACACCCATGGTGACCGCGCCGCCTTCGCGGTCGATGAACATGGCCGCCGGCAGGGTGACGTCGACAGCGGCGCCCTGGAGGATGGCAACGTCGTCGATCACCTTGGCCACGCGCGGCGCGTCGTTGCTGTCCTCCACCTGGAGGGTGAAGGTGTCGAAGGCGCTGCGGCCGCGGCTGTCGGTGGCGGTGACCGTGATGGTCACGTTGCTCACGTCGTCCTTGCCGGGCGTGCCGCTGAAGGTGCGGGTGCCCGGGTCGAACTGGATCCAGCGCGGCAGCGCCTGGCCGCCGATGCTCGCGGTGTAGGTCAGGGTGTCGCCGCTGTCGAAGTCGAAGAAGCTGTCGGCCGGCACGGTGAATTCCAGGCGCTGGTCCTGGCGAACGGACTGGTCCGCGAGCGCGCTCTGCACCACCGGCGACGTGTCGTTCGGGTTGCGCACGGTGAGTTCGAAGCGGTGCTCGACGCTTTGCAGCGCGCTGTCGGAGACGAGCAGCCGCAACTGCAGGGTGCCGACGTCCCCATCGGCCGGCGCTCCACGGAAGACCATGGCCACCGGGTCGAATTGCAGCCAGCTTGGCAGCGGATCCCCGTTTTGCTGCGTGGCACGCGCGATCAGCCTGTCGCCGGCGTCGGCATCGGCGAAGACCGACGCGACGCTGACTTCGAAACGCTGGCCCACCGCCACCAGCTGGTTCGGTGTCGGTGCCGCCACAGTCGGCGCGGTGTTGGCGGGCGTGGCAGCCAGGGCCTGCTCCAGCTCGGTGGGCGTCCAGACCGGCCCGCCCTGGAAGACGAAGCGCTCGACCTGCCCGGCCGCCGTCCAGTGCTGGCGCACCGTGAGTCGGTCCAGGCTGTCGCGCAGCGAGATGACGAGATCATTGCCGTTGCGGCGCAGCAGCAGGTCCGAAGTCGTGATGCCCGCGCCGAACACCACGCTGTCGGTCGTGTCACTGCCCGCCTCCAGCACCAGGTCCTCCCCGTCGCCGCGCGCGAACACATAGCTGTCGCCGCCGGTGCCGCCGGCCAAGGTGTCCTGGCCGGCGCCGCCAGCCAAGGTGTCGTGTCCGGCGCCACCGGTGAGCGAGTTGGCGGCGCTGTTGCCCTGCAGGCGGTTGTCCAGTGCATTGCCGGTGCCGTTGATGGCCGCCTGGCCACCAAGCACCAGGTCCTCGACATGGTCGGACAGCGTGTAAGTCGCGGTGGCCTCCACGACGTCGAAGCCTTCGCTCGCGCGTTCGGTGACCAGGTCCGTCGTGCTGTCGACCAGGTAGCGGTCGTTGCCCGCGCCTCCGACCAGCACGTCGCTGCCGGCGCCGCCGTCCAGCGTGTCGTTCCCGGCGTTCCCGGTGATGCTGTTGCCGCCGGAGTTGCCGCGCAGCAGGTTGTCGCCGGCGTCGCCGGTCGCGCTCAGGCTGCCGCTCCCCAGCAACTGGATGTTCTCGACGTGGGAGCCCGCCGCCAGGGTGTAGCTGATGGAGGCAGCCACGGTGTCGTTGCCTCCGCCCGCGAGCTCGGTCACGGTGTCGGAGGCGTTGTCCACGCCGTAGAGGTCGTTGCCCGAGCCGCCGATCATCACGTCGGCCGCCTGCCCGCCGTCGAGCATGTCGTCGCCGAGGCCCCCTTCGAGCCGGTTGACGCCCAGGTTGCCGACCAGCCGGTTCGCGCGATCGTCCCCATAGAGGTTGATCGCGGCATTCCCGAGGATCTCGTAGCCCTCGATCTCGCCCTGCACCGTAACGTTGCTCGTGGCCAGCATGCGCACGGTGTCCGTGCCGCCACCGGCCAGCTCGATGACGACGTCGCCCTGGTTCACCACGTACAGGTCGTCGCCCTGGCCGCCCTCCAGCCGGTCGGCGCCCTGGCCGCCATCCAGCGTGTCGTTGCCTTCGCCGCCGAGCAGTTCGTCGCTGCCGGCGCTGCCGGTGAGGACGTCGTTGCCGCCTTCGCCGAGCAGGCGCGAGGGGAAGGACGGATCCGCCCGCAGCGCATCGGCACCTGCCGTGCCTGTCTGCGTGGTGGCCAGCCGCGTGAGCTCGTCGGCCGTCCAGACGGTGCCGTCCGCGAACAGCACCTGCAGGACCGCATGCCGCACCGGATCCGCGAACCAGCCGCGCAAACGCACGCCGTCGTCACCGGCGCCCACCAGCAGGTCCGCGCCCTCCCGATGCGCCGCGAGTTGGGCTGGCGCGATGCCGGCACCGAGCACCAGGCTTTCGAGTTGCGCGGTGCTGCCCACGTCGATCCACCCCGCACCCGCTTCGAGCGCGACCTGGCTGCCGATGATGGACCAGCTCTGGACATCCACCACGGTGCCATCCTCGAACCGGATGCGCTCGATGCCCGGGCCGTCATGGCCCGCACCCGTAATGGCGATCGTCTCGCCGCTCGTCAGCGTCAGCACCGTGCGGCCATCGGCGATCGTGCGCGTCACGTCCCCCCAGGCGATGCCCGCACCGAACACGAGCGTGTCGAGGTCGTCCACGCCGCTGCCGAAGTCTTCGATGGCGTCGTTGCCGTCGCCGCGCGAATGGCGGTAGACGTCGCTGCCGCTTCCGCCCAGCAGGGTGTCGTCGCCGGCACCGCCTTGCAGGAGGTCGTGGCCACCGCCGCCCAGCAGCCAGTCGTTGCCGCCGTCGCCGAACATCTGGTCCGAACCGTCGCCGCCGTACACGGTGTCCTTGCCCGCGCCGGCGACCAGCAGGTCGTTGCCTTCCTGCCCCATCACGATGTCGTCGCCGTCCTGCGCGTCGATCACGTCGTTGCCGCTGGAGCCGTACAGGGAGTCGACGCCGGACGTGGGCCGCAGGAGGCGGGCCGTGACGTCCGCGGCGCCCCAGACCGTGCCGTCGTGGAAGCGCACTTCGGCCAGGCGCATGGTGCCGCCGCTGGCGCTTCCGTAGCCGCCGGTGGAGTGTTCGATGCTCGCCTGGCCGGCGCCACCGGGCAGCGTGAAGTACAGGAAGTTGTTGGCGTAGGTGACGACCACGTCGTCCGGCTTGATGCCGGGGCCGAACACGAGGATGTCCAGCGGCTGGCCGCCGTTCATCGTGGTCCAGTGCAGCACGTCGGTGCCGAAGTTGTAATCGAGGCGGTAGACGTCCTGCCCATCGCCGCCATTCAGGGTGTCGTTGCCGGCGCCGCCGACGAGGGTGTCGTCGCCTGCTCCCCCCCAGACCTGGTCGAACCCCGCACCGGCGTCCAGGCTGTCGTTGCCGGGGCCGCCCACGATGTAGTCCTCGCCGGCAAGCGCGGACAAGGTGTCGGCGCCACTGGAGCCAAGCAGCGTGTCGTAGGAGGCGCTGGCGGTGTTCCGGTAGAAGCGCGTGAAGATGTCGAGGCCCTCGACCACGGTGCCGTCGGCGAATGCGAAGGCTCCCATGCCGCTGAAATTGCGGTGGTTGTCGAAGTAGAACGGCACATTGCGCAGTTCGGCCGAGGAGCCGGCGAGCGCCACCGTGAAGCTGCCGTAGCCGCCGCCCCAGACGTTGGGGATGTAGGGCAAATACACGTCCTTGATCACGACGTCCTGCGGCCGCACGTTGGCCTCGAAGCGGATCCCGGCGCGGTAGCCCTCGTATTGCCGGACCACCGTGTCCACGCCCGAGTCGAATCCAAGCAGCAGCGTGTCGTTCCCGCCTTGCAGGTAGTAGGTGTCGCTGCCCGCGCCGCCGTCGAGCAGGTTCGTGCCCGCCCCACCGGCGAGGTAATCGTCGCCGACGCCACCGTGGATCGTGTCGTTGCCGCCGCCGCCGTACAGACGGTCGCTGCCGCCGAGGCCGTGCAGGCGATCGTTGAAGGGCGATGGATTCGTGGACGACACGGAGTCCACGCCGGCCTGACCGATGAGGATGCTGAACGGCGGCCGACCGAGGTCGAACACGGTGCCGTCGTCGAAGACCATCGTCTGCAACCGCGAGCTGCCTTGCGAGTCGTAACCCCAGCCGCCGATGCGCAAGGTATCGGTGGCGCCCACGAGGCCGATGACCAGGTCGCCGCTGACCACTTCGATCTTGAGGTCGGCGTACTGGACGCCCGGCAGCAGCTGGATGCGATCGGCGGCGCCGGCACTGCCCACGTAGTCGTTGCCGCTGCCGAATCCGAACAGGATGGTGTCGGTGTGCTGGTCCTGGCTGCCGCCATTGCCTTGCAGGTCCAGGTAATCATTGCCGGCGCCGCCATCGAACACGTCCGCGCCCTCGCCGCCGACCAGGGTGTCATCGCCGGCCATGGCTCGCAGCGTGTCGTTGCCGTCATGGCCGTTCAGCGATTCCGGGTTGTCCGTGCCGGTCAGGAGGTCGTCGCGCAGGTCGCCCTGCAGGGGATCCTGGCTGGCAAGCACGTCCGCGATCTCGAGACCGCTCCACACCGTGCCATCGCCGAAGCGCAGCTCCAGCCCGGTCTGCAGCGCCGCCGTGCGGCTCCAGCCCGAAAGCTGCAGGTAGTCGTTCGGGAAGCCGGCGAGGCGGATGTTCAGGTCGTGGTAGGAGCGGTCCAGCAGGATGTCGTCGCGCGTCAGCCCGGAGGCAACCTGCACCGTCAGCCGCGATGGCGCCGCGCTGCCGCTGGCGACATACGCATAGTCACGGCCGGACCCGGGGCCGAGCACCAGGGTCTTGTGGCCGCCGCCCATTGAGATGTAGTCCTCGCCGCCGCCGCCATCGAGCGTGTCGTCGCCCTCGGTATCGGTCAGCGAGTCCGACGCGAAGCCGCCCACGAGGCTGTCGTTTCCGCCGCCGCCCTGGAGGGAGTTGCCGGCGTCGCCGCCGACCAGCGTGTCGTCCCCCGCGCCGCCGAGCAGGCTGTTGTAGCCCGCGCCGCCGATGAGGCTGTCGTTGCCGCCACCGCCGGCGATGCTGTCGTTGCCGGCCAGCCCGTCCAGGGTGTCGGCCCCACTGCTGCCAAGCAACACGTCGTTGCCTGCACTGCCTTGCTGCGACGGGGGCTGGAGGCGCGCCGCCATTTCCGTTGCGCTCCACACGCTGCCGTCGGCGAACGCGATCCCGTCCAGGAACTGCAGGCCGGTCACTGTCTCGCCGGTGGCCAGCACGCGCAGGGTCCAAGGCACGGCCAGGCCCTCGTAGGAGCCGCCCGTCAACTCGATCTCGGCGGGCAGCAGGTCGGTGCGCAGCCACTGGACCCCATTGCCGCTGCCGCCGTAGGAGGACAGGGTGTCGTTGCCGTCGCCGCGGTTGTAGATGACCGTGACGGACGAATAGGGGTCGAGCTGCAGGCTGTCGTTGCCGGTACCGCCATGGAACACGCCTGAGCCCGAGAGGCTGTCGCCGCCTTCGCCTCCCGAGAGATGCCCGACGCCGGAGATCCGGTCGTTGCCCGAGCCGCCGACCAGCAAGTTGGCTTCGCCGGCGCTGTCGTAAACCTCGTCGTCCCCGGAGCCGCCGTCAACCCGGTCGTTGCCCCAGCCTCCCTCGAGCGTGTCGCGGCCGCTTCCGCCACGCACCAGGTCGTCGCCGTCATGGCCGACCACATACTGCGGCCCGATGCCGCCGTCCAGCGTGTCGTTGCCGGAAGTGCCGGAGACGGTGCTCGCGAAGTACAGGGACCAGTTGCTCGCGTCGATCACGGTGCCGTCTGCGGACTCGATCCTGTCGATGCTGCTGCCTGCGCCCAGGAAGAAGCCGCCGGTGCCGAAGTCAACCCGGGTCTGGCCGCCGCGCCCGGTCCACCAGCCCTCGATGGAAAGGAGGATGTTGGAGGCCGACAAGCCATCGCCCAGCACGATGCGGTTGACACCCTCGCTGTCGAGGATCTCGTCGAAGCCGTCGCCCGCCCGGATCAGGTAGGTGTCGTCACCGGCGCCGCCCTGCAGCACGTCGTGCGGGTAGTAGTAGCTGTTGCGGTAGACGCGCTCGGAATCGGTGTCCGCGATGTCGGAGGCGCCGCCGGTGAGCGTGTCGTTGCCGTCGCCGCCCTGCAGGTTGTCGGCCCCGAAGCCGCCGTCGATGAAGTCGTCACCCTCGTGCCCATGCAGCTGGTCGTGGCCGGCCAGGCCGCTGATGCTGTCGCCGCGAACGGTGCCGTGGATGCTCTCGCTGGCGTCCGTTCCCGGCCGCACCCGGAGTTCGCGTTCGAAGTCGCTGGACGTCCAGGCGGTTCCGTCCGCAAACACCAGCTGTTCCAGGGTGCCCGGGTCGTTCCACTCGGTGGCGAAATGGTTTTCGATGGTGACGCGATCGCTGCCGTCCCCGATCTCGATCGTGAGGTCGGCACTGTCCCGGTACAGGCGCAGGTCCCCGGCCGTGATGCCCTGGCCGAGCAAGAGGCGGTCGCGATGGTCCGGCGTGCCGTCGAAGTCCGCGATCGCCAGCGACCCGTAGCCCGCGTTGAAGACGTAGCGGTCGTCGCCCGCGCCGCCAATGATGGAATCGCCACCGCCGAGGCCGTCGAGGATTTCGCCGCGGCCGGTGCCCAGGATGTGGTCGGAACCGGTGGAGGGCGCGCCCGTGGCGAAACTGCGCAGGTCCGCCTGCGTCCACACCGTTCCGTCCGCGAAGCGCACGGTCTCGACGGCCGTGCTCACCAGCACGGGCCCGCCCTCGTACTGGTGCTCGACGACGGCCGCGAAGGCGGCGCCATCGCCGGTGCCGTAATGCTGCAGCACCAACTGGCCATCGCCCGTAAGAAGGACCTGCACGTCGGCGGGATCGACGCCGGGGCCGAACACCAGCGTGTCCGCACCGCCCGTGTCGGCGATGGTGTCCGTGCCGTCGCCTGTCCCGACGACATAGCTGTCGTCGCCTTGTCCGCCCACCAGGCTGTCCGCGCCGGCACCGCCGGTGAGGGTGTCGTTGCCGCCGAGGCCAACGAGGGTGTCGGTGCCCGCCGCCCCGGACAAGGCGTCGTCGCCCGCGCCACCGACGATGAAGTCATCGCCTGCCGTGGTGGCGTTCGCGCGCGTTTCCAGCTCCGCGCGGTCCCATTCGATGCCGCCGTGGAAGCGCACGCCGGCCAGTGCATTCGCCGCCTTGGTGTAGTGGTCCTGCACCGCGAGCCGCGAGCCGTCGGCCAGCTGCAGGTACAGGCTGCGCTCGTCGCGGGTCACGCGCACGTCCGCCGGGGCGATGCCCGCGGCGAGCAGCAACCAGTCGGCGTCGCCGCTGCCGCGATCCATGAGGACGTCGTTGCCGTCGCCCTGCGCATAGCTGTAGCTGTCGTCGCCGCTGCCGCCCGACAGCGTGTCATCGCCCGCGCCTCCGACGATGGTGTCGTCGCCGTCAACTGCGTAGAGCTCGTCGTCCCCGGCGAGTCCGGACAGGCTGTCGTCGCCACCGGTTCCGACCAGGAAATCGTTGCCTTCGGTCGCGGCGAGCGGGATTGCGGCCAATGCCTCCAGATCGGACGCCGTCCACTCGGTACCGTCGTGGAAGCGCACGGTCTCGACGGAGGGGCCGGCCGCACCGAACCAGCCGGCGAAGGTCACGCGTTCCCCGCTGCTGCGGATGATCAGCAGCAGGTCGTGGTCCAGGCGCAGCGCCGTGAGGTCCGCAGGGTCGACATTGGCGCCCAGCACCAGCACGTCGTGGTCCTCGCCGCCACGCGCGTCCGCCAGGACGTCGCGCCCGTCGCCGAGATCGAAGTGGTACGTGTCCGAACCTGCGCCGCCGGCGAGGCTGTCGTCCCCCGTGCCGCCGGTGATCTGGTCGCTGCCGGCGAAGCCTTGCAGGGTGTCGTTGCCGGCTTGCCCGGTGATGATGTCGTCGCTTGCGTATCCGAGCAGGAGGTCGTCGCTTTCCGTGCCGGACAGCACCATGCGCCGCATGTCGTCGGCCGTCAGGATCTGGTCCGGGAACGTGAAGTACTCGACCACCGCGGTGGCGGCGCCGAAGAAATCGCGGACGGTGAGCCGGGCCTCGCTCCACAGGTTCGTGATCACCAGGTCGTCGCCCGCGCGAACGGCGCTGATCTGGTCGATCCAGACTTCGTCGAAGTAGATGCTGTCGGCGTTGTCCTCTTCGCCGGATTCGATAACCACGTCGTCGCCCGAGCCCGACCGGAACAGGTAAGTGTCGTCGCCGAGGCCGCCCGCGAGCACGTCGCGGTCCGCGCGATAGCCGCCGTCCAGGGTGTCGGCGCCGCCACCGGCCACGATCGTGTCGTCGTCGAAGAACGGCTCGCCGTCCCACCACCACTCGTCGTAGTCGTAGGCGCCGTAGAGCATGTCGTTGCCGGCACCACCCTCGATCACGTCATTGCCGAAGTACCCGTAGACGGTGTCGTCGCCGCCGACGCCGAGCAAGGTCTCCCCCTGGTCGGTGCCTTCCAAGAACACCGACGGTGTCTCGCCCTCGAAGGCGCGATCGAGCAGGTCCTGCGCGGTCCAGACGGTGCCGTCCGCGAAGACCACGCGTTCGACGCCACGCCCGTCGGCCGACAACTGTCCTTCGAGCAGCACCAGGTCGGTCTCGGCGTGTTCGTTGACGAAGGTCAGCCAGACGTCCTGCTCGCCTCTCCAGACGATCACGCTGTCGGCCGTCACATCGGTGAAGCGCAGAACGTCGGCGTCCCCCGCACCCCCGGCGGCTTCGCGGATCCAGTCGATGCCGTCACCGCCCGCGAACTGGTAGCTGTCGCTTCCGGAGCCGCCGACCAGGGTGTCGTCACCCTCGCCGCCCCGCAAGTTGTCGTTCACCGCGGTTCCGTCCAGCTGTTCCGACCACCAGTAGCCTTCCAGTGCAATGCCACGCTCGAGGAACTCCGCGAAACCCAGCGTCGTGCCGTCGACGAACTCGAAGCGGTCGATCGCGGTCGGCGCCAGCGCATCCGTCCTGTCGAAGTCCTGCAGCAGGATGGCGTCGCCGCTGCCGGAGCCGACCTGGATGGTGAGACCGTTGTAGTCGAGCGAAAGGAAGACGTCCTCGGAGCTGATGCCAGCTCCAAAACGCAGCGTGTTGCCGCCGACGCCGTCGCCGACATCGATGGTGTCCCGGCCATCGCCCCGTGCGAACAGGAAGGTGTTGCCCCCGCCGGAAGCGACGATGTAGTCATCCCCGCCGCCGCCGACGAAGGTGTGGCCGGCTACGGACTCTTCGAAGTAGTCGCCGTAGTCCGAGCCGTACCACCGCTTGTGGGTCTCCGCGTACTGCTTGTCCGAGCGATCCTCGCGCGCCTGCTGCATCAGCAGCGCCCAGTCGATGCGGTTGCCGTGGCTGTCTTCGACCTCCGTGATCGCAGCGTCCAGGCCACCCTCGACCAGGACGTTGCCTTCGGCGGTACGCACGTCGGCAAAGGAGCCGAAGCTCACCAAACCGACCTGCAGCCCCGTGCTTTCCGAGCCGAGATCGATCGATGCATCATCCAGGCGGATGCGGTTGCGTCCTTCCTGGTCCTGCACGAGGGTGCTACCCGGGCCCACCGCGTAGGTGTCGTCGCCGGCTCCGCCCTCGAGCGTATCGACTCCGCCTTCACCGGCGAGCAGGTCGTCACCCGCGTTGCCGTAGAGAACGTCGTCACCTTGGCCGCCCAGGAGCGTATCGCTCCCGTCGCCCCCGACGAGGACGTTGTGGCCGGTATTGCCCGTGAGCAGGTTGGCCAGCGTGTTGCCGGTGATGCTCCAGTCGCCGTCGCCCAGCAGACGGCCGCTGACCTCGCCCGGCGCCAGCACGATGTCGCCGTCGGCGGCGATCGCGGCGCCCAGGGCGGCGCGCAACTCCGCGCCCGTGTAGCTCACGCCGCCGATGACCGCCTGCGCCACTTCGGCCAGGTCGAGGGTCACGCCGTCACCTTGCCCGCCGAAGTACAGCACGCCGCCCAGGTGGAACAGGCTGTCGATGGTCGTGCCGTCGATCACGATGCGGCTGTCATGGCCGCTGTCCACGATCGTGTCGCTGCCATCTCCCACGGCAAGGAAGTAGGTGTCGGCGCCCTGGCCACCGGCCAAGGTGTCGTATCCCTCCCGGCCCGCCAGCGTGTCCGCGCCCAGGCCGCCTTGCAGCAGGTTGTCGTCGCCGTTGCCCCGCAGCGCATCGTCGCCGGAACCGCCGATGGCGTTCTCGATGGAGGAGCCGAAGCCGATGTAGGCCTGTGCGTCCGCGAGGATGCTGCCCGCCTTGTCGCCGCCGTGGATCCAGGCGCCGGGGCTCAGGTCGATGGTGACGCCCCGCGTCTCGGCACTCGCGTCGAAGCTGTCCAGGCCTTCACCGTCATCGACGAAGCGGTCGGCGAGCGTGTAGACGTCGTCGCCCGCGTTGCGCGTGGCGGCCACGCCGTACAGGTACTGCAAGGCCGCAATGTCGAAGGCAGCCAAGTCCGTCGCGTTGGTCTCGCCCACGCGCGTGTACGACATCAGCGTGTTGGCCGTGTTGTTTTCGGTCGAAGGCAGCAGCGGCGATTCGAACGGGTGCTTCAGGCCCAGGGCATGGCCGATCTCGTGCAGCAGGGTCACGAAACCCGACTCGCCGACCGCGAGCGATTGCCGGGTCCTGGCCTCGCCGAATTCGTCGACATACATCTGGGCGTACAGCGTGCTGTTCAGGTGGATCTCGCCGTTCGCAGGCGTCGCATACCCGGCAAACGCACCGAGGCCGACGCTCGTGAGGTCGTCCAGGAAGAAATTCAGGTCCGACTCGGAGCCGTCGGCGAGCTCCACGAACTCCAGGTCAAGCACCGCGCTGAACCGCCCCAGTGCATCGCGCACGGCCTGTCTGTGGTCGGCGGTGTAGGCCAGGAGGCCCGTCTCGGCGGCCACGCCCTCGGCGGCAAATGCGAAAGTCAGGGTGTGCTTGCCCGCGGCGCGGATCGATTCGCGACTGAGCAAGGCGTTGACGAAGTAGATGTCCTGAAGGTGCGCGAACGGATCCTCCGGCACCTCGCCCGGTTCGGGCGCGGGGGCCATCGCCAGGATCTCCTTCAAGCCCCACGTCGTGCCGTCGTCGAAGCGGATATCCGACACGCGGGCCTGGGCCGCGCCCTGCTCGATCATCTGCGCGCCATCGCCTTGGTAGCCCATGCCGGTGGCGTTGCTGCCATAGAAGCCCTCGACCTTCACCGAGTCGCTGGCGCCGTACTCGACCACCAGGTCGACGCCATCGCGCCGCACGACGCGGATGTCGTGGCGCGTGAACTTGAAGACGATGCTGTTGCGCGAGCCGTCGGAACCGTTGTCCTGCACCACGTCCTGGCCGTCGCCGACGGCGAAGACATACGTGTCGCCCAGGCCTCCGCCATTGAGCATGTCGTTGCCCGCGCCGCCCTCGAGGACGTCCGTGTCGTCGCCCTTCTCGCCGCTGTCGCCGTAAAGCTTGTCGTCGCCCGAGCCGCCGCGCAGGTAGTCCTTGCCGCCGCCGCCGGTGAGGACGTCGTTGTCGCTGCCGCCATCGAGCATGTCGTCGTGCTCGCCGCCGTCGAGGTTGTCGTCGCCGGCACCTCCGAGCAGGGCGTCGCTGCCCTCTTCGCCGCGGAGTCCGTCCTTATCGGCCCCGCCATCCAGGTAGTCGTCGCCTTTCCAGCCCACCAGGTTGTCGTCGCCGGCCTCGCCCCAGAGGTGATCGCTGTCCTCGCCGCCGTAGATGCCGTCGGCTCCCACGCCGCCGAAGAGGTAGTCGTCGCCGTGGTTGCCCCAGAGCACGTCGTCCCCGGTGCCGCCATACAGGTAGTCGCCTCCCATGCGGCTCAGGTCGGTGCCGCCCGGGTACCAGTTGAGGCCGACCAGGTAGTAGGCATCGCCGGTGAGCCGGTCGTTGCCCTCGCCGCCATACAGAACGTCGTCGCCGTAGCCGCCCGCGAGCTGGTCGCGCATGTCGCCGCCATCGAGGAAGTCGCGCCCGGCGCCGCCGGAGATCTCGTCGGAGCCGGTGCCGCCGTAAAGCTCGTCGTCGCCGTCGTAGCCGATCAGCAGGTCGTTGTCGGCTTCCCCGTACAACTTGTCGTTCTCGTTAGCGCCATACAGCACGTCGTCGCCGATGCCGCCCCAGATGCGCGCGCCTTCGGCATTCGTGCCGGCTTCGAGCGCGTCCTTGGCGTTCCCGATGAGCAGCGCAACGGACTGCCCCTTGCCGAGCGTCTCCAGATTCGGAGCGTCTTCGGGTGCCACCACCTTCCCCCGCGTGATCTTCTGGTTGTCGCCGATCTGCAAGGTGATCTTGAGCGACGGCTCCAGGCTCACCGCAGCCTCCCCCACGTTCCACCAGTACATGTAGCCGGTGTAACTCGGATTGACCTCGAGCTCGCGCGTGAAGCTCACGTCGAACGCGGCCAGTTCCGGATGCGGAATGAAGTGGCGCTCGACGCTTCCGTCCGCGCGCTTCTGGTCGTAATAGAACTGGATCGAGGTCACGGAATCGGTGCGCAGCCACTTGTCATGGTTGACCCCGTCCCTGGCGTACACCGCACGGTCGCCGTTTGGGTACTCGCCCCAGTCCATGTCGAAGTCGTAGCCGGCGCGGATGATGTCGTTGCCGCTGCCGCCCTTGGCGACGTCCTTGCCCTTTCCGGTGAGGATGACGTCGTTGCCGTCGCCGCCTTCCAGCCAGTCGTCGCCGTCCCGTCCGTCCAGGATGTCGTTGCCGGTGCCGCCCGCTAGCACGCTTTGCGACGCAGTGCCCCGCAGGATGTCGTTGCCCTGGGCCCCGTCGCCGCCGTCGCCCTGGATGAAGTCGACATAGTTGTTGTCCGCGCGCGTGTTCACCGGAGTCGGCGCGACCTGCGGCTTCTCGCGCGCCTGCTCTTCGTCGGCGAGCGTGATGTTGAAGCGGCCGGACTGCCAGTTGTGCAGGTAGAGCGTGTTCTTGCCATCACCGGTGCGGTTCACGGCCAGGGTGGTGGTGGTGCCCAGCGCGTACTTTCGGATCTCGAACCCGTTGCTCACCCAGGCCATCTTGGCCGCGTCGTAGGTGGCAGTGCCGATCGTCCCGGCGGTGAACTGCAACACGTCCGTGCCCGCGTCGTCTTCGATCAGGTCGGTGCCGAAATCGGCGGTGTCGTAGATGTAGGTGTCGTTGCCCTGGCCGCCGCGCAGGTAGTCGGCCCCCTTGCCGCCGGTGACCATGTCGTTGCCGCCGCCGGCATCGACGTTGTCGGCGCCATCCTCGCCCTTGATGATGTCGAGGCCACCCCGGCCGGTGATCAGGTCGTTGCCGGCACCGCCATCCATCGCGTTGTCGCCTTCACCGCCGCGCAGGATGTCGTGGCCTTCGCCGCCATCGAGCATGCCGATGCCCGTGCCGCCCTTGATCTCGAGGATGTCGCTGCCGTCCTCGCCCTTGAGCGTGTTCGTGTCGCTGCCGCCCTGGTCGTACAGGAAGTCGTTGCCGGTGCCGCCCCACAGCTTGTCGGCGCCAGCGCCGCCGTTGAGGAAGTCGTTGTCCTGGTCGCCGTACAGCTCGTCGCCGTCCCGGCCACCGTACAGGGCGTCGTTGCCGATGCCTCCCATGAGCGCGTCGATGCCGTCGTCGCCGAGCAGCACGTCGGCGCCGTCGCCACCCGAGAGTTGGTCGTCGCCCTCGCCGCCCAACACAGAGTCGTGGTCGCCGTCTCCGGCGAGCGTATCGTTGCCGGCATTGCCTTCGAGGTAGTCGTCTCCGCCCCCTCCAGAGGCGACGTCGTTGCCGCCGCCCGTGTACAGCCGGTCCTTGTCGCTGCCGCTGCTGAAGTCGGTCTCGGCCGCGTCGCGCCCGAACACCACGAACTTCGAGTCGGCGTTCGGTTGCGGCCCTTTGATCTTGATCTTGGCTTCCCGGTCTTCCCACACGCCGTCCTGGTCGTAGGGAGAGGGCAGGATCGGGATGTAATAGTCGCCGCCCTGCCCCAAGGTGCGGTCGTAGTCGACATTGCGTTCGTTGAACCAACCGATCCGCCGCAGAAATTCGCTGCGGTCCTCCAGCCACCGGTCGGTTATGAACTGCATCGGCCGGTCATCCGAGGGGGTCGTCGACTCGGCCTCCTTGCGATCGGAGTTCCAGTCCTCGTACACCTTGCCCCAGACCTCCGACAGATCGTCCTTGGCGACCTCGCCGTTGCCCAGGAAGAAGACGAAGGGACTCAGTCCGTGCAGTGCTGCATAGGCACCGAAGTCTCTCCGGGCGAATGCATCCAGCCCACCCGTGGACGTGGCGGCGAATCCGTCCCCCACCTGCCCGTCAAGCACGGTCTTGTAGAAGTCGCTGACCTGGATGCTGGCAAGCAAGGCGTGGAGCTGGAGGCGACCGGAGTCGACGACCTTGCCGCCTTCCCTGGTCTCCCCCACGTTGGCCCAGGTGCCTCCGACGTTCGCCGATACCAGCGGGTTGATCTTGGCCGCAACGGGGCCGATCGAAAGATTGGCCAGTGCGTTGACCACCCGCTCCAGCACGTCGCCTTCCGACCAACCGGGCTTGCTGCCGAAGAACAAGTCACCATTGACCTTGCGTCGGTTCGAAGCCTCCCTGAGCACCTGGGCGACCAAGGCCTCCGTAGTAGGGAGGCCCCGCTGCTCGCCACTCAGCATGTTGAGCAGGGTGTTCTGCACGGCGAGCGAGTCCACCAGCAGCACGAGACTATGGGTGTCACCAAAATCCTTCTTGTCGAATTCGTTGACGAGAAGTTTCACGCCCGCAAAAGCCAGCCGCCTGATCGCGGTGAGTGCTGACGATCCCACGGCTGCACGGCCGACTCCACCTCGCCATAGCGGCTGGTCTTCGATGAAGACGCGCTTGTCCGCCCCCACGTGCCACTGGGAGTCGGCGACCATCGAAGGGCGGGTGTCGCCGACGATGTCCCATTGGTTCGGCGCCTTGTGCTGGTACTCCTTGCCTTTGAACAGGCGCACCACTCCCCCGGGGATGCCCGCACTGTCTGTGTACTGCGCCATCGTGAGGACCGCCATCTGGTAGTCCACATCCAGCTGACCCACTGCGCTCAAGTCGGGCTGCTTGGGCTTCTCGGGCGAAGTGATCCCCTTCAGGCGGTTCATCTCTGCCCGGATGTCGTCGATGCGACTGATTGCCTGTTGCAGCATGGCGGCTTGCCGCTGGGTGTAGTCGTCTACAACCCCGGGCACCGTGACAAGCACGCGCAGCTTCAACCGATCGGAAAACGAGGCCGTTCCGCCGTCCTGGACGTCCTTGCGCACCCGCTGGTAGAGCTGCCTCATGTCCGGATCGGTGAAGGCGAAAGCCGTGCTGCCATCGGCATTTTTGCGACTCAAGACACGGAAGCCTTCTACCAGCTCGCGGAGTTCCGTACCCTGCTGGTGCCCGCCGATGCCCGCACCGTTGAAGGTCACCACCTTTTCAGCGGCGCCAGGATTCATCTGGTTGAATGCGGACGCGAGATGGCCACCCAGGCTGTAGCCTGTGAGGCTGAAGTTGCCGGAACTGATGGTCCCGTTTCGGACCAGCTGCTCGTACCACTCCTGCATGTCCCGAAGCTGGCCCCATGCGAAACCGGTTTTGAGGATCTCCAGTTCGTTCGTGGCCTGGTTGTCGCGCGCCGCGTCGTCAACGAACTCCGTGCTGCGGAAACTCACGACCTTTTCGCCCGCCCTCGCGCCGGTGACCGGGTCGTCGAGAATGCACTCGAAGACCGTGCCGCTGAAGCCGGTCGTGGTGTTGGCCTGCTGGTCCAGCACCCTCCAGTGCTCTGCAAAGCGAGCCGCCTGCATATCGGTAAACCTGCTCGCCCAGCCATTCCCGGCCGTCAACACGTTCGCGAGCCCTGTTCCGGAGGAGTTCAGGAAACCTGTCAGCGGATCCCGGATGATGGCCTCTGCGGCCATTTGCAAGTCGGCGTACTTGAGCATTTCTGCCGTGGTTGGTGCGGGCATTGCTTCGCTCCTGTTAGGGCGTTGGTTTCAGGACCTTCTCGACGAAGTCGAGCGTCTGATAAAGCTGGGAAGGAAAGGCGGGGCCGGAATTGCCCGTGAGAACCTTGAAGTTGCGGACGAAGCTTGGGCACGCGTGGTCCGCAGCAAACAGCCAAGGCGAGCGGCCGGCGGATCTCCTTCCCTGCTCCAGGTCGACCATGTAGCCAACGCGCTCCGCAATGATTTCGCCAGTTCGCAGGTCGACGACCTTCAGCGAACTGCCGGCGATCCAGTGCTCGCGGTCTTCGCGGGTCGAGATGTCGTCGTACGTGACGCCATAACGAGGCGGCGGTCCCGGCGCGACGCTGTTGGCGACCACAAAGCGCATGTGGCCGCGCAAGTAAGACTTGTTGGTCTGCCAAGGTTCTTCCACGCGCCCGGTGTACCGGTACCGCCGCCCGTCCCGCGCGTCCTGGACATCCACGTACAGATAACCGAGCCGAGGCGGGGCACCTTCCGGCATGTCCTTGCTTTCGGTCTGAAAGCTGCCTCGCAGGAAGCTTTGGATATACCCATTGCCGGCTAAGTCCCGCCCATAAGGGTCGTCCAGCCTGAACTGGTCGTCGTAGTTGGTGGAATCGGGTCGCAGCTTCAGCAGGTAGATGCCGTCGACGCCTTCTACGGTTCGGCGAATGAATTCACCCGCCAACTTGCAGCGCTGCTCCCAGAGGGCGAGAGCGCGCTTCTGCGCGCGGTCGCCGCTTGACGCATCGCCGCACGAGATGAGCAGAAGGCACCAGCACGCCAGGAGCAACCATCGTGTGCGCAGTCGTGGCTGTCCGCGTCGCACCGCAGCGAGAACTGCGGACATTCGGCCGGGCCGCGATTCGCTTGTCATTTCGCTCACTCACCCCGCGCTGGTATCGAGGACCTGGCGACGAAGAGTCGCGTCTCTTGATAACCCCGAGGGATGGCGGTGACAAGGTGGGTGCCGTGCACCCGCCCTCAGATCAGAGGATGAAGGTCGGCGACGAGAAGCCGCGCTGCGGACTCGAAGAACGGGGCGTGCTCCTGGTGAGCACCACTGGCGCGCACGGAACACGGGGCGCAGAGACGGCTGCGCGCACGCCGTAGGCAGGGTTGCCCCTCCCGATGCCGGAATCCCCATTCCTCCCCCTCTCGGTTTTTACCGATGAGCCCTCAGACCGAACACGCAATATTTCCTAAAACATTCCCCTTTGCTAGCAAACTTTGTAAGCCTTTGTTGGTGGCGTTGTCACCACGCGACCGTCACCCCCAACGAGTAGTTGCACCTCGCGCGGCGTGCGTGGCCGCGCGTCGCAGCGCCTCACGCAGGAAAGGCGTCCAGCCCCGGACCCTTCGCGGACGCCAGCGCCGGCGTCCTCGCCACGTTCATCACCCAATTCACCATCGCGAAGTAGCCGATGAGGGTGGAGAGTTCAACCACACCCTGCTCACCGAATACCGCCAGCGCAGCGGCATAGGTCGCATCGCTCACGCCATGCGTCGCCAGGAGCTCGCGCGTGAAGTCCAGGGCGAGCTCCTCGTCTTCTCGCAGTTGCCGCGGCCGGGCACCCACGCGCAACGCCTCGATCGCCGCTTCCGCCACGCCGGCCTTCACCGCCAGCGGTGCATGCATCGTCCACTCGAACTGGTTGGTCTGGTGGCGCGCGACGGCGCAGGTGACGAGTTCGCGCACGCGCGCATCGAGGACGCTCTCGAAACGCAGGTACTCGCCGAGCTTCGCCACGCGATCGAGCAACTGCGGGCTGCGCAGGAGCGGGAGGAAAGGCCCGTACACGCCTTTGCGCGGCCCGTTGATCAAGGCTTGCGCGGCTTCGCGCTGCGCGGGCGTGAGCGCATCGTCGGGCGGCATGGGCAGGCGTTCGCGCGCATCGTGGGAATGACCTTGTGGCAGGGGAGAAATCTCAGGCATGGGCAGTCTTCCGGTTGAGGGAGGTGAAGGCCAGGCGCACCAGCCAGCAGCCGGTGAGCAACAACGCTGCGGCACCGAGGAGCAACGCCAGCGCGAGGCCGCGTTCCCCGAGCGAAGGCAAGTGCAGCAGGAGCGCCGACGTCACGGGCCCGGCAATCTGGCCCAGTGCGAAGGCGGCGGTGATGCGCCCCACCAGGCGCGCCGCGTGTTCGGGCGCCCTGGCGCGCATTTCCTGCACGCCGGCCAGCGTGATGACCATGAAGGTGCCGCCCACGAGCAGCGCAGAGGCGGCGATCGTCGCGCCGTTCACCCACAGCGCGGGCAGCAGCACGCCGACGCCCATCAGGAGCTGGCTGCCGGCCCAGAGCTGCAGGCGGGTTGCATGCCGCATCAACCAACCGGCCGCCACGGTGGACAGCGCCGCCGTCACGCCGAACACCGGCCACGCCAGGCCGAACAGGCGAGGGTCGTCCACCACGCTGCGCGCCATGGCGGGCAGGAAGGTGGCCGGCAGGATGTAGCCGAAGCCCATGACGCCATAGCAAATCACGAGGCCGCGCGTTTCGCGGTCCATCGGCGCGGCGCCCCTCGTTGCTGCATTCGCGGCGGCAGGCGACGACGGCATGCCTTGGAGAACCCAGGCAACCGGCAGCATCAGCAGGGCCGCCAGGACACCCAGATGCACCCACAGCGCAGCGGCAGCGAGCCCCGCGGATCCGCCGGCCAGGCAGTACGTGCCGGTCAGCGCGATCCCCGCGCCCACGCCTGCATAGACCCAGCCCGCAACATCAGCGCGCCGGATGCGCGCCAACGCACCGAGGCACCAGACGCTGGTCGCAACGAAGACCCAGGCGGACGCCACGCCCGCAGCGAAACGAAGCAGAAGCCACAACGGCGCCGCATCCAGCGCCATTGCGGCCGTGAGCACGGCCGTACCCGCCAGCGCGACCAGCGCCAGCATTCGCGCGCCCAGCGGCAAGTGGGCAGCCGTGAGCGCGCCGACAAGGTAGCCCGTGTAGTTCGCCGCCGCGACCCAGCCCGCCAGCGACAGATCGAGCTGCCCCTCGCGCAGCATCAGCGGCAGCACGGGCGTGAAGGCGAATCGCCCGATGCCCATGGCCGCTGCCAGCGAGAGCAGCCCGGCCACCACGATTGCGGTGAGGCCCCGTGTCTTTTCCATCGCCGCGATTTCAACCAGAATCCGACGCGGGCACAAATGAATAATTCTGGAGCACCGTTCTCGGCATGAGAAGCATCGACCTCGAGAGCCTGGACATCTTCCGCACCGTGGTGGAGGAAGGCGGCGTGATCCGCGCGGCGCGCAAGCTGCACCGCGTGCAGTCCAACGTGACCACGCGGATCAAACAGCTGGAGGAGCGCCTGGGCCGCACGCTCTTTCGCAAGCAGGGCCGCGGCCTGGTGCTCTCGCCCGAAGGCGAGCTGCTGCTGTCCTACGCGCAGCGGCTGTTTCGGCTCGCCGACGAGGCGGAAAGCGAAGTCAAGAGCGGTCACGCCGTCGGCGTGCTGCGCATCGGGTCGCTGGAGAGCACGGCCGGCAGCCGCCTGGCCCCCATCCTCTCGCGCTTCCACCGCGAGCACCCGGGCGTCATCGTTGAACTCGTCACGGGCACGACCGGCGCCTTGCTGCAGCGGGTGGCGAACTTCGAGGTCGAGGCGGCTTTCGTGTCCGAACCCTTCACGCCCGGTACCCTGCAAAGCCGCAAGGTCTTCGACGAGGAACTGGTGCTGATCACGCCGAAGGACATCGCCACGGTGCGGCGGGCTTCGGACCTGTCCGGCCGCACGCTCATTGCCTTCGCCAACGGCTGCTCGTACCGCAAGTGCATCGAAAGCTGGCTGGGCGCTTCGGCCGTGCAGCCGGGGCGGACGCTGGAGTTCGCGTCCTACCAAGCGATGATCGCGTGCGTGGCCGCAGGCACCGGCTTCGCCATCGTGCCGCGCTCGCTGCTGGCGACGCTGCAGGCTTCGAAGGACGTGCGCCAGCATGAACTGCCGGCGAAGGTGCGGAAGAACCGCACGCACCTGGTGTGGAACGGGGAAGCTTCGACAAGCCTGGGACGGTTGATGGAAGTGATGGAGGCGTGATCGTCGGGGTTCGGCGCTTGCGCGCGCTCACCCCGACCTACGGAAGGTTGTTGGGGTCGCTGCGCGAACCCAACCTACGAAGGCGTGGGTAGGTTGGGTTGCCCGCAGGGCACCCCAACAGACCCTCACACCATCGCCCGCACCCGCTGCGCCGAAACGTCGTTCAGGCACCTGAAATGCCCCAGCGGGCACTCCCGCTGGAAACAAGGCGAGCAATCCAGCGGCGGCACGTAATCGGGATCCTGCTTCAACCACACCACCTGCGCCAGCGCATTCAGCGGCGGCGTATGCAGGGGACTGGAGGAGCCGAACAGCGCCACCTGGGGCACGCCGAAGGCGGCGGCCACATGCATCAGCCCCGAGTCGTTGCTCACGACATGGCCGGCACCGGCAATGAGCGCGAAAGCTTCCAGCAGCGACGTCTTGCCGGCCAGGTTGCGGCAGCGCTCGGGCGCCTGCGCCGCGATGGCCTCGCACAGCTCGGACTCCTTGGCCGATCCGAGCAAGAGCACCGGACGATCCAGCCGCGCCGCGAGTGCGCCGAAGTGCGGCCAGCGCTTGGCCGGCCCGTACTCGGCGCCGGGCGCCATCACGAGGTAGCTGCCCCGCGCCAGACCGTGCGCACGCAGCACCTCGTCGACCTGGACCGCCGGCAGCGCCAGCTGCGGCCGGTCCGCCTCCAGCCCGCCCTCTCCGCTCAGCGCGGAATAGAAGGCCACCATCGGCGGCTTGTCCTTGGGGTTCTTCAGGCGGTGCGTCAGCAGACCGACACGCGCTTCGCCGAGATAGCCGACGCGGCGCGGGATGCTGGCCAAGAAGGGCAGCAGCGCACTTTTCAGGGAATTGGGCAGCACGTACGCCGTGTCGAAGCGGCCTTGCAGCTCGCGCCCAAGCGCCCGCCGTGCCTTCAGCTGCAGGCCGCCATGGCGGAAGGGGAATTCGATGACCGCGTCCACCTGCGGCATCGCACGGTAGACCGGCGCGACCCAGGGCAGCGCCCCCACGGTCAGCCGCTCGCCGCGCGCATGCAGGCGGCGCAGCAGCGGCTCGGTCATCACCGCGTCACCGATCCACTGCGGCGCGATGACGAGGGAGCGCGACTCAGTGCCCGCCGCCGAAATGTTCGCCTTCACGCAGTTTGTACACGGTGCCGCAGTACGGGCACTTGGCCGAGCCGCTGGCCGCGATGTCCAGGTAGACCCGGGGGTGCGTGTTCCACAGCTTCATGTCTGCCTTGGCGCTCGGGCAGAAGATGCCGCCGTTGGCATTGAGGTCCCTGGCGACCAGCTCGACGACGGTTTCTTTTCTCGTGGAGGTGCTCATGGACTCAGACGCGCGTCAGCCAGTGGGCGTACTTCGGATTGCGGCCATTGACGATATCGAAGAACGCGGACTGGATCTTCTCGGTCACGGGGCCGCGGCGGCCGATGCCGATCTGCACGCGATCGAGTTCGCGAATGGGCGTGACTTCGGCAGCGGTGCCGGTGAAGAAGGCCTCGTCGGCGATGTAGATCTCGTCGCGCGTGATGCGCTTTTGCACCAGCTCCAGCCCCAAGTCCTTGCAGATGTGCATGACGGTGTTGCGCGTGATGCCGTTCAGGGCGCCGGCGGACAGGTCGGGGGTGTAGACCACGCCGTCCTTGATCACGAAGACGTTCTCGCCCGCGCCTTCCGACACGAAACCGGAGCTGTCCAGCAGCAGGGCCTCGTCATAGCCGTCGTCCAGCGCTTCCATGTTCGCCAGGATCGAGTTGCTGTAGTTGCTGACCGCCTTGGCCTGCGTCATCGTGATGTTCACGTGGTGGCGGGTGTAGCTGGAGGTCTTGA
>JAESGR010000542.1_pt1 | contig 23461 bp, 26 predicted proteins | sample 9269771 | NCBI WGS metagenome assembly JAESGR01 (sample SAMN15739572, study PRJNA653492) | algae metagenome | isolation source: Chroococcus sp. CMT-3BRIN-NPC107 and co-occurring heterotrophs from well... | place: USA: Clark Mountains Wilderness, California | collected 2010-04-18 | reverse complement strand
GGCAAACGGCATCAGGGCAAGAACTGTATATCTAAGGCATTGCCTGAAAAACAGATATTATTTGAGCCGTTGCAATTGCGCCTGTTCAATTAAGAATCCTCATGCCTTTAGGCTGAGGAGAAGTCAAAAAGTTCATCGGATCTCTCATCGACGTTTAACTGACCAGGCGGTGATGTTCGTTCTCCAAAAACTCGCAAAGCTTTCGGGGGTAGCGGCTTTCTCTCCTCATGATTTCCGGCGAACGTTTATCACGGACTTGTTGAATACAGGCGCGGATGTAATCACCGTGTCCCGGCTGGCAGGACACGCCGATCCTGCTACTACTGCTAAATATGATATGCGGGGGGAAGAAGTCAAACGTCTTGCCGTGGCGAAGCTAAAGGTTCCTTATCGCTCCCGTCGCCCTAAAGATAGTTAGCTACGGCAACCCCTATATGTATGAGATATGCCGCAATTATTCCTGAAAAGACTTGATGGTTTTGAGAGCCTTGTCGAGCAGTTCGTAGTCTGAAGGTCTTCTATCTTCAGGGAGTTGTCCTGCCAATTTCCAAAAAGACTTAAGTAGGTCATCAAATACCCGTATCAGAACGTCAATAGCATCAGGTTCAGCCATAGCCCGGATCTTGTCTTCATAAACCAATTGGTAAAGCTCCAAGGGTCGCTTACCCATGAGACGAGCCAGCTTATTAATGTTGCTCTCCGTAGGATTTCCACCCTTCAGAATAATCACCCTCAACCCTGGCTGAGTAATGCCTGCCTGCGAAGCCAACTTACGCATACTCAGACCTGTCTTCTCCATGTACTTGAGAATTTCCTGTCCGAGAAGAGAACAATCTTCTGGTTTTATCTGTAAGCCAAACTTCATAGGTGTCACTATTTTGATAACTATAGTGGTAATATGGATTATCAAATAGCGCAAGCTAGATCACTTTCAAGGAGCAAGAACTGGGAAGCTTAGGAGCCTGAGAAACTTACAGCTTACCCAGCCTTCTCTTTACGTCCATCCGTAGCTTGACGTTAAGCGGCAAGCCTACGGCTATCTACTACTGCACTTGTCGGCGAAGTTAACCTTCGCGTCAGTGCCTGATCCAGTCCGCACCAGATCCATATGTATATATATAAATTACTCCATCTTGACTGCCTGTGGCAGCATTGGTTACATTTTGCTGCCATTAGTCGCGTTCGCCAACCCCAAAAGCAGCGGAGGTCGGGGACGTGAAACAGCCACCACTGCCAGCAGATCCAATCGGAGCGCAATTCTGTCAAATCTTTAATCATCCTTGGAAATTTATAATCGCTCCACTACCAGAGCCAGGGGAAAGACCCGCCTGGAAGACCGAGAGCGCCTACCCGCTCCAGCCCCGTAACCTGTGGGATACCTATTGCGATTCTTCGCACTTACTAGGACTGCGATTCGGCAAAGAGACCCGCTACGCTCTACTAGATATAGATAGGGGCAGCCGATATCATTTTTTAAACGACCCCAGACAATTCAAATCCATCCTAGAGATTTGTGAAGGAATTGGCTTATGCCGACCCCTAGTAATCCAATCAAGCGACAGTGGTGGCATCCACATTTATTTCTTCTTGCCAGAGCCGATACCCACCTTCAAACTAGCTTGTGCAATTAAATTTGCCCTCCTTGAAGCCGGGGTATTGCTCCAACCAGGAGAAATAGAAAGCTTCCCCAACGTCAAAGCTTATGCAAAAAATAAACCCTCCAACTACAACGCCCACCGACTACCGCTCCAAGTCGGCTCAGTGTTGCTAGACGACGATTTTGAACCACTAACTAACAACCTAGCTTTATTTCTCGATCTAGCTGATACCGCAGCAGCCTGTCAAGACTTAACCGAACTCGCAGCCGCCATTTCCAAATCCTACCAGCGTCAAAGCCGAACCTACACCCCCAGCATATCCAGCCGCGCCCAAGAGTGGAAGAGCCATTTAGAAAACCGCAGCATCCAAGGCTGGACGGGTAAGAGTCAAACCAACGAACTGCTGAAAGACTTTGCTACCTATGGCGTAGTCTGGCTAGCCTTGAAAGGTCAAGCTTTAGTTGAACACGTAGTCGCCACCGCAATTAACGCCCCAGGATACCAGCAATTTTGCTCCCACCAGCACGAAACGAGGCAGCGAGCCATCGACTGGTCTAGGGCAGCAGAAACTTACTATAGCCCGTACTGTTCCTACCCAAATAGAAACAATCCATACAAACAGACCTTTGACCCAAACCCAACCAATAACGCCGCTAACAACATAGTTGACTTTCCCAATCGAGCCAACGCCCAACGACATCAACAAACCCAAGAGCGAATCCGGCAAGTAGTAGCCTACCTAGAAGAAAAGGGCACGCTACCAGCAGCAGCCACCGCTCGTTCAACAGCCATCATCAGCGCATCCATTGCCCTGCACGGCATCGGAGTTAGCCAGACCACCCTGCACAAGCAAACTTATTTACCCCTATGGCATCCCAAACACCATGTCAAATTGGGTGTAATAACAACTCCAGAGCCAAACAGAGCAATTTCTACCCAGCTAGAAATTGAGCAAATCCCCGCTCCGACTCTAGAACCAAAATCGCTACAAACCCCACCACGACAGGAAACAGGAGAAAATTACACTCAAAAGAGCTATATGAAGGTTTTGGGCTTGCCTGCGGCAGAGGATGCGCTACAGGCGCACTCCTCTGCTCTAAACTCTGAATCATCTTCAAATTCTTCCAACCTTTCTCAAACTACGATAGATAAGAATTCCGAATCACAATTAAATCTTTTAAACTTTCCTCAAACCACAACACACAACTTGAAATTATCCTCAAATTCTCTAAACCTCTTTCTAACCACAATACACAACTCGGCATTATCTTTAAATTCTTCAAATTCTCTAAACCTCTTTCCAACCGAGATATATAACTCGAAATTATCCTCAAATTCTCTAAACCTCTTTCCAACCGAGATATATAAGAATTCCAAATCATCTTTAAATTTCGGCGCGGTGGATTTTGAGTATAAGCAACCCTTATCATTGGGGGCTGCTTATACTCCCAGGATTGAAACCGCCGACTTGGAGCGAATAACTAAGCTTAGGTTGCAGGCAATCTGCCACGCTCAAAAAACAGTGAAGCGGGAAGCGCTGATTACTGGTCGAATGATTACTGGGAGTGAGCGAGCCTATAAAGAGCAAATTGCCAAAATGCAGTTCTACTGGCAGTCGGGCGAACCATCGCTGATGTCTGAGGCTTGGGAGTGGCGAAAGCCCACTCCTGGAGCATTGCCAGAAGCTCTTTCTCCTGCCAAATCTTCATCAGGAAATCTTGCCTTAGAACCACCGGACGTGGCTACAAAACCTAACTCCATCGAGACAGCACCCCATCAATTACCAACTGCTGATAGTTCAGAGAGTGATTCATCCTCTGCTACTGCATTAGTTGGGGAACCGCCCACAAAGCCATCGCCTACCACGCCGCCATTAGACGAGCTAAATCCGCCAATTAATCGCAAGCTTCAGCCTGTCGAAATCCTGACAAGTGCAGGCAAGTGGTTAACTGGCTACTTCGTCCACAGTTGCATCGCTGTCGCCAATCTAATCAGCACTGAGCGAAAGTTCACGCTGTTTGATGCCGATGGGCAGATGTATCGCTTTTTGGGACAGATTCGTCCGCCGCAAACATGGTAGACCCCGTAGTAGCGATGCACGTTAAAATCTGAGCAGTTCGTAATCATTGAGGGTCGTCATGGTACACTACAACCCGTTACAATTTCTGCCTACACAGGAAGACCTGCCTGAAACTGACCATAAGCCTGTGGATAGTCAACTACAAGTCCTGATTGCCTCCCTGCTGGACGATATTCTGTCTTGGGTATGGAGTCACCGCACCGACTGGTTCTGGGGCATCAATATGGGTGTCTACTATAAAGAGCAAAAGCCGCCAATTGTCCCAGACGGATTCTTGTGCTTGGGAGTAGAACGGCTGCCTCGGCAAGGCGGCAGGTTGAGTTACGTAGTTTGGCAAGAGGGCATTCTTCCCATCCTCGCCCTAGAGTATGTCTCTAAAACCTACGGCGGGGAGTACGACACCAAGAAAGATGACTATGCCAATATTGGCGTGACCTACTACGCGGTCTATAACCCAGAATATTCCACTCGCCACAACCATAGTCCCTTTGAGGTGTATCGTTTGGTGCAGGGGAAATATGTACTGCAATCGGGAGAACCATTCTTTCTGCCGGAAATTGGTCTAGGGATTGGTAGAGCGCAGGGAACCTACCGGGGTTGGAGCCGGGAGTGGCTGTACTGGTATGACTCGGAGGGCAACAGATTGCCCTCACCGGAGGAAAGGGCAGAACAAGCCCAGCAGCAACTAGAACAAGAGCGACGCAACACAGAGGAGCTAATTGCTAAGTTAAGAGAAAGGGGAATCGACCCGGATACCCTCTAGCCGCAGGCAAAAGGCTAAGTAACCCTACCCTTAAAAACTTATCTAATAGTATTAGACAATTAATGTATTAGCTTTTTATAGCTTTAGCTGTTGCCGTAAATCCTCTATATTTCTAATAGTGTTCCAATCAATATCGGTGGAGTGTAGTAAATCAATGGCTACACCAATGAGGTGCTGGGGGAACACGCGAACGCTTGGAGCAACAGGAGTATCGTTGTTATCGCGCACGGTACGTGCCGTTTGGGATAACCAGGTTTGTGAGGTGCGAGTAATTTTGACATTGATGTTTACAAGTTTCTCCTGCTCTGATTGTTGTTTTTGTCTAACTGAAGGCGAAACTTCTAGTTCTGAGGACGAAACTTTTTCTGGCGATGAGGTCGCCTCTGGCTCTTGCTTTGGCTTGCTTGTTTTACCAAAGTCACTTAGCTTACCTAAACCGCCCATTCGAGAGCCTTTTCTATCCGTCATGACACCTTCCACAGTTTGCTGCATTCTTTAGCAAGAGATTGATAAGCTTTTGCGCCACTAGAATTAGAGGCGTAGTCAAGAATCGATTTTTGCACCGCGATAGACTCCGCCACGCTGATATTTTCAGGAATTACAGCGTGTAGAAGCCGATAGTCCATCTCCACAGAGGATTCAATCAGTAAATCGTCCGCCTCGCGGGTCAAAACTAATCGCGGCTTATAGCGCACCCGTAAAGCTTCAATGGGCATATCCGGTCTTTCATCTCGAATTAGCGTTATTGCTTCAGAAAAACCCCGCAGGGCAGCAGGTTCGCATAAAGTTGGTACCAAAACGCGATCGCTGCTCAGAAGTGCCTGCACGGATGCAACACTCAGGCTAGGCGGACAGTCCATCAATACCAAATCGAAAAAGCCAGTCAGCCTCGACAGTGCAGGAGTAAACAAGTCGGATTCGGTCGCTAGGCGAAACATACCAATATCCCCAGGAATCAGGGTCCAAAATTTCGCCTTTGACATCGACAGTGATTTTCTTGGACAAATCACCGTTCGCTACCGCCGTCGTCACTTCCGCAATATTTCGCACCTGTGCTGTCAGGTTGCCTGCCATTGAGTTAACGCTGTCCGTCAGATCCTTCCACGTCCCGGCCACGCCTTTGACTTCTGCTTGTACTCCTAACTTGCCTTCACTGCCTACTTCTCGCGCTACTCTTGTCACTTCTGACGCAAAGGAACTAAGCTGACTTACCATTGTGTTGACAACTTGGGCAGTTTGCAGAAACTCGCCTTTAAGGGGTCTGCTTTCAATTTCTAGCGAGATTGCTTGCGATAAATCTCCCTTTGCCACCGCCCGGATCACGCGAGCAGTTTCCGCTGTCGGCTGTATTAAATCAGTAATTAGTGTGTTAACAGAATCAATGCTAGTTGACCACGCTCCATCAACATTACCAAGTGAGGCGCGTTGTTCGATTTTGCCATCTTTACCGACAACAGTGCCAACCCGTTCTAACTCCGCTGCCATTCGCTCGTTTAGCTCAATAATATCGTTGAGCGTATCGGCAATTTTCCCGGCGATACCAGTCTGATCAATTAGGTCAGATGTGCAACTGATTTAACTTAATTTATATTTTTACTAGAAAAGGAAATTACAATTTTTCACATAAAGAGTTTTGAGGAAAAACCGGGAACAGTAAAAAGGAATACGCTCCCCTAACTGTAATATTTTTGTAGCACATGATTCACTGCTAAGTCGGTTTGTGCCAGAACCAAAGCTCTACCGCGCTAAGTATCCTCATCGACCGATACTTCTTTACAAAGGCTTCTCGGAGATTATTCAGGATGAAGATGTCGTTGAAGGCAACGCCACTGTACTTTTCGTGTGGTTACCGTATCCCCATGCCAAACTGCGTTTGAGCAAGCCGGATTCAACGCGCGCTCGCAGGCATTTAGTCACTAGAGTCATGGAAAGCGGAAGAAATAACTATAGTACCTATTGATTAGGTACTAACAGGCTAGGTGAGTACCTAATTACTTGAGATTATCCGCTCTATTAATGGCTAATAAAAGATTTTGGCTCATATCTACATAGTACCTATTGATTAGGTACTAACAGGCTAGGTGAGTACCTAATTACTTGAGATTATCCGCTCTATTAATGGCTAATAAAAGATTTTGGCTCATATCTACTCTTATAGCGAATCCTTAATTTCAATATCATCAAAATTGCGGAAGATCCGTTTTATCGTCCAATTAAGTAGCAAATCACGCTGCGCTTAGACGCTGGCCTGATCGACTGGTTCAAGACGCATCAAGAGCAGGGCGAGGGATATCAAACCAGCATCAACCGCGCCTTGCGGGAATACGTCAGGCAGCAGCATCTATCCTCAGCCTCTAGGTCCCACCCCCTATAAGCGGCAACTTATAGAATGAGTCTTTCTGCCCCATTTTGGTTCTGTTACTTGTCTTGACCCGAAATTATCTTGATTATTTATTCTTGATTCTTGATTCAAGCATCAGTAGCGCTGCACGTAAGCTCTCTTCTGAGCCAATCTCCTGCCAGTCTACAGGCAGCGCTCTAAAAAACTCCAGTGCCGCTTGCACCCACACCTCTTTAGCAATCTTATGACCGTGCTGCCGCTTTCCCTTCTTCAACAAATCGTCTAGCCAATCATTTAGCTCCACAGACAACCGCAGGTTTACCTTTTCTTTCTGCTCTTGATTCAAGATTCTTGAATCAAGATTATTTGCCGAAGCTGGTTGTAACTCAGGCTCTTGGCTCTCAGTTTCAACTATCGAAGCCACCTCTACTGTTTCATCACACTACAGTTGTAGATAATTTTAGGAAGCTTACGCCACAGCTATGAATGGTCAGATTAGAATCTGAAAGGCTCATTCCATTGTTCTTGATTGGGTTTTATGGCAGCTAACGAATCTTCGAGATCGCTAATGAAACCTTGAAATTGTGCTTCTTTCATTAAGTACAACTGTAGTGCATCAGTATCGGCAGAAACTTTAGACTCAACCGTTTTACTAAAAATCCCTTGACTGAGTGGATTATTCCCCAGTGCTACTTTTGGCTTCGCTTTGTTGGCTGGGCATTGTCAACTTAACTGAAGATGCTCAAAATTAAGGGCATTGTCAACTTAACTGAAGATGCCCAAAATTAAGCACACCAATCCCGCAATCGTCAGGTTCGCTCAATTTACGCAACTGATTTTAGCCCAGTAACTTCTCGCCAATCCTGAAATCGTTGGCGCAGTTCTTGGCGATAGCGTTGTGCGGTCAGTTGGTGTTACTTGGGGTGGAAGTGAGCTCGAATCGGTCCAAATGCAGAGAGAAATCGTTGGGCTTGCCCAGGAGATTTGAAGCGTCGCATTCGTCGCTCTCGGACTCTAGTGGGCTGATGGGAATTCTCGCAAAGGTTGTTCAACCCTTTGTGCTGTCGATGCTCTACGTTCTTCATCACCTGCTTCTTCGCCGCTTCGTAACTCTTGAGTTTATCCGTGACGATGACTCGTGGCACGAAGCCTTGTTTTTTGAGGAGTTTGCGAAAGAATCGCTTTGCCGCCTTCGTAGCCCGATGCCGTTGCAGCAGGACTTCCAGGATTTTCCCCTCCGCATCCACTGCTCGCCACAAGTAGTATTGCTGCTTTTTGAGCGTCACCACCACTTCATCCAAATGCCATTTATCAGCGATGAACGGACGTTTCCGACGAAGCTGATTGGCATACTGCTGCCCGAATTTCTGGCCCCATTCTCGAATCGTTTCATAGGTGACTTCGATGCCGCGATAGAGCATTATTTTCAAGGGTATCCCGGTAGCTCAAGGGAAAGGTGTAGTACAGCCAAACACAGTGACTAATAATTTCGCTGGGGAATCGATGGCGGGAGTACATGAGCCAGGAATCGTGAACGGAGGGGAATCAGTACGATTATTCTACCTTTGGGTTAAGTTGACAATACCGCAGTAGTCCAAAAACTGCTACTCCAAATCACTCTCTGTTAACCTGACAATATCTCCCTGCGATAACTCTGTCAAAATTCGCAGGCAACTGCAAGCAACTGGATGGAGCGGCTCAAGCTTCTGGGCTTGTTTCCAAGCAGTGATCGCCAGCTGAAACTCTCCCTGAAGTGCCCACAGTTGTCCTGCAAGCGCGTGAAAGTCAGCATTGTTGTAGTGTAGGGCGATTGCCCGATTATTCTGCGCTTGTGCCGCTGCATAATCTCCAGCTTTAACCAATTGGATTGCTTGTCTGCAATGCCAGACCGCCTGATCGTGAATTTGAATGAGGGGAGACAGATCGGCTCCGCAGCGTCTACAGAAGGGAGTTTCATTAGCAGGACGATAAGTAGCGCGACAGACAGGGCACTTCATGGCGTGATTGCGTGTTCTAGGAGTCTGTGTTAGTGCTAGCGTAATAGAGAAAGTCTTCCAGTTCTGCCTGGAGTTCTTCTAGATCGGCTTTGGAATTTTTGCTGGCAGCGGACTCGATCTGGTCTAGCAAGTCCTGCAATTCTTCGGCGCGCTCATTACCCAGCGTCTTTAGGGCTACCTGAGCCCGTTCTATCAAAGCTGTCAACTCAGGGTTGAGAGCTACAGCGGATGTATCGACAGTATGCATTTCAAGGGTTTCGTCACTCTCAAACAACGTTTCCAGATCTGCCTGTGCCTGCTGGATTTCGTAACTGGAGAGGCGATGCACCCCAATATTGTTTACCACCAGGCTTTCCTGCTGTCCCTTCCCCTTCTCAGTTGCCATGACCTTGAGGATGCCGTTCAGGTCAAAGTCAAAGTGAACTTCCAGCTGTACAGTGCCAGCTGGTTTAGGAGGCAAGTTTTCCACTCGGAAGGAACCAAGAGGAACATTTTCTTCAGCAACAGGATTCTCGCCCTGAAACACCTCGATTTCGACCGCTTCCTGGTTATCTGATAATGTGGAGTAAACTTCAGAACGGGAAACAGGGATGACACTATTGCGGGGAATAATGACACTGAAAAATCCGGGCATGATTCCCACTGGAGTGTTAATTGCTGCTGAAATTCCCAGCGAATGAGGAATGACATCAACCAGAATGGCATCGACGGGTTCGCCCACCAGCACTCCTGCCTGGAGCGATGCCCCTAATGCTACACACAAATCCGGCTGAATGCCATCAGTGGGAGCCTGTCCCAAGCGTTCTTTAATCATGTGCTGGATCAGGGGAATACGAGTGGAACCGCCCACCAAAATGATACGATTAAGGTCTTCGGGCTTCAGATTGGCATCACTCAAGGCACGATCAATCGCTGCCAGGGTTTCGTCCAGCAACGGGCGGATCAACTGATCAAAGTCGGTACGGGCAATTTCGGCTTCCAAGTGTAATGGTGTTTTGCCTTTGCTGCCCAGGAATGCTTCCCGTACAGTGGTGAAGCCATGATCACTAAGGTTAATCTTTGCCTGTTCTGAGGTTTGTAGCAGACGGGCATTCGTTGCAGGGTCGTCCGGCACGTCTACTCCGTGCTGCTTGCGGAAAAGTTCCTTCAGATGGAGTTGCAGGCGGCGATCAAAGTCATCTCCGCCCAAACGGTTGTTGCCATGACTTGCCAGCACTTCAGTGACTTCCCCAGTGATCTCAACCACCGAAACATCAAAAGTGCCACCGCCCAGGTCGTAAACCAACACGCGCTCCGTGTCCTCAGAGCGCAGGTCATACGCCAGTGCGGCTGCCGTTGGCTCGTTGATAATTTGCAACACCTCAAATCCGGCAATTTCTCCAGCGGTTTTGGTCGCTTGTCGTTGGGCATCAGTAAAGTAGGCGGGAACGGTAATCACTGCCTGAGTCACAGGTTCACCAAGGGCAATTTCAGCCCGTTGCTTAAGCGCACGCAGGATCATGGCAGAGATTTCTTGAGGCAAATATTCACGGTCTCCTAACTTCGTCTTGTGGTTTGAGCCCATCCAGCGCTTGATGGATTTAACCGTCCGCTCTGGAGCTGCCGCGTACTGACGCAGAGCTTCACGCCCGACCAGCAGCTTACCCGTTTCACTAAACCCCACACAGGAAGGCAAGATCAGCTCGCCATCTTCTCCCGGTAATACCCGTGCTTGTCCATTTTCCACGATCGCCACCTCGGAGTTAGTTGTTCCTAGGTCGATGCCAACTGCTCTGCCCATAGTTGTTAGGTGTTAGTTTTGAGTCACTAGATTCTGATTTTAACTAAATGTAAGACTTATCTAGAAATAGGACGTTTCTTTCCTTCAAGTAAAACTTGTCATGTGTGTCTAAATCAAAGTGGTAGCCTGTCTTTAGAAATGCGTAGCTGGACTTGTTCTAGTTGTAATACTAAGCACGATAGAGATATAAACGCCGCTATCAATATTCGAGATGAAGGCTTACGGTTATTAGCGTTAGGGACTAGCGCTACTGCCAGTGGAGAGAGTGTAAGCACCAAAGCGGGGTCGCAAGACCTCCGTAGAGGCTACTGTCCGTGAAGCTGGAAGCCCCCCGTCATAGTGGTACTCCACTTGACGGCGGGTAGTTCACAAGTTGAATCGAAAATTAGCTTGAGATCACTATTCTTTACTGCTGCTTCCAGCCGACACAATCACCTGCGCTTCCCGCAACACCCGCTCGCGCCATGCATAGCCCCGCACGACTTCTTGAATCACGGTGTTTTCTGGCTCATCGCTCTCCTGCCGACCGAGCGCGTACATTCGTTGTGGATCAAAGGAGTGTCCCTGCACGGCAAACGGAACTACCTGTTGTTGTTTCAAAATGTCCAGCAGATTGCGCCGGATTAATTCCACGCCCTGCTGCTCACCGCTGAGAATGTCTGTTAGAAAAGCAGGGTTAAGTGAAGTTCCAAAGGGTTCCGGCTGGAATAATTTCTGGCTCAATCTGACAAGCCAATATGCCAATTTAGCTCGGAAGGTTTTGGGCGGATACGATGTGGCGGGCATCGAAGGTAGTGTTTCTAACGATTCTTGCCAGTGGGCACAGGCACGCTCCAAGGCATCCAGCACGTCCAGTATAGCTCGCCATAAGCCTTCCTGCTCCTTTTCCAACCGTTTCTCCTGCGCTGCTAACTCAGTTACGTACTGCACCGATACCTGTTTCTGGCTGGCTTCTAAGCGTTGTTGTAGCTGCTCGTTCTGTGCTCGCGCCACCTCCAATTCCCTCTGTAATCGCTCTTGAGCTGACTGAAGTAGCTTGCCCTGCTGTTTCATTTCCTGCCGCAGTGCAATCCACTCACTCACCATCTGGTAGGGATCAAACGCTTGGGTAGATTCAGGTTCTTCACCCAAATATTCTGGTGGAGTCGGCGTTGATTGGACGTAGACTAAAAATTTATCAAAAAGCGCTTGACGATTGAGCATTGGTGTAATTATCCTTTTTCCCTTGTCCTTTGTCTTTATAATCAATGACTAATGACATTAGCTAAAACGTCTCGCGGATCAACTCATCCAAACTCACCTCAGCCTGTGCTAATGCCTGCTCTCGCAACCGCTTCAGCAAATCTGGATCGAGGGGAGGTTCCAGAGGACGCACTTTCAAGAAATCATCTGATTTCGTTGATTCTCCCTTGCGAACAGCTTCATAGGCAGCCCGAATCGCTTTAAACTCCTCCGGATGGGTGTGTGCAGGAAATTCCCGTAACTTGGCATGGTATGCCGCTTTGATTTCAGGCAGCGTGGCGTTGGAGGAGATGCCAAGGCAATCATAGGGAGAAGTCATGGTAAGAACTAGAAATTTTGGGGTCACTATCTTCCAAAGCCGCGTTTGCGCTTTTTGGGTTTCCCGAAACTGAAGGGATCACCAAAGTCGAATTCATCATCATCCTCGTCTTCAGCCAAATTAGGCATATCTTCAAGCATTTGCCGTTTTAACTCAGGCAGCATTCGGTTTAGTTCAGCCTGCGGAATCTTCTGTCCAAAAATTTGACGGAGCATAGATTCCAATATATCCACTCTATCGTCCTTATCAAAGTTATCAAAGGCTTCTGGTTCCGGCATGATTGTCTGAGCTTGTCGTAAGGTGAGAAACGCCTGCTCTTCACGGAAGGCTTGCAGGGCTTTGGCATCCTGAAGCCGACGGGCAATTTCGAATCCCTGTTGCTTCAACTCCTCATATTCAGGCATCGTGACGGGATAGGTAGTGGCTCTTGCCAGCAAGAGTAAAGGATTTTGTGGCTCTCGCTTGAGCGCTTCCTCAATAAAGGGAATTAAAACTCTTGACCAGCCGAAGTGGCGTACCTGGAGTTGGATCTGCGCCAAGGCGTTGCCAGGTTGGGGCATGGTGTCCAGGTAGGAGCGGATAGGAAATTCCAGTTTTTTGGAGTTCGTTTCTTTGACTGCTAAAATAACAAGATGAGCTTCTTTAGCTTGGGGATATTGATCGCCGAGATTGAAAAGTCTCAAAGCATACTGGTTAACTAGCGCAGCAATACCCTTTTCCCGCTTGGCAAAGAGTTGAATGGAGAGCGCAATCGCCTGCAAGGTTGGGATCTGTTGCTCCCCAGATAATTCCTTCAGTAGCGCATCCCAATGCTGCTTTGCCTCTGCTTGGTCAAGTGAAACTCGTCCGCCTGAGTTAGGTGGACTCTGTACAGCTTTCACGAAAATCTGGCAGGCACGGAGCGGCGGATTTGGCTTTTGCTCTGCCTGGACCAGGCGACTGAAGAAAGGATAGCTTTGAGTGTAAAGGGCATCGAGCCAGGGCGGAATTTCTACTTCTGTTTCTGGGTTAAGATCCCCAAAATGCTTACCAAAGCGACGACGCGCTTCCTGTTTCGCCTGCGGGTTATCAAGTTCGTCCCAACAGCTCAGCAGGGTGCCATAAACCTCCTCATACTGACAGCCCTCTTCCAAGGCCTGGGCCAGTAGTTTGACTGCCTCCTCGTATTTCTCGTTTGTGGCTGCCACTAGACCTTTACGCCCAATTACTTCTGGAGAATTGGGACAGATGCGCTCTGCCTGTTGCAGAGAACCCAGCGCCGTACGATAGCGATTCATCGACATCCAAGCATCTGCTATCCGGCAGTGCAGATGCGCTAAGGTCAATTTCAAGCGCTCGCCAGACCAGTTTTGCGGGTGTTGCTTCGCATCCTGCTCTACCCACTTCAACAATCGGGTGCTCAAGCGTTGCCGCTCCTGGTCTGATTCGTTCAGTTCCAATGCTTCTAGCAGGTTGACTGCCAGCTGAGGATTAAATGTCTGTTCTGCTAGGAGGGGTTTCCAGAAGTCCTCCGCACATTGCGGTTCTCCTTGCTTCAATGCCTGTTGCCCTGCCAGCATCAACAGTGTGGGGCGGAGGGTTATCAGATCAGGCAAGCAAGTTGGGCGATGTCCCAGCTTGAAGAGCGCATGAGCGGCGTTATGGTAATCGCCATGATCGAGCAGTTGCAGGATTGCCAATGCCGTCACGGCTTCCTGAGTTGCCGGACCCGCGCGCTCCAGATCCGATGGACTCAGGGGTGGCTCCCCCGTTTTTGCCTGTTGGAAGATTGCTAATTGCTGCAAGCTCGGCTGCTTCAAGAACTTTGGTTCACTGAGAGAAAATTTTTCAATCTGAGAGACTTGCAATCCCAAGACATTACTCGCTGCCTCCCAATTTCCCAAAGCCTGCTGAGTATAAGCAACCCAAGCGTCGGGAACATCTCCCGGTGTCAACGGATGCTTAATTTTCTGAAATGCTGCCAGGGCAGCGCCGGGCTGCTCCGCTTTCAATGCTAAAACTCCCCGTGCCCAATGAAGTTGGGCGGCGCTAAACCGTTTTGCCTGCTTGCCAAGCAGTTGCTCAACTGTCGCCGTATCCCCCTTAAGCAACAACAGTTTAAAGTAACAAATTGCATAATCTTTGGGTAAACTTCCTTGCTCAAAGGCATTCTGGATGAACTCTAATGCGGTACCTAAGCGGTTCTGTGATAATAAACAACGAGCAATCCAGTAATACGCTTCTCCGCTCAACTCTAGTTCTAATGCCCGTCGAAACGACGTTTCAGCTTGTTTGAAATCACTCCTTTGGAATTCCTGCTGCCCTCGAAGTAACCAAATTTCAGCTTCTGAAGGTGTAAATTCCACCTCAAGATTTTCACGACGAGCTTTTTTGATTTCTTTTAATGCCTGACAGTATTTCTGCTGCTTTAGTAATCCTTGGAGTTGAACTTGAAAGGAGTTTTGAGTAGGTGATTGCCTCTTGCTGGCTGCACCTTGCAGTTTTTTTTGGTTAAGTCGACGCTTACTCAAGATAACACTCCTGGTTAATTTCGAAGAATTGTCTTCCAGCAAAAATTTTGCTGAAGTAGGGCAGCGAGAAGCAAGAAAAATGCTCCTAAACTTAACTTTTAGCCTACATTTTTTAGCTCCGGTTTAGCCAGCAAATAATACGTATCTAGAAGGTAGATCAAAACAATTCATCCCGAATTAGCTGTACTGTAGCACTGCTTATTGACACTCCCCGCTCTGAAGAGACAGGGATTCTACATTCACCGTCAGAACTTGCGCTAGCAGGCTTGCGCCAACTAGCGTAGGGGTTCCAACTCCTGTAGCGTTACTTGGGTCTGCCCGACCCTAGCTTTTCCAAGACTCAGGATATTTATTGCGGCGTTCACGTCTCTTTGCAACTGACATCCACAACTACATTTATGGGTGCGAGTAGACAGAGATTTTTTAACTATTGCACTACAACCACTACATTTTTGACTTGTATAGTGGGGTGGGATAGCAATAGCAAGTGACTGAAACTTAGCCGCAAAATATTCTAACCACTGGCGGAAGTTAGACCAAGATACATCATTGATAGATTTAGCTAAACAATGATTTTTTACCATGTTCTTGACTTTTAAATCTTCATAGACGACTAAGCTGTTAAGCTTGCATACGTTACGCGCTATTCTCTTAGCGTGTTCATTCCGTTGTCTACTTACTTTTAAATGTTTCCGAGCATATCTTGCTCTTGCTAACCGCCTTTGGTTTTTACCTTTTCCCTTTTTATAGATTTGTCTTTGCGAGTGCTTAATTGCTTTTTCAGCTTTTCTTAAAAACCTAGGATTAAGTTCGTGTTCGCCGTTAGAGTCAAAGTAAAAAAACTCTAATCCAACGTCTAAACCTATCTCGCCATTAGCAACTCTTTCCTCAGTTTCTACCTCAGTATCAATTGCAAATTGGCAGAAATAACCATCAGCTTTTTTAATTAGTCGAACACGCTTTATTGCCTTAATAGGGTAGGACTGGATATGCCACTTACCTAATAGTTTGACATCGCCAATACCTTTTTTGTCAGTAAAGGTAATGCGTCTTTTTGTTGGATGCAAAGTCCAGCCGCTCGTTTTATATTCAACAGAGCGATTGTCTTTCTGAAAGCACGGAAACCCCTTCCTACCTGATTTTTTCAATTTACAGTTAGAGTAAAATCTGTCAATAGCTGACCATCCTCTTTCTGTTGCAGACTGACAAGCCATTGAGTTTAGTTCTGCTACGAAGTTGAACTCTTTTTGCAGCGCTGTAGAGTAATTGTTTAGAGCGATTTTATTAATTTTCGTATCTCTTGGGGCATCCATCCAGTATCGAATAGCTTTGTTTCTAATGAACTGAGTAGTTCTAATAGCTTCATCAATAGCTTGATACTGCTGGTGTTTACCCACGACTTTATACTCTAATACCAGCACTGCTTTATCAACTCCTTGTTGTTTACTGACTCCTACTAATATACACTATAAGTAAACAACAAACAAGTATTTATTGTAAAGTTATGGCAAAGTTTGAACCAGATGAATATAGGCACGAAGGTAATGCGGTTTCGTTATTGCATTATCATTTTGTCTTTATACCTAAGCGCCGCAAAAAAGTCTTAGTTGGTGCAATAGCAGAAAGGCTACAACAGATTATTTGTGAGTTAGTCGTAGAAAATAGATGGAAAATTATTGCTATGGAAATTATGCCCGACCATGTTCATCTATTTTTAAATGTAAAAACCACAGATGACCCAGCAAGTATTATACGTAAAATTAAGGGACGTGCCTCTCATCACTTGAGAGCAGAATTTCCTGAACTAAAAAAACTACCTACTTTATGGACCCCAAGTTATTTTGTCTCGACGGCAGGTAATATTTGCACCCAAACCGTCAAACACTATATTGAACAGCAAAGACTTTAATAAGTAGGTTAAAACCTACAACTAGCTTTCATCCCTGGACTGAAGTCACAGGGTTTTCAGCATACTTTCTTATAAATAATGCTCGTGTTCGCGCTTACCAGTCACTCGGTGCTTCAACAGTTCCAGTCAATTGCCTCCAGCACATCCCAGGCATCACAGCAAGCAACCGACTGTTCTACCGACTCGATTGTAATCACATACCGCGTGTTAGGTTTCAAATCCAGCAGCGAGTCTGGACGTAAAACATCGCCATCAAATACAGCCGTCAAAGTCTTACTCATAATATTTTGCTTTATTCTTGTTTATTTATTCTTGATTCTTGATTCAAGCATCAGTAGCGTTGCGCGTAGACTCTCTTCTGAGTCAATCTCCTGCCAGTCTACAGGCAGCGCTCTAAAAAACTCCAGCGCCGCTTGTACCCATACCTCTTTGGCAATCTTATGACCGTGCTGCCGCTTTCCCTTCTTCAACAAATCGTCTAGCCAATCATTTAGCTCCACAGATAACCGCAGGTTTACCTTTTCCTTCTGCTCATCATTCAAGAATCTTGATTCAAGATTATCTGCCGAAGCTTGTTGTAATTTAGGCTCCTTGCTTTGGGTTTCGACTATCGAAGCTACCTCTACTATTTCATCAGTATCGGCAGAAACAGCCGACTCAACCCTTTTACTAAAAATCCCTTGACTAAGTGGATTATTCCCCAGTGCTACTTTTGGCTTCGCTTTGTTGGCTGCCATGCGATCACCTCATCAACTAACGCTTCATAAGCTTTTGCTCCAGAACTATAGGGGTCATAGTCAAAAATCGACTGACCAAAACTGGGAGCCTCCCGCAACCTTACCGTCTCTGGAATCACCGTAGAGAACATCCGATCGCCAAAGTGTTCTTTGAGAGAACCGTGAACTTCCTTGCTTAAATTATTGCGACCATCAAAGCGAGTTGCCAATACACCTGTAATTTGAATCGGGTGATCTAGCTGTTCGCGTACCAAAGCCAAAGCACGTTCAATCCCAGTAATGCCGAGCAGTCCCAGGTAGCTCATATCAACTGGAATAATTACGCCTTCACTTGCCATCAAAGCATTGACCGCAAACACGCCGATATTCGGCGGACAGTCAATCACAATAAAGTCGTACACATCTAGCAGTGCGTCCATTGCCTTGCGTAGCAACATCTCTCTACCCGGACGACCAGAGATAGGAATTTCTTCTTCGGCTAGGAGAATATTGGATGGGACAACATCAACGCCTGAGAGTGTAGATGTCACAACATCTTGAAGGCGCGTAGAACCCTGTAATACATCCTTCAGTTGTTTTTTCAGTTCCCAAATAGGAATACCTAGCGCTGCACTGGAATGTCCTTGCGGGTCGATATCGATTAATAGAACCCGTTGCTCATGAAATTGCACCAAGCCAGCAGCTAAGTTGTAGGCTGTAGTCGATTTGCCTACCCCACCTTTCATGTTGAAAATAGCAAGCTTGCGAGTCACGACTGTAAAGATAAATCTTGAATCAAGAATAAAGTCTATTGAATCAAGAGTCAAGTATCTTTATTCAATAAAAAAGAATCAAGAATCAAGAAAATATTTGGAAGGCTAAGTGGAACCAATAGACTTCTTACAAAAGTCAGGAAATTAGAGGCACGTGCAGCCGAATTAGGGAAATCAGGCATTACACAATAGCACTCAGCAATACCAAAGTTGATAGCGGAGATCGCCTCCCAGTTAAAACCAGCCCATAACCCTTTAATCCAATTGAAAAACACCCAGATTGGGAATGATGATTCGCTTTTGCCCTTTGTAGTCCCGTTACTTATGGCAATTTAATTTCTCAAGTTTGGTAAAAGATAAATTCACAAAAAATATTTGGATTTGACTATATGTTCTCATGATGAGAACATATAGTCAGAGAAGTTGATTATTTGTATTTGATTGATTTAACGCTGGATTCGCTCTATGTATTTATGCATATTATTAGCCGCAAAAAACTCCAGGAGTTTGCTCAAGTTCATGCTGATGCGACTTCTCCCCTTGATGACTGGTACAGAATTGGTAAAGCAGCCAACTGGGAGCATATAGATGATGTAAGAAAATTCTTTCCCCGTGCTGATGGGGTGGGAAATTTTACTGTTTTTAACATTAAAGGTAACGATTATAGATTAATTGTCAGCATTGAATATCAAAAGCCTAAGTACAGGACAAAAACTTGCAAATGAAGAGAGAAAAAGGGTTTCATGAGAATTACCACATTCAGAACATAAAACCCTATGAATCAGGTTACTCTACGCGCGAGATGCCTTGCGTCCTCATTTAGCTTGGCATGGTGCGCGACTGAGCTTTGTAGCAGCATTTCTCATAGCGCTGTTACGAGTCAAAACTATTAATTTTAGTGAATTAGCAACTGGGTTCAGTGGTCAGGCTCAAACCGATTCTCATTACAAACGGCTCCAACGATTTTTCCGTCACTATGAAATGGACTACGCAGAAATTGCTACTGCTGTTGTTACACTCATGGCAATTCCTGAACCGTGGGTACTCTCAATTGACCGCACCGAGTGGCAGTTTGGAGAGTGTGTCTTCAATATTCTGATGCTGGGAGTTGTGCATGAGGGAGTTGCGTTTCCCTTAGTGTGGTGTTTACTGAACAAACGGGGTAATTCTAACAGCAATGAGCAGATGAAGCTGTTTGACCAATTTCTAAAGCGCTTTGGTGAGCGTGAAATTGCTTGCCTCACAGCAGATCGAGAATTTGTTGGCAGAGATTGGTTTGGCTACCTACTTAGCGAGCCGCTCACCCCGTTTCGTATTCGCATTCGTGAAAACCATAAACTCAGGCACGGTCGTCAGAGTCTCAAAGTTAGTGTTCTGTTTCAGGATTTACAGGTAGGACAGCATAAAGTTCTCCGCCATAAAAGACAACTCTGGGGACATTGGGTCTACATTGCAGCGTTGCGATTAGAGGATGGTTCCTTACTAGTCGTTGCCACTCAAACCGCACCTAAATCTGCTATCTCCGATTACGCCAAGCGGTGGGGAATTGAAACACTTTTTGGTATTTTTAAAACTCGTGGGTTTTGTTTGGAATCTACCCATCTAACCGACTCTAAGCGCTTGAGTAAACTTCTGGCACTGCTCTGTTTAGCCTTGTGTTGGGTCATCCTAACAGGTGAATGGTTACACCAACTCAAGCCACTTACTATTAAAAAGCATGGACGTAGAGCCAAGAGCATTTTTCGCTATGGATTTGACCATTTACGAAACATTGTTCTTAATTTGGAGCAGAAAATGGATGATTTCTTGGATATTCTACAATTTTTGTCCTGTACTTAGATCAAAAGCAGATAATTTATGTCAAATACGTTTTAACTCATGCAGAGTACGACAAGGAGAAATGGAAAAATGATCCCTACTATTGACCGCAAGGCTTACGCATCGTTGCTAGCAGAATTCCAACCCAAAGTAATCGCCACTGAAGCAGAAAACGAGGAAGCACTATTGGTTGTTGAAAAGCTGATGCATTGTGCCGACCGTACTCCAGAACAAGATGCGCTATTGGATCTTTTAGTTATTTTGATTGAGAAATTTGAAGACGAGCATTATCAGCTTCATGGCTCAACGCCTCAATCTATACTTCAACACTTGATGGATGCACGAGATATCAGACAGGAAGATTTAATTGGCGTAATTGGGTCTAGGGGTGTAGTCTCGGAAATAGTTAACGGTAAACGCAGCATTAGCAAGGTGGGGGCTAAAGCTCTAGCTGAGTTTTTTCATGTATCGCCTGAACTATTTCTTTGATAAATCCGCAACAAATGTATTGATATTCAATGCTCGATGCGGGATTTATAGTTATACCTCGCTTTAGAGTCTACAAGTATGACTTGACCTGCTCGGTCATCAATTCCTCATCATCGCACCGCTCCCAAATCATCAACCCAATTCGCTATTCCTCCGGCATCGGCAACTGCCACGAAGGACAAGTATACCAACCATTCTTATCCGGGTCAGAAGCTCTATTCGCATTGTACTCCTCAATCACCTGCCGATTTCGCTCCAGCAGCAATCGATTTGATGCCCCCAAATTCCAGGCAAAGACAAAGCCCAACACCCCAAGAGTCGCCATCAGCCCTCCCACCACCAGCATCAAATTTTGATGCTTAAAAATAGCCGCCAGCGCCGCCCCAATCCCCCGCCAACCAGACTCGGCAATACTAGCGTGAATTATTGCCACCGCCCGCAATTCATGAGTCAACTCATCCGTTGCAATCCGCGCGCGACCAACTTCCTCCAAGTACGGCTTCAGCACCAACCCCATAGAATTCTTCAACTGTTCGGGATGAATCTCTAGACTGCTATCAGTTTGCCTCAGTTGCGCCCTCAGTTCAGCAATTTCAACTCTAGTCAGAGCCGTCTCCACCACCCAAGGAAAAATCTTATCCGTTGCGGGAATTCCGCTTGCTTGCAGAATTTGGTAGAGTTTCTGTTTCCTGTCCGTTGGCATCTTTGGATGCCTCTGGTTCAGAAAACGCACTATCGGCGAATCGTTCGGCTCCATCGAGTTGAGCATAGAAATCTTCCAGATAAGTTTGAATTTCCTGCTGTCCCAAAATTCCAAAATCGGGATAATCTCGCGCCTCCCCCCAAGTCAACAGTTGCTTTTGGGGGTTACGCCCATCAACCACCTTCTTCATTTCCAAATCGAACAAACCCAGTCGCACCACAGGCACCCGATACCGTGATAACAACCCTTGAAAACCATCAGACTCAAAAAACTCCAGATCCGTTGTATTGCGCCCAGCATTAGCCACAAAAATTATCGGCATATATTGACCAATAGTTTCTGCTGTCGGCGCAAACAAATTTAGAGAATCATTATCCAAATCGCTGACAAACAGATAACGCATCCGAATCCCCAACCTAAGAGCAGTTGGCATCACCTTTTTCGTCACCAGCCAAGTAAGCAAACTTTCATTAGTCCCCGCCCGACAATTAGCCACAACAGGACGAAGTAAAGCCGCATCTAACAAAGAATTTGCCGTACTCGCTCTTTCAATAGCTTCACTGAAAAATGCCTGCCTATCAAACTTATGGTTGCCGTAATAATTGCTCGTCGTCGCATTACTCTTATCAGTGTCAATCAAAAAGAAGTCCTGCTGGCGATCCAAATGTCGCTGACAATCTAACCTCGCTCCCCAAGACTTACCAGTTCCACCCTTCTCTCCACCCCAGAGATTAATCGCATTACTCACCGCTTCTATCTCCTAGACTTAGAAATTAACAGCAGAATTAGCAGTCGTACTAGCAGGAGAATCGAACTTAACTGACGACTTAGTAGCTGACGGCTTAGAACTTACAGCTTGTGTTGGCTCTGAAGAACCCTTAGCATTCAACCGCTGCCAATACTTACGAAACGTACTCGGCTGAACTTTAATCCCATAATTCGCCGCCAGCCGACAAATATCCTCAGCACTATAGCCCTGAGACAAAGCAAGCGCAAACTTGTCTTGATTAGTCTCCAGCAACTTTTCAAAAGAAGCAGGATTAGGCTTAGTCCCCAAGAATTAAGTTCAGATAAAAACCCATCGGGGTCTGGTTGAACATCTGACACTTGATTCTCATCAACAGGCGAAGCAGACTTTTTCGACTTAGAATCAGTTGTCATAAATAGCAGCCTAGAGAGTATTGGATTGCAACCATCTGAAGAATTATTTAATATTACAGCAATATTTGAAAAAGATAAATTACAGTTAATAACATCACCCCTGGCAAACGCCAGCCAACAGGTGAAGCCAAGCGATACCCTCGGAATACGCCTGCGGGCAAACCCTGCACCCTGAGAAAACCTAATTCCTGAGCCTGCCTTGGCCCCCACCTGTGAACTTTCGGAAAATAAGCTGCGCTCATTTTCCTCATCGCTGCGCGACCGTTCAAGCTTGCCAGGGGAGTACCCCTGAACCCCAATCCCCAGACACCCTACCAATTAAACCCAAAAACCTGCCGTGATTAACCGCCCTCCTCTAGATCAGATATTGCAAGGAGTATTTGACAACTCTCAAGTAGAGCTACCTGGAAAAGTAGAACGAAAAAACAAACTTAGCTTTGTCGTCAGCGACAAAGAGTTAGAACTCCTCAACGCTTCAAGAGGAGGAATGAAGTTAAGTGAATACCTCCGCTCTATTATCTTCAATCAGCGGCTACCTATTCCTCGCGCCACCGTTCCTGCTATCAACCGCGAAACCTTAGTTAGGTTAAACTGGATTGGCGCACTGCTCAATCAACAAGCTAGAGCCTTGAACACTGCAAAGTGCCTTAATAGCTTTTCGGGAATATCAAGAGAATATCTCCACCAGTGCCTCGAACAACTGCAACAACTAGAGCGAGAATTAAAGCAAATTGGTCGAGAAATTGCTTTATTAAATGCTAGAACTAGGAGCGAGAATGATTGGGAAGATATCTAAAAGCGGTAGCTTCAACCAGCTAGTCGAGTACCTAGATAAAGAAGAATCCGTAGTTCTGGGAACAAATATGTACGGTCAAAGCAGCAGAGAATTAACTGCTGAATTTATGACTATCCGCGACCTAAACCCCAGTATCAAACAATCTGTATTACACGCCTCGCTATCGCTATTACCTGGAGAATCACTAACTGACGAACAGTTTAGGGAAGTGTGCGAAACATGGATAGAGAAAATGGGCTTTGACTTAACTAAAAATCAATATCTAATTGTTCGTCACAAAGACACCGAACACGAACACGCCCACCTTGCTATCAATCGAATAGATATGCTTACTACCAAAGTAGTAAGCTAATAAGCATTTAAGCTGCAATATAATGGTTATTTCCTTTGTTCTTAATCTTTCGATGCCACTTAATTACTAACTCACCTTGGTTTAGCAGCCTATCTAGTAGTTGCTTTAATTCAT
>JAESGR010000541.1_pt1 | contig 23463 bp, 19 predicted proteins | sample 9269771 | NCBI WGS metagenome assembly JAESGR01 (sample SAMN15739572, study PRJNA653492) | algae metagenome | isolation source: Chroococcus sp. CMT-3BRIN-NPC107 and co-occurring heterotrophs from well... | place: USA: Clark Mountains Wilderness, California | collected 2010-04-18 | reverse complement strand
GGAAGACACTTTTCCTCACGGCCGACGGCCGGATCGGCAAGCGCGATTTCTGGATCGGCTTTGCGATCCTGTTCGGCATCGGGTTCGTCGCCGGTATGATCCCGGTGCTCGGCCAGATCATCAGCCTCGTACTGATCTATCCGACGGTGTGCGTCTTCTCGAAGCGCCTGCATGACTTCGGCAAGACCGGATGGCTCTACCTAGCGCCGGTGGGCATCACGGTCGTGCTCATGATCGTAATGGGGGTGACCGGGGGCATGGCCTTCATGGGCGCAGGCTTCGCCGGAAACGAGGCCGCCGCCGCCGGTTCGGCCATGGCGGGCATGGGGCTGATTTTCGCGCTGGCCCTGCTGGGCTTCGCCGTGTGGGTCGGCTTCCTGCTGTGGGTCGGCCTCACCAACGGCGACCAAGCCGACAACCGTTACGGCCCGCCGCCGGTCTCGCTGACCGGGGGGACGGCGAGCCCGCCGACCATCGCCTGACGATCGACAGGACCTGAGAGTTCGAGAGCCCCGGATCGCAAGGTCCGGGGCTTTTGCTTATCCGCCGCGCCGCCGAAGCTAGCGCGACAGGCGCGCATCGATCTCTTCGAAGCTCTGCCCCTTGGTCTCCCGCGCGATCAGGGCGGCGGCCAGGCTGATCAGGCAGGCGATCAGCATGTAGACCGCCACCGGCGTGGCCGAGCCGCTCTGTCGGAAGAGGGCGATGGCGATGATCGGCGCGAGGGAGCCGGCGACGATCGAGGTCACCTGATAGGCCAGCGATGCGCCCGAGTAGCGGATCCGGGTCGGGAACAGCTCGGCGATGAAGGCCGCCTGGGGGCCGTACATGGCGCCGTGCAGGATCAGGCCCATGGCCATCGCCGCGCCCACCGCCTGCGCCGTGCCGGTCTCCAGCAGGGGGAAGAAGGCGAAGCCGAACAGAGCCATGCCGCCGGCCCCCACGGCGTAGACCGGCCGGCGGCCGATGCGGTCCGACAGCCAGGCGAACAGCGGCAGGGTAAGGCACTCGGCCGCCGCGCCGATCAGCAGGGCGTTCAGCGCGACGCTTCGCGTAAGGCCGACCACGTCCACGATGTAGGTGATCGAGAAGGCGGTGATCACGTAGTAGGAGATGTTCTCGCCCACCCGAAGGCCCGCGCCGACGGCCACGCCGCCCGGCCGCTGCCGGATCGCCTCGATGACCGGCGCGCGGTGGGCGCCCCCCTCGGCGGCCTTGGCGAACACCGGCGATTCCTCCAGTGAGACCCGCACCCACCAGCCGACCGCGATCAGCACCGCCGACAGCAGAAAGGGGATGCGCCAGCCCCAGGCCAGGAAGTCCTCGTCGCTCTGCACGGCCGCGAGCAGGGCCAGGACCCCCGCGGCCAGCAGGTTGCCGGCCGCCACGCCCGCCTGCGGGAAGCCGGCCCACAGGCCTCGCCGCTTCGCGTCGCCGTACTCGGCGGCCATCAGCACCGCCCCGCCCCACTCGCCGCCGACGGCGAAGCCCTGCACGAGCCGCAGCAGCGTCAGCAGCACCGGCGCGAGCAGCCCCACCTGGCCGTAGGTGGGCAGCAGCCCGATCAGGAAGGTCGCCCCGCCCATCAGCACAAGGCTGAGCATCAAGAGCTTCTTGCGCCCGATGCGATCGCCGAAGTGGCCGAACACGATCCCGCCCAGCGGTCGGGCGACGAACCCGAGGGCGTAGCTCGCGAACGCCAGCATCGCCCCCGTCAGCGGGTCGGCCGACGGGAAGAACAGCTTGTTGAAGACCAGCGCCGCCGCCGTCCCGTAGAGGAAGAAGTCGTACCACTCGATGGTGGTGCCGATCAGGCTCGCCATCACCACCTTGCCGAGGCCGGAGCGGGGGGCGTCGGGTGCGGCGGCGGCGGTCATGCGCCCATCGGATGACATCTCGACCTTGGCCGCAAGCTTCCTCCCTTGCACGAGGCGAGGAAGCCTAGCCCCGCACCTTGCCGATCAGCGCCGCCGTCGAGGGATCGTGCGCCCCCGCGCCGCCGGCAAGATCGGCGAGCACTCGGTTCGCCAGTGTCTTCCCCAGCTCGACGCCCCACTGGTCGAAGCTGTTGATCCCCCACAGCACGCCCTCGACGAAGGTCTTGTGCTCGTAGAGGGCGAGGAGCGCGCCGAGCGCTTCCGGCGTCACAGCGTCCATGAGGATGAAGCTGGAGGGCCGGTCGCCAGGGAAGGTGCGCTGCGGCGCGAGCTCGTCGATTTGGTCGGCGGGCGCGCCGGAGCCCTCCAGCTCGGCCCGGACGTCGGCCTCGCTGCGGCCGATCATCAGGGCCTCGGCCTGGGCGACGGCGTTGGCGAGCAGCTTCTTCTGGGCTTCAGGGTCGCCCTCGCGAGCCCGGCGTACGGCCAGGATGTCCAGCGGGATTACGTCGGTCCCCTGGTGCAGCAGCTGGAAGAAGGCGTGCTGGCTGGTGGAGCCGACCTCGCCGAACACGCTGGCGGCGGTGGCCCGGGCGACCGGTCGCCCCTGAGCGTCCACCCGCTTGCCGTTGGACTCCATCTCCAGCTGCTGCAGCCAGGAGGGCAGCAGGCGCAGCCGGTGGGCGTAGGGGATCACCGCCCGCATCGGCCGGCCAAGGCCGTTGCGGTTGAAGACGTGGGCCAGGGCCAGCAGCACGGGGGCGTTGACCTCCAGCGGCGCCTGGCGGAAGTGGGCGTCCATCGCCGCTCCGCCCGCCAGCACCGCCTCGAACACGTCGAAGCCGAGCGCAATGGCGCAGGACAGGCTCACCGCCGACCAGACCGAGTAGCGGCCCCCGACCCAGTCCCAGAAGCCGAACACCTGGCCCTCCGGCACGCCGAAGGCGCGGGCCTTGTCGGGGGCGGCGGTGACCGCGATCAGATGAGCGTCGGCGGCGGGGCCAAGGGCGTCGCGCAGCCAGGCGCGCGCCGTCTCGGCGTTGGCCAGGGTCTCCTGGGTGGTGAAGGTCTTGGACACGGCCACCACCAGCGTCTCAGCGGGATCGAGGCCGTCCAGTGCGAAGGCCAGTTCGGCCGGGTCCACATTGGCGGCGAAGCGCAGCTCGATGGGAGCCGAGAGCGGCCGTAGCGCCTCCCACACCAGCCGTGGGCCGAGATCCGAGCCGCCGATGCCGATGTGGACGATTGCGCGGAACGGCTTCCCCGTCGCGCCAGTCTGCGCTCCGCTCCGCACCGCTTCAGCGAAGGCGCGCATCGCGGCGCGGGTGGCCTCTACCTCGGCCGACACCGGCTGGCCGTCGGCGGTGAAGGCGGCGCCCGCGGGCGCGCGCAGGGCGGCGTGCAGGGCGGCGCGCCCTTCGGAGCGGTTGATGGGCTCGCCGGCAAGCTGGGCGTCCCGCGCCGTCTCGACGCCCGCGTCGCGGGCCAGCTCGAGCGCGATCTGCAGGTCGGCCACCGACCAGGGCTGCTTGGACAGGTCCAGGTGGAGCCCGGCGGCCTCGAGGGTGAGCCTCGTCAGGCGCTCGGGCTCGGCGTCGAACAGGGCGGCGATGCGGCGGCCCTCGGCGGCCCGGGCGGCGGCTTCGAAGGCGGCCCAGGCCTTGGCGGACGCTCCCAAACTCCCCTCCCCGTCAAATCGTAAGCGCGGCGTTTACCATGCGGCGGTTACAGGAAAGCTCTACTGCTGTCTCGGTTCCGGAGGGGATCCCATGTCCTGCGAAGCTGTCGCCGCCGCCGCCCTGCTGTGGCTGGCCGCCGGCCCCGCGCCCGCTGCGGCCAACGCCCCGCCGGCCGCGGTGGCGCAGGAGCCGCTGTTCGCGGAGATCGTCTCGCGCGCTCGGGCGCTGAAGACCGAGGTCGACGGCTACCGCGCGGCGGGCGCCGCGCCCGCGGGGGACTTCGCGGCCCGCATCGGCGAGCTCGCCGCCCTCGACATGAAGGGTCACGTCGCGCTCCGCGACCGTGGGATCGACGGGGACCTGAAGTGCATCCTGCGCGGCATCGCCGAGGACCTGCCGGTCAAGCTCTCCGAGCTGGCGAAGGCCCCCGACCCCAAGGCCCGGGACCTGGCCCTGCGCGACATGGCCTACCTGCTCAACGACAACGTCGAGGTCATCACCGCGCCCGTCCCTCCCCTTCATGGGGAGGGTGGCCCGGAGCGCAGCGACGGGATGGGTGGGGAGGTAACGGGCCTGCACAGCGGTCGCCATCCAGCGCCGAGCGCGCTCTAGACTCCCCCACCCCGGTCGGCTGCGCCGACTCGACGCTCCCCATGAAGGGGAGGGAAGGCGCGCCTACCCCTTGTACTTGACGCTGCACCCGTACGGCTTGCTCACCGGCGTAGCGACCTTGCGGCCGGCCCTGAGGTCGGCGAGGGCGGCGCTGACGTAGTTCTTGGCGCCCTTCAGGCTGGCGGGGTCGGCGGAGGGCCGGTCGTCGATGCCGCCCATGTAGGCCAGGCGCCCGGCCTTATCGACGACGTACATGTGCGGGGTGGTGCGGGCGTCGTAGGCCTTGCCGACCTCGCCCTCGGGATCGAGCAGCAGGGCGGTGGCGGCTGCCTTGTTCGAGGCCTTCCAGCCCTTGGCCTCGGCAGGCGCGAGATAACCCTGGGTTCCGGGTGCGGAGGAGATCAGGGTCAACCAGACCGCCCCGTCGGCGGTGGCCTGCTTCTGCAGGCTCTGCATGGCCCCCGCGCCATAGTGCTTCTTCACATAGGGACAGCCGCCGTTGTGCCACTCGAGCACGACGGTCTTGCCCTTGAATTCGGACAGGGAGCGGGTGCGGCCGTCGGCGTCGACGGCCTGAAAGTTGGGCGCGGGCTGGCCGACTGTCGGCGCGGCGGCGGCGGGGGCGGCGATCGCCAGCACCGAGGCGGCGAGGACGAGGCGGCGGGTCAGGCGGGTCATCGGCTCGGCTCCAGTACGTTTCAGCGACCCTAGCCGGCGGCGGCGGCCTCCAGGGCCTGGACCACTGTCCGGCCGGTCAGGATCTGCGGCAGGATAACGCCGTCCGCCGAGCCTTTTCCATAGACCAGATAGAGGGGCACGCCCGCGCGGCCATGACGGGCGAGCTCGGCGGCGATGACGTCGTCCTTCAAGGTCCAGTCGGCCTTCAGATAGACCGTTCCCGTCCGCTGGAAGGCGTCGGCGACCTCGGCGCTGGTCAGCGCCGTGCGCTCGTTGACCTTGCAGGTGATGCACCAGGCGGCGGTGAAGTTGACGAACACCGGCCGGCCCTCGGCGCGCGCGGCGGCCAGCCGCTCGGGGCTGTAGGCCTCGTAGGGGATGTCGGCGGCGGCCTCCGCGGCGACGGCGGTCGCGGGCTGGTAGCCGGGCCAGACGACCGCGACGAGCGCGGCGGCGGCCAGCACGCCCGCCCCGGCGCCGGGGAGCAGCGGCCCGCGACCTTGCGCCTGGCGGTGCTGGGCGATCCCGGCCAGCCAGGCGGCCAGCGCGACGACGACGGCGGCGGCGAACAGGCGGGCCAGCGCTATGTCGCCGGCCTGCACCGTCAGCACCCAGGCGAGCCAGGCGGCCGCCCCGTACATCGGAAACGCCAACAGCTTGCGGAAGCCGGCCATCCAGGGCCCAGGCTTCGGCAGCCTGGCCAGCACGCCGGGCACGAAGGCCACCAGCACGAACGGCAGCGCAAAGCCGAGGCCGAGGGCGGAGAACACCACCAGGGCCGCCGCGGCGCTTTGGGTCAGGGCCCAGCCGAGCGCCGGGGCCATGAACGGCGCCGTGCATGGCGCGGCCACGACCACGGCGAGCGCGCCGGTGAAGAAGGCGCCGGCCAGCCCCTTGCGGGAGGCCAGGCCCGCGCCCGTCCCCTGCAGCGAACTGCCGACCTCGAAGACGCCGGAGAGGTTCAGGGCCACCGCCAGCATCAGCAGGGCCAGGGCGGCGACGACCGGCGGCGACTGCAGCTGGAAGCCCCAGCCGGCCGCCGCGCCCGCCGCCTTCAGCGCGATCAGCAGGCCGGCGAGCGCCAGGAAGGTCGCCAGCACGCCGGCGAGGAAGGCCAGACCATGGCGCTGGGCCTCCTTGCGCTCGTGCGCATGGCCGGCCAGCCCGGCGGCCTTCATCGCGAGGATCGGGAAGACGCAGGGCATCAGGTTGAGGATCAGCCCGCCCAGCAGCGCGAAGCCGATGGCGAGCGGCAGGCCAAGCCCAGCCCCGCCGCCGCCGCTGGGCGGCGCGCGCGCCGGCGGCGGGCCGAGGCCCGCGGCGCCGGCGGGGGCCGGCCCCGCCTGGGCGCCGATCTCGAAGGCGCGGCCGTCGGCGAGGCTCAGGACGCCGGCGAGCTCGGCCGGCGGGGTAGGCGACTGGAAGCCGTAGCCAGGGGTGAGGGTGAGGGTCAGCCCCTCGGGGCCGCGCTCGACGGCCTGCGGCTTGGCGTGGTCGATGGCCGCGCCGTCGAAGGGGAAGAAGTAGGCGTCTGCGAAGTCTGCGCCCTTCACCGGCCCGCCAGCCACGGCCAGCTTCAGCGTCTCGCCCTCGCGGGCGAAGGCGGCGGTGAGCGGGACGGCCTTGGGCGCGGCCTGCAGCGCGGCGGCGACCGCCTCGCCGAACTGCGGGTGCGGTCCGGCAGGCGCCGCGGCGATCGGGAGCCGGATCCCGAGGACCGCGTCCTCCGGCACGCAGATCTCTTCGCAGACCAGGAAGGCGACGGCTGCGGTGAGCTCGACGGTCTGCCCAGGCGCCGCGCCCGCCGGCGCAGTCAGCGCCACCGGTAGCAGCACCTCGCCGGAGTAGCCGTAGTTCATCAAGGGGCCGGTCGGCTGCCGGTCGGGCGTCGGCCAGACGATCTCGCCGGCGCTCCAGCCGGCCGGCAGGGCCCATTTGATCTGGGTCGCCTCGCCGGAGTCGCCGGGATTGCGCCAGTAGGTGTGCCAGCCCTTGTCGATCCGCTGGCGCAGGGCGACGTGGATCGTCTCGCCGGGCGCGATGGAGGCCTTCTCCGGAACCAGCTCGGCGACCAGGTGCCCGGTGTCCACAGGCCCAAACACCGGCGCCTTCGGCGCGCCGAAGCCCTGCGCCAAAGCCGGGCCGGCCAGCAGCACGGCGGCCGCCATCGCCGCAAGGGCGCGCATGCTGCTCAGGACCCGACCGCCGATCATCATTCCGTATATGGCCCGGGCGTAGCGCCGCGCAAATGGCTCGACTCGCCGCGCCCGGTGCGGATCATCTGGCGAATCGCAATTCACCCAGGAGACGCGCGTGCCGGCGGCGTTCGACGACATCCAGATCGGCCAGGTGGTTTCGCTCGGCGCGGCCACCATCGAGCCGGAGGCCATGGCGGCCTTCATCGAGAGCTTCTGCCCCGGGTGGACAGCCGACCGCGGCTGCCCCGACGCGATGGTCTTCGCCGTCTGGACCAAGCTGGACGCGGCCGCGAGCGCCGACTGGCCGCAGACCAAGCGGGTTGGGGTCGACGCACTGCGCTGGGCCAAGAACCCACCGGCCGGGGAGGTGCTCCGTGGACGGATGACCGTTATGGGCAAGGACCCGGTCGGCGAGGGCAAGGGCATCGTGATCGCCCAGCACGACCTGCTGGATGAGGCCGGCCGGCTGGTCTTCTCCTGCCTGACGCGGAGCGTGTTCGCCCGGTGAGCGGCTGCCTCTCCCCGTTGGGCGGGGAGAGGTCTTCAGGTCTTACGCGTTCGCGGCGACCGGGCCGGCCTGCGCCTGGCGGGCCATCGCCAGCGCGATGAGACGGTCCCACCCGACCAGCGAGACCATGTGGGCGTAGATCTGCTGCAGGGCGCCGTTGTCGCGCAGCTCCACCAGCTTGTCGTGCGGCAGGGCGTTCAGCTTGGCTTCCGAGACGCCGAAGTAGTCGGCGATCTTCTGGGGCTCGCCTGCAGTCCCGTCGGCGTTGAACGGGGTGAAGGTCGCGGTCTTCACCTCGAACAGGTCCAGGTCCTTCAGCAGCTGGATGAAGCTCATGGTCCGCTGCCGCTCGACTTCGTAGTTGTTGCAGAACTCGATGCAGCTCTTGGTGTAGTCGGTCGGCTCGCCGTTGGCGTCGAAGAAGGCCAGATCGCCGCCCTCCTCGATGAACTCGGCGGCGCGATCGATGCACAGGATCATCTGGCCGGCGTTCTTGTCGTTGGCGAACACGAACGGATAGCGGCGAACATACGCGGGCACGTAGACGCCCGGTTCGAACACGCCGTCGTCGCGGACGAACATGTTCTGGTCGGCCTGCAGGCCCATGACCAGCAGCGGAGTCTTGTCCTCCCCGACGAAGATGATCGGGCCGGTGACGGCGGCCAGGGCGAACTCGGTCACCGCCAGCGGGATGATGTGGCCGTTGCGGGCGAAGCCGAAGGGGCCGTCCATTCGGCGCACGCCCAGCTTGCCATGCAGTTCGGGGGTGAGCGGCTCGGGCTTCGAATAGAACAGCACATTGCCGGTGATCGAGCCCATCCCGGGCATGGCGGTGGTGGTCATGGCTTCAGCCTCTGCGGGCGGGCGGCGCGGCACGGGCGCCCAGGGTTAATCGAAGCGGCGTTCCTACCCCACCCGATCCGGAGCGGCAATCGGGGCGGCGGCGCGCTTGCTAAGGCCAAGCCGAGCCGCTTCAATCCGCCGCTATTGGGAGCCAAACGCATTCAAGGGACGGATTTTCATGCCGATCTACTATCCGGACATTCTCGACCAGCGCACCGCGGCGCGCACCTTCACCTATCGTGACAAGGACGTGATGCTCTACGCCCTGGGGATCGGCCTTGGCGCCGACCCGATGGACGAGAAGGAGCTGGCCTTCGTCTACGAGAAGAACCTGAAGGTGGTGCCGACCGCCGCCACGGTGCTGGCGGCCGGGGCCCGGGCGATCGAGGGCGCGGCTGCGCCCAAGCTGCCGGAAGGTCACCGTCCCAGTCAGATCAACTACCTGATGATGGTCCACGGCGAGCAGAAGGTGGAGCTGCACAGGCCGCTGCCGACCACCGGGACCTTCACCGTCGAGGGCCGCACCGTCGGCGCCTGGGACAAGGGCGAGGGCAAGGGCGCGGTGGTCGTCAACGAGACCACCTGGACGAACGACAAGGGCGAGAAGGTCGCCACCCTCACCGGCTCGATGTTCGCCCGCGGCGACGGCGGCTTCGGCGGCCCGACGGAAGGCCAGCCCGAGCCGCACCAGGTGCCCTCGCGCAGCCCCGACCTGTCGGTCGACATCTCCACCCGGCCCGACCAGGCCCTGCTCTACCGCCTGAACGGCGACCGCAACCCGCTGCACTCGGACCCGGAGTCGGCGCGCCGCTCGGGCTTCCCGCGGCCGATCCTGCACGGCCTGTGCACCTACGGCATCACCTGCCGGGCGGTGCTGCAGGCGATCACCGACTTTGATCCCGAGCAGATCTATTCGCACCAGGCGAGGTTCTCGGCCCCGGTCTTCCCGGGCGATGTGATCACCGTGGACCTCTGGCGCGACGGAAAGAACATCTCCTTCGAGGCCCGGGTGAAGGACCGCAATGCGACCGTCATCAAGAACGGCCTCACGGTCCTCAGGTAGGAGACGGACGATGCGCGCGAGCGCCAAACTGACCCTGGCGCTCGCCGCCTTCGCCGTCGTCGGGGCCGCCGCGGCCCAGCAACCGGCCGCCCCCGCCCGCCCGACGCCCTTCCTCGGAGCCGGAGAGCAGGTGGACACCCTGAAGCTGATCCCGCCGCCGCCCGCCGCCGGCTCACCGGATGAGGCTGCGGACCTGGCCGCCTTCCGCGAGACCCGCAAGCTGGCCGACAGCCCGCGGTGGACCCAGGCCACGGCGGATGTGGAGCTGTTCTCCCCCGCCGCCTTCACCAGCTGGTCCTGCGCGGCCGGCGTGAGGATTTCCGCCGAGACGACCCCGGCCACCGCACGCCTGATGCAGCGGGCTCTCTTCGACGCGGGCGCTGCGGCCAACCCGCCGAAGGAGCACTACAAGCGGCCGCGCCCGTTCACCGGGGTCACCGCACGGACCTGTGTGGCGCCGGCTTCCCTCGGCGCCAATGCGTCCTATCCCTCCGGCCACGCGTCGGTGGGCTGGGCCTGGGCGCTGATCCTGGCCGAGCTGAAGCCGGAGCGGGCGAACGAGCTCCTGCTGCGTGGCCGCGAATTCGGCGACAGCCGGGTGGTCTGCGGCGTGCACTATCCGAGCGACGTCGAGGCCGGGCGGGTGATCGGCGCGGCCGTGGTGGCCCGCCTGCACGCCGACGCCGAATTCGAGGCCGCGATGGCCGAGGCGAAGGCCGAACTCGCGAAGGCGAGCGCGAAGCCGGAAGGCTGCGGCGCCTGAGCCTGGGCCGCATCGTCGTCCTGAGCGGCGTCCCGCGCGCCGGCAAGTCCTCAATCGTCCGGGCGCTGCAGGCCCGCGGGCCCTGGATCAACCTCGGCGTCGACATCTGGCGCAAAGCGACGCCGGAGGACCTGCAGCCCGGCATCGGCCTCCGCCCCGGCGGCGAGCGGCCGGACCTGGAGCCTTCGGTCGCGAGGTTCTACGCCGCCCTCTGGGATGCTGTCGCCGCCGTCAGCCGCGGCGGCGTCGACGTGGCTTGCGACGTTGGCCTGCACACCGACTACGCCCGCCCGCTCGACACCCGCGCCCTGATGCGCCAGCGGCTCGCGGGCCTCCCGGTGCTGCTGGTCGGCGTCCGCTGCCCGCTGGAGACGATCCTCGAGCGCCGGAGCGAGGACGGCGCCCCGCGTGAGGCCGTCCTGCGGTGGCAGGCGGCGGTGCATAACAACATGGCGTACGACCTGGAGGTGGACACCTCCACCCTGGCGCCGGAGGCCTGCGCCGAGCTGATCCTGGCGCGCCTCTCCTGAGCTCAAGCCTTCGCCACGTACGTCACGTGTGGGCGTAAGGGATGGTCAGTGGCGAGCTTCGGGTGGTCGAAATCGCGGGCCGGGTCTGGGACCATGCCGATGCGGCTCATCACGGCCTGCGAGCGCAGGTTGCTGCGGGCGGTGATGGCGATGATCTCCGCCGGGCGGATGTGCTCGAAGCCCCAGGCGAGCGCCGCGGCCGCCGCCTCGGTGGCGTAGCCGCCGCCCCAGGCCTCGTGTGCGAGGCGCCAGCCGATCTCCACGGCCGGGCCGGGCGGCAGGTCCTCGCCCATCGAGAGCAGGCCGGTGAGGCCGATCACCGCCTGGTCCGCCTTGCGCTCCACGGCCCAGAAGCCCCAGCCGTTGAGGCCGATGTGGACGCGGATGCGGTCCACCATCGCGTCGCTCTCTTCCCGCGTGAGCGCCGAGCCGAGCGTGGCGGCCACCCGCGGGTCGGCGTTCATGGCCGCGATGGCGGCGCGGTCGGCGTCTTCCGGCGCCCGCAGGATCAGGCGCTCGGTCTCGATCACGCCGGCCGCGCTCCCGCCAGGCTCCCGTAGAGGTCCGTCCTGCGATCGCGGAAGAAGCCCCAGGCGGCCCGGTGGGTGGCCAGGAAGTCAAGGTCGAACTGCGCGTGCAGCACGCCCTCGTCCTCGCGTCCTAAGGCGGCGACGAGGTCGCCCCGGTGGTCGGCGATGAAGCTCGAGCCGTAGAACAGCTGTCCGCCGTTCGGGTAGTTGGCCCAGGGCTCGAAGCCGGTGCGGTTTGCGCCCACCACCGGGATCACGTTCGAAACCGCATGGCCCTGCATCGCCCGCCGCCACGGCGCGGCGGTGTCGAGGGTGGCGTCATGCGGCTCAGAGCCGATGGCGGTGGGGTAGAACAGCACCTCAGCGCCCATCAGGGTCATGGCCCGGGCGGTCTCCGGGTACCACTGGTCCCAGCAGATGCCCACGCCCAGCTTGCCGAAGCGGGTGTCCCAGACCTTGAAGCCGGTGTCGCCGGGCCGAAAGTAGTACTTCTCGTTGTAGCCGGGCCCATCGGGGATGTGGCTCTTGCGGTAGACGCCCATGGGCGAGCCGTCGGCGTCCAGCATGACGAGGCTGTTGAAGTAGTGCGGCCCCTCGCACTCGAAGATCGAGACGGGGATGACGACGCCCAGCTCCTGGGCCAGCGAGGCCATGGCGGTGACACACGGGTGCTCCCGCCACGGATAGGCGGTGGCGAACCAGCGCTCCTCCTGGGCCACGCAGAAGTAGGGACCCTGGAAGAGCTCGGACGGCAGCACGACCTGGGCGCCCTCGCTCGCCGCCTGGCGGACGAAGTCTTCCGTCTTCCTGATGTTCGCCGCCATGTCCTCGCCGTAGGAGGTCTGGATGGCGGCGACCTTGATCTGGCGCGTCATCAGGCGGGCTCCTGCTGGGTGATGCAGTGGAACGAGCCGCCGCCCGTCAGGACGGCGGTGGACGGCAGGCCGATGACGGCCCGGTCCGGAAAGAGGGTCCGAAGCCCCTCCAGCGCCAGCGGGCTCGCCTTGGTCTCGTAGATCGGACAGACCACGGCCTTGTTCGCGATGACGAAGTTCATGTGGCTGGCCGGGACGTACTCGCCCTCGCCGTCCTCGACATAGCCCGGCGAGGGGATGCGCACGACCTTCAGCCGCTCGCCGCGCGAGTCGGTCATCGAGGCCAGCCGCCGGGCCGCATCGTCGTAGGCGTCGGCGTTGGGGTCGTCCCTGCCGAACGCCATCGGGCAGGCGACGACGCCCGGCGCCACGAAGCGCGCCAGGTTGTCCACGTGCCCGTCGGTGTGGTCGTTCAGAAGACCATCTCCCAGCCAGAGCACCTTGCGCGCGCCGAGCGCATCGGCGAGCACCTGCTCGGCCGCAGTCTCGTCCCAGCCGGCGTTGCGGTTGGGATTGATCAGGCACTGCGCCGTCGTCAGCACCGTGCCGAAGCCATCGTGGTCGAGGGCCCCGCCTTCCAGCACCGCCTCGGACTGCGCCAGCGGCGCCCCGGACGCCTCGGCGATCTGGGCGGCGACCTCATCGTCGTGCTCGAGGACGTACTTGCCGCCCCAGCCGTTGAAACGGAAGCCGCGCGCCTCCGGCCCCTCCGGCGTCCGTGCGAAGATCGGGCCGGTGTCGCGCAGCCAGATGTCGCCGAACCGCCCGGGCACGATCCCGACCCGGGCCACGTCGGCCAGCAGCGCACGGGCCGCCGCCTCGCCCTCTGGAGAGCCGGTCAGCACGCGCACGTGCTCGCCGCCCGGCCCCGCCAGGGCGCGCGCCAGCGCGGCCACCTCGGCCTGGGCAGGCTCCAGGTCGTCCTCCCAAAGCTCCGCATGGCTCGGGAAGCCCAGCCACATCGCCCGATGCGGCGCCCACTCGGCAGGAACGATCCGGTCCATCTCACCCCTTCGACAACGACGCGCGCACATGGGCGGGTGAGGCCCCTGCGTCAAGCATCGCGCATGCGAAAAGGGCGGCCCGTCGCCGGACCGCCCTTCCCACTCTCCTCTAAGCGATACGGCTTAGAACTTGTACTTGGCGCCCAGCTTGATCTGCCAGGTGGAGCCGTTGCGGCGGAACGGCTGCACCGGCTGCTGGAAGTTCCCGCCCGTGGCTGCGGGCGAGTAGACGTACTTGGCGCCCGGGGTTCCGCAGCCGACCGTGGCTCCGGTCGCCGAGGTGGCGCAGCGGACGTCGACCACGGGGACCCCGCGGTAGAAGTCGTACTGCTCGAGCACGCCCCAGTCGTCGTTCAGCAGGTTGCCGAGATTCTCGATGTCGGCGAACACCTCGATCTTCGCCCCGTTCGGGAAGAAGGCCGGCAGCTCCTGGCTGATCCGCACGTCGAAGGTGGTGACGTCCGGATGGCGGAAGGCGTTGCGCGGCGCGATCCGGCCGCGGAACTTCGACAGGCCCGAGTTGTCCAGGAACTGGTTGAACCCGGCCACATCGAAGCCCGGCGCGTAGAGCACGATCGGGTCGTTGGCGGCCGGCACATAGAGCAGTTGGTTCGATGTCGCCTGACGGCCCGAGTAGCTCGAGGCGTTGTTGCCGAAGTCGTTGTCGAAGTTGCCGGTCCGGCTGTTGGCGAAGGTGTAGCTGAACGGCAGCCCCGAGCGGTGCTGGGCGAACAGGTTCACGCTGGTCTCGTAGTCGCCGAAGAACTTGCGCGAGTAGTTCAGGTTCAGCGCGTAGCGGTGGCGGATCTCGTAGTCGGAGATGGCCGCCGGCGGGTTCTGGTGGTTGAAGCTCGCGAACCGGGTGTAGCTCGACTGGGCGATCGAGCTGGTCATCGGGTTGGCGTCTTCGGCCTCGGTGTAGGTGTAGACGAACTGCATGCCCAGCCCGTCCCAGACGCCCTCGTTCCAGGACTTGGCGACGGTGAGCGCCACCGAGTCGGAGCCGCCCTTGTCGGCGCCGGTGAGCATGTAGTCGAAATCGACGCCCTGCGTCTGGCCGATAGGCGAGCGGCCCCAGACGGGCCGGCCGTCAGGCGCGACGCCGATCTGGATCGCCCGCAGGTCCACCCAGTAGAGGGCGTTCTCGTTGACCGCCTTCAGGTAATCGAGCTGGACCAGCCACTGATCGCCCCAGCGGCCGAAGTCGAACTCGTAGGAGACGCCCAGGCTGCCCTTCCACACGGTCGGGATCTGGAAGGCCGGATCCAGCACGTTGGTGTTGCCGCCGCGCGGCGTGAAGGTGCAGCCGGCCGGCGGCGCCGTGAGGTCGACGTTAGTGTAGGGAGCCGCCGGGCAGACCGCGTTGGTCTGGATGACGCCGGTGTTGGCGAAGGGATTCGACAGCCAGACGTTCAGGCCGGTGGACGAGAAGCGGCCGAGACCCGCCCGCACGTTCAGCCGGTCCATCGGCTCCCAGTTGATCGATACGCGCGGCAGCATGACGTGCTTGCCGTCGAGGTTCTGCTGGTTGGTGAAGGCGTTGCGGGAAACGAAGGCCGAGTTGAACTCCGGCACGGAGTCCATCTGGTACCAGTCGAAGCGCACGCCCGCGGTGACGTCCAGGTTGTCGAGGATCTGCAGTCGGTCTTCGGCGTAGACGCTGTTCAGCCGGAACGCGAAGTCCGCCGCGCCGCGACGGGCGGTGCCGAGCGTCGCCGGCACCGTGCCGCCGTTCGGATCGACGGCCCCAGTGAGCGTGAAGCCGCTCGCCCGACGCGCCAGGAAGTCGGCGTAGCTGGCGAAGGTGTAGTTGCCGAGCGAGTTCGAAACGAAGACGTTGAAGATGTCGTTCGCTTCAGTGCGGGCGCCGAACAGGATGTCGTGCGGCCCCCAGCTGTAGCGGCCGATGGCCTCGATGGTCTCGACCTCGACGTGCAGGTAGTTGTCGTGCCGGCTGATGTCAGCGCCGAAGCGGATCTGCGGCGTGCCGGCGCCCGGGGCGACGCCCGGCAGGTCGGCGACGTTCACCGTCACCTCGCCGACCTCGAGGCCGAGCAGCGGGTTCTGCTGGGTGTCGGTTTCCTTGAAGTTGTAGCGCAGCTCGGTCGAGAAGTTCTCAGTCCAGTCTGAGTTCAGCTGGACGGTGTAGGTCGTGAGCTCCTCGATCTTGTTGTACTGCTGCGACTCCAGGCCGACCCGCGGCTGGCTCACGTTGGAGCCGATCGAGAACACGTCGCTGGTCGAGCCGTTCAGCGAGTTGCCGAGGGTGTTCTGATAGGTCACCGCCAGGCGATGGTCGTCGGTGATGTTCCAGTCGATCTTGGCGATCCACTTCTCGTCCTCGACGGGGAAGGGACCGACGACGTAGGAGCCCGGATCGTAGCCGTAGACCTGCTCGGCGGCCTGGCGGAAGGTCTCCACCGCCTGCGAGCTGATGCGCGGAATGGCGACGGTGCGGCCGAGGTCGAACGGGCCTTCATCGAAGCCCAGCTCGCCTTCGTACTTCTCGTAGGCGACGAAGAAGAACAGCTTGTCGCGGATGATCGGGCCGCCCAGCGTTGCGCCCCAGATCTTCTCCTCGAACTCGGCGCCGAAGGGCTGGCCCTCGACGGTGTCCCCCTGCCAGTCACGGCCGGTGCGCTCATAGAAGGCCGAGCCGAAGAAGGCGTTGCCGCCCGACTTGGTGACGGCGTTGATCTGGCCGCCGATGAAGCCGTTGTTGATCACGCTGTAGGGCGCCACCGAGACGTTCACCGCCTCGACCGCGTCCAGGCTGATCGGCGAGCGCTGGGTCGGGTAGCCGTTGTTGTTCAGGCCGAAGTCGTCGTTCTGGCGCACGCCGTCGACGGTCAGCTGGTTGAACCGGTTGTTGACGCCCGCGAAGGAGAGAGCGTCCTGGTTGGTCGGATCGATGACTGCGAAGGGATCGAGGCGCGCCACGTCTTTGATGTCGCGGCTGATCGAGGGGAGGTTTTCGATGTCGGCGGTGGTGAAGTTGGTGCTGGGGCCGCCCTGCGAGGGGGCCGCCGCCGCCGCGGTCACCACCAGCTCGGAGACTTCCGTGTCGCCACCCGCCCGGGAGAGGACCACCTCGACCTGGGAGGCGTCCCCGACGCCGATGCCCTGGACCGTCACGCCGCCGGCGTCGAACCCGGAGGCCGTCGCCCGGACGCGGTAGGGGCCGCCGACCCGCAGGCCGCGCGCCGAGAAGCCGCCCTCGGCGCCGGCGACCGTCGTGCTGGACGCCCCGGTGGGCACGTGGGTGATGGTGATGGTGGCGCTCGGCACCGGCGCCCCGGTCTCGTCGGTCACCACGCCCCGGATCGCGCCCGTCGTCTCCTGGGCGTAGACCGCCGTCGACATGGCGCAAAGCAGGGTCGTCAGCGCTGCGCCGCCGGCGAGCCTCTTCATGGAAATCATTGTGGTTATCCCCTCGTCATCGCCCCGAGGGTCCGACCGAGCGGCTCCCCCGACGGCGCCCCTATAGCGGCAACTTCCGGGTTTGTTGGCGAAGGTTTCGTGACGGCGACGACTCGTCGCGGACCTGAGGCGCCGGCGCCACGGTGGCGAGCGGACGTGCCTTTTTCATCAGCGATATTAAGCAGCGCCTGCGCTTTACAGCGGCCTTGACCTCGCGCATCCGTGCGGCCCGCACCTGGGACCTGCCCTTGACGCCGACCACGCCCGCCAGCCCCGACCGCCGCTTGTGGCGCACCGCGCTCCTGCTCGTCGCGGGCCTCACGGTCGCCCGCGTCCTCGTGCTGTTCGACAGCCCGCTCGAGCTCTACCCGGACGAGGCTCAGTACTGGCTTTGGTCCCGCACCCTCGACTTCGGCTACTTCTCAAAGCCGCCGATGGTGGCCTGGACCATCTGGGCGACGACGGCGGTCGGCGGCGACGCCGAGCCGTGGGTCAGGGTGGCCTCGCCCTTGTTCCACGCCGGCGCGGCGCTGGCGGTCTTCATCGTCGGGCGGCGGCTCTATGACCAGGCTGTCGGCTTCATGGCTGCGGCCCTCTACATGCTGATGCCGGGCGTGCAGCTGTCGTCGCTGATCGCCTCCACCGACGCGCCGCTCTTGATGTTCCTCAGCTTCGCGCTCGTCGCCTACACCGGGATGTTCAGGGCGGGACCGTCGGTGCGGCGGGCGGCGCTGTTCGGGGCGGCCGTGGGGCTGGCCTTCCTGTCCAAGTACGCCGCCCTCTATGCGCTGGTCGGTGTCGCCCTGCACCTGGCGCTGAGCGGGGAGGCGCGCGCCATGTGGCGGCCGCGGACGATCACGGCGGCGGCCGGCACGACGCTGACCATCCTGGCGCCCAACCTGATCTGGAACGCACTGAACGGCTTCGCCACGGTCCAGCACACCGCCGCAAACGCAGCCTGGGGCGGGCGCCAGCTGTTCAACCTGCCCGAGCTCGGCGACTTCCTGGCCTCGCAGTTCGGCGTCTTCGGGCCGATCCCGTTCGCGGTGCTGATCGGCGGGATGGTCCTGCTGGCCGTCCGGCGGCGGCTGACCGAGGCCGACCTGCTGCTCGCCTGCTTCGCCATTCCGCCGCTGCTGATCGTCGCTGGCCAGGCCTTCATCAGCCGCGCCAACGCCAATTGGTCCGGGGCGGGCTATGTGGCCGGCTCGGTGCTGGTCGCCGCCTGGCTGCTGCGCTGGCGGGCGCGCGGCTGGCTGATCGCGGCCCTGGCCGTTCAGGGCATGGTGGCGGCCCTGTTCCTCGCCGTCTGCCTGCGGCCCGGGCTCGCCGAGCCGCTGGGGATCTCCAACAGCTTCAAACGCGCCAAGGGCTGGGCGGCGATCACCGAACGCATCGTCGAACGGGCGCAGCTCGCCGGCCCTTACACGGCCGTGGCGGTCAACGACCGGTTCCTGTTCAACGCGGCCGCCTACTACGGCCGCGACTATTTCGGCGCGCCGGGGACGCCGCCGCTGGTGATGTGGCTGCGGGCCGCCAGCCCGCAGAACCAGGCCGAGACCACCGCCCCGCTCACCACCGGGAACGGCGGGCGGGTGCTGGCCGTGGCGCTGGAGCAGACCTGGCGCGACGAGATGGTCGCCGACTTCGCCGCGACCTCGGGGCGGGAGATCTTCTCCGTGCGGCTGGACGAGAAGCGCCGGCGGCGGGCGGAGATCTTCAACGGCGAGCGGTATGCGCCGCGGCCGCGTGACCCGCGTACCGGGCTCCCCACACCGCCTTGAGCCGCGCGTCGCGCCGGCAGCCGGTGCGGTACTGGGCGTAGCGGGCCGGGTTCCTCCTGGCGAAATCCTGATGGTAGGCCTCGGCCTTCCAGAACGGCGCGGCGTTGCGGATCTTGGTCGCCACCGGCTTGCCCAGCTCTTTGGCCACTTTCGCCCTCACCTGCTCGGCGGCCGCCTTCTCAGCGCCGTTGGAGACGAACACGGCCGTCCGATAGGACGGGCCTTGGTCGCAGATCTGGCCGTTCGGGTCGGTGGGGTCGATGCGGTGGAAGAAGCCGTCCACCAGTTGGGCGTAGCTGATCCGGGCCGGGTCGTAGGTCACCCGCACCGCCTCAAGGTGGTCCGCATGGTTCTCGTAGGTCGGCTTGGCGGTCGCGCCGCCCGAATAGCCCGCCACCACGTCCGCCACTCCGGGGAGCGCCGCCATCTCGTGCTCCACCGACCAGAAGCAGCCCCCCGCGAAGACGGCGGTCTTCAGGTTGGTCGCGGCGGGCGCGGTCGAGCCGCTGAGTGCAGCCGCCGCGGCGAAGGCGACGAGCAGGGAGGTTTTCATGATCGGGACTCTGCCAGCATGGCGCACAGGTGCAAGTTGCTGGAGGTACGAGGCGAGCGCACGGCTGGACGCACTCGTCGCAACATGCCGCTCGCCCGGGCGGAGGCTGGCCGGAGTCACAATGGGTCCCGGCTTTCGCCAGGACGATCGGTGGTGGTGGCTTAAGCCGCCTCGAACGCGGTTTCCGTCTTGGCCTTCACCTCGTCCAGCGTCACGCCGGGGGCGAGCTCGAGGAGGCGTAGGGGACGCTTGCCGCGGGCGATGTCGAAGACGCCGAGGTCGGTGACCACCAGGTCCACGACGCCCTTGCCCGTCAGCGGGAGCGAGCAGGCGTTCACAAGCTTGGGCGCGCCGGTCTTCTCCGTGTGCTCCATGACCACGACGACGCGTTTGACGCCGGCCACCAGGTCCATGGCCCCGCCCATGCCCTTCACCATCTTGCCTGGCACCATCCAGTTGGCGAGGTCGCCATTCGCGGCCACCTGCATGGCGCCCAGGATGGAGAGGTCGATGTGGCCGCCGCGGATCATGCCGAAGCTGTCGGCCGAGGAGAAGTAGGCGCTGCTGGGCAGCTCGGTGATGGTCTGCTTGCCGGCGTTGATCAGGTCCGGGTCCGCCTCGCCCTCATAGGGGAAGGGGCCCATGCCGAGCATGCCGTTCTCGCTCTGCAGCGTCACGTGGACGCCGGCCGGGATGTAGTTGGCGACCAGGGTCGGGATGCCGATCCCGAGGTTCACGTAGAAGCCGTCCTGCAGCTCGCGGGCCGCGCGGGCGGCCATCTCGTCACGCGACCAGGCCATCAGGCGCTCTCCTGCTCGCGCGGCCGGGTGGTGACCCGCTCGATGCGCTTCTCGTGCACGCCCTGCAGGATCCGATCGACGAAGATGCCGGGCGTGTGGATGTGGTCGGGGTCGAGCGATCCGACGGGGACCAGGTCCTCCACCTCGGCGACCGTCACCTTTCCGGCCGTGGCCATCATCGGATTGAAGTTCCGCGCGGTCTTCCGATAGACGAGGTTGCCTTCCGCATCGCCCAGGTGGGCCTTGACGATCGACAGGTCGGCGGTGAGGCCCCGCTCCATCACGTAGAGCTCCCCGTCGAACTCGCGGACCTCTTTGCCTTCCGCCACCAGGGTGCCAACGCCGGTCTTGGTGAAGAAGGCGGGGATGCCTGCGCCGCCGGCGCGGATGCGCTCGGCCAGGGTGCCCTGCGGATTGAACTCCAGCTCCAGCTCGCCCGACAGATAGAGCTGCTCGAACAGCTTGTTCTCGCCCACATAGCTGGAGATCATCTTCTTGATCTGCCCGCCGGCCAGCAGGATGCCGAGGCCGAAGTCATCGACCCCGCAGTTATTGGACACCACGGTCAAGTCCTTCACGCCGGAGGCGCGGATGGCCGTGATCAGGTTTTCGGGAATGCCGCAGAGGCCGAAGCCCCCGGCCATGATGGTCATGCCGTCGAACAGCAGGCCCTCCAGGGCCTCGGCCGCCGTGGCGCGCGTCTTGTTCACCATCAGGCCGTGTTACGCTGCGTTGCAGCAAATGCAAGCGCGGCGACGGGCAAAATCGCGTGCGGCGCCTTATCTGCTCCGGCAATAGTCCAGCCGCCGCGCCGGCGGCCGACGCAGAACGGGTGAAGGAGCTTTCTTGGACGGCCAATCTGTTCTGACCCAGGCCTTGGTCTACCTCGCCGCCGGGGTGATCGCCGTGCCGATCGCCAAGCGGCTGGGGCTGGGCTCTGTGCTCGGCTACCTGATCGCCGGCGTGCTGGTCGGCCCCTTCGTGCTCGATCTGGTCGGCGAGGCCGGCGACGTGATGCGGGTGGCCGAATTCGGCGTGGTCATCCTGCTGTTCCTCATCGGGCTGGAGGTGCGGCCGGCGCTGCTGTGGCGGCTGAAGACGGCAATCTTCGGCCTGGGCGCCCTGCAGATGGCCGGGTCGGCCGCCCTTCTGGCGGCGGCGGGCCTGGCGTTCGGGCTCGACTGGCGCCAGGCGCTGGCGGCCGGCCTGGTGCTGGCCATGTCGTCGACGGCCATCGTGCTGCAGACGCTGGAGGAGAAACGCCTGCGCCAGGGAGCGGTGGGCGAGGCGAGCTTCGGGGTGCTGCTGTTCCAGGACCTCGCGGTGATCCCCCTCTTCGCCTTCCTGCCGCTGCTGGCCACCTTTGCGCCGCAGGCTCACGGGGCCGAGGCGGGCCACGGCGCCAGCATGATCGGCCACCTGCCGGTGGGGCTTCAGGCGCTGGCGGTGCTGGGCGCCGTGGCGACGGTGTTCGTGGCCGGGCGCTACCTGATCCGGCCGGTGTTCCGGTTCATCGCGGCTTCGAACCTGCGGGAGATCTTCACCGCCTTCGCGCTGCTGCTGGTCATCGGCGTCGCGGCCCTGATGCAGTTGGTGGGCCTGTCGCCGGCGCTCGGCGCCTTCCTCGCCGGGGTGGTCCTGGCCGAAAGCGAGTTCCGGCGCGAGCTGGAGGCCGACATCGAGCCGTTCCGGGGCCTCTTGCTCGGCCTCTTCTTCATCACCGTCGGCGCAGGTCTGGATTTCGCCGTGGTGTTAAGCCAGCCGGCCGCCCTGGCGCTGATCGTCGCCGGCCTGATCGGGCTCAAGGGGCTGGCCATGTTCGGCGCGGCCCGGGCTTTCCGGATGCCGGCGCGGGATGCGGCGACTACCGCGGTCTTCCTGGCCCAGGGCGGCGAGTTCGCCTTCGTGCTGCTGGGCTTCACGGTGGGGGCGGGCGTACTGCCGGCCGACCTCGCAGGCCTGCTGACCGCCGCCGTCGCTGTCTCCATGGCGCTGACGCCGGTCCTGGTGGCCATCCACGAGCGGATCGTGCTGGCCCGCGTGGTGGCCGCCGAGGCGCCGCCGCCGGCGCAGTTCCCCAGCGAGGATCCGGAGGTGATCGTCGCCGGCTTCGGCCGCTTCGGCCAGATCGCCGCGCGCCTGCTGCTGCTCAACGGCTTCAACGTAGTGACGCTGGATTCCAGCGTCGAGCAGATCGACCTGCTGCGGAAGTTCGGCCGCAAGGTCTACTACGGCGACGCCAGCCGGCTGGATCTGCTGCGTTCAGCAGGCGCCGAGAAGGCCAAGCTGCTGATCGTCGCCGTCGACGACCAGGACAAGGCGGTGCAGATCGTCGAGACCGCCCGCGACGCCTTTCCCAACCTGACCATCCTGGCGAGGGCCTGGGACCGCCGGCACGCCTACGAGCTGGTCCGCGGCGGCGCCGACGACGTGGAGCGGGAGACCTTCGAGGGCGGCCTGGCGGTCGGCCGCCGCGCACTGCTGCGGCTGGGCTTCTCCGAGCGGCGGGCGGCGCGCGCCGCCAGCCTGTTCCGCGACCAGGACCTGGCCCTGTTCAACCGCCTCGCCCCCGCCTGGACCGACACCGACCGCTACATCCTCGAGACCCGCGACCAGCGCGAGACCATGGACCGCCTGCTGCGCGCGGAGATGGAGCGGATGCGCCGCGAAGACGAGGACCTCGACGAGCGCGAGTTGATGGCTTGATGCCCTAGGGAAGTGCGGCCTTGTTCGCTCTTGTTGGTCGGCGTGCGCTGGACCAGAAGGGGCGAAAAGCAGCGCAGGCGCGAGAACTTCCAGTGACGCAAGCAACCACCGCAGCGCCCGCCGCCATCCAGCCCGTCTCCTTCACCCGTTTCGGGTCGGACTTCGAAGGCTTCTCCGGCGACCTCGGCCGCTCGTTCGAGCGCTACGGCTTCGCAGTCGTCACCGACCACGGCCTGCCGCAGGACAGGATCGAGGCGGCGCTGGCCGCGGCGAAGGCCTTCTTCGCGCTGCCGGAGGCGGTCAAGCGGGCCTATGTCGCCGGCCAGGGCTTCCAGCGCGGCTACACCCCGTTCGGCGTGGAAACGGCCAAGGGCGCGGCCCACCACGACCTGAAGGAATTCTGGCACGTCGGCCGCGAACTGCCGCCGAAGCACCCCTATCGCGAGCTCATGCCGGACAACGTCTGGCCCGCCGAGGTTCCCGAATTCCGCGAGGCCGTCGGCTGGCTCTATGAGGCGCTGGACGCCATGGGCCGCCGGCTGCTTGAGGCCATCGCCGACCACCTGTCGCTGGAGCGTGGGTTCTTTGCGCCCACGGTCAGCGAGGGCAACTCCATCCTGCGCCTCTTGCACTACCCGCCCGTGCCGTTCGACGGCCCGCACATCCGTGCCGGCGCGCACGAGGACATCAACGTCATCACCCTGCTGCTCGGGGCCGAGGAGGCCGGGCTGGAGGTGCTGGATCGCGACGGGCGCTGGCTGCCGATCAACCCGGCGCCAGGTTCGCTGGTCGTCAACATCGGCGACATGCTGCAGCGGCTGACCAACCATGTGCTGCCATCGACCACCCATCGGGTGGTGAACCCGCCGCCGGAGCGCCGCGGCGTGCCCCGCTACTCCACGCCCTTCTTCCTGCACTTCAACCCGGACTACCTGATCGAGACCCTCCCCGGGTGCGTGGGGCAGGAGCGGCCGAACCGCTATCCGGAGCCGATCACCGCGGAGGCCTTCCTGCAGCAACGGCTGCGTGAGATCCGGCTA
>JAESGR010000540.1_pt1 | contig 23472 bp, 27 predicted proteins | sample 9269771 | NCBI WGS metagenome assembly JAESGR01 (sample SAMN15739572, study PRJNA653492) | algae metagenome | isolation source: Chroococcus sp. CMT-3BRIN-NPC107 and co-occurring heterotrophs from well... | place: USA: Clark Mountains Wilderness, California | collected 2010-04-18 | reverse complement strand
GATGACGCCGGCACGTCCCAGCGCATCGATGGTCCGCCGACCCGGTGCGTCGTCCCCCACCGCCCCGAAATAGGCTGATGTGCGGCCCAGCATGGCGAGCTGGACCGCGACGTTGACCGCGTTGCCGCCCACGAGCGAGTAGCCCATGGGCGGCTGGAACCGGTCGATGCAGTTGTCGCCGATGGTAGCAAGCAACCCTTGGGAGCCGCCGCGAGCGGCGGCGGGGCTCACGGCCAGGAGGCGCCGGCCGCGTTGAGCACGCCGTGGCCCATGAACACGCGCGGGTCGAGATCGGTGATGCCGCGCAGGATCGCCGAGTACACGGTGAAGTACTGCGTCAGGCTGTTGGTGACGAGCGGCGCCAGCAGCGGATGGACGTCGCCATAGTCGTTGGCGTCGTAGACGACCGTGCGCGCACCCTGCTTCTCGCAAAAGCGCAGCACCATCTCGGTGGTCTCGCGCGACTGGTCCTTGCCGAGGAAGAACATCATGTCGGGCTTGAGGCGCTCGAAGGCCTCGGCCGGACCGTGGCGGAACTCGGCGGCGTCGCAATAGGTGCCGTTGATGCGAATGTTCTCCATCACCACGGTCAGCGCCACCTTGTAGGCGAGCGGGCTGTGCGGGCCGGCACCCAGCACCATCATGCTGGTGGCGGACAGCATGCGGCGGGCATCCGCCTCGGCGCGTTCATCGGCCTTGGCGAGCACCTTGCCCAGGGCCGCGGGGATGGCCGGCAGATTGGCGGCGAGCTCGTCGGTGGAGCCGGACTGCAGGCCCTGGGCCAGGAGGATCAGCGCGGCGACCGGGATCTCGAAGATCGCGCCGTTCTCGTAGACAATCGAGTGGTCGCATTCCCGGTCGATCGTCGAGCCGCCCTTGCCGACGAGACCCAGGGTGCGGGCACCCTTGGACTTGGCGAAGCGGAGCGCGCGGACGACGTCGTCGGTCTCGCCCGAGTAGCTCGCGAACACGAACAGCTTGTTGCCGTCGATCCGCCTGGGTTGGCGCCAGAGCAGGTCGAAGCTGAAATAGCACTCGACCGGGATGTCGAGCGCGCCGTCCAGCGCATATTTCGCGGTCTGCAGCGTCGCCCAGGAGCCACCGCTGCCGATCAGCGTGATTCCGTCGATCTTGCCGGACAAATCCTTGCCGATGCTCTTTGCGGCATCCGTGTGCTCCTTGAGGAAGCCACCCAGGTCACGCTCGATCACGGCGCCGCTGAAGTAGAGCGACTGCTTGGCCTTGGCCACGTAGGTGGCGAGTTCTTCCACGATATCGAACTCCGTTAGCGACGGGAAATTGGGCCCCTCGTGCGTCAGCGCCGAGAGAAGTTGAAGGAGAAGATGTCGCCGCGATGGTGGTCGCGGGCATGCATGACTGGCCGCCCATCATCCGCAAGACAGGTCTCGGTGACCAGAAGCCAGGGGTCGAGCCCGGTGACCCGATAACGCTGGGCAAGGGGCTTGGGCAGGATCACGGCCGACACGTTCGCCGTGGACATGCGCGGCCGGCAGCCGTGGCGCTCCAGCAGATCGTTCAGCGACGCGGACAGGTCGGCATGGTCCGGCAGCTCCGGCAGGAGGTCGGCCGGCACCGCGTCGATACAGAAGACCAGCGGCTTGTCCGCATGGCGGTAGAGGCGTTCGATCCGGACCACCGGGTGGTCGGGCTCCAGTTGCAGTGCCGTGGCCGTCTCGGCCTCCGGGGCACCTACCTCGACCGACAGGACGTCCACCTCCGGCAGCCATCCCTGCCGGCGCAGCATCTGGCTGATGCTCTCGTAGGTGGTGATCGGGCGCTCGACCTTGAGGGCGGCTGCCGCCGTGACGTAGCGGCCGCTGCCATGGCGGGTCTGGATGAGGCCGTCCTGCTCCAGCAGCTTCATGGCCTCGCGCAGCGTGGCCCGCGACACGCCGAGCCTGGGTCCGAGATCGGCCTCGGACGGCAGCCGCGCCCCGGGCCGCAGCCCACCGTCGCCGATCATCGCGGCGACCGCGCGACTGGCGCGCTCGACGGCACTGGACGTGTGGAAGGCGGGGCGCTCTAAGGCAGTCATCGGCATCAGCGCAACTCATCAGACGTCTGATGACATCTACTGCGTCGAGCAGGTGCTTCTGTCAAGCCGTGCCATGCGCCGTGTCAACCGGCATCGGGCAACAGCTCCTGACCTGTCGAGTTGTGTAGGCAGAGCCCGCCGCCGCACGCCAGCACGGTCGAGCCTGCCTTGCTCAGGGCGAGGAGTGCAGCCAAGAAGGCCGCCATCGCCAGGCACGGCGGGGGAGCGGGGGCATACGCCGCATGGGACGACGGTCGAACTTCGGCGTCCCGGCGGTATCGGCGACCGACGAGAGAATCATGGCACCGCAATGGCGGGGCCTCGGCCCGAAGCGGAGGTTGAGCACCACGCCGGCGGCGACGAAGACACCGGGTTGCAGGATTCATAACGGGCAGGGCAGGTCGTCCAGGGACGACCGGGCCGTGAAGGCGGCCGGCAGCACGAGCGAGACGGCGAGCAGGCCAGCCGGTCAGACGGCGGGCCCCCAGCTTGGCGGCAGGAACTGGGTCGCAGGGCGATTGGCGAAGAGATCGGCAGACATCACCCGCGCCCAGATGCTGAGCTTGGCACTCGCCAGCTCCGCCTCCGAAAACCAACGCAGCTCCGAGGTTTCCTCGCCGTCCGGTCGCGGCGTGCCGCCGGCGATGCGCGCCTCGAAGCCGATGGAGACGTAGGAGGTGACGTCGCCATTCGGATAGGTCACCCGGTAGTCCGGCCCGCCATAGACGCCGAGAACCCGGACCAGCTCGACATGGTAGCCAGTTTCCTCGTACGCCTCGCGCACCGCCGCATCCGAGGGGTTCTCGTCCGGATCGATGGCCCCGCCCGGGGTGGACCAGATACCGCTGTCGATCTGGCGCACGAGCAGCATTCGGTCCCGGTCGTCCCGGATCACCGCCGCCACCGACGGCAGCAGGATCAGGTCGTGGCCGAGATGAGTGCGGAGCTTTCGGACGTAGTCGGACATCGGCATGAATGGTTCCAGCTCAGGCGGCGCGGTTGCTGAAGCCACGGATGCCACGGACGTGGCAGCCCTGCATCCTTGATGGTTCTTCCGCCAGCATGGCCACTGCATGCCCTGCAAACAGAAAGAGCGGGGGTGACCCCGCTCTTCATGATTCTCCGACGCGACCTGTAAGGCTCAGGCCGCCTCGCTCTGCCGCGAGGCCCGCTTGCGCTCGTTGCTGTCCAGGTAGCGCTTGCGCAGGCGGATGGCCTTGGGCGTCACCTCGACCAGCTCGTCGTCGGCGATATAGGCGATGGCCTTTTCCAAGGTCATCTTGATCGGCGGCGAAAGGTTGATCGCGTCGTCCTTGCCGGCCGCGCGGATGTTGGTGAGCTTCTTGGTCTTGATCGGATTGACCTCGAGGTCGTTGTCCCGGGTGTGCTCGCCGATGATCATGCCGGCATAGAGCTTCTCGCCCGGGTGGACGAACAAGGGCCCGCGCTCGCTGATATAGTTCAGCGCATAGGCCACGGCCTCGCCCAGCTCACTGCTGATCAGAACGCCGTTGTTGCGCTGCTCGATCGTGCCCTTGAAGGGCTCGAAGGCATGGAAGATCCGGTTGAGCACGCCGGTGCCGCGCGTGTCGGTCAGGAACTCGCCGAGATAGCCGATCAGCGCGCGCGAAGGGCTGTGGAAGACCAGGCGCTGCTTGCCGGCACCGGCCGGGCGCATGTCCTTCAGCTCCGAGCGGCGCTTGGTCAGCTTCTCGACGACGATGCCGGAATACTCCTCGTCGACGTCGATGGTGACTTCCTCGATCGGCTCCAGCTTCTGGCCGTTCTCGTCGGTCTGCATCAGCACGCGCGGGCGGCTGATCGACATCTCGTAGCCGTCGCGGCGCATCTGCTCGATCAGCACCGCCAGCTGCAGCTCACCGCGGCCGGCCACCTCGAACGCATCCTTGCCGGCGCTCTCGGTCACCTTGATCGCGACGTTGCCCTCGGCTTCGCGCTTCAGGCGGTCGAGGATCACCCGCGACGTCACCTTGGAGCCGTCCTGGCCGGCATAGGGGCTGTCGTTGACCGAGAAGGTCATCGCGATGGTGGACGGGTCGATCGGCTGCGCCGGGATCGCTTCGGAGATCGACAGGTCGCAGAGCGTGTCGGCGACGGTGGCCTTCTGGATGCCGGCGATCGCGATGATGTCGCCCGCCTCGGCTTCCTCGACCGGGGTACGCTCCAGCCCGCGGAAGGCCAGGATCTTGGTGACGCGCGCCTGCTCCAGCAATTCGCCCGTGCGGCTCATCGCCTTGATGGTGGTGTTCGCCCGGATCTTGCCGGTGGAGATGCGGCCGGTCAGCAGGCGGCCCAGATAGGGGTTCACCTCCAGCGTCGTGGCTAGCATCGAGAACGGCGCGTCCAGGTCCACCTTCGGCGGGTGGACGTGCGACACGATCAGGTCGAACAGCGGCGCCAGGTTCTCGCGCGGGCCTTCCGGATCGTTCGCGGCCCAGCCGTTCTTGGCCGAGGCGAACACGGTCGGGAAGTCGAGCTGCTCATTGCTGGCATCCAGGGCCGCGAACAGGTCGAAGACCTCGTCATGGACCTCGTGGGCACGCTGGTCGGGCTTGTCGACCTTGTTGATGACCACGATCGGGCGCAGGCCGAGCCGGAGCGCCTTGCCCAGCACGAACTTCGTCTGCGGCATCGGGCCTTCCGACGCGTCGACCAGCAGCACCACGCCGTCGACCATGCCCAGGATACGCTCGACCTCGCCGCCGAAATCGGCATGGCCCGGCGTGTCGACGATGTTGATCCGGACGTCCTTCCAGGCGACCGAGGTGCACTTGGCCAGGATCGTGATCCCGCGCTCGCGCTCCAGGTCGTTGGAATCCATGGCCCGTTCCTGGACCGTCTGGTTGTCGCGGAACAGTCCGGACTGCTGGAGAAGCTTGTCGACAAGAGTTGTCTTGCCGTGGTCAACGTGCGCGATGATCGCGATGTTCCGCAGATCCATGAAACCTATGCTCGGCCGTGTTTTTGGGCGCGAGCTGGCTGCTCGCGTAATCGTGGTCGACCTTATATAGGGAGTATGGCAAGAATTCCACCGTTCTGCCGCACTGCAACAACAAACAGTGGCTCACCTGCGCCATGCGCGACCTTTCCGTCCGGTCAGGACAGGTCGTGAAGATCCTTGCCTGAGGGCGGCCCGATGGTGAAGTTCGAGAACTGGACGTCAAGGCCCGCACGCTCGGGCGTGCAGCACATCGGGCCGACCCTGTAGCTGGCCGATGCGGGAAATGGGCAGAGGCGGACGAGCGGCCAGGCCTTGCCGTCAAGCGAGCATTGGAGCCGCAGCACCCCATCGGCTACGGTCGCCCTGATCCAGAAGTCGGCGGGGTCGCCGGAAAAGGCGCCCGTCGCCCAGTCGGACCGGCCGACCGTCAGCACGCTGCTCAGAAGCGGCATGCTGTCCGACAGCTCGATGCCCGACTTCACCCAGTGCGCCTCGTCGATCCGCACCATGACTCCAGCCTGATCGTAGAGTTGCTCGTAGCGCGCCTGGACCCGCAGTTGGGCGGTGAAGCCGCCTTCTGCCAGCGCACCGAAGAAATGGCCGCTATGGCGGGTGAACCCGTAATGGGTTTCCCGCCAGAAGTCGGTGCCCTTGTCGGTGGTGACCCGGAGGACGTCGCCGGCCAACTGCCAGCTGCGCGGCTCGTTCAGCCAGCTGCATCGCTCGAACATCGCTCACTTACCCGGACGGATGACGCCCTTTTTCAGGAGGATGCAGCCATAAAGGCGGGTCTCGCCGGTGGCGATCACGGCGAAGGCCATCTTGGAGCGCTCGTAGAAGGCGAAGCGCTCGATGGCGCCGAGCTTCACCGAGCCGCCCGATGCCTGTTCCACGAGCTTCGCGTAGTCGGCGCAGACCTCTGGCACCGAGTCCGGGTCGCCGACGACCTCGATACGCAGGGCCGGATCGGGCACGAAGTCGTCGAGCGGCATGACCGACAGGACGGCCTTTAGCATGCGGGGGCCGTCCGCGGCATCCATGCGGATGAGCTTGCGGGTGGCCATGGTCTCGGACGGGAAGTTGGCGTCGGCGATGACCAGATCGTCGCCGTGCCCCATGGCACGCAGGACGTAGAGCAGGTCCGCATTGAGCAGCGGATCGATTCCCTTGAGCATGTCGCCTCCCTCGAGCGTTGCCCGCACCATAGGGGCACAGCCAGCTTGAAAGAAGCCTCAGCCCACCAGCTCGTAGGGGTAGTAGGGCGTGGCAACCAGATCGTAGACCAGCTTCAGGCAGACCCCGACGATCAGGATGGCCAGCGCCAGGCGCATGTAATCGCCGCGCAACTGCAGTGCCACGCGAGTGCCGACCTGCGCGCCGATCACGCCGCCTACGATGAGCAGCAGGCCCAGGACGATGTCGACCGTGTGGTTGAAGGCGGCCTGCAGGAAGGTGGTGAGTGCCGCCACGAAGGTGATCTGGAACAGCGATGTGCCCACCACGATCGAGGCGGGCATGCCGATCAGGTAGATCATGGCCGGGATCATCACGAAGCCGCCGCCCACGCCCATGATGGCGGTGAGAATGCCAACGGCCCCGCCGATCAGGCCCGGCAGCAGGGCACTGATGTAGAGGCGGGAGCGGGGGAAGCGGACCTTGAGGGGCCAGCGATGGGCGAAGCCATGGCGGTGGCTGCGCTTGGGCTGGCTTGTGCTACGGCCCGGGCGGATGGTCTGCAGCACCGTGCGCAGGCTCTCGTTCAGCATGGTCGTGCCGACGACGCCCAGAAGGATCACGTAGGAAAACGCGATGGTCACGTCGATATAGCCGAGCGAGCGGACCACCCGGAAGATGACGATGCCGATGCCGGCGCCGATCAAGCCGCCGGCGACCAGGACCGCGCCCATCTTCACGTCGACGGTGCGGCGCTGGACGTGGTTCAGGACCGAGCTGAACGAGGAAGCCAGGATCTGCACGGACTGCGTGCCGACCGCCACCGTCGCCGGGATCCCGACGAACAGGAGCAACGGCGTCATCAAAAAGCCGCCGCCCACCCCGAACATGCCGGACAGGAAGCCGACGACGGAGCCCAGGCCCAGGAGCAGCACCATGTCCACGGACATGCCGGCAATCGGCAGATAGAGTTCCATCGGGCCTGCTGTGCTTGCGACAGGCATGATCGATCAGGGCAGCCAGCCGTCCATGTCAATGCCCGCACACCTCCACAAGACGTTCCAGGAGGTGGTGTGGGACTTCTGCGCCAGCCACGAGGTGCAGGTTGGCCAGCGCCGCGCCATCGCTTGCCGCACCGGCAGGCAGGGCGGCAAGGCGTGCTTCCAGCCATACCACCGCAAGGCGCTCGGATTCCAGCTCCTGGCGCAGGATCGTAGTCCGCAACTCGGCCACGGCTGGGTCACTGGCCGCAAGCGGCTTTGCCAGCTCACGCGCCCGCCGGAGTGCGCGGGTGACGGCGGTCCGATCGTCCCATCCGCCCTGCCGCAGCTCCGCGAGCATCGCGGACGACCAGCACCGGCCTCCCGCTCCGTCAACCAGCGCGGACAGTCCGAGGCTGACGTCGAGGCCGAACTCGTCCTGCAGGCGCAGGCATAGAGGGGCGACACCATCCCGGCCATACATGGCACTGATTCGACGGAACAGCTCGGAGCGTGCTGCACGCTGCATCTGGATGCATTCCCTCAAATGGAAGGCGGGCTGATCCCGTCGGATGCCACCTCGGCCAGGAGCCAGTCGCGGAAGGCGGCGATCTTCGGCTCGTCGAAACGCCCCTTTTCGCTGAACAGGACATAGCCCGTCCCATGGCTGCTCACGAGGTCGAAGGGAGCCACCAGTGCCCCGGACCGCAGCTCCTCACGGATCAGGTGGAGGTCCGCGATGGCAACGCCCAACCCGCCGATCGCGGCCGCGATCGCCATCTCCAGCGTCTCGAAGACGTAGCCGCCCTCCAGTGCCACATGGTCGGGCAACCCGGCCGCCCGAGCCCAGCGCAGCCAGTCCTGCCGGTCCACGTAGGGATGGAGCAGGATCCGTCCGGCCAGGTCGTCCGGATCGCGCAGGGGGCCGTTCGGGCCGGCGAGCAATGCGGGCGAACAGACCGGTGTCATCGCTTCCGGGCGCAGCGGGACGGCTTCCAGGCGCGCCGGCCGGTTCAGGTCGGTCTGGACATCGAGGATGCCCAGGTCGAACCCGCCGCGGAGAAAGTCGCCATGATCGCAGATGATGCCCAAGGTCACCCGCATGTCCGGCCGCAGCTCCTGGAAACGTGAGAGCCGGCGGACCAGCCAGCGCGCCGCCAGCGTCGGCGGCGAGGCCACCTTCAGCTCCCGGTCGCCATCGGTGACGAGACGGGTTGCGCGTGCAATGCGCTCGAAGGAGGCCGTGAGTTCCGGGAGGAGGGCGCGGCCGGGCGCAGTCAGCTCGATCCCCTGGGGCAGGCGCCGGAACAGGACGAGCCCCAGATGCTCCTCCAGGAGTTTCACGTGACGGCTCACGGCACCCTGGGTGACGTGCAGCTCGTTGGCGGCGCGTGCGAAGCTCTCATGGCGAGCGGCCGCCTCGAAGGCACGCAAAGCATTGAGCGGCGGCAGGGGCAAGCTCGGCTCCTTTAGCCTCAGCTTACCTGAGGCTGAGGCGAAGCTAACCTGGTTTGCGACGGCGGCGGAAGAAGCGTTTTCTCTGGCTCCATGGCCTAGCTTCCCTCTGCCGTGGTCTGGAGGATGCCGTGAATGATCTCGTCGCCCGACCGATGCTGCCGCTCTCGCGCCCCAGGAGCATCTGGCGGATCCTGCGTCCCCGGCAGCTGCTGCACGCTTGGCGGGTTCGCCGACGCTACCGGGAGGATCTCAGGCGGCTGGCTGATCTCGGGCCCTACCTGCTGCATGACATCGGGCTGACGAAGCAGCAGGTGGCAGAGGAAGTGTGCAAGCCGTTCTGGCAGCCATGACCGGCCATCGTCATGGCCGGCGGACCGTGACCTGCACTTGCGATGCTTGACCTGTGCCATGTTCCTGCCGATGCCCTCGCCGGACGGGCAGGCGAGGTGGCGGGAGGCCGGGATGGGCGACAGGCGCAAGGCGGTGCTGGTGCTCGACGTGGGCAAGACCAACGTCAAGCTCCTGGCGATCGACGAGGACGGCCGGATCCTCGGGCAGAGCCGCACGCCCAATCCCACGCTGCCCGGGCCGCCATGGAAGCATCCGGACACGGCAGCGACCGAAGCGTGGATGATCGGGGCGATCCGCGAGCTGGCCGCAGCAGTCGACGTGCAGGCGATCGTGCCCACCGCCTACGGCTCCACCTGCGCCATGCTGGATGCGGAGGGAAATCTGGCTTTCCCGATCATGGACTACGAGGACGAGCACTCGCCGGACGTGATCCGCAGCTATGCAGAGGTGGCGCCGCCGTTCGCGGAAACCTTCTGCTCGATCGCGCCCAACGGCATGCTGCTGGCCCGCCAGCTCTGGCGCGCGCGGCGCGAGCATCCGCAGCAGTTCGAGGCAGTGCGGGCCGTGGTGCCGCTGGCCCAGTTCTGGGGATTCCGGCTGACGGGCGAGCTGGCCTGGGAACACTGTGCGCTGGGGGCGCAGACCCAGCTGATCGCGACCGCTACCGGCGAATGGTCGAGCGTCGCCAGACAGTTCGGGTTCGACCGGCTGTTCCCCAAGCGCCAGCAGGCGGACAACGTGCTCGGGCGGATCAGACCGGAGATCGCGGCTGCGACCGGCCTGCCGACCGAGACGCCGGTGCTGGTCGGCATCCATGACAGCAATGCCGACTATGGCCGCTACCGCATGGCTGGTCTCGACCACTTCACCCTGCTTTCATCCGGAACCTGGCTCATCACGTTCGACACGGACCTGCCGCTCTCCAAGCTCGATCCCGAGCGGGACATGGTCAGCAACACCGACTTCACCGGCAAGCCGGTGGCCACCGCGCGGTTCATGGCGGGCCGCGAGTTCGACCTGGTCTCGCAGCTCAAGGGCGCCGGCACGGGCGAGCCAGAGTGGGACACGGTCCTCCGGCTGATCCGGCGCGGCACGATGGCGCTGCCGACCTTCAACGTGAATGGCGACACCTTCCCCGGGACGGGAGGGCGCGGCCATGTGGTCGGGCCGGAGCTTGCCGATGCGACCGAGGCCAAGGCGCTGGCCTCGCTCTACGTGGCGCTGGGCACCGACGTCGTGCTCGACCTCCTGCAGAGCAAGGGACAGGTAATCCTGGCAGGCGGGCTCGCCAAGGACCGGCTCTACGCCCCGATCCTGGCGGCCCTGCGGGCATCGCAGCCGCTGGCATCGTCGAGCGAACCCGACAGCACGGCCCTGGGAGCCGCCGAGCTGTTCTGGCGCACTGTTCGGCCCACACCGCCGATCGCGCTGACACCGGTGGCGCCAGCAGGAATCGATGGCTTGGCCGACTACCGGGCGCGCTGGCGCGAGGCGGTCGCGAGACCGTAACGGTTCTGGGCGATACGGCCCCGTCCGGCAGGCGGTTCGGAACGAGATGGAAATGGTCCGATCACGGCGCTCCACGCTGGCCCTGGTCGCATCGGCAATGCTGCCGACGGCGGGCCGTGCCGCCGTACCGGCCGACATTCAATTCGAGGTTGCCCGCAACGGCGAGACCATCGGAACCCATGCCGTCCGGTTCTCCTCCGTCGACGACATGCTGCATGTGCGAATCGCGGTCGCGCTCGACGTGAAGTTGCTGGGGTTCACGGTCTATGGCTACCGCCACGAAAGCCGGGAAACCTGGCGGGACGGGCGGCTGGTGGCGCTGGATGCCAGGACCGACGACGACGGCGACCTGCTGTCGGTCCGGGCGGAGAACCAGGGGGCACTGATGCTGGTGCGGAGCGTCCAGGGACGGGCGGAGCTGCCGGCCGACATGATGCCGACGAGCTACTGGGACCGGCGCACGGTCCAGCGCGACGCGTGGCTGGACACGCAGGCCGACAAGGTCATCCATGGACGCATGGTCCAGACCGGCCGCGAGGACGTAGAAACGGCCGCGGCTACAGTTGGGGCGGACCGCTACGACATGCAGGGCGAGATCGACCTGACCCTCTGGTACACGGGGCCGGACTGGGTAGGACTGAGGTTCGGCCCCGGCGACGGTTCCTCGATCACCTACCGCCGCATATCACCGCTGGGCCGCGCGGGATGAGTGCGCGGACAGTGTGGATCACCGGTGCATCGAGCGGCATCGGTCGGGCACTCGCCTGCGAATTGGCCGCCCGCGGGAACCATGTAATCGCCTCGGCACGCCGCCGCGACGAGCTGGACCGGCTGGCGGCCGAACAGCCGGGCGTGGTGGGCTGGCCGCTGGACATCACCGACCATGGCGCGGTGGTCGCGGCGGTGACGGCCATCGAGGCGGCGCATGGCCCGATCGACATCGCCGTTCTGGCCGCCGGAACACATGCTCCCGTGTCGGCGCGGAACTTCCGGGCCGCCGAGCTGCAACAGCTCTGCGACCTCAACCTGTTCGGTACCGCCAACTGCCTGGAGGCCCTCCTCGGTCCGATGCTGGCCAGGCGGCGGGGCAAGATCGCCGTGCTGGGCTCGCTCGCCGCCTATCGCGGGCTGCCGACCGCCGCCTATTATGCGGCGAGCAAGGCGGCGCTGACGGCGATGGTGGAGGCGCTCAAGTTCGACTGCGACCGCTCAGGCGTCGCACTGCAGCTGGTCCAGCCAGGGTTCGTCGACACGCCGCTGACCCGGCGCAACCGGTTCCCGATGCCGTTCCTGCTATCCGCGGAGGAAGCCGCGCGGCGGCTGGCGGACGGGCTGGACCAGCCGGCCTTCGAGATCGTGTTCCCACGGCGCTTCGGCTGGATCCTGAAGCTCCTGCGCCTCCTGCCCTACCGGCTCTACTTCCCGATCGTCGCCAGAACCACGCGGGTGTGATCTCCATCACCTCGATGGCGACACGATGGCGCGGATTCCTCGATCGCATCCAGTAAATCCGTGATCCAGCTCGTCACGCTGCGCGTAGCCACGCGGTGAGAGGATCGATCGGTTCAATGGTGATCGGCGCCCCGTGCGGCTTGTAGGAAGGCAGTCTGCCAAGCTAACTGGCTCTATGGGAACGCCGCCGTCGCCAATGAATCACCCGCTCGAGCCGGATTTTGCCGAGCTCATCGAACGTGTGGCAGGAAGCCATGACAAAGCTGCGTTTGCCGCGCTGTTCCACCACTTCGCTCCAAAGATCAGATCGTATCTCAGGCGTCTTGGTGTGGGCGACACCATGGCCGATGATCTGACCCAGGAAGTGATGCTTTCGGTGTGGCGTCGTGCCGGGCAATACGACCGCCGGCTCGCGGCGCCTGCGACCTGGGTCTACACGATCGCCCGCAACAAGCGCATCGACGCCCTGCGCCGGGACCGTGGTGCCGAAACCAGCCTGGACGACACGATCGAGCAGGAGCCGGACGACGCGCCCTTGAGCGACGAGATCGCGATCGCGCGGCAGATGCGCGAGAAGGTCTTGGTGGCGGTGGATGCCCTGCCACCAGACCAAGCCCGGCTGCTCAAGGTCTTTTATTTCGAGGAAAAGTCTCACAGCGTGATCGCGGAAGAAATGGAGCTGCCCCTGGGTACGGTGAAGTCCAGGTTGCGGCTCGCGCTGGCAAAGATGCGCACGTTGATGAACATGAACGATTAGGAATCGTACGCGTATTATGGACATGGACGACGTCCGCCAGGAATTGCTGATGGCTTTCGCGGCCGGTCGACTGGCCGAGCCCGTGACGCTGGCCATCGCGACCCATGTCGCCTTGAACCCCAAGGCGCATGCGGTGGTGCGCGCCTACGAGGAGCTAGGCGGGCGCTTCCTGGAGGAACTCGAGCCGGAGCCGCTGCCGCCGGGAAGCCTGGATGCGGTCATGGCACTGCTGGACACCCCACCGGTGACGCCGCGGCCGCGAACGGGCATCCAGCAGGACCCCAGCATCCCGCCGGTGCTCGCCAGATATCTTCCAGCCCCCATCGACCAGCTTCCCTGGAAGCGCCTGGGCCCGGTGGCCGAGTACCCGCTGCTCAAGGAGGTGGCAGGCTACAAGACCCAGCTCCTGCGGATCCAGGCCGGCCGCAAGGTTCCCCAGCACACCCATGACGGCAATGAGCTGACCGTGGTGCTGCGCGGCGCCTACGGCGACGGCATCGGCCACTATGCCCGCGGCGACCTATCCGTGGCGGACGGCTCGATCAATCACCAGCCCAAGGCCGACGAGGGCGAGGAATGCCTCTGCCTGGCCGTGACCGACGCGCGGCTGCGGCTGACCGGCACGCTCGGCCGCCTGCTCAACCCTTTCATCCGCTTCTGAGCGCTAGCTCAGCGTCGGCTCGTCCCGCCCTTGTCGACGGGGACGGTCGAGGGTCCACCGAAGGCAGCACCGCGCCACCAGAGCCTGAGCGCCTCCCAGTGAATCCCCGTGATGACCTTGAAGGTCACCGGCCCCGCCCAGACCAGGGCGCGCAGCAGTTCACGGTCGGACAGTGGCCAGCGCTCGCCCGTCTGCGATGCCAGCAGTTGCAGCCCTTCCGGCACCGTCTGCCTGATGGCCAGCGAGAAGCGCTGCTCGGGTGGCGCCACCCGGAAGCGATAGCGGGCGGTCATGCCGATGAAAGGCGAGACGAAGAAGTCCTTGTCGGCGCCGTGGCGGATGACGCCGTCGCCGTCGGCCATGGCCGGCAGGACATAGGCATGCTGGCGGCCGAACGTGTTCTTGACCTCGTAGATGACTGTTTCCAGCTGCGCGCCGGCATACACGAAGTAGACGCTGAGCGGGTCGAACACGTAGCCCAGCACCCGGGGAAAGCAGGCCATCCACACGGTCCTGCCCATGTGCGGACGATTGGCGGCTCGCAGGCGGTCGTCGACCCATGGGCGCAGCGGCGAGCCGTCGCGCGGGCCGTGGTCGCTCGCATGCCAGGAGAACAGGTTGGCCCGGCCGATCGAGAACAGCCGGGTGGCCGGCCGGTCGTCCGGGCGGTCGATGTCGAGCAGGATCGAGAAGACCCGGTAGGCGAAACGGTGGCGGAACGGCCGCATCCGGCAGTGCATGACCCAGCCGCGGTAGAGGCAGGCTATGGGCATGCCCGGGGCCTAGACGGCGAAGGCCGGCGCCCACTCCGGCATGAGCGGGCCTGAGGGCAGCGGGACCGAAGCCTTCTCCCAGGGCACCACCGCGCCCAGGGTTCGTGCCACGCCGACGCCCGAACGGATGCCGTCCTCGTGGAACCCGTAGCCGGTCCATGCACCGCAGAACCAGACCCCCCGGGCACCCTGGATCAGGTGGAGGTTGTCCTGCGTGCGCACGGCATCGGCCGTCAGGACCGGGTGGGAATAGTGGAACTCGCCATGGACGGTAGCAGGATCCGGCTCGTGGTAGGGGTTGAGCGACGCGAACAAGGGCGTGTGGTCCGGCAACTGCTGCAGCCGGTTCATCCAGTAGGTGACGGCTACCCTTTCCGTGCCATCGGGCTGGCGTTCGGCCATGTGGTTCCAGGCCGACCAGACCGCCCGGCGCCGCGGCATCAGCCGGACGTCGCCGTGCAGGACGACCCGGTTCGGCTGGTAGGGAAAGCGGGCGAGCAGCCGATGCTCGATCTCCGTGGGCGGCGACAGCATGGCCAGCGCCTGATTGGCATGGGCGGCGACCACCACGTGGTCGAACCGATCGGCGGCCCCGCTCGTGTCGATGACCGTGACCCCTCCGTGCGAGGGGCGGATCTCGGCGACTGCCACCCCCATGCGGGCCTGCGGCAGGATCGGCCTGGCCATGCGCGCGACATAGGTCCGCGCCCCGCCGGCCACGGAGTACCAGGCCCTGTCGCGGACGACCTGCAGCAGGCCGTGGTTGGCGAAGAAGCGGAGCGTGCTGCGTGCCGAGAAGGCTGCGACCGTCTCGATCGGTGCCGACCAGATCGCGGCGATCATCGGCAGGAGGTACCAGCGGCGGAGGCCGGCGCCGAACCGGCCGCGCTGGAGGAAGGCGCCGAGGGTCATGTCCTCCTGGCTGCCATGGGCGAACTCGGCCGCGGCCCGGTTGAAGCGCGCGATGTCGGCCAGCATGCGCACAAAGCGCGGGCGGAGGAAGTTGCTGGGCTGGGCGAGCAGGCCGCCGATCCGGCAACCGCTCCATTCCACCGAGCCGCCTTCCGCGGACACGCCGAAGCTCATGCCGGTCGAAACGAGCTTGACGCCCAGATGCTCGAACGCCCGGGTGAGCAGCGGGTAGTTGCGCCGGTTCATCACGATGAAGCCGGTGTCCACCCCGATCGGGCCATCCGGTCCAGGCACGTCCACGGTGTTCGCGTGACCGCCTAGGCGGGGCTCGCGCTCGTAGACGACGACCTCGTGGCGGGACGACAGGAGCCATGCTGCAGAAAGGCCGGCGATGCCCGTTCCAACAACCGCAATTCGCATCGGCCCGATCGCTCTCCCGGATCGCCCGCCGGTTTCCCGGCCAGCCCTCCATACGCTAGAGGGACACGGAGACCCGTGTCGAGGTCGTCGTCGGCCGTGGCGTCCTGTCAGGGACCCAGGTGGCGGACCAGGAACTGGGCGGCCCGCGCCAATCCCTCGGCATCGATCGCGTGGCCCAGTGCGGGCCGCAGGCAGCATTCGACCGGCACGCCCTGCGCCTGCAAGGCTTGTTCGGCCGCCGGCATGGCACTGGCCGGCACGACATCGTCCGCCTCGCCATGCACCAGCAGGACCGGCGGTGTGCCCGACGGCTGGCCCGGCTCCCGGACCGCCGGGACGAGCCGCCCGGAGAAGCCGACCACGGCTGCCGGTGCCGGGACCATCCGCAGCCCCACATGCAGGGCCATCATCGCGCCCTGCGAGAAGCCGACCAGGGCCAGCCTGTCCGGTCCGAGGCCGTACCGCTCAAGCTTCGCCTTGATGAAATCGACCAGGATCGGACCGGCCCGGCCGATCCCGGCCTCCACGTCGGCAGGCAGGCGCGACTGGAGGGAGAACCATTGCCGGCCGAACGGCGCCATGTCGTAGGCGAATGGCGCATCGGGTGCGATGAACAGCGCGTCGGGCAGGCTTTGGGCCAGCACGGGCGCCAGGTCGATCAGATCGGCACCCTCGGCACCCAACCCATGGATGAGAACCACCAGCTGGCTCGGTGGCCGCCCGGCGGGTGGTGCATGAATGAGACTCGGCAGATCCGTCATGTCCGTCGATACTTGCGGCGTGTCTTTGAGACCAACCATGATGTCTGCACGTCCGGAGCGCAACGCGCCGGCAGGCGAAAGGGCCGGGTTGGTGCTGGCTGGTCACGATCGATTGCCCGAGCCGTTTCCCGACGAGCCGGTCCGCGTGACCCGCTTTGCGCCCTCCCCGACCGGCTACCTGCACCTGGGCCACGCCTATTCCGCCCAGTTCGCCCATGATGCGGCCGTGTTCTGCGGCGGCCGCTTCCTCGTTCGGATCGAGGACATCGATGTCGGGCGCTGCCGTCCCGAGTTCACCGATGCGATCTTCGAGGACCTGAACTGGCTGGGCCTGCGCTACGAGCGGCCGGTCCGGCGGCAGTCCGAGCATCTGCGGGTCTATGAGCAGGCCATCGAATGGCTCGACGAGGAAGGGCTGGTCTATCCATGCTTCTGCACACGCCGGCAGGTGAAGGCGGAAGTGGAGGATGCGGGCCGGGCACCACACGGCCCCTCCGGCGAACCCATCTACCCAGGTACCTGCCGCAACCTGGACGACGAGGAGCGGCGCCGGCGGATCGAGCGCGGCGAGCCGTTCGCCTGGCGGCTGGACGTCGGAAAGTGCCTGGAGCGCACCGGTGCGCTCTCCTGGTTCGACTGCCGGGCCGGCGAGGTAGCGGCCGACCCCTTGTCACTCGGGGACATCGTGCTGGGTCGCAAGGATGTCCGTACCAGCTACCATCTGGCGGTGACGGTCGACGATGCCTTGCAGGGGGTGACGCTGGTCACGCGGGGTGAGGATCTTTTCCACGCAACCCACATCCATCGGCTGCTGCAGGCTGTACTGGGACTGAAGACTCCGCGCTACTATCACCACAACCTGCTCGTCGACCGGAACGGACAGCGCATGAGCAAACGCAATCGGGCGGTCACGCTCCGACATTTCCGCGACACCGGCCACCGGGTCGAGGACTTGTTCAAGAACGTGTCGCCGTCGTCTGTGTCCGGGGACGATGCCCTCAAAGGGATGCCCGTCGTCTGAAGCGCTTGGCTTACGTTCTGCTGATTCTCCTACTGGGCGCCTGCCATGGCGCGGCACCTCCGCCTGCCCGCACGCCAGGACCGCTGCCCGAGATCACGTTTGACCCGCCGGGCAAGCCCAAGGTGACGATCATCGCCCTGCACGGCTTCAACGATCGAAAGGCCGCCTTCGATGAGGTGGGGGCCTGGCTGGCGGCACGCGGCTACCGGCTCGTGGCCTATGACCAGGCCGGCTACGGCGCGCGCCAGGACCGCGGGATCTGGCCCAGCACTGACCAGCTGGTACGTGACCTGCTGTTTCGCGTGAGGGTCGAGCGGGCGGGTGCGCCCGACGTGCCGGTCTGGATCCTCGGCGAGAGCATGGGTGGCGCCGTGGCCCTGGTCGCGGCCGCGCGGTTGCCGGACGAACTGGATGTCGAAGGGCTGATCCTCAGTGCCCCGGGGGTCTGGGGCGGGGACGCGGTGAAGCCTTACGTCCGCCGGCCGCTAAGGGCGCTTGCGGCCGTGGCGCCTGACATGGTGTTCACCGGCGGTGACCTGGGCATCCTGGCCTCGGACAACATCCCGATGCTGATCGAGCTGGGCAAGGACCCGCTCTACCTGCGCACGGCGCGGGCCGACTCGCTGATCGGCATCTTCGACCTGATGGACGAGGCGGTCCGGGATGGCCCCAGCGTCCGCCTGCCGGTCACGATCCTGAACGGCGACGTGGACCAGGTCATCCTGCCGGAGATCCAGAAGGAGTTCGTCGCGAGCATGCCGTCCGACACGTGCAGGGAGATCCGCTATCCCGGCGGCTGGCACATGCTGCTGCGCGATCTCGGCCGGGAGACGGTGTTCAAGGACGTGCTGGCCGTGCTGGAGGGCCAGCGCCCCGGCCAGCCATGTGGACCTAGAGCAGCCGGGCCGCCGCCTCGATCCTGAGCGCCAACTCCAGGGCGGCCAGGCCAGCGCGCCCCGGCATGGCGCAGGCACATTCGCCGCGGATCGTCGCGCAGAACGCTTCGATCTCGGCCCGCACCGTGTCGACGGCTCCGAACGTCTGGCTGGCGACGTCCATGCGTGCGTCGCCTGGGGTGGTGACGGCCACCACGCGGTTCTGGAAGTCGATCTCGACGGATCGTCCGCCCGGCTCGGCGAACGTGGCCCGGCGCATCGTCGCCTGGGCGATCCGGCTTGAGGTGACATCGGCGACCGTGCCGTCCGCAAAGCGCAGCCTGGCATCGACCCGGTCGAGCTTGGGCGAGAGCACGCTTTGCCCGGTTACCTCGAGGCTCTCCACCGGAGCCGGTACGACGTCCAGCAGCAGGTCGAGGTCGTGGATCATCAGGTCGAGGATCACCGAGACGTCGAGCGAGCGCGGCTGGAAGGGTGCCACCCGCAGCATCTCGATGCGCCGGGGCGAGCGGATCTCGCTCCGTCCGGCTACCCAAGCCGGGTTGAACCGCTCGACATGCCCGACCTGCAGGACCAAGCCCAGCCGCTCGGCATGCTCGACCAGTGCCTGGGCGGACGGCACGTCGGCCGTGATCGGCTTTTCGACGAACACATGCGCACCGGCGTCCAGGAAAGCCGTGGCGATCTCGGCGTGCACCTGCGTGGGCGTCGCCACGCTCACCGCGTCGACCCGTCCCAGCAGGGAGCGCCAGTCGGTCGTGAACGGCGCGTCGCCGCGGTCGTTCGCAGCGTTGCGGTCGGCCACGCCCACCAGCTCGGCACCCGGCAAGGTCGCCCATTTCTGCACGTGCCAGCGCCCGAAATGACCGGCTCCGACGACGGCCGCCCTCAACATCGATCCGGTCCTTTCCGCTGCCTGACGAGGCCGGGCCTGGATAGCGTCCTCTTGCACCCAGTGCGAGGGAAAGGCCCGGAACCAGCACCCCCAAGGCGAGCCTTGCAAGACGGTGGCGCCCAGGGCTATGGACGAACTATCAGATCCGCCGGCAGGCGTGCAGCGTGAGCTGGACATAGCCGACATGCGTGGCGCGTCTGTGGCCCGAGTAGAGTAGGGGAGCAGCGCGACGGGCAAACCGCCCGCGGGCTGGCGAGGCTCGGAAAAGGGGCTCTTCCTGAGCCCCTTTTTCGTGCGCGGACCGATCGGTTCTGCTCTCCGTCCAGCAAGAGAGGAATGGTCGCCGATGCCCGACGTCGGGGGGGTCGCCGCCGATCAGCTACGTCTGATCGTTGACAAGATCGAGCGATTGGAAGTCGAGAAGAAAGAACTCGGCGAACAGATCAAGGAAGTCTATGCCGAGGCAAAAGGCGAAGGATTCGACGTCAAGATCCTACGCAAGCTGATCACCATGCGGAAGATGAGACCGAACGACCGGCAGGAGCAGGAAGAGCTCCTCGATCTCTACAAGTCCGCATTGGGCATGATTTGAGCAGTTGCCTGTTCTGTAACAGCCCTGCGCGACGCTCCGTCACGCTTCTGTAACATCTTCCTCCTGGACGCACCTTCATCGCATCGCCATGTTCCGTTCTTCGGACCGGCGTGAAGACATGCGACGTACTGTGGAGCTTTTCCTTATCTTGCTGATGCTGTTCGGTGGGCCGCTCCTGGTTGCGTCATGCACACGGCCGGGAGCGGTCGACTGGCGCACGGCCAGTCGTGCGCCCACCAACATCCTGCCCGCCGCAGCAGCGCATGACGAGGCGGTGGTGGCCGTGCTTGCCGCGCGCGCCTGGGGCTGGCGCGGCGCCTTTGCCGTGCACACCTGGGTCGTGATGAAGCCCAAAGGCGCCACACGGTACGATCGCTATGAAGTGGTCGGATGGGGCGTCCAGCAGGGTGTGCGGGCGGTACGGCAGAACATGCGCCCGCCCGATGCGCCCTGGGCAGGCAACCAGCCGACCATCGTCCACATGGTCCAGGGCGACGCGGCCGAGCAGGCGATCCCCGAGATCGAGGCGGCGATCGCGCGCTATCCCTACCCGGAGAGCTACGTCATCTGGCCGGGGCCCAACTCCAACACCTTCATCGCCTATCTCATCCGGCAGGTACCGGAACTGGCGATGGAGATGCCGGCCCATGCCGTCGGCAAGGACTGGATCGCCAACGGCGTCCCGTTTGCCGCCGCGACGAGTCGCACCGGCGTACAATTGTCGCTGTTCGGCGTGCTGGGCCTGACGGTCGCCCTGGCCGAGGGCATCGAGGTCAACCTGCTGGGCCTGGTGGTGGGCATCGATCCGATGGACCTCGCCATCAAGCTGCCCGGGATCGGAAGGATCGGCTGGCGTTGATCATCGGCGGACTGGTCAGCTTCGGGGCGCCCTATTAGCCTGCGGAGAAACTATCCCCGAAGGGACGACGGCGACATGACGAGGCTGGCCCTGGCCATACTGGCAACGACTGCTCTGCTGGTCGGTTGCAACAGCAAGCAGATCAAGGATGCCAAGCAAGGCGAATGGGGCTGCCTGGCCGGGACGGCGGCCGGTGCCGTCGCAGGTGCCGTGGTCGGCGGCGTATTCATGAAGGGCCTGGGCGGCAACGATACGCTGAAGACCCTGGGCGCGGTCGGTGGTGCAGCCGGCGGCGGGGCCCTGGGCGATGAATTGGCGTGCAAGTGAGGCGCGAGAACATGAACTACCTGAGCGGCATGATTGCCATCCCCATGGTCGGGGCGAGCCTGTTCGCCGCGGCGCCATCTCATGCACAGACGCAGACGATGTCGCGTGACACGTTCCTGGTGATGGACATCGACGGCAGCGGTCAGGTCGACGCCGTCGAGTTCGGGATGGCCATGGGCGCCGCGTTCGCCCATGCCGACGACAATGCGGATGGCACGCTGGATGCTCAGGAAGTGACCGTCCTCGCGCTGCCTGCGCAGGTCGATACGGACGGCAACGGCCAGGTTACGATCAACGAGTACCTGGTCAGCGTCCGCAACGACTTCCGCCGGGCGGATGGGGACGAGGACAGCATCCTCCTTCCCTGACCAGCACGCCGGAGATCGTCATGCGCATCGTGGTTCTGGGAGGCGGCGTCATCGGCGCCGCCTCCGCCTATTGGCTGATGCGCGATGGCCATCAGGTCGACCTGGTCGAACGGCGCGAGGCCGCCGGGCTGGAAACGAGCTGGGGCAACGGAGCCGTCATCCATGTCAGCTCGGTGGAGCCCTGGTCGGCGCCCGGTGTGCCGCTCCAGGTCATGCGCTGGATCGGGAAGGAGGAGGCGCCGTTCCTCCTGAGGCTGGGCGCCCTGCCGCACATGTGGCGCTGGGGCCTGTCGTTCCTGTTGAACTGCAGCCCGACTAGACATCGCGAGAACGCGAAGGCCAACCTGGAGTTGGCGCTGCTCAGTGCGCGCTCGATGGCGGAGATCCGGGAGCACACCGGCATCCAGTACGACTATGCGCGCGCCTGCGTGATGAAGACCTTCACCAGCAGCGTCTCGCTTGCCGCCGCGACCGCTGCCCACCACGCGATGTCGCCGTTCGGCTTGGTCACCGAGACGCTCGACGTCGCGGCCTGCGTGGAGCGCGAACCGGCGCTGGCTGCTGCAAAGGACAGGCTGGCCGGCGGCCTCTACTTCCCGCAGGACGAGATCGGGGACTGCCCGAAATTCTCGCAGGGCCTGACCGCCTGGTGCGCCGAGCGTGGCGCGAACCTGCACTTCGGCACGACGGTCGAGAAGGTCGAGCTCACGAATAATCGAGTGACGGGTGTGCTGACCTCGAAGGGCCGCCTGGCTGCCGATGCCGTGGTCGTGGCGCTGGGCAGCTTCAGCCCTCTTCTCCTGCGCGAGTTCGGGCTCAAGCTACCGATCTATCCGATCAAGGGTGTTTCGCTCACCGCTCCCAGGCGACTATGGGAGGGTGCAGTGAGTAACGCCGTCCTGGACGATGCCGGTCACTATGCGCTCACGCCGGTGGGCGACCGGCTGCGTGCGGTGGGCACGGCGGAGATCAGCAACTACGACGCCACGCCCGACCCGGCACGGATCAAGGCGCTCGTGGACGCGGTCTGCATCCTGTTCCCGGCGTTCCGCGACGTCGCCCGCAGCCCGGAGGCCGTGTCGTGGGCAGGGTTACGGCCGTACATGCCTGATGGGCGGCCGCTGGTCGGCGGCACGGCCGTCACGGGCCTCTATCTGAACACCGGCCATGGTCATACCGGCTGGACGATGGCGGCGGGATCAGGACGGCGACTAGCCGAGATCGTGCGCGGGGAGCACATCACCGACAGCCTGCCCACCGCAGCCTGATCTCCGTTTGGTGTGCTTCTTGCTGCCCTCGTCGTTGGTCGATAGTTCTTGGTGCTCGTGACCGACGATAGAGGATGGACGCGACATGGCAGACGACAAATCGGGCATCGCCGACGGCAGCATGATTCGCCGCGGCGTGCTTGGTCTTTCGGCAGCGGGTGCTGCCCTAGGTGGCGTGGCAGGCGCAGGCCTGGGCCTGCTCGCGCCGCGCGCAGCGCAGGCCCAGGAGGCGGTGCCGAGCCGCCTGCAGACCGTGCTCGACCGTGGCCATCTCATCGTCGGCACCGGCAGCACCAACCCGCCCTGGCATTTCGAGGACGAGACCGGCAAGCTGGTCGGCATGGACATCGACATGGCGCGGCTGCTCGCCAAGAGCCTGTTCGAGGACCCGGAGAAGATCGAGTTCGTGCTGCAGGGCTCGGATGCGCGCATCCCCAGCCTCGTGACCGACAAGGTCGACGTGATCTGCCAGTGGATGACGGTCACTGCCGGCCGCGCCCAGCAGGTCGAGTTCACCCATCCCTACTACCGGGAAGGCGTTGGCCTGATGCTCATGGCCGAGGGCGGCAGGTTCAAGAACTATGACGAGATGAAGGCGGCCGGTGCGGACGTGACCGTCGGCGCCATGCAGAACGTCTTCATTGCAGACTGGACCAAGATGGCGCTGCCCGACGCCAAGCTCGACCAGTTCGAGAGCCCGGACGCCACGCTCCAGGCGCTCAATGCGGGCCGCATCGATACCTATCTGGCTGACCAGTCCGCGATGCGCTGGCTCATGGCTCAGGCACCCGGCCGCTACCTGGACTCCGGCTTTGGATGGATGCCGAATTCCTACGCATCGGCCGTGAAGCCGGGCGACCCGATCTGGTTGAACTGGGTCAATACGGTCTACAAGGAAGCCATGATGGGCGTCGATTTCGACAGCTTCAAAGCTTCGTACAAGAAGTGGTTCGGCATCGATCTGCCCACGCCCAAGGTCGGTTTCCCCACCGAGTTCTCCTGAGCGCGATCAGAAGGATGA
>JAESGR010000539.1_pt1 | contig 23474 bp, 14 predicted proteins | sample 9269771 | NCBI WGS metagenome assembly JAESGR01 (sample SAMN15739572, study PRJNA653492) | algae metagenome | isolation source: Chroococcus sp. CMT-3BRIN-NPC107 and co-occurring heterotrophs from well... | place: USA: Clark Mountains Wilderness, California | collected 2010-04-18 | reverse complement strand
AGACCTCCCGCGGACAAAAGACGCTGGAGGGTGAATGACAAAAGCGCCGCCGGTACGCCATGTCCAGCGACATCGATCTGAAAGAAGGCAAGCGACGTCGCTCCATGCCGCATGATGTTGAAGGTGTCGCCGGCCACGTGGTTCGACGGCAGGAAAAGCCAGTCGTAACGCAGCCCTGGCAGTTCTGCGGGTTGGGGCAGAAGCCTCCGCTGCGCGCGCGCGGCAGCTTCCAAGTCCCGCTCCAGTTGGCTGTGCGCTTCGCGCAGCTGCTTGTTGGCCGACGTCAGCCTCGTATTGCGGCTGGCGAGTTCCCGCTCCAGCTTCAGCACTCGCTCGCCTGCCTTGAGGCGAACCCTAAGCTCGTTGGGATCGGGCGGCTTTGTCAGAAAATCGTCGGCACCGGCCTCCATGCCCTCAACCAGAGCCTTCTCGTCGTCCCGGCCGGTCAGGAGAATGATGTAGACATAGTTCCGGAAAGGCCTTGATCGTACCCGGTGGCAGAGTTCGGCTCCGTCCACATGCGGCATCATCCAGTCGGTCACGACAAGATTGATCTCCGTGTGTTCCAATACCTCCAGTGCTTCCAGCCCATCACTGACAGCGATAACTGTATATCCGATGGCCTCAAGGACAGTCGTCATGATCTGCTGCATCAACAAGTCGTCTTCAGCAAGCAGTACACGAGGCGCCAGGGCAGCGAGAGCATCGATCGGATCCGGTTCGCCGGAGTGTTCAAATCCAAGGATCATGAACCGTGTTTTCCAGATGAACCTTCTTGGCTCTGCAGCGCACCACCAAAGGCACTGCAGGCAGCATCCTCGCAATGACCAAGGGCAGGATGTTCTGGTGAGCCGCCCCCGATCTCAGAATGAACGCCGCCGCGCCAACAGCCGTTCCAATCGATCAGTTTCAGCGGGATCGTTTTGTAGAACTGGTAGACAGAGCCCTAGCCACTGCATCCCATGCGGGCTTCTTCTGCATGGTGTCCGTATAGAGGAGCGGCCTCACCGGCAGGCCGTCGCTACGCGGCCGCGACGTGCTCAGCCAGGTATGGATGTCGCTCAAGCCCCAGGTGATCACCGCGGCAGTGGCAGGCACGGACAGGACGCAGGAGAGAATGGCCTTGTAGGCATCGGCCACCACGGCATCGCGGACAGCGATATCCGCGGGGGCATATTGATCCGAGACATCCAGCTCGGTGACCATGATCTTGAGGCCGAGCGCTGCCACGTCCATGCAGAAGCGGTACAGGATGTTCGGGTCGAAGTTGCGGATCGGTGCCTCGATATGACCTTGCAGGCCCACGGCATGGATCGGCACGCCCCGAGAGACCAGCCGCTCCAGCATCCGCAGCGTAGCCGCACGCTTGGCGTCGCCGCCGCTGGATGCATAGACCAGGCCATAATCGTTGTAGACCAGCATGGCGCCAGGATCGGCAGCAGCAGCCGTCCTGTACGCGATCTCCAGATAGTCTGGTCCGATCATCTGCAGCCAAGGCGTGTTGCGCAGATCGCCCACGCCCGATGGGGTCACGTCGATCGCCTCGTTGACCACATCCCAGGAATGGATCTGGCCCTTGTAACGCCCGACTACATTGGTGATGTGGCTAGCCATCACCTCTTTGGCATTGTCGACCGTCACGGCGCCGGAGAACCAGTCCGGCAGGGCCTCGTGCCAGACCAGCGTGTGGCCGCGAAAGGCCATGCCGTTCTGCTGGGCGAACGCCAAGCGCCGGTCGACGGCGGAGAAGTCGTAGACGCCCTGGGTCTTCTCGATGAACCGCCACTTCATCTCGTATTCCGGCACAACGATGCCGGCATCGGCCACCACGATCTTCCGATATGCCTCGTTCGTCGCGACGAGTGGACCAATAGCGGTGCCGAACAGAATGCCACGCTGCTTGGCGAGCGCCGACAGGGACGTGACCTTGCCAGCGGCGTGAACGACGTTTGGCTGCGCAACAGAGGACAGCGCTGCACCTCCTCCCAGAAAAGCAGTTTGAAGCAGGTCACGCCTATTCAACATGGAATGCTCCTACAACACTGACGGTAACCGTGCGTCTCGCAGAAGCACGCCAATGACTACAGTTAAGTATAGATACCTAGTACCTTCAAAGGCCGGTACCTTGGCACCAATCTTTGCGCTGGAGCCACAAGCCGTTCTTCAAGGTTCAGGAGGGTAAGGATGACCGAGTGCATGTTAAGCCTGCCAAGTCGAACAGGCCGGCTGCACTGTCGCCGCACCTGCATCCTGCTATTGATCGGACTGGCCCTCGCTGCACCAACGCAGCCTGCCTGTGCACAGGACAAGTCCACGGTACAGAAAGCCACTGCTAACGTCCATCCGGAAATATGGCCAAAAGTCGAGCCAGTGCTGTACAACAATGATCTTGAAGTACGTGTGGCAGACCTGCTTCACCGCATGAACCTTGAAGAAAAAGTTGGACAGATCATTCAGGCCGACATCGCCAGCATCACACCCGAAGATCTACATCACTATCCTCTCGGCTCGATCCTGAGTGGCGGCACCTCGGGGCCCAATGGCAACGATTACTCGCCGCCCAAGGACTGGCTGGCACTGGCCGACGCCTTCCATGACGCAAACCGTGCGCGGGGTGGCACCTACATCCCGCTACTTTGGGGAACCGATGCGGTCCATGGCCACAACAACATCATCGGCGCCACCATTTTCCCGCACAGTATTAGCCTTGGAGCTGCGCGCGATCCGGACCTGATGCGTCAGATCGGGCAGGTAACGGCCCGCGAGGTCGCCATCACAGGCGAGGACTGGACCTTTGCCCCGGCCGTATCGGTCGCACGGGACGATCACTGGGGCCGCACCTATGAAAGCTACTCCGAAGATCCCGAGATCGTCGCCCTCTACGCCAGGGCATTTGTCGAAGGGCTGCAAGGACGGGCCGGCAGCCCCGGGTTCCTGCGCAACGGCCATGTGCTGGCGACCGCCAAGCATTTCCTGGGTGATGGCGGCACCCATGGAGGCAAGGATCAGGGCGACGCCAGGGTCTCCGAGGAGGAACTGCGCGACGTGCACAATCCGGGCTATGTGGCGGCCCTGGAAGCCGGCGTGCAGACGGTGATGGCCTCCTACTCGAGCTGGCAGGGCAGGAAGATGCACGGCAACCGTGATCTTCTCACCGGCATCCTGAAGGAGCGCATGGGCTTTGACGGCTTCGTCGTCGGGGACTGGAACGGCCATGCACAGCTTCCGGGCTGCTCGAAGACCAGCTGCCCGCAAGCGGTCAATGCCGGCGTCGACATGCTCATGGCGCCGGACGGGTGGAAGGAGCTGTACGCGAACACGCTGGCGCAGGTGAAGGCCGGCCAGATCGCCATGGATCGGGTGGACGACGCGGTACGGCGGATCCTGCGGGTCAAGCTGCGCGCAGGTCTGATGGAGCTGCCCCGCCCGTCGGAGCGGCCGGAGGCCGGGGAGTTCACGGTGCTGGGCTCGCCGGACCATCGTGCGCTGGCAAGGCGGGCGGTGCGCGAGTCGCTGGTGCTCCTGAAGAACGATGGTGGGCTGCTGCCTCTTTCGCCAAGGCAGCGCGTGCTGGTCGCCGGCAACGGGGCCGATGACATCGGCAAGCAGTCCGGTGGCTGGACCGTGACCTGGCAGGGGACCGGGACCAGGAACGAGAACTTTCCGAACGGCCAGTCCATCTATGCCGGCATCAAGGACGCGGTCGAACGGCACGGCGGTTCTGCCGATCTTGCCGTCGACGGCAGCTACGCGAGCAGGCCCGACGTGGCGATCGTGGTGTTTGGCGAGGATCCCTACGCGGAGACCAAGGGCGACCGGAAGACAACGGCCTACCACGTGCTGAACGGCAAGGACCTGGAACTGTTGCAGCGGCTGAAGTCGGACGGCGTGAAGCTCGTTTCAGTCTTCCTTTCGGGACGTCCTCTCTGGGTCAACCCGGAGATCAACGCTTCCGATGCCTTTGTCGCGGCCTGGCTTCCGGGCACGGAGGGAGGCGGAGTGGCGGACGTGCTGTTCGCCACGGGCGATGGTCGGGTGGCCCATGACTTCCAGGGCAGGCTGTCTTTTTCCTGGCCGAAGGTGCCGGATCAGGTCGTGAACCGTGGTGATCCTTCCTACAACCCGCTGTTCCCCTACGGCTACGGATTGACCTATGCCGAGCCGAAGGAACTCGGCGAACTGGTGGAGAACTGAGCTGGCTCCATTCCTACTGAACCGGCGCGGGTTTGCCATGGCTGTTGGCAGCGGCATCGGGACCGCCTGCTTGGCCGGCAGCAGCCTTGCCAGCGGCGACAATGGGCCTACACACGCGACGCTGACGACCGATACCCCCACCGTCGAGACCCAGTCAGGCAGGGTCCAAGGGTTCCGCCGCAACGGCATCCACAGCTTCAGAGGTCTGCCTTATGCGGCGACCACGGCCGGAGGGGCACGCTTCCGGCCGCCGGCACGCCATCCGGGATGGGGCGGTGTCCGCAGCACGCTGGCTTATGGACCGGTCTGCCCGCAGGCACCCCGATGGCGCAACGACCAGCTCGCCTTCGTCATGGATTGGAACGAAGGCTATCCTGGCGAGGATTGCCTTCACCTCAATATCTGGACGCCGTCCCTGGCAGGCGGCGGCCGTCGGCCGGTGATGGTATGGTTGCATGGCGGCGGCTTCTATGCCGGCTCCAGCTATGAGCTGCCGTCCTACCACGGTGAGAACCTCAGCCGCCGTGGCGACGTAGTGGTGGTCGGCGTGAACCATCGGGTGGGTGCGCTGGGCTATCTCAACCTTGCTCAGCAGGACGACCTCGCCCAGGCAGGCAATGTCGGCATGCTGGATCTGGTCGCGGCACTGGAGTGGATCCGGTCCAACATCCAGGCGTTCGGCGGCGACCCGGACAACGTCACCCTGTTCGGGCAGTCCTCCGGCGGCTGGAAGATCAACACCCTGATGGTCATGCCTGCCGCTCGGGGCCTGTTCCACAAGGCGATCGTCCAGAGCGGCTCACGACTGAAGCTGGGTGAAACGGCGGATACGGCCGCCCTTGCCGACGCGACGCTCGGCGCCCTAGGCCTTGACAAGGCTGACCTGGCAAAACTGCAGGACGTGCCGGCGGTCCAGCTCGTCGAAGCGGGTACGCGTGCGCGCAACGAGCTGGCGGCGGCGCGGTCCGTGCCATCGTCCACGATCAACTGGCAGCCGACCATCGATGGCGATGACATCGTGGATCATCCGTTCGGACCGGCGGCTCCCGCCTGGGCAGCTAGAATCCCGATGATCGTCGGCACGACCATGCATGAGCGGAGTCCCAGCCTTACCGAGCCGGCCCTGGAGGAGATGGCCCTGGAGGATGTGGCCGCACGGCTGCAGCCGCAGCTGGGAGAACGGACGGCGCAGGTGCTGGATGCCTATCGGGCGGCACATCAGTCCGCGAAGCCCGTCGAGCTCATGGCGCTGATCCTCAGCCCGCGGACGGACGCGATCACCCAAGCCAAGCGGCAGTCCCAGGCAGGCGCGCCGGTCCATCTCTACTGGTTCGGCTGGCGGACTCCTGTCCTCGACGGGCGGCCGCGGGCCTTCCATTGCGCCGATCTTCCCTTTGTTTTCGACAATACCGACCTTGCCAACACGGCAACCGGCGGAGGCGAGGCTTCAAAGGCGCTGGCTGCCAGGATGGCCGATGCCTGGGTCGCCTTCGCCCGCCAAGGGGATCCGAACCATGCGGGCCTTCCCAACTGGCCGCGCTTCGAGCCGGATGCCGGACCGGTGATGATCTTCGACGACCAGTGCCGCGCCGCGGATGATCCCGATCGCCGGGAGCGTCAGGTGCTGGAGGCCGCGCTGAAACGCCGGTCAGGCGGTTAGGTCTGCAGGCGCGACCAGATCTCGCGCACTTGGTCAGGCAGCTGCATGACGTCGAACGGCTTGGCGATCACGTCTGCCGCCCCCAGGTCCCGCAGCCGGGCTACTTCGGTCGGGCGGATCTTGGCCGTCATGAAGACGACGGGCAGGTTGGCAAAGTCGGGAGTGGCCCGGATGGCTTCCAGCGTCTGCAGCCCGTCCATGTTCGGCATCATGACGTCGAGCAACACGAGGTCAGGACGTATCTCGGGCAGACGCGCCAGGGCTTCCTGGCCGCTGGTGCAAAGATGCACCTCCATCCCGCCCACCATCTGCAAGGACATCTCGACGATGGAGCGCAGGTCCTCTTCATCGTCCACGTACATGACCCTGTTCAGGACGACCATCTTTCCCCGCCTGGCCTCAGGGCGAACAGCCCACTGCCGCCTGCATCACAACCAGATGAAGGCTCGCAACGTGCCATCACAAAGCGCCTTGGCGGCGCAGCGTGTGCGCCGGCTGCTCTACCAGCTTCAGTTCAAGATGCCATCGGGCTGTGAGCCGGATCTGCCTCCTCCAGGTCCGGCAGCATGGCCACGCGGGGCAACCTGAAGAAGAACTGTGTGCTGCCTGGCCGGCTGGCAAAGCCGATCCGACCGCCATGCCGTTCAACAATCGCCTTGCTGATGCTGAGCCCGAGCCCGGTGCCGCTCTGCTTGCGATTGTCACTGCTGTCGGCCTGCGCAAACTTCTGGAAGATGCGGCTATGGAAGTCCGGTGGAATGCCAGGTCCAGTGTCATGGATCACGGTCCGGACGAAATCGCCCTCCTCGATCACCTCGACCGTCACGTTCGCGTTCTGTCCGGAGAACTTGGCGGCGTTCGAGAGCAGGTTCGCCATGACCTGCATCAGCCGGTCCGGGTCACCGGATACGTAGGAGCTTTCAGGCGCCTGGACGAGGCTGAGCTTCACGCCCTGGCTGATGGCAAAGTTCTGGTTCGTTTCGATGGCGGAACGGATGAGCGGCACCAGATCGAACGTTTGGAAGGAGAAACTAAGCTGGCCGCTCTCGATCCGCTCCACGTCCAGGATGTCGTTGACGAGCAGGAGCAGGCGCTCGGCATTCCGTCGCGCCATGTCCACCAGATAGCGTGCCTGCTGGGAAAGATCCCCGGCACGCGTGTTCAGCAGCAGATCCAATGAGCCGCGGATGGATGTCAGCGGCGTTCGCAGCTCATGGCTGACGGTGGAGATGAACTCGCTCTTCATCCGGTCCACCTTCTTGCGCTCGGTGATGTCGCGGAGCGAAACGGTGAAGACGGAACCGCTGGCCAAAGGCGTTTCGACTAGAGTGGCTTCGATCGGAATGACGCTGCCATCCGAACGTAGGCCCACGATCTCGTGCGGCACCCCCAGAAGACGGTCTCCTTCACTGTCCTGCTTGGCCTTTGCGACGCAGTTCCGGACATCCAGATCCGGCAGGATGGTGGTGACCTGTCTTCCCTTGGTTGTCTCGGGATCTAGGGCGAAGATCCGGGATGCCGCCATGTTCATCGATTCGATGACACCGGTAGAGTGATGAAGCGTCATGATCCCGTCGCTGACGCTGTCGAACATCGCCTGTAACCGGATCTCCCGGTCCCTGATCGCCTGTGTCGTCTGCCGCTCAAGCCTGTCCCTCGCGGCCCGCAGGCGCTGCGTCCACAGCATGTTTGCCCTGGAGGAGCGGAGCGCCTTGGCCATCGCCCCCAGTTCATCGCCGCGGACTGGCTTCGGAACGCTAATGGCGGTATCTCGCTCGGAAAGGCGCCCGATGGCCGTAGTGAGTTCACGGAGCGGCCGAAGGACCCTCTTCTCCAGCGCGAACAGGCAGAACACGACCGCCAGGGCCCCTAGCAGCCCGATGAGCGCCCAGATGAACAAGTTGCGCTTCGCTCTGGCGAGAAGCTCGGCAACCCGTTCATAGGTCTCCTGGGCGGAGACGGTCTGGATCGCGTTGAGCGTATCGATGGCGCCACCGGCCTGATCGAACCACTGCTCGGCGGTGACTGGATAGGGCTGCTGCCGCCGCGCCGCAGAGTAGATCTGCTCGCGCAGCTTCATCAGGTCATTGAAATAGCTTCGTTGGGCCGCCACCACAGAGTCGATGATGGAAGGCGGCATGCCGGCCCGGGCTATATCGCGAACCGTATCCCACGCAAGATCGATGCGGGCGTCAGCCACGGCGACCCTTGCGAACTCCCGGTCCGTCGGCCGCCGGTTCTCGGCCATGGCACCAGCCAGCAGCGCCTGGCCCTGTTCAGCCTGCTCGCCCACGATCCAGCCGAACCGCCGGAGCAACCTGTTGTCCGCGAGGAGCCTGTCGGCCGTGGGCAGTGCCCGAAGCAGCGCGAATCGTAGATCCTGTGAGCTGGCGATGAGATCGGTCACCGCCGAGAACCATTGATCGCCGATATCGTTTGGCCGGTTCGTGCGCGGCAGGGAGAGCAAGCGGTCGATCTGGCTCCGCAGCTTGTCAAGCTCCAGCAGCTTGCTCGCCACGGTAGCGATGGCATCCCGCGGCACGAAAGGTGCGATATCTGGCTCTTTGACGCCCTTGAGTGCGTCCCGGAGCCTGACGTTCGATGTCCTACGCAGATCCTGCAATTCGGCTACCGCGTCCAGGTTGATGGCATCCGGCTTGTGAAGCTCGAGATAGGTCTGTCCGCGCTCACGGGCCAAGGTCGCGGCACTCTGGGTGAGCTCGGATCTGACTCGTTCGGCGATGGCAGAACGCTGTGCCTCGCTCCAGGACCGTCGGGCAGCATTGATGTTCAGCGCCACGCTCACCAGGAGAGCCGTGCCCAAGAACAGGACTAGGGTGCTGAGAATGGTGCGTATCTTCATCGCAAAGCTGGCCACCTTGGCAGCCAGGCACTGCCATTCCCGATCAATGCCGGCGTCCGCCCATCGTGCCAGTACCCATCGGTCCATCCGCTATACGGAGGACACTCCAGGGAAGGGTCGGTCCGCCCGTCCTGCACCCGACGCTCAGGCCGGTGTCAGCAGGCCGACCCGGATCAGCTCCTCGCGGGTCTGCGGGACGGCGGCTTCAAGGTTCTCGACCAGTTCGTCGATGGGCAACCCATCGGTCGCATGATGCTCGATCTCCCGCGCTAGCATGCCGATCCGGGCAAGTCCGAGACTGAGCGAGGTGCCGGCCAGTTGATGGGCACAACGTATTACCGTGGCCGAATCCTCGCGGTTGCCCTGGATCCCGGCGAGCTGGCTGACCGTCGCATTCATGGCGTTCTGCAGGAAGAGCGCCCACTTCGCTTCTCCTGCCAGCCCACGCAATCCCTTGATCCGGCCATGATCGAGGAGCTCGTGCTCTTGTCGTGTAGGAGCAGGAGACGGTTCCGGCGCTGCGGCGGGATCTGGCGCCACTGCCAACATACCCTTCGAAGCCAGTCCACTCAGGGCATCGAACAGATCAAGCCAGCTGATCGGCTTGGTGAGCACGCCGTTCATGCCGGCAGTGAGACAGCGATGCTTCTCGCTCTCCATCACATTGGCTGTGAGCGCGAGGATGGGAACATCACCATGGGGCGGCGGCAGGCTGCGGATCCGTCTGGTGGCCTCGATGCCGTCCATGACCGGCATCTGGACGTCCATCAGGATGACGTCGAAGACCTGTTCTCCTGCCTTCTCGACGGCTTCGGCACCATGGACGGCAAGCGTGAGGTCATGCCCGTGACGGCCGAGGGTTGCCTGAATCAGGTCCCGGTTGATGTCGACATCTTCCACCACCAGCAGCTTTAACATGGGAAGCTCAGAGGGCTTGAGCGTCGATTTTTCCCGCACGGTCACGACATCGCCGGGCTGGAACGGCACCTCGAACCAGAAGGTGCTGCCCTGTCCTGGCATGCTCTCAAAACCGATCGTGCCGCCCATGGCCGTGACCAGCCGCCGACAGATGGCAAGACCAAGTCCGCTACCGCCGTAGCGGCGGGTGGTGGACAGGTCGGCTTGTGTGAAGGCGGTGAACAGCTCGGCCTGACGAGCCTTCGGGATGCCGATCCCGGTGTCTTTGACCTCGAAGCGAAACCTGATCTGGTCGTTCTCGATGCGATGGCAATGGACCTGGAGCCGCACGCCTCCATTGCTCGTGAACTTGAGGCCGTTGCCCACCAGGTTGATCAGGATCTGCCGCAACCGGGTGGGATCACCGCGAACGACAGGTGGGGAATGCTCGTCGAGTTCGAAGCTCAAGGTCAGGCCGCGCTCGACGGCTTGCGGCGCCATGACCGACCGGACCTGCTCCAGGAGGTCGCCTATCGAGAAGTCGAACTCCTCCAGGGTCAGCCCGCCTGCCTCGATTCGCGAGAAGTCGAGAATGTCGTTGATGACGCTCAGCAGGTGCCGACCAGAGGTCCTGATGGCACTGACATAGCTTCGCTGCCTGCCGGTCAGGGTCTCCTCCGCGAGGAGGTCAGCCATGCCTAGCACCCCGGTCATGGGCGTGCGGATCTCGTGGCTCATGGCGGCCAGGAACATGGATTTTGCGCTGTCCGCCGCCTCCGCCTTCTCCCGCGCCACTTGCAGCTCTTCCGCATGCTGCCTTGCGCGTGCCTCGCTTTCCTGGAGCGCGTTCACGCTCCGATGCAGTTCCAGCATGGACGAGACGGCACCGGCGAGTTCGATGAGGGACTCGATGTCACTAGGCTCCAACTTGCGCGGCTTGCTGTCGATCACGCACAGGGTCCCGAGCGCCCGTCCCTCCAGGTCCGGCAGGGGCATGCCGGCATAAAAGCGGATGCCGCCGGGTGCGGTGACCAGCGGGTTGTCGGCAAAGCGAGGATCAAGAGTTGCATCCTCGACCACCAGAGGTTCTGTCGGGAGTAGAAGGGCATAGGCGCAGAACGCCTGGTCGCGCGGCGTCTGGCTGCCTGCGCGCCACCCGACCGCCGACTTGATCCACTGCCGGTCCTTGTCGATCAACGACACCAGAGCGATCGGCACGTCATAGAGACGGGCCGCCAGCCTGGTCATGCGATCGAAGCGCGGGTCCGCTGGCGTATCGAGGATATTGCAGGAGATGAGGGACCGAAGACGCTCGGCCTCATCGCCCGGAATGGGGGCGCCAGGCAAGGGCGGGCTCCTGCGTTCGAGTGTCTGGCCCCGGAGCGATAGCCAAGCAGATGCGTCCGGTCCACATGCTGTATCCGTTCAGGTCGGTCCCTCAGGTCGTCTTGCCAGGAGGCGCTCCAGCACGGCGGAACTGGGGGCACCGGTGACGCGCAAGTCATTGTCCCGCTCGAAGGCTTCGATGGCACCTCGTGTCCGCTGGCCCATCTGGCCGTCGATCGTGCCCGGATCATAACCATTGTCGCGCAGCAGGATCTGCAGCGCGCGGACTGTATCCTCGCTCTCCTCCGCCGCACTTGGCGGGGACGCAGGTACGTTGGCTTTGGTGGCAGGTGGCGCGGCAGTGGATCCGTTTGCGACACGATAGTCGGCGACGAATCGCTCGATGTAATAGGTGAACGTCTCGAGCTCCGCACTGCCGGCGCTGGCAGGACGCGCCACGCCCCCGTCTCCCCACGTTCCCGTCAGCAGATGGATCGAGGTATCCCGGCCCAGAACGACCTCCTGGCGGAGGCTCATCCAGACACGGAATACACAGCCTTTGGCGGCATCGCCCGGCGTGAGGTAAAACTCCATCTGTGGCCGGCCGGGCACCTCGTCGACCTCGTCCTTGCTCAGGAGCCGGATGCCAGCCGTCTCGAACCGGCTCCGCAAGGCCGCCTCCACTTCCCGGCGCAGCTTGCCCTTCAAGGCAGGCGGCTCCATGAGGAAGTCGGTCACCACATGGACACCCTGCAGACCCCGAAGCGAATCGATGGGTTTCTGGAGCTTGGCGGGCGCGATCCGACCGGGCTCGCAGGCAGCCTGGGATCCGGCAGCAGGCAAGGGTTCGCTTCTGCCCGCCGCGGCCTTGGGACGCGCCGGCGGCGTCGATCCGTCGGCAACCGCTGCGCGCGTACCGGCAGCGGGGGGCGTAGGCGCCTTGTCGGCAGATGCAGCCGGAAGGGCCGCTTGCACGGTTCGCAGCACGGGTGCGGCATCCGGCGCCGCTCCAGAAGCCGCACCTGTGGCGACCCTAGCGGCGGCGGGAGGTAACGGCTTGCTGCTCTTCGCTGGTGCAGGGCTGGCCGCGGCCGGCGCCGTGGTGGCGATCTGCGCCTGGGACGCCGGGCCACCTGAAGCCGCAGGGGGAGCGGGAATGGCGACTGCCGCGGCCGCTGGCTTTGACGGCGCAGCCGGAGGGGCAGCCTTGGCTGCCGATGGCGTTGTTCCGGGCGTGGAAGCCGTCGATGGCGCTTGAGCGGGCTTGGCCGCAGCCGAGGCCGTGGCGGCAGGAGCAGGCGGCGGCGCCTTTGCATCCGCAGCAGGTGCTGCCGGCTTTGGCTTCGGCACCTGCCCGAACGGGCGACGCGGATTCGCGTCGAACGCCAGTTCGTCGGCCTGGCCGTTCTCCGCCCATCGGACATAGACCGCGGCGGCTTCCAGCCCATCGATCGGCAGGGCTTGTGTGCCGTTGGCCGGCACGAGCCTGCTCGCCGCGAACAACGTGCCGATCCGATCGGGCCTGGTGATCTCTGCCGTGGTTGCCGCCGGTGCTTCGGCGTCATCCAGGCTGTAGCGCACATCGTTTCCCGCTCCGTTAACCGCAAGGCCCAGCCGGCCGTCCTTGCCGATGGTCAGATGCACGAGGCCGCGTTGACCCTTGCAGTCGACCGGCTCAGCCGTGCAGGTAACTTCCCAATGATCCTGGTCGAGCCGCTCCGTGGGGTCGAAGCGGGCATAGCCGTCGGGGTCGAAACGGTAGAACGATTCGCCCGCCATGCCCTGCTGGTAGGTCGGCCAGCCGATCGGGCCGCGCAGGTATTGCTCGATCTCGGCGGCCCCCTCGGCGAAGGGCTTGGCGGTGTCGAGCACGGCTTGTTGCGCAACAGCTGGAAGCGCCAGCACGCCCGATAGGAAGAGAGAGGCCGGCCAGACCTGCCGCCTCATGGGTTGGCGGCACCAACGGGCGTCATCAGCGGCCCGAATGCACGAAAATGCAGGCTTTCCAGGATCATGGCGTTGGTGTTGGCCGTGATGCTGCCGTTGGTCTCGCCGGTCTCGAAGCGGCCGGTGAACCAGCCCTTGGTCGGGTCGTTGAGCGGAAAGACCTCCTGCAGCAGACTATCGGTGTAGACGCCGGGGAACAGGGCGGACCAGGCGAACACGCTTTTGGTATCCAAGAAGCGCAACTGGTCGAAGCGCTTGCTGTCCGGCGAGAGCACAGCCCAGGGGACCTCGTTGCCCACCACGCAGCCATAGACGAAGTACGGGTCGCCAGGCACATGGCCTTCACTTAGTGCGGTGGGAATGCCGAAGGCCTTCGCACGGGCTTCTTGGGCACGCAGCACCGCCCAGGCGAACGCCCGTGACCGGTCGTCAAAGCCCAATTCCAGCCCCTCCATGATGTAGGGCTCGCTGGTCGTGCAGACGTAGGTGCCAAATCGCTGCTGATCACGCGCGTCAATAGGTACCTGCACACCTGCGGCTTCCACGAAGCGCAAGGTATCCTGGACCTCAAGGGCACGCTGGGCATCCAACCCGGCCATCACCACACCTCGGGCACCATACTCCTCATAACCGAGGCGTCCTTCCTGCACCGGCTGCGGCAGTTCGATGGGCTGACCCATCAGCACCCCGTTCGACACGAGCTGGCCCAGCTTCCAGCCATTCCTGATCTGTGCAATGGCAACCTGGTGTTCCGGATAACCCTGTTCAACGATTTTGAAGCTGATCAGCAGCCGGGCGATGTCGAGAGCCGACCAGCCGATTCCCGTATCTGTCGGGTTGCCGCCATAGTCCGTCATCACGAGGGTGCGGATGTCGTAGGACTTGTTGGGCAGGGCACCCTGGTAGAGGGGCAGCCTGGCGATCGAACCCAGTGCCTTGGTCACTCGATCATTGAAGACAGCCCGGTCGATCAGCCCGATCCGTTCGGCTGACACCAGCGCGTTGAAGTACGACCCCATCTCCCAGGCGGTGATGCCGGGAAAGCTGTCGACCGAACCCGGTAGTCCGGTGTCCGGGTTGGTGTTCTGCTCGAAATACCGCCAGGCTAGCCGGCCCCAGTCCAGCTGGTCGGCTTGCAGTGGCTTGGGTGTGGGCATGGGAGCCGCCGAGCCGGCCTCCAGCAAAGCCCGAAGCTGGGCAGCTATCTTTGCTGGATTGTCTGCCGGCGGAATCCCAACAGGTGCTGCCGTCGGGGTAGCTGCCGACTGGGCTGCGACGGGAGCTGTGGCAGCGGCAGGCGAAGTCGGCGGCGCGCCGGTTGGCGCTGCCACCTTGGCGGCCGCGATTGCCTCCGGTTTCAACCAGTCCGGCTGCTCCGGGAGGTTGCGGCGTTCGCGCATGTCGCCGTCGCGCATGGCAGTGAACCATACCTCGGCGCCGGGCTCGCGGGGCGGCGTCAGGATCTTCCCCTGAGCCTTGTAGAGGAGGGCAGCCAGCAGGATGCCGTTATTGTTGGAGGTGAAGACGTCGATCGGGCCGTCGCCGTTCTCCAGCAGCCCCTCGTAGTAACCGCGCTCTTCGTCGAACAGGTCGGAAATGGCGTTGTAAAGGATGCCCGTATAGTGCGTATCCCACAGCGCCCACATGCCGAACGCCGCCTTGGTCGCGACGGCAGCATAATCAGGCGAATAGTCGCCCCTCGGGCTCACGGTGTTCCAGGCATAGCCTGATGAGAAAATCGTGTCATAGACGAAGAACGGGCCGCCTTGGACATTGTGCTCGCTGCGCGCCGTCATCATCCCGGTGGTCTCGTAGCGGCATTCTTGGACCTTGTAGATCCGGTCGGCGAACTCCGCGCGCCAACCCTCGGTATGGGTGGCATCGTCGGAGCTGAAGTCGCCCGGCAGGTCCCAGTTCATCTCCATGCCGTCCAGGATGTAACCCTCGGTCACCACGTAGTTCTGGGTCTGGAACACCCGGGGGTCGCGGGCATCATAAGGCACGTCGACGCCGCAGATCGGGATGGTCGCCAGCGGCTTGGCCATGCGCGCTGCTGTTGGCTTGAAGCCCCACAGCATGAAGCCCTTGGCGGCATACTCCTCATAGCCCAGCCGGCCCTCCTGCAGATAGACGGTCTCCTTCTTCTTGCCGACCTTGGCGCCGTAGAGCGTGCCGTTCTCGTCGATGACGTTGCTGTAGTTCCAGCGCAGCAGCACGCCGTCGACCGAGTTGCCGAGATAGGGATAGCGGTCCTTCAGGATCCGCATCCAGACCAGGAACCGGCCGATGTCGAGGGCGGAGAAGCCGACCTCGCCGGGCTTGTTGCCATAATCGACCATCTCGCCCGTCTCAGTCTGGTAGACCTTGTTGGGCAATTCGCCGCGAAAGAGCTTCAGCTTCCTGAACGTGCCCAGGAGCTTGTACATCCGCAGGTCGAACTCGCTCTTCGGGATGATGCCGAGCTCGTAAGCGGCGACGGCACCGCTGACATAGGAAGCTGTGTCCCACAGGGTCGTGGAAGGATAGCGACCGACCGCGTTGACGAGCCCGGTCTTCTCCTGGGTGAAGGTGGCAAAGTACTTCCAGGCCCGCCGCGCGATCTCCATCTCCTGAGGGCTGAGCGGGCCACGGCGTGCCTGGTACGGCCGCACATAGGGACCGTCCCCTCCCTCGGCGACCGGCGAGGCAGCTGTGTCGCCTGTGCCGCCCAAGGCTGGTGTTGCCAGACCTTCCTGGGCCAGGACCGTCGGCGGCGCCACGCTGCCAATCATCAAGGCTGTGCTGAGACCTGTAATCAGGAGCAGGGAACGCTTGAACAGCATGGTAGACCGCTTCCTCATGGCTCAGCGCGGCTGTGGAAAGTAAGTAGAGGCCCGAATGCTCGAAAATGCAGGCTTTCCAGAATGATCGCATTGGTGTTGGTGGTGATTGACCCGTTGGCATGACCGTTGGCCTCAAACCGCCCGGTGAACCAGCCTCGAGTTGGGTCGTTCAGCGGAAAGACCTCTGTCAGGAGGCTTGCCGTATAGGAGTTGGGAAACAGCGCTGACCAGCCGAACACACTCTTGGTGTCAAGAAACCGCAGTTGGTCGAAGCGCTCACCCTGGGGCGACAGGACCGCCCAGGGCACATCATTGCCGACCACGCAGCCATACACGAAATAGGGCGCATCTGGAACATGCCCCTCGCTCACCGCCGTAGGAATGCCTGAAGCCTTGGAACGGGCCTCCTGTGCCCGCAGCACCGCCCAGGCAAATGCACGCGAGCGGGTGTCGAGACCTAGTTCCAGCCCCTCCAGCACATAAGGATCACTGGTGGTACAAACGTCGGCGTTGAAGCGCTCTGGATCGCGGCTGTCCACTGGGACCGGTACCCCGGTTACATCAACAAACTCAACTGTATCGGCAACCTCGAGCGCCCGGTAGGCATCGAGCCCAAGCCGCACCAGCCCCTTGGCAGCATACTCCTCGTAACCCAGTCGCCCCTCCTGGACAGGTTCGGGCTCGTCCGGTGTCTTCCCGACCATCGCGCCTGCGGCCAATAGCTGGTCCAATCGCCAGCTGGTCTCGATCTTCGAAATGGCTGCAGCATGGTCTGGGTAACCAATCTGGACGATCTCGAAGGCGATCAGGAGCCGAGCAATATCGAGGGCCGACCAGCCGATGCCGGTATCGGTCGGGTTGCCGTTATAGTCCGTCATCGACAGGGTACGGATGTCGTAGGACTTGTTGGGCAAGGCGCCCTGGTAGAGGGGCAGCCTGGCGATCGAGTCCAACGCCTTGGTCAGGTAGGTGTCGAAAGCCTGCCGGGTGATCAGACCCAGCCGTTCTGCTGAGACCATCGCATTCAGGAACGAGCCAAGTTCCCAGGCAGTCACGCCGAAGAACCGGTCGACTGAGCCTGGCAGCCCGGTTTCCGGATGAATGTTCTGCTCGAAGTAACCCCAGGCCAGCTTTCCCCAGGCCATATGGTCAGCTTGCAGCGGTGCAGGTTCTGATACCGGCGCCGCCGCTGCCGCCGTGAGCAGCGCCTGCATCTGCGCTGTCTGAAAGTTTTGCTCGGGTGGTGCGGCCTGTTCGGCTTCGAGCCCCTCAAGCGCGATAATGATGCCGAAGCTGACGAGCAGGCCCAGCAGGAAGACGATGTGGCCCCTGGCACGATACAGGCCGTCCCGGAACGTCATGAGCTGGCCGTTTCCGTGAAAGCAGTGGACATTCCAGCCGCGCTATCGGCTTCCGGCTCCGTTTCCTGGTAGAGGGCAGCGGTGACGATCGGCAGCATGGCGAGCACGTTGTTCACGCCCCAGAACAGGTTGGCTAGCAGCGCGCCCAGCTTGTAGTCGCGCAGGCCGAACCACCAGCAGACGAAGGCGAAGAGGAGGCTTACCAGCGTCACCGCGATGACCAGGACCTGCGGCCAGACAAGATAAAGGAAGTTGCCTTCCTGACGGTTCTTGGGCGTCACCTTGAACTTGATCTCCTTGCGCAGCAGCGTCGTCCAGATCGCGCGCAGATTGATCGGAAAGAAGTTCAGGTATGCCACCTTCGGCTTGTAGCCTGCGATGTTCCAGGTGCCCACCATCGTCGCCAGCTCATTGACGATCAGGAACGGGAGCAGGTGGACGAAGAAATCGGTCGAGTAGGCCGACACGGGCGCGACGTTGAACAGCAGATAGATGATCGGCGCCAGCAGGAAGACGGTGTTCCAGATTCCGCCCAGGTAGGAATAGAAGGTCGAGCCATACATGATCTTCTGCGGCAGGCTCAGGCCTTTGCGGAAGATCGGGTTCTCGTGGAACAGGATGTCGAGACTGCCACCGGCATAGCGGAACCGCTGCATGGCCCAGGTCAGCAGATCCTGGGGAGAGAGCATCTTCGATTCGACATAAGGATGCTGGACCGACTTCCAGCCTCGCTCGTGGTCGCTGTGCAGGACGATGGAGGTGAAGATGTCTTCCGAGGCATGGAACTTGTAGGGCGTCACCTCGACGGCCATCGCCGCTTCCTGGCGGATCAGTTCCTCGACCACAGGATCCAGGGTGGTCTCATCCAGGAGCTTGCGGGTCTGGTTGATCGTGTCGGTCGACTCGTTCTCGATCGCGAGCGCATAGCTCCGGAGCGCCGCTTCCATGACCGCCTCGCGCCGGTGGATCGACCCGGCACCACAGCAGAACGCGGCGTTCGCCCAGTTTCGACGCCGAAGGATGATGTCGTAGAAGAGCTGGGGATCGTTGACGAAAGGATCCTGCCCGACCTGCACCGGCCCGACGACCCGCTCGACGGCCCGACCGAGCGCCCGCCCCGGCTTGCCCAGATAGCGCCCCAGCACGGCCGACAGAGGCCGGCCGTCGGGCAGATCGAAGAACCACTGGGGCGTCTGCACCCAGGCCATCTTCGGGTCCCGGAAGTAGCCAAGCGTTCGTTCAAGGATGGTCGGGAAAGGCCGCGTGTCGGCGTCACAGATGACGATGAAATCGCCGCCCGTCTGCTCGATAGCGTTCCTCAGATTGCCGGCCTTGTACCCGATATTGCTCGGCCGGGTGATGTAGTTGACGCCTTCCTCGCGGGCGACCGCAGCCATGGCTGAACGCTTGCCGTCATCCAGAACATGAATATGGATATCGATGGGGTGAGGGTAGCGGATCCGCTTGGCGTCCTGGATGCCCAGCCGGACGAGTTCCGGATCCTCGTTGTAGGTCGCGAAGAACACATCGACGACAAGCGGGCGATCAGGCCCGTCCGGGTCGCCAACACATTCGGCAATGCGCGCTGGAGGTGGGAGAATAGGTGGATCGCTCGTCTTCCACAAATTTATTGTAAATAAAATCAGACCGAAATAAGCAAGGGTTTCAGCCAAGGCGACGGGGATGGAGAACCACAAGGCGTCTGTATTCAGGGACGCCAGCCAGCGCCAGCCAATGTACCATCCGCCTAGACCAAGAGATATGGTCGCAAGAAACTGCCACAACATCTCTCGCGTATCTGAGTGCGGCACTGGAGGAGGTGGTGTCCGGTCTTCATAGCGCGTGAAGTAGAACGTCATATTAAATCACTTTATATGCGCATCATCATCATGATGAACCTGGCGAAATCCAACTCTTCTGTGGACATCGCCCTGGTTCTTCCCCCTGACAAGAACCAGATAGTGCCTGTTCCGTCTGTGGCGAGAGGGCAATGGCCAATCGGACTTCGGAAGCCTCCCGTTTCGTCTGGCTGGACACGCTGAGGCTGCTTGCGGGCATCTGCATCGTCGCCGTGCATTCGACGTCGGATCCCAGCGGCAATCCGTTCCCTGCCTACCCCATCGGGGAGCGGATCGCGCCCATCCTGTTTCGATCGGTCGTCTACATCGCGCGGACCGAGCTGTTCCTCGTGATCTCACTCTTCCTGCTGCTCATGGCGCTGGACCGGCGCCCCCGCCCCTATGACACCGTTATCAAGGACCAGGCTCGACGCCTCCTGGTGCCGTTCGCCTTCTGGGTCGTGTTCTATGCCTTCTACCGTCTGATCAAAGCCAGCTACTTTGGCTATGCGCCGGCTCTGCTGGGCGAACTCGGAGACCCCTGGAGCTGGGTCGGCTATTTCCTGCTCGGGAACGTGCAGTACCACATGCACTTCCTGCCGACCTTGTTCGGCATGATCCTGTTGTTCCCGGCCTATGTCCTGGCGGTGCGGCAGCCAATTCTCGGCGTGATGGTGCTCGTCTTCCTGGCTGCCAAGCTGGTCCTGGACCAGTGGCTCTACGGCACGTTCGCCGGGACGCCCTACCTCGACTACCTCGTCCGTGTCGCGAAGATCCTGACCTATGGCGGCTACGGGATCGTGGCCGCCAGCTTCTACGGGATCCTCAAGCGGGACTTCGACGCAAATACCGGGCGCCAGATCTTCGGGGTGGTGCTCCTGCTTGCGGCCTCGCTGTTCATGGTGAAGCTGGTCTACGCCTACCAGATCATCCGGACGGGCACCTGGGCCTACAACTTCACGCCGGGCTTTTGGGCCGACTATCTGATGCCGCCGCTCCTGTTCCTAGGGATCATGTCGCTGCGGCACAAGCCATTCCCGCCGATCTTCTCGCAGCTGGCGCCGTTCAGCTTCGGCATCTACCTGATGCACCCAATCATGATGGACCTTGTCGAGATCATGATCGCACCGTGGGACCTGAGGCCCTGGCAGATGGCCAGCGTGAAGTTCTCCCTGGTGCTCGCCAGCACCCTGCTCCTGGTCATGATGGTCTCCCGGATCCCGTTACTGTCCTGGACCATCGGTCTCGCCCGGACCAGCCGTCCAGCGCCACCCAGGCCTCAGGCGCCTGTTCCGGCTGCGAGTACGGGCGGCTGAGGATAGCTCCTTCTTCCTGCCAGGAAGATGGAGAGCTGCTCAGTAGCGGAAGCTCCGGCACCAGCGCAGGGCAGCCTCGTAGATCGGCCAGTTCGGGGGGGACGCCTGCCCCGGGCTCGGCCAGTCGCTGCCGGATGGTACATGGCCAAGCTCGGCCATATCAGTCCGCATCATCGCCAGCACATATTCGGCGTCTGCGTATGCTCCTGTGGTGATCAGCGTGGCCAGGAGGCGCGAGAATCTTCCGTGATCGTGTAGGACATCGATAGAAACAGAGTAGGTCATCTGAGAAACCAAGAGCGAGGGATCATCGCGATCATCCCAGATGGAAGACAGTGCTGCTCAACCCTGGTTCCCGCTACTCGTGTGCCCGTGCGGCTGAAGGATGTGGTATCTGCTTAGGTAAGCTGCACTTGAGTGTGCCTATTGCGGCGGTTCCCACCGACAGTGCAAGCTAGCAAGCGATTTGATGAAGATCGCGATCCCTCGGGCAAATAGGTCTTGATATCGACAGCAGGCCGTATCTTCATTCGCAGCGTCGTCGGCATCAGCAAGACGCTGACGGGCTTGCGACATCCTTGATGGGACATCTATTGTGTTCATGTCCACCATCTATCGCTGAAACTAATGCGCACTTTTAAGCTTTTTTTTGTTTCGGCTATCCTCCTGATCCTGTCAGGTTGTGATTCTATATTCGATACTTGTGGCACGCCGCCTGAAGGCTGGGCTTACCTGGGCAACGGCCAGCCCTTGCCGATGCTCGAGACCATTCCTGCGGGCTTGCGCATCGTCACGCTGGGTTCATCGAGTACCGAGGGTATCGGCGCTACCGTCCCGGCCAAGAACTACCCGTTTCAGCTTCAGCGGGTTCTCGACCGTCGCTTTCCGGACGAGCACATTGAGGTCATCAACAGCGGCGTCGCTGGAGAGGTGGTAGCTGACAATCTGGTCCGCCTGGACCGTGACGTCCTCTCGCTTACGCCGGACCTGGTGATCTGGCAGCTCGGCACCAACGACACGATCTATGTGCGTGATGCCGTCACGGTCATGGAGCAAGTGCAAGTCGGTATCACGCGCATCCAGAACAGTGGTGCCCGACTGGCCCTCCTGTCCCTCCAGCCAGTTGCAGACGAGGCCAGGGGCAAGCCCATGATAGAGATGAACAACGCCCTGCGTGCCATCGCCCTGAAAAACAATGTTCCGTTCCTCGATCGGCACTACCTGATGTCCTGGTGGATCAGTTCAGGCAGCCTTTATGAGGATGAAGTCGTGGGGGCCGATCAGCTTCATATGACCGATCGCAGCTATGAATGCCTGGGGATCCGCATGGCGGACGTGATCCCTGGGTTGGCTGAAGGCCTGGTGCCAAGGCCAAGAGCAACCATGCCGGCTGCACCGTGAGCTATGCGCCCGACCAGGGTTGCCTGCGTCCTGTTCCACATGCCGTACCGGCCACTGCCAGCACGATCAGCCTGTCACTGCACGTTGATCGAGTTCGGCTTCTAAGCGCTCTGGGTGCTGTGAAGAGATCGTTGTTGTTGCTTACCGCTGCGATGGTCCTTTCTGCCTGCGGCCACCAGGTAGCAGCGCCAAGTTTCACCGACGATGGCCGTTCTAGCCCATCTCAATGGCAAAGCACTTGCGTCGACAGCGCCGCCATCAAGAGATTCTGCTTCCCAGCTTACACCATTACCTACAGTAATGTGTATGGCTGCACGCAGTCTGCTAGGATCATTGTAACCGACGATAATATATCCTTATCGGGGGATATCTACCCGGGCCGTCACGGTGATGTGGAAATCGATGATAATCCGACGATCGACATGCCGTGGAACTATAATGCAGGAAGCGCGCGGGTTGCTGTCACGCCTGAGACTTATCAGCAGATCATGGCCGGGCAGACCATGATCATCAGGTTTACCGAGTGGCCAGTCGGCATCGGGCATGAGATCCCCCTACCGCTGACCACGCTCAAGCCCCTGCTGCAATCGGTAGAGCGGCCGCTCTACGCCGCACCCAGCTCGTCGTCAGGATCCCGTCTGGACCGAACCGATAACGTGCCGCCCGTTGTCCGTTAGGAGCGTCATGGCAACATGCTCTCCGCATTGAACAGGAATGGCACCGGCCCCGACTCAGCCACCGTCATGAGGGTTCGGTTCAACACTGGGCGCCGGGCGTCATAATTGGCCAACTGAACAGACAAGCTGCATCTAGGCTAGTTTCTAATTCAAGGCTGGAATCCGTAGCCTTTCAGAGGCTTGCCCCTCGAAGACCCATCAATGCGGCATGCCGATGCACGGTCTCGGCGATAGCCAGAGGTGGAGCAGCACACAATCTGGCAATGCGCAGGCACCTGCTGTGTCTGTCCACCGCTGCCAGTGGGTGATGGCGCTGGCTGTGTCAGCGCCGCTGTCGGTAGCTCGACGTCGATCATGATGGCCTGACCATGAGAATCCGCCGTTGCGTCGGCACGATCAAGCTGACGTCATGTTCTTCCCGGCGGCGGAACAATCCCGGAGGACCATCCTGATGAACATGCTTCGCTGTCTGGTTCTGGCAGGCGGCCTTGTCCTTGCGGGCTGTGCCGCGGTGCAGGTGCCAGATCATCCAGGTGCGATTGCCTCGATCCATGACTATTATGCTGCCAATGCCTGGGAAGATGGGGCTCGTTGTGTGTCACCATCCATGGATGTGACCCAGACCAAGGTGCTCGACGATACGCCCGATCGCCTGGTCGTCGAGACCCGCTACTACTGGCGGGATGACCGGCGGATGTCGGATGCCGGCGCGGATCTTTGTTCAGGCTTCGCCACCAGGACCTTCACCCTCTCCCAAGGCAGGGTTGTCGCGATGACGGGAGAGCAGCGGCGGTGAGAAGGCATCAGCCCGAAGCCAGATGCAGACGAACGAACTGCCACCCTTGTGACCTATCCCGGATCACGATCGTGCTGCCATGCTTCTCCGCCGCTCCTGCAGCTTAGGCAAACGGTGCGTGACAGCGCCGCTTCTGGTGGCGATGACAAGCTACAATGGCGTCTTCCCTACCGGCCTACGACGCGGGGCCGGAAGAACACGTCATCGGGATCCTCCTCCTGCGGTGGTGGCGGCACGCTGATCCTGGCGCGCTCGGCCGGGTTCAGCCCGAGCAGGCCGCCCAGCTTGTTGAGCGCCGACAGCTGCGCGCCGGTCATCGCCGCCAGGTCCTGGCGCTCCAGCGCCTTCAGGCGAACAAACGTCTCCAGCGCCATCC
>JAESGR010000538.1_pt1 | contig 23554 bp, 23 predicted proteins | sample 9269771 | NCBI WGS metagenome assembly JAESGR01 (sample SAMN15739572, study PRJNA653492) | algae metagenome | isolation source: Chroococcus sp. CMT-3BRIN-NPC107 and co-occurring heterotrophs from well... | place: USA: Clark Mountains Wilderness, California | collected 2010-04-18 | reverse complement strand
GTCGTCAAGGTCGACATCCTGCTCAACGGCGAGCGGGTGGACGCGCTCTCCATCATCGTCCACCGAAGCCAGAGCCAGTTCCGCTCCCGGGCCGTGGTCGCCAAGATGCGCGAGCTCATTTCGCGACAGATGTACGACGTTGCGGTGCAGGCGGCGATCGGAGCCAACATCATCGCGCGTGAGACAATCAAGGCGCTGCGCAAGAACGTGATCGCCAAGTGCTACGGCGGCGACATCACCCGCAAGAAGAAGCTTCTCGAAAAACAGAAGGCCGGCAAAAAGCGAATGAAGCAGATCGGCTCCGTCGAGGTGCCGCAGGAGGCCTTCCTGGCCATTCTCCAAGTGGACGACTGAATGGGTTTGCTGACCGGTTTGCTCTACGCGTGCCTCGGAGTTTTCGGGCTCGGCTGGTACTTCGGCAAGTGGTCCGGGAATTTCTCCCTACTTCTCTTCATCCTCACCCTGGTGACGCTCCTCTACTGGCTGGCGGAGCGTTTCCATTTCGCTCCCAAGCGCCGGCTGGCGGTGGCCAACTTCGAGCGGCAGGAGGCGGCCCGCCGCGAGCAGCTCGCGAGCCAGGGCATCACCAAGGTCGACGACAACAGCGCCGAGACTCGCGAGGCGCTGCTGATGCAGCCGTGGTGGCTCGACTGGACGGCGGGGCTCTTCCCGGTGATCCTGGCCGTCTTCCTGCTGCGCTCCTTCCTGTTCGAGCCCTTCAAGATCCCCTCGGGCTCGATGATGCCCACGCTCCTGATCGGCGACCTGATCCTGGTGAACAAGTTCCACTACGGGGTGCGGCTGCCGATCGTCAACAAGAAGATCATCGACAACCACGATCCGGCTCGCGGCGACGTCGTGGTGTTCCGTTTCCCGAGCGACCCCAGCACGGACTACATCAAGCGCGTGGTCGGCTTGCCCGGAGACGAGGTGTCGTTCCGCAACCAGCAGCTCTCCATCAACGGCCAGCCGGTGCCGCTCGAGCCGTTGCCGCCGCCCGGCTTCTACGACGAGGACACGCGCCGCTACTCGCTCGAATTCAAGGAAAAGCTCGGCGACGTCGAGCACCGCATCCTCATTAATCCTCAATCCACGCCTTTTTTCGGAAGCCAGGACGGCAATCGATTTCCGTTCCGCGAGAACTGCCGCTACAGTGCCGAAGGGGTCACCTGCAAGGTTCCCGCGGGCCACTATTTCATGATGGGCGACAACCGCGACAACTCGCTCGACTCCCGCTACTGGGGCTTCGTTCCGGACCAGAACATCATCGGCCGGGCGTTCTTCATCTGGATGAATTTCGGCGACCTGAAGCGGATCGGGTCGTTCAGGTAGCCGGTCCGGCTGCCAGCAAGGGAGGTGCCGATGGTCCGAGGAGCGAGCAGGGCGGGCGTTCAGCGCGGGGTCACTCTCTTCGGGCTGCTCTTCTGGGCCATCGTGATCGGCTTCCTGGCGTTGATCGGCATGCGCGTGCTGCCCAGCCTCAACGAATACTTCACCATCAAGCGCACGGTCAACCAGATCACGACCGAGGGCGCGACGGTGCCGGAGATCCGGGCTGCCTTCGAGCGCCAGAAGGACATCGAGTACTCGATCACCTCAATCAGCAGCAAGGACCTCGCCATCACCAAGGAAAACGACAAGGTCGTGGTCAGCTTCGCCTATAACAAGGAAGTGGAACTTGTGAACCCGGTCTTCCTTCTGATCAAGTTCGAGGGCCGGTCCAAATAGATATCCTGCCGGCTCGCCTCCGACTCACGCGAGCCCACTTTCACGCATGGATTCCAGCCTTGTCGCTCTGCAGCAGCGCATCGGTCACCGGTTCTCCGACCCGGACCTCCTGCAGCGAGCCCTGACCCACCGCAGCTTCGGCACCGACCACAACGAGCGCCTCGAGTTCCTCGGCGACGCCGTTCTCAGCCTGGTGGTGTCGAGCCTCCTGTTCGACCGCCTCGGCGAGTCCGACGAAGGAGACCTGACCCGGATCCGGGCCCACCTCGTCCGCGAGGACAGCCTGCATCGGGCCGCCCTGCAGCTCGGCCTGCCGGATCTCCTGCGCCTCGGCGAGGGCGAGGCCCGGGGGGGCGGCGCCCTGCGCGCCTCGATCCTGGCTGACGCGCTCGAAGCCCTCCTCGGCGCGACCTTCGTCGACGGCGGCTTCGCCGCGGCCCGGTCACTCGTCCAGAACCTGTTCGGCGAGATCATCGAGACGACCGACGTCGCCACCTGGGCCAAGGACGCCAAGACCGAGCTTCAGGAGTGGCTGCAGGCGCGCCGCATCCCGGTGCCGAGCTACCGGATCATCGCCACGCGCGGCCAGGCGCACGCGCAGACGTTCGAGGTCGAATGCGCCGTCCCGGCGCTCAGCCTCAGCGAAACCGGCGAAGGCAGGTCGCGCCGCGCGGCCGAGCAGGAAGCGGCCCGGCGCATGCTCGACGCCCTGCGCGACAGCGACCTGCCGGGAAGTCCTCTGCAGTCCTGATGCCGAGCGACGCCGCCCCCGAGCCCGGCGACGCGCCCGGTGCGGCGCGCTGCGGGCTCGTCGCCATCGTCGGCCGCCCGAACGTCGGCAAGTCGACGCTGCTCAACGCGCTCGTCGGCCAGAAGATCAGCATCACCTCGAGCAAGGCGCAGACGACGCGGCACCGGATCACGGGGGTGCGCACCGTCGGCCGGGCCCAGTTCGTGTTCGTCGACACCCCCGGCTTCCAGACGCGGCACGCGGCCGCCCTGAACCGCACCCTGAACCGCAGGGTGACCGGCACGCTCGCCGACGTCGATGTCGTGCTGCTCGTGGTCGAGGCGGGCCGCTTCGGCAGCGAGGACGCCGCCGTACTCGCCCTGGTGCCCGCCGGCAAGCCCGCCGTCCTCGTCGCGAACAAGCTCGACCTGGTGACGCGCCGCGCCGAGCTCGCCCCCTGGCTGCAGTCGATGCAGGCCACGCATCCCTTCGTCGAGTTCGTGCCGCTGTCGGCCAAGAAGAGCGCCGACGCGGAGCGCCTGCTCGGCATCGTCGAACCGTACCTGCCCGAGCAGCCGTGGCTCCACGACGAGGACGCGCTCACCGACCGCAGCGACCGCTTCCTCGCCGCGGAGATCGTGCGCGAGAAGCTGTTCCGGCTCACCGGCGACGAGCTGCCGTACACCTCGACGGTGGTGATCGACCGCTACGAGGAGGAGGGCGCGCTCCGGCGCATCGCCGCGACCATCGTCGTCGAGCGGGAGGCGCACAAGGGGATGATCATCGGCGGCGGCGGCGAGCGCCTGAAGCGCATCGGCTCCGAGGCGCGCCAGGAGCTCGAGCACCTGCTCGACGCCAAGGTGTTCCTCGAGCTCTGGGTCAAGGTCAGGAGCGGCTGGGCCGACGACGAGGCCCACCTGCGCTCCTACGGCTACGACTAGGGCGCGGCACGTGGCCCATCGGCCGGGCTCCCTGGCGGCCTACGTGCTGCACCGCTACGACTGGAGCGAGTCGAGCCTCATCCTCGACGCCTTCACGCGCGAGCAGGGACGGATCGCCATTGCCGCCAAGGGAGCGAAGAAGCCGTTCTCGCAGCTGAGGAGCGTGCTGCTTCCGTTCCAGCGGATCCAGGTCTCCCTCGGCCGCCAGCCGGCGGGCGCCGAGGTCCGCGAGGTCGACACGTTGCGCGCCGCCGAATGGAGCGGCGGCCACGGCATGCCGTCGGGGGCGGCCCTCTTCAGCGGCTTCTACCTCAACGAGCTGCTGATGAAGCTGCTCGCCCGGCACGACCCCCACCCGCTGCTGTTCGATGCCTACGCGGGCACGATCGCGGTCCTCGCCGGGCCCGCCGACGATGCCGGCACGCAGGCGGCCCTGCGCGCTTTCGAGATCGTCCTGCTGAAGGAGATCGGCCTGTTGCCCGAGCTCGGGATCGAGACCGCGACGCGTCGGCCGCTCGGCCCGGAGCGGCGCTACCTGGTCCTGGCCGATGCCGGCGTCGTCGAGGCGAAGGACGCGGGCGAAGCCAGCATCGGCGGCGCGACGCTCGCCCGCCTCCAGGCGGCGCTCGACGGCGCCGACCTGGCACGGCTGCAGGCCGTCACCGCCGGATCCCTCGCCGAGCTGAGGCCGCTGCTGCGCGCGCAGCTTCACTATCATCTCGGCACATCGCAGCTGCGCACGCGCCAGGTCATGGTCGAGGCGCAGGCGCTGGACCGAAGCCACCTCTCGCCCGCCCGCCCTTCCCCCCGATGAACCCCCTGGTCACGAGCGGTCTCGACGAGCGTCGCCGAACGACCGCGCTCTCGGTCAACGTCAACAAGATCGCCTTGCTGCGCAACCAGCGGCCGCTGTCCATTCCCAGCGTCACGGGACTGGCGGCGCGGATCCTCGGCGCCGGCGCGCACGGCATCACCGTGCATCCCCGGCCCGACGAGCGCCACGTCCGCGCCAGCGACGTGCGCGAGCTCGCCGCGATGCTGAAGGAGTGGCCTGAGGCCGAGTTCAACATCGAAGGCAATCCGTTCCACAACCTGATGCCGATCGTTCGCGAGGTCCGGCCCCAGCAGTGCACGTTCGTGCCCGACGCCGCTGCGCAGGCCACGTCCGACCACGGCTGGGATCTTGCCGCCGATGGCGAGCGACTCGCACCGCTCATTGCCGAGGCGCGGGCGCTGGGCGTCCGGGTCGGCCTGTTCATGGACGCGGACCCGGCGGCGATGGCCACGGCCGGTGCGCTGGGCGCCGACCGGGTCGAGCTCTACACCGAGTCGTACGCGCGGGCCTGGAACACGGGCGGTCACGCGCAGGTCGTCGCGGGCTTCGCCGCGGCGGCGCGGGCAGCGCAGGCGGCCGGACTCGGCGTCAACGCCGGCCACGACCTCAACCTCGACAACCTGCCGCCGTTCCTGGCCGCGGTGCCCGGCGTGCTGGAGGTGTCGATCGGCCATGCCTTCGTCGCCGACATGCTCGAGCTCGGTGCGGTCGACGCGACCCGCGCCTATCTGCGGGCGATCGACCGCGCGTCGGGCGGGGGCGCGTGATCTTCGGGGTCGGCACCGACCTCTGCGACGTGCGCCGCATCCGCGTCGTCCTCGCTCGGCGCGGCGACCGCTTCGCCGAGCGCGTCCTCGGGCCGCACGAGATCGAGGTCTTCCGCGCCCGTCGTGCGCAGCTGCACGAGCGCGGGGTGCGCTACCTGGCTACCCGCTTCTCGGCCAAGGAGGCTTTCTCGAAGGCCGTCGGGCTGGGCATGCGGGTGCCGATGACCTGGCGCTCGTGCGAGGTCGTCAAGCGGCCGAGCGGCAAGCCCGAGATCCGCCTGCACGGCGAGCTCGCACGCTGGTGCGCCGAGCGGGGCCTGAGCGCCCACGTGAGCGTCAGCGACGAGGCCGACTACGCCTCCAGCTTCGTCGTCGTCGAGAAGAACGAGAACCCATGACCGACACGCACTGCCCCGTCATCCTCGACATCGCCGGAACGACCCTCGACGCCGACGACCGGCGCCGCCTGGCGCATCCGCTGACCGGCGGGATGATCCTGTTCGCGCGCAACTGGGAGAACCGGCGGCAGCTCACCGATCTCGCCGCAGAGATCAAGTCGATCCGGGCCGACCTGCTCGTCTGCGTCGACCATGAAGGCGGCCGGGTCCAGCGCTTCCGCACCGACGGCTTCACGCAGCTGCCGGCGATGCGCGTCCTCGGCGAGATGTGGATGCGGGATGCGCCGGCGAGCGCGGCGGGGCGCGGCACCGGCGCGATGCGGGCCCTGGAGTCGGCACGCGCCGCCGGCCATGTGCTAGGCGCCGAGCTGCGCGCCTGCGGCGTCGATTTCAGCTTCACCCCGGTGCTCGACCTCGACCACGGCGGCAGCTCGGTGATCGGCGACCGGGCGTTCCACCGCGACCCGCGCGTCGTGGCGGCGCTGGCGCGCAGCCTCCTGCACGGCCTGCTGCAGGCGGGCATGCACAACTGCGGCAAGCACTTCCCGGGGCACGGCTACGTCCGCGCCGACAGCCACGTCGAGGTGCCCGTCGACACGCGACCGCTGGAGCGCATCCTGGCCGACGACGCACGGCCATACGAGTGGCTGGCCGGGACGCTGGCCAGCGTCATGCCGGCACACGTCATCTACCCGAAGGTCGATGCGCGCCCGGCCGGCTTTTCGGCGCGCTGGCTGAAGGAGATCCTGCGGCTGCAGCTCGGCTTCGAGGGTGCGATCTTCAGCGACGACCTCAGCATGGCCGGCGCCCGCCAGGTGGCCGGCACGACCCTCGGCTACGCCGAGGCGGCGGCGCTGGCGCTCGACGCCGGCTGCGACCTGGTGATGCTCTGCAACCAGTCGCTCGACGGCGGCGCTGCCGTCGACGAGCTGCTCGACGGCCTGCTCGACGAGCAGGCCGCCGGCCATTGGCAGCCGGATGCCGCGAGCGAGCAGCGGCGCCTCGAGCTCCTGCCGCAGACGCCGCCGCTCGGCTGGGACGACCTCATGCACCATCCCGCCTACCAGCGCTCGCTCGAACGCCTGCCCTGAGGGGGCAGGCGCGCCGGTCGAGCGTCAGGCCGGCGTCGACGGATCGCGCGACTGGCTCTCGAACGGCAGCTTGTACTGCGACAGATCCTTCTTGGTCTCGACGAGCACGAGCGGACCTTCGTCGACGATCTCGATCGGTCGGATCTCGCGCGGCCGATGGACGGGCGCAGGCATCGCAGCGATGGCCTCCTGGACCGCCTTGATCTTCTCGGCGTCGGAGTTCACCCACTGCAGGCCGGCGGCCTCGGCGACCGCGACCAGCGAGTCCATCGGCAGGACATAGTCCTGGGCCGCCGGCGCCGGCTCGCTGCGCGGCGCCGCCTGCATCGTCGGGCGAGCCGACGGCATGGACTCGGCCAGCGGAGCAGGCTCGCTCGGGGCCGGCTCCCGCGACGGAGCAGGAGCCCAGGGCTCGCGGTACGCAGGTTCGACCTCCGTGGCCTGCGCCGCCAGCGCCTCGACATCGCCGGCGGGCTCGTCGCGAGCCGCTTCCGGTTCGCCCCGCTCGGCGATGCTGCCGGCTTCAGCGATCACGGGCGCCATCTCGTCGCGCGGACCGCGCTCGCCGTCGCGACCCCGGCCGCGGCCGCCCCGACCGCGCCGCCGACCCGAGCCCTCGCCGCGGCCTTCCGTCGGCACCGCGCCGTCGTCGGCCGGGTTGCGTGCCTCGGCGTCCGCATCGCTCGTGCGCGCCTCGGCGTCGACGCCCTCATCGCCGGAGAGCGCCGCCGAACCGTTCTGGCGGTCGGGCGAGCTCGACAGCGCCTCGGCGCTGTCGCTGCCGGCCAGCTCGGCGCCTGCCGACTCCTCGCGATCGCGTCCCCGGCCGCCGCGGCGGCTGCGCCGCCGGCTGCCCTGGCGCTCACCCGTTGCATCGCCGCCGTCGACGGTCTGCGGGCTCGGTTGCGTGTCGCTGAAGCTCTCGGCGGCCACGCCTTCGTTCACCGCATCGGCAGGAGCCATCTCGCCATTGCCGTTCACGGGGCGCGCGCCGCGCTCGTCGCGGGCACCTCGGCGCGGCTCGCCGCGCGCGCCGTCGCCCGGCTCGCCCGCACGGGGTTCGCCACCCGCGCCGCTTCGCTCGCCTCGTTCGCCTCGTTCGCCTCGTTCGCCCCGGGGCGAACGGTCCGCCCGCTCGCCACGGTCCTCGCGTTCGCCGCGCGGGCCGCGTGCCTCGCGGGGCTCCCGCGGCTCGCGCGCCTCCCTCGGCTCGCGGCCATCGCGTGCCTCGCGCGGCTCGCGCCGCTCGCCGGTCGACGCATCGGCGCCTTCGGCGCGCGGCGCCTCCGACGGACGCTCGTTGCGGCGCCCGCGGCCCGCCTCGCTGCCGGCCTCGGCGCTGCGCTCGGGTCGATCACCCCGTTCGCCACGATCGGCGCGCTCGCCGCGGCGGCCGTCACGGCCACGTCCGCCGCGACCACCGCGCTCGCCACGCTCGCCGCCACGGTCCCGGTCGCCGCGCTCGCGGCGGGCCGGTTCCTCGGCCCGCGCCGCTGGTGCCGCCACCGCCCGCTGGGGTGCCGGCGCCGTCGCCGCCGGTGCGCCCGAGAAGATGCTCTTGACCCAGGCGAAGAAGCCGCCGCCGGCGGGCGCGGGAGCGGCCGCGACGGGCCGAGCCGGGCTCGACTCCGCAGCGGCTGCGGGCGCCGGCGCAGCGGCTCGCGGTTGCGGACGCTCCACCGGCTGCGGCGCCGGCGTCTCGGGCAGGATGCCCTTGATGACCGGCTCCTGCTTGGCCTTGCCCTTCTCGCGCCGCGTGAAGCCGACTTCCTCTTCCGGCTCGTCGATCATCGTGTAGCTCGCCTGCAGGTTCTCCAGGCGCGGGTCGTCGTGGCGCAGCCGCTCGAGTCGATAGTTCGGCGTCTCGAGCGCCTTGTTCGGCACCAGCAGCACGGTGACGCGCTGCTTCAGCTCGATCTTGGTGATCTCGGTGCGCTTCTCGTTGAGCAGGAAGGACGTCACCTCGACCGGCACCTGCACGTGCACCGCGGCCGTGTTGTCCTTCATCGACTCTTCCTGGACCATGCGCAGGATCTGCAGCGCCGAGCTCTCGGTGTCGCGGATGTGGCCGGTGCCGTTGCAGCGCGGGCACGTGATGTGGCTGCCTTCCGAGAGCGCCGGGCGCAGGCGCTGCCGGCTCATCTCGAGCAGGCCGAACTTGCTGATCGACGAGAACTGGACGCGGGCCCGGTCGGAGCGCAGCGCGTCGCGCAGCCGCGTCTCGACCTCGCGCCGGTTCTTGGACTCCTCCATGTCGATGAAGTCGACCACGATCAGGCCGCCGAGGTCGCGCAGGCGCATCTGCCGCGCGATCTCGTCCGCGGCCTCGAGGTTGGTGCGCGTCGCGGTCTCCTCGATGTCGCTGCCGCGGGTCGAGCGGGCGGAGTTGACGTCGACCGAGACCAGCGCCTCGGTGTGGTCGATCACGATCGCGCCGCCGGAGGGCAGGTTCACGGTCCGGGCGAACGCCGTCTCGATCTGATGCTCGATCTGGAAGCGGCTGAACAGGGCGGCGTCGTCGCGGTAGCGCTTGACCTTGTGCGCCGTCTCCGGCATCACGTGGCTCATGAACTGCTGCGCCTGGTCGAAGATGTCGTCGGTGTCGATCAGGATCTCGCCGACGTCGGCGGTGAAGTAGTCGCGGATGGCGCGGATCACCAGCGACGACTCCTGGTAGATCAGGAACGCGCCCTTGCCCGCCTTGGCCGCGCCGTCGATGGCGTTCCAGAGCTTGAGCATGTAGTTGAGGTCCCACTGCAGCTCGGCGGCGGAGCGGCCGATGCCGGCGGTGCGGGCGATCAGGCTCATGCCCTTGGGGTACTCGAGCTGGTCCAGGTTTTCCTTCAGCTCCTCGCGGTCCTCGCCCTCGATGCGGCGCGAGACGCCGCCGCCGCGCGGGTTGTTGGGCATCAGGACCAGGTAGCGGCCGGCCAGGCTGACGAAGGTGGTCAGGGCCGCGCCCTTGTTGCCGCGCTCTTCCTTCTCGACCTGCACGAGCAGGTTGTCGCCCTCGCGGATGGCGTCCTGGATGCGCGCCGTGCGCGCGTCGGTGCCTTCGCGAAAGTAGTTCTTCGAGATCTCCTTGAACGGCAGGAAGCCGTGCCGGTCCTCGCCGTAGTCGACGAAGCAGGCCTCGAGCGAGGGCTCGACCCGCGTCACGACCGCCTTGTAGATGTTCCCCTTCCTCTGCTCGCGGCCTTCGATCTCGGTCTCGAAGTCCATCAACTTCTGGCCGTCGACGATGGCGAGGCGGCGCTCTTCGGCCTGCGTCGCGTTGATCAGCATGCGCTTCATCTGCACTCCTTCGGCACGGCTTCGAGCCGCGCCCTGTCGCACCACCGCGGCGTGGCCGCGGCGGCAATCAGATGCACGAGAAACGCGAAGAACCGGAAGGAATCGCCCTGGACTGACGGGAGCCGCGCGCGGTCAGGCGACCGCGGGCTCCGCCAGCGTTGGCGCGCGCGATTCAGTGGGAAGGCGGCTGTATTTCAAGCTAGGCGGTCACTGGACGCAGGCCGGAGCGCAAGGAATCGGGCTACAGAGGCGGCTGCCTTCTGCGCGAGTCTTGTCTTCGGCGGGAAACCTTGTCGTGGTTCGTTCTTGTTTGCTCTGCCGTCCGGCGCTGTAGGCCGCTGCGTCACACTGGGAACGCTGCCTGCCCGGGCGATGGACGTTGCATCACCGGTTGGCCGGAACGGGATCCGGCCGCCACTCGAGCCGCGCCGCGTCGCCGGAAATGCGACGCTAAACTCTGAAAAATCAACGACTTGGCAGGCGAGTGGAGCAGCGCATTATAGGGGGCAAAGGGGGCCGTTCCGCAGCACCGTCGCCACGTGCGCAGGCCTCGCCGCGCGAAGCCCGGCCGACTGTGCAAAACGTCCGCATCGACAGCGGCTCGGCCGGCCAGCGGCTCGACAACTTCCTGAGCAAGGTGCTGAAGGGCGTGCCGCGCACCCACCTGTACCGCGTGATCCGCTCCGGCGAGGTCCGGGTCAACAAGGGGCGGGCGAGCGCCGACACCCGCCTGGACCTGGGCGACGAGGTCCGCATCCCGCCGATGCGCACGGCCGACCGCGGCGACGTGCCGGCGGCGCCGCCGCGCGAGTTCCCGATCGTGCACGAGGACGAGCACCTGCTCGCCATCGACAAGCCGGCCGGCGTCGCCGTGCACGGCGGCAGCGGCGAGAGCTTCGGCGTCATCGAGCAGCTGCGCCGCGCCCGCCCGGACGCTGCCGTGCTCGAGCTGGTGCATCGGCTCGACAAGGACACCTCGGGCCTCCTCCTGATCGCCAAGAGGCGTCCGGCGCTGGTCGCCCTGCAGAACGACCTGCGCTCGCGCCAGCCCGAGCGCGCGGTGGGCAAGACGTACGCCGCGCTCGTCGCCGGCGCCTGGCCGGAGTCGCTGAAGGTGATCGACGTCGCCCTGCACAAGTACGTCGACGCCGAGGGCGCGCGGCGCGTCCGCGCCGTCGAGGCGGGCGCCGAGGAGGGCCGGCGCTCGATCACGCTGGTCAAGGTCGCCCGGCGGTTCGCCGGCTTCACCCTGCTCGACGTCACCATCAAGACCGGACGCACGCACCAGATCCGCGTCCACCTGGCCGATGCCGGGCATCAGGTCGTCGGCGATCCCAAGTACGGCGATTTCGGCCTGAACAAGGGCTTGGCGCGTGGCGAGCTCGTCGCCGGCGTCCGCTTCGATCGCATGTTCCTGCACGCGCGCCTGCTCCGCTTCGTGCATCCGGCGAGCGGCGAGGCGATGCAGCTCGAGGCGCCCTTGCCCGAGGCGTGCCGGCGCCTGGTCGCGGCGCTGCGCGCGGGAGCGACCGCATGAGCGCAGGCAGCCGACGGCGCTTCGACCTGATCGTCTTCGACTGGGACGGCACGCTGTTCGACTCGACCCGGCTCATCGCCCGCTGCATCCAGGCGGCCTGTGCCGACGTCGGCACCGACGTGCCGAGCGACCGCGATGCCAGCTACGTGATCGGCCTCGGCCTCGCCGACGCGCTGCGCCATGCGGCGCCGCGCCTTGCCCAGGAGCGCTACCGCGAGCTCGCCGACCGCTACCGGCATCACTACCTGGCGAGCCTCGATCAGGTCGTCTTCTTCGACGGCACCCTCGAGATGCTGCGGGCGCTGAAGGAGCGCAATCACTGGCTCGGCGTCGCCACGGGCAAGACGCGCAAGGGGCTCGACGACGCGCTGCGCGGCTCGCCGCTCGCCGAGCTCTTCGACGCGACGCGCACCGCCGATGAGACGCGCGGCAAGCCCGACCCGCTGATGCTGACCGAGCTGATGCGCGAGCTCGGTGCCGAGCCGGGTCGCACCCTGATGGTCGGCGACACGACGCACGACCTGCAGCTCGCCTTCAACGCCGGCTGCGCCAGCGTCGCCGTGAGCTTCGGCGCGCACGCGCACGCGGAGTTCGCGGGCCATCGGCCGCTGCACGTCGCGCACTCGACGGCCGACCTGCACGAGTGGCTGCTCCGCCATGGCTGACGACGCGGCCGACGCCCTCCCGCCGGGCTCGACGCCGCCGGCGCCGGCGCCGCTGCGCCCCTTGCCGCGTCCGCCGAAGCTGCCGCGGCAGCACCTGTGCGCGTCGGGGCAGCTCGAGGAGAAAGGCCGGGCCCTGGTCTTCGACGTGAGCCACTTCCGCGAGCCGGCGCGCGCCTTCGTCCTGCGCTTCGAGGGGCGCGTCGTCGCGTACCTGAACCGCTGCGTGCACGTGCCGACCGAGCTCGACTGGCAGCCGGGCGTGTTCCTCGACAGCGGCCGCGAGTTCATCCTCTGCTCGATCCACGGGGCCGCCTACGACCCGCGCAACGGCCGCTGCGCCGGCGGCCCCTGTGGTCAGGGCAAGCTCCTGCGCATCGAGGCCGTCGAGGACGCCGGCCAGGTCTATTGGGAGCCGACGGCCGACACGCGTCCCTTGCCGCCGGGCCAGGCGCCCGCGCCCGGGCCCTGACCGGCGCTTCGCGAGCTAACCGCTCGCCGTGACGGCTGCGAGCCGCCACGACGCCAGATAGAGCAGCACGTTGAACCAGAGGTGCAGCGCCGCCGCCGGCGCGACGCGGCCGGTCCGCTCGCGCACCACGCCGTAGAGCAGCGACAGCGGAAAGACGCCGAGGGCGAGCAGCGGCCCGTGCCGCCACGCGTGCAGCGCGGCGAAGACGAGGCTCGTCGCCGCGTTCGCCGGCGTGATCGGCCAGCCTCGCCCGCGCTCGCCGAGCCGGCGCGCGAGCAGCGGCTGCAGGCCGCCGCGAAAGACGATCTCCTCGGCCACGGACCAGGCGACGAGGGCGGACAGGTCCCGCAGCGGCTCGTGCACCGGCAGAGGGAACCCGGCCGCAGCGACCGCCCAGGCAACCGGCGGCGCGGCCAGGACGCAGCTCCACGCCAGCCAGCGCGGCACCGACGCCGCCCAGGTCCTGCTCACCGGTGCAGGGCCTCGGCAGGCACGGCGCACGCACGAGGACGATGCCTCTCCGCTCTTGGTGCGGCGCGCTGCCCAAGCTGGTGCGCACGCAGGCCGAGCCCGCGGCCCGCGGCACGCGCCCGCCTGCACACGCTCGGGCGTGGCGCCCTCATCGGCAGTGGCACAGGCCTTGCAAACAGCGCTCCCCGTCTTGTCGCCATCCCCATTCTGAACACTCGGAGGTTCCCCGCATGAAACGTCGCTTCGCACTCCAGGCCGCCTGCGCCGCCCTGGCCGCATCGGGCCTGCTCTCGATGCCCGCCCTGGCGCAGAACACGATCAAGGTCGGCATCCTGCACTCGCTCTCGGGAACGATGGCGATCTCGGAGACGGTGCTGAAGGATGTCGCCCTGATGGCGATCGACGAGATCAACGCCAAGGGCGGCGTGCTCGGCAAGAAGCTCGAGCCGGTGGTCGTCGACCCGGCGTCGAACTGGCCCCTCTTCGCCGAGAAGGCCAAGCAGCTGATCAGCCAGGACAAGGTCGCGGTGATGTTCGGCTGCTGGACCAGCGTGTCGCGGAAGTCGGTGCTGCCGGTGGTCGAGGAGCTGAACGGGCTGCTCTTCTACCCCGTGCAGTACGAAGGCGAGGAGCTGTCGAAGAACGTCTTCTACACCGGCGCGGCGCCGAACCAGCAGGCCATCCCGGCGGTCGAGTACCTGATGAGCAAGGACGGCGGCGGCGCCAAGCGCTTCGTCCTCCTCGGCACCGACTACGTCTATCCGCGCACGACCAACAAGATCCTGCGCGCGTTCCTGAAGAGCAAGGGTGTCAAGGAAAGCGACATCGACGAGAAGTACACCCCGTTCGGGCACAGCGACTACCAGACCATCGTCGCCGACGTGAAGAAGTTCGCCGCCGGCGGCAAGACGGCGGTCATCTCGACGATCAACGGCGACTCGAACGTGCCGTTCTACAAGGAGCTCGGCAACCAGGGCCTGAAGGCGACCGACGTGCCGGTCGTCGCCTTCTCGGTCGGCGAAGAGGAGCTGCGCGGCGTCGACACCAAGCCGCTGGTCGGCCATCTCGCCGCCTGGAACTACTTCATGAGCCTGAAGAACCCGGCCAACGACGCCTTCAAGAAGAAGTGGGCCGACTACGCGAAGGCGAAGAAGCTGCCCGGCGCCGACAAGCCGCTGACCAACGACCCGATGGAGGCCACCTACATCGGCATCCACATGTGGAAGCAGGCCGTCGAGAAGGCCAAGAGCACCGACACCGACAAGGTGATCGCGGCGATGGCCGGCCAGACCTTCACCGCTCCCGGCGGCTTCACGGCGACGATGGACCCCAAGAACCACCACCTGCACAAGCCCGTGTTCATCGGCGAGGTGCAGTCCAACGGCCAGTTCAACGTGGTCTGGAAGACGCCCGCGCCGGTCAAGGCCAAGCCTTGGAGCCCGTACATCGAGGGCAACGACAAGAAGAAGGACGAGCCCGAGAAGAAGTGACGCCCGCACAGTGAGCTTCGCACCGCGGGCCGGGCCGGCGCTCGTCGGCCTCGGCCTGGCCCTTCTCTGTCTGCTGCTGCCGACGACCGCGTCCGCGCTGAGCGCCGAGCAGGTCCGCGCCATGGCGGTCGGCGACAACGACGCGCGTGCCGCGGCGATCGCCTCGGCCGCGGCGAGCGGCGACCCGGCGGCGCCGGCGTTCTTCGCCGCCTTGCTCCACGGCCGGGTGAAGGTCGCCGGCGACGCGGTCTTCGTCATGGACGGCGAGCAGGCCCGCGAGGCCGCCAGCGGCCGGGCGACGGTGCTGCCCGAAGGCGCCGAGGACGTTCTCAACAGCAACCGCATGCGGCGCGAGATCGACGCCGCGATCGCCGCGCTGAAGCTCTTCTCGTCCGACGCGAAAGAGCGCGCCCAGGCCTTGCGCGACCTGCGCGACCAGACGGACGAATCGAAGCTGCCGCTGATCGAGAAGGCGTACGGCGCCGAGACCGATGCCGCGCTGAAGGCGCAGATCGGACTGCTGCGTGCCGCCATCCTCGTCTCCGCGTCGGAGCCCGGCCGACGCCTCGAGGCGGCCCGGCTGCTCGCCGACAGCCGCGAGCCGAGCGTCAAGACGCTGCTGCTCGAGCGCCTGCAGCCGGGCGTGGAGAGCGACGCGGCGGTGCGCGGCCAGCTGCAGCTGGCGCTGCAGAAGCTCGAGTCCCGGCTCGCCTGGGGCGAGCGGCTCGGCGTGCTGCTGACCGGCGTGAGCCTGGGCTCGATCCTGCTGCTCGTCGCCCTCGGGCTGGCGATCACCTATGGCCTGATGGGCGTCATTAACATGGCGCACGGCGAGCTGATGATGATCGGAGCCTACGCGACCTTCGTCGTCCAGAACCTGTTCAAGACCTACTTCCCGGGCGCCTTCGACGCCTACGTGCTGGCGGCGATCCCGGTGTCGTTCCTCGCCGCGGCGCTGGTCGGGGCGGCGATGGAGCGCAGCGTCATCCGCTGGCTGTACGGCCGGCCGCTCGAGACGCTGCTCGCCACCTGGGGGATCAGCCTGGTCCTGCAGCAGGCCGTGCGCTCGCTGTTCGGAGCGCAGAACGTCCCCGTCGAGAACCCGGCCTGGCTGTCCGGCGGGGTGGCGCTCATGAGCAACCTGACGCTGCCCTTCAACCGGATCGCGATCGTCGGCTTCGCCGGTCTGGTGCTGCTGGCGATCGCGCTGCTCATCGCGCGCACGCGGCTGGGCCTCTTCGTCCGCGGCGTCACGCAGAACCGGAAGATGGCGGCCTGCATGGGCGTCAACACGGCGCGCGTCGACACCTACGCCTTCTCGCTCGGCGCCGGCATCGCGGGCCTGGCCGGCTGCGCGCTGTCCCAGGTCGGCAACGTCGGTCCGGACCTGGGCCAGGGGTACATCGTCGACTCGTTCATGGTCGTCGTCCTCGGCGGCGTCGGCCAGCTCGCGGGCACGGTCTACGCGGCGCTCGGCCTCGGCATCCTCAACAAGCTGCTCGAGGGCTGGCAGGGCGCGGTGCTCGCCAAGATCATGGTGCTGGTCCTGATCGTGGTCTTCATCCAGAAGCGGCCGCAAGGGATCTTCGCGATGAAGGGCCGGAGCGCGGAAGCATGAGCGCGGTGCTGCCGACGCTTCCCATCGAGACTCCGGCGCGCGCGGCGCGCGCGGCCGACCTGCCCACGGGGCCGGCGCGCGGGCCCGGGCCGGCGCCCGGATTCGGCCCGGCCCGGCCGCGCCGCCTGCCCATCGGCATCCTCGTTTCACTCGCCACCGTGCTCGTGCTCGTGCCGGTGCTGAACCTGGCCGTGCCGGCGACGAGCCCTTTCCATCTTTCCGACTACGGCGTGCAGCTGGTTGGCAAGATCATGTGCTACGCGATCTGCGCCCTGGCGATGGACCTCATCTGGGGCTACGCCGGCATCCTCTCGCTCGGTCACGGCGTCTTCTTCGCGCTCGGCGGCTACGCCATGGGCATGTACCTGATGCGGCAGATCGGCCGCGACGGCAACTACCAGTCGGACCTGCCGGACTTCATGGTCTTCCTCGACTGGAAGACCCTGCCCTGGCACTGGGCGCTCTCGGACTCCTTCGTCGCCACGCTGGCCCTCGTGATCCTCGTGCCCGGCCTGCTCGCCTTCGTCTTCGGCTTCTTCGCCTTCCGCTCGCGGATCAAGGGCGTCTACTTCTCGATCATCACGCAGGCGATGACCTTCGCGACGATGCTGCTCTTCTTCCGGAACGAGACCGGCTTCGGCGGCAACAACGGCTTCACCGATTTCAAGCGCATCCTCGGCATGCCGATCGCGACGCCGTCGATGCGGATGGCGCTCTTCGTCCTGACCGGCTGCGTGCTGATCGGCTTCTTCCTGCTCGCGCGCTGGCTCGTCGGCAGCAAGTTCGGCCGCGTCCTGCAGGCGATCCGCGACGCCGAGTCGCGCGTCATGTTCACGGGCTACGACCCCTTGCGCTACAAGCTGGCGATCTGGGTCATCTCGGCGGTGATGTGCGGCATCGCCGGCGCCTTGTTCGTGCCCCAGGTCGGCATCATCAACCCGGGCGAGATGTCGCCAGCGGCCTCGATCGAGATCGCCATCTGGGCGGCGGTGGGTGGCCGCGGCACCCTCGTCGGGCCGATCCTCGGCGCCTTCTTCGTCAACGGCGCGAAGAGCTGGTTCACGCAGGTCTTCCCCGAGTTCTGGCTGTACGTGCTCGGGGCGATGTTCATCGCCGTGACCCTGTTCCTGCCGCACGGCATCGTCGGCCTGCTGCGCGGCCCGAACGGTGTGCTGGCGCGGCTGCGGCGGGCCCGCGGGAAGGAAGAGGGAGTCGCGTGACGCCCGAGCTGATGCAGGCCGGGGCGCGCGCCCGCCGCGCCGCCGAGGCGCGCGCCGCCGCCGCGAGCGCCGGGCGTTCCGGCGGCCGGGCGGCCAGCTACGCCAGCGTCGGCCATCCCGGCGAGCTCGACGTCCGGCACGGCGCCATCCTCTACCTCGACGACATCACCGTCAGCTTCGACGGCTTCAAGGCGCTGAACGCGCTCTCGCTCAGCATCAGCGCCGGCGAGCTGCGCTGCATCATCGGCCCGAACGGCGCCGGCAAGACGACGATGATGGACGTCATCACCGGCAAGACGCGCCCCGACGAAGGCAAGGCCTTCTTCGGCTCGACGATCGACCTCCTGCGCATGCGCGAGAACGAGATCGCCTCGGCGGGCGTCGGCCGCAAGTTCCAGAAGCCAACCGTCTTCGAGCACCTCTCGGTGTTCGAGAACCTCGAGCTGGCGCTGAAGGCCGACCGCGGCGTGCGCGCCTCGATGTTCTTCCGCCTGTCGAGCGCCCAGCTCGACCGCATCGGCGAGACGCTCGCGCTCATCCACCTGAAGGCCGAGGCGCAGCGCACCGCGGGCCTGCTCTCGCACGGCCAGAAGCAATGGCTGGAAATCGGCATGCTGCTCATCCAGGATCCGAAGCTGCTGCTGCTCGACGAGCCGGTCGCCGGCATGACCGACGAGGAGACCGAGCGCACCGCCGAGCTGTTCCTGTCGCTCGAAGGCCGCCACTCGCTCGTCGTCGTCGAGCACGACATGAAGTTCATCCACGCCCTGACCCACGCCCATCCGGCGAAGAAGGTGACGGTGCTGCACGAGGGCAGCGTGCTGGCCGAGGGATCGCTGGCGCAGGTGCAGGCGGACGAGAAGGTGGTCGAGGTCTACCTTGGCCGCTGACTCGCTGCTGAGCGTCGCCTCCGTCGACCAGTACTACGGCGGCTCGCACATCCTGCGCAGGCTCTCGTTCGAGGCGCACGCCGGCGAGGTGACCGTCGTCCTCGGGCGCAACGGCGTCGGCAAGACGACCCTGCTGAAGAGCCTGATGGGCGTCGTGCCGGTGCGCTCCGGCAGCGTCACCTTCGCCGGCACGGACATCACGCGGGCGACGCCCTACGAGCGCGTGCGCCGCGGCATCGGCTACGTGCCGCAGGGGCGCGAGATCTTCGGCCGCCTGACGGTGAAGGAAAACCTCGAGATGGGGCTGGCCTACAAGCCGCGCGGCACGCCGCTGCCCGGCGAGCTGTTCGAGCTGTTCCCGGTGCTGAAGGCGATGCTGCACCGGCGCGGCGGCGATCTCTCCGGCGGCCAGCAGCAGCAGCTCGCGATCGCCCGCGCCCTGGCCGCGGCGCCGAGCCTGCTCGTGCTCGACGAGCCCACCGAGGGCATCCAGCCGTCGATCATCAAGGAGATCGGCCGCGTCATCCGCCGCCTGGCCGACCAGGGCCTGACGGTGGGCGGGCAGGCGAAGCGGATGGCCATCGTCCTCGTCGAGCAGTACTACGACTTCGCCGCCGAACTCGCCGATCGCTACCTCGTCATGGAACGTGGCGAGATCGTGCAGCGCGGCCGCGGCGCCGACATGGAGGCCGACGGCGTGCGCCGCGCGATGTCGATCTAGCCCGGCTGCTTGTCAGGGCGCCGCTCTTCTTCGCCGCCACCTCCGTGCGCGACGGCCACAATCGCCGATCGACACCCGCCGAGGCACGCCATGATCACGGTCCACCACCTCAACAACTCGCGCTCGCAGCGCGTGCTGTGGCTGCTCGAGGAGCTCGGCGTCGGCTACGAGGTCCGCAAGTACCAGCGCGATGCGAAGACGATGCTCGCGCCGCCGGAGCTCACGAAGGTGCATCCGCTGGGCAAGTCGCCGGTGATCACCGACGGCGACATCACCGTCGCCGAGTCGGGTGCGATCGTCGAGTACCTGCTCGAGACGCAGGGACGCGGTCGGCTCCTGCCGCCCGCGGGCACGCCCGAGCGGCGCCGCTTCCAGTACTGGCTCCACTTCGCGGAGGGCTCGGCCATGCCACCGCTGCTGCTGAAGCTGATCTTCGACCGCATCGAGACGGGTCCCATGCCGTTCTTCGCGAAGCCGATCGCCAAGGGCATCTCGCGCAAGGTCAAGGCGCTGATGATCGAGCCCAACCTGAAGCGGCAGCTCGACTTCATGGAGGCCGAGCTCGGCCGGAGCGAATGGTTCGCGGGGCCCGAGTTCAGCGCCGCCGACATCCAGATGAGCTTTCCGGTGGAAGCGGCCGCGGTGCGCGCCGGCCTCGACGCGAGCCGCCCCCGCCTCATGGCCTTCCTCAAGAAGATCCACGCCCGCCCGGCCTATCGCCAGGCGCTCGAGCGCGGCGGTCCCTACAGCTTCGCGAACGACTGAGCCGGGTCGGGCACGCGCTCAGCGCGCGGACTGTTCCGGGTCGAGGGCGGCCTGGCGGAGCGTCCGCGGCGGCGCCGGCGCGGGCGGGTCGAGCACGGCGAGCATCGGGCTCTTCATCGCCGCGGCGAAGCCGATCACGGTCCGTGTCGGCTCGAAGGGAAGCCTGGCGCGCGGGTCCGCACCGCGCGCCATCAGGAACACGACCATCTCGCGCTGCGACGTCGGGTCGGCCAGGAAGCCGGGCAACAGCACCCGCTGCAGCGGCACCCACGCCAGCTGTCCGCCGCGCGCCGGCGGCGCGAGGTTGGCGAGGCGAGGCAGGCGATAGAGCCACCACTCGAGGGCGGCCCAGTGGCTGGTGCGCAGGGCTTCCTCGAAGCCGGTCGGCAGGATGCCTTCGTAGCCGTCGAGCGCGCTCCCGGGCAGGTGGCCGGCCACCTCCAGCTCGCGTCCGAAGCGGCCGACGAGGAGGTCAGGGTGGGCGGCGCCGAGCGGGCTGAACGACAGTGTTCCGGGCTGCAACGCACCCCGGTCGAGCCAAGCGGTGAGGACCCGCTCGAGACCGACCGCCCGCGCCTTGGGACAGCCGAGCATGCGGAAGACATCGTGCCGGACAGCGCGCGGATCGTCGTCGGCGAGCTGGATAAAAGCCTGCAAGGTCGCCGGCGACGCCGCGGCGAAATCGGGGCATGCCTCGGCCTGGGCCAGGTCGACGAGCGGCGACTGCGAGCAGCGGTCGGGCCGTGCGCCCTTGGCGATCAGCTCGGGCAAGGCCCGCCACAGGCGCGGGTCGCGGGTCGCGATGGCGAGCGGGCAGGCCTGCAGGCCGGTGCTGGCGAGATCGATCGCGCGGATGCTTCCGGGGACGTAGTCGCAGCGCGGGTTCAGGGCGCGCTGGACGCTGTTCAGGAGCACGCAGGGCGTCGGGTCGTCCTGGGTCAGCTTGGCGTGGACGTGCTTGGCGATCTCCCACGTGACGCTGGTGTCGGTGGCGATGCCGGCAGCGGTCAGCAACAGCCCCGTGGTCGAGCAGCCGGCCAGCGCGGCACCGCCGACCAGCAGCGCGGCGGCGAGGCGGACCAGGCGGACGAGGCGGAGCGGGAAGAACATCGATGGCAGCGGTCGTGGCGATGCGCTGGGGGCCGCGCTCGAGGGGGACGTTCATGTTAGCCACGGGGTCTCGTTGCCGTCTGTGACGTAACCGCCGAACCGGCACGTCGCGGTAACAGGATGTGCCGGAGAACGGGTGTCCGGCAGGCCGGTGGTGTCCACCCGCGCGTTGTCGCGCGAGCTGGCGCTTCGCATCGACCCTGCGATCCTAAAATCCCGCTCCATATGTTGATCAACTGCGTGGCCTACGAGAACGGCAAGAAGCTCGCGGACTGCGTGGTCGACGACATCAGCGAGTTCCTGGCCCGGCCCGACTGCTTCGTCTGGGTCGCGTTGAAGGACGCCAGCCCCGACGAGCTCGCCACCATGCAGCACGAGTTCGGGCTGCACGACCTGGCAGTCGAGGATGCCCGGCACGGCCACCAGCGGCCGAAGATCGAGGAGTACGGCGAGACCCTGTTCGCCGTCCTGCACACGGTGCAGCTGAACGCGGAGGAGGTCGCCGTCGGCGAGCTCAACATCTTCGTCGGACCCAACTTCGTGCTGTCGGTGCGCAACGGCATGCAGGAGGGCTTCCTCGGCGTGCGGGCGCGCGCCGAGCGCGAGCCCCACCTGTTGCGGCACGGCTCGGCCTTCGTCTTCTACGCGCTGATGGACGCCGTCGTCGACCGCTACTTCCCGATCATCGATGCCCTCGAGGCCGATCTCGAGGTGGTCGAGGCCGGCATCTTCGAGCCGGGGCTCGGGCGCGCCAACATCGAGCGGCTCTATGCCCTGAAGCAGAAGGTGAGCATCGTCAAGCACGCCGTGTCGCCCCTGCTCGAAGGCGTCGCGCGTCTGGTGAGCGGACGCGTGCCGCAGGTCTGCGCCACCAACCGCGAGTACTTCCGCGACGTCTTCGACCACCTCACCCGCTGCAACGCCTCGCTCGACGCCTTGCGCGAGACGATCGGCACGGCGATCCAGGTGAACCTGTCGATGGTCACGATCGAGGAGTCGGAGATCACCAAGCGCCTTGCCGCCTGGGCCGGCATCTTCGCGGTGGCGACCGCCTTCGCCGGCATCTGGGGCATGAACTTCGAAGCGATGCCCGAGCTGAAGTTCAGGTGGGGCTACCCGGCGGCGCTGGCCATCATCGCCGCGGCCTGCGGCTTCGTCTGGTGGCGCTTCAAGCGCGCGCGCTGGATCTAGCGAGGCGCGCGCGGCGCCTCAGCGCGCTGTCGCGGCGACGATGGTCTGCCAGGGGCGCGTCTCCGGGAGCACGTAGATGATGCCGCCCGGCTGCGAGAACGCCGGCTGCGCCACCGTCTTGAAGAACTCGTGCGGCAGGTTGATGCAGCCGTACGAAATGCGGTGCTCGGCGGGGATGGGCGAGGCGAGCCGCTCCAGCCGGCGTTCCTCGGCGACCAGCGCGCGCACGCTGTGCATCGACACGGCGGCGTGGTAGTCGACCCAGATCACTTCCTCGCCGGTCAGGTTCTGACCGGGGGCGGTGACGAAGCGTCCGGCCGGGGTGGTGCGCTCGTGCGGCTTGACCTTCTCGATGGGGCGATCGCCGATGCCGGGCACCGACTCGTCGCCGACGGCGAGGCCGACCAGCGCCGGCGCCTTGCCGGCCAGCCGGCCATCGGGCCCGAAGACGTACACCGATGGGTTCGACTTGTCGACGATGGCGAAGCTGCGCTGGCCGTGGTCGCGGTTGGCCACCACCCAGTCGGCCAGGGCGCGCACATCCGCGGAAGCGGCCGTGCCGCCGAAGTCGGCCCGCGTCGGCAGGGCGGGCGGGGCCGCCTGCTGCGCGGTCGCGGCCGGTGCCTCGCCCCGCCCTGCCGTCCCGGCGTAATAGCCGAGCGCACCGCACAGCGCCACGACGCCGACCACGGCGGTGCCGCTGGCGACCCGCTTCCAGAGCGGGGCCGGGGTTTCGGGTGCGGGCGTGTCTCGATCGGCCACGGGCTGGCGGAGAGTGGAAGACCTCTCCCCTAGGCAAACGGCGGACCTTCAGAACAGGCGCGCGGCCAGCCAGGTGACGCCGCCGAACGCCGACCACTGCCGGCCGCCGGATCGCAGGCTGCGGGCCGCGCCGATGTCGAGCACGAGACGCGGCGACACGCTGTAGCTGGCGGCGAGCAGGAACTGCCGTTCGCTGCGCTCGCCGCGCCGGTGCGCGCCAGCGAGCTCGCCGACGACGCCCCAGCGCTCGTCGAGCGCCCGCGACGCGGCGGCGGCCCAGAGGATCTCGTGCCGGCTCGTGCCGGCGGCGGCCGCGCCGAGGCGGGAGCCGCCGAGGTTCAGGTCGGCATGCCACGGGCCGAGGTCGGCGCTGTAGATGGCGTTGACGAGGAGGTCGGTCTTGCCGCTGCCGCTGCCGAGGCTCTTGCGCGCGGTCGCCAGCACGACGCTGGCCTCGAGGCCGAACGCCTGTGCCTCGTCGACGGCGAAGCGGCGCTTGAGGACGAGGCTGGTGTCGCCGTAGCCGCGCTCCCGGGCGCCGTCGTCGTCCCGCTGGCGGACCCAGGCGTCGGCGCCGAGCCGGACGCCCCAGTCGTCGGTGAAGGCGAGCTTCGCCGTCAAGGGCAGGCTGTCGCGACGAGCCACGGGGCCGGCGCGGTCGTGCTGCAGGCCGGCTTCGATCTCGATCCATCCCGGCGCCGTCAGGGCCGCCGGCGTGGAGACGCTGGGCCGGTACGGCACGGCCGCGGGGCCGTCGCCCGACGACTGCGCGGCAGCCAGCGGCGCGGCGAGGAGACCGGCGGCGACGCGCAGCGCATCGAGCCGACGCCGGCGGCGAGCCCACCCGCCCGGCGACCGAGG
>JAESGR010000537.1_pt1 | contig 23570 bp, 22 predicted proteins | sample 9269771 | NCBI WGS metagenome assembly JAESGR01 (sample SAMN15739572, study PRJNA653492) | algae metagenome | isolation source: Chroococcus sp. CMT-3BRIN-NPC107 and co-occurring heterotrophs from well... | place: USA: Clark Mountains Wilderness, California | collected 2010-04-18 | reverse complement strand
CTAGAAACGGTTTTCAAATGCTTAAGCTGTGGATCTTGCTAGCCTTTTGAGCATGATCCGGCTCATGGCAGCGTAGATCATGGTTTCGCTTGTCTGAGGTAGCCACTCATAGTCCCTGCACAGCCGCCGGGACTGGCTGAGCCAGGCAAAGGTTCTTTCTATCACCCACCTTCTCGGCAGTACACGAAAGGCATTCTTGGGCTTTTCCTTGAACCCGTAGCGCCAGAGCTGGCGGTCCGGGTGGCGCGGCACTTCGAGGCGCCATCCTCGTTCGGCCTGGAGTTGCGATGCGAATGTGCCGGCATACGCGGCATCAGCCCATACCAGTTCGAGTTGCGGCAGGCTGCCGTGGTCGGCAGTGCTCAAGAGCATCTGAGCTCCGGCCCGATCAGGCAGATCCGCCGCATGGACGCAGACGAGCAGGATGAGGCCTAACGTGTCGACCAGCAGGTGACGCTTGCGCCCCTTTGCCCGCTTTGCACCATCGTAGCCACGCGCTGGCCCACCAATGCCGGTTGTCCTAGCCGTCTGGCTATCGAGAATGGCGGCGCTTGGCTGTTCGGTTCGACTTGCGGCGCCTCGAACAGCATGACGGAGCCGCTCATGCGCGTCGTGGAACGCACCGCTGATCCGCCAGCGCCGGAACTGCGTGTAGACCGTCCGCCACGGCGGATACTCGTGCGGCAGCAGCCGCCACGGGCAGCCAGAACGCAAAAGGTAGAAGATCGCATCAGCAATATGTCGCCTTGGCCACTTCGGCGGCCGGCCAAGACGGACGTGCTTGTCCAGCAACGGTTCGAGGAGCGCCCACTCCTCGTCCGACAGGTCGGTGGGGTACAAGCGACGGTACTCGGGCATGGCGGAAGCCTTGAACGATCATGGATCGCTTGGCGCTACACGCATCCTCTCCGCAGGACGCTACCCATTTCGAAGACCGTTTCTAGACAATGTATTCAAATCTCGCTTGCCACGCCCACTAAGGATCGGTTCGCTCGAGGACGCCGAGAAGACAGAGGAGTTGCTACTTGCTCTTGCACTCTCTCCCTTCGTGAAGGAAATGATCGCATCTCAGGGAGATCCGGACTCTGAGCTGTCAAAATCTATCAGCTCGCTTGTAACAGTAATTGACGAACTTAGTAAGTCCCACCATAATAAGTTTAATAATATATCAGATAAAGTTCATGACAATTTTACAGGTGTATTTCCTAATCTGTCGGTACGTTTAGTAGTATCAATGGCCCGCCCGCAGATAAAGCTCGATAAGTTACTAGAGGAAGGGTCTGGAATTAGGGTGAAGGATGGGAACACCGAAGTTTCGCTTGCTCAGCAAGGAGCTGGTGCACGTCGAGCACTTTTTTGGTCTATGCTTCAAGTGCACAACCAGCTGTCACGCGAAATAGATATAAAGTCTGGGCTAGAAAAGCAAAAAGGCAAATCAAGAATGATGCAGATCGGGAGGCAATACAAAGGAAGATCGACGCACTAGATGTTGGAGAGACGTTGCCTCTTTATGATGATGATCCAGCGTTCCCTGGGTACTTACTCTTAATTGATGAGCCAGAGAATGCACTTCATCCAATGGCAGCTCGGGCTGCTCAACGGCATTTATATAAGCTTGCGACTGATCCTGAATGGCAGGTGCTTATGACAACGCACTCGCCATACTTCGTAAATCCCTTAGAAGATCATACGACGATTGTGCGTCTCGAACGAAATATAGACATACAATCTTCACTTAGCTGTAAGATTTACCGCGCTGATCGGGTTTCGTTTGATCAGGAGACAAAGCGGAACCTCCAAGCACTACAGCAGATGGATACAAGCTTTTCTGAAGTGTTCTTTGGTTCATATCCAATTCTCGTTGAAGGTGACACTGAGCATGCGGCGTTCTTGGCTGCCATCGTTGAGGCAAATCATCATTTAGCCGGACAAGCCACAGTAGTACGGGCTCGCGGGAAAGCCATTCTTCCTGGATTAGTTCGTACGCTTCGTCATTTTCAAATTCCCTTTGGTATAGTTCACGATCTAGATTGGCCCTTTACGGAGAAGGGGAAGCATAGTGCTATGTGGACAATTAATCAGGCTATCTATGATGAACTATGTCGATGCAGATCTGACGGAGTAGTTGTCAGGCATCGATGCAGCGTTCCTGATTTTGAGCGTCGGCTAGGTGGCGAAGAATTGGGAAAGGATAAGCCGCTGATGGCTTATATGAGGGTCAGCAGCGATGAAGCCATTCGAAAGCGTGTTGAAGATCTTATGACTGAGTTGTGTAACAGTGATGAGCATGTCTTTGTTAATCATGATGGCAGCAGCGATTATCTTGATCTTCTCAAGGCGGAGCTTCAGAATTGGTGTCAAGCAAACGGTTACGGGGACGATTGTAGGCTCAACGGAATCACGAGCATCTAGACGGAGGAATGAGAAGGCAATAACCTGGTCGCCAGAAAACAAGTAGTTTTCGGTTACCAAGCCAAGAATACTCTATAGGCGAAAGCTAAGGTAACGTTCGTCTTTTGTTGAGGTTGTTGATGTGAAACGGTGACCTGAGTCAGGATGTCAACAGCAACAACGGCATCCGCATGTCCGCCCGCACCTTGACCTCCGGATTGAACTTCGACCGCCATCCCTTCGTGAAGCTCCGCCCGCCATCGCTCGACTGGCAGGCATACCCGAGATTCCCGAGCTTGTTCTCCCGGATCGCCAGCTTGCTCTGGGCGCCGTTCTGCATGGTCATGACGCGGTAGCCGCCACGCTTCGCGCGGAAGCGGATGCCCAGCGTGTCGTGCCGGGGGAGGTGGAGCGGGTCCTCCAGGTCGCCCTCGGCCCAACGCCAGGGATTGGTCTTCTCGCTTTCCGGGTCGCCCTTGGAGGTGGTGATCTCCTTGGGCGGAATTTGGTAGGTGGCCTCCGCCTTGCCGTTGGCGCGGAGGATGGCGGGCAGGGGGTCGTGGCCGCGCGGCCCAGGCAGGCTGGAGCTGGCCCTGGTTCGTCGCGTGCCGTGTGGCCTGCCGCGCGGCCCGGAAGGAACTACGATCCCGTCGCCAGGGGCGGCTCGAATCAGCACTCGACATAGCCGCGATAGCCGACCCTGAGGCTGTCATTGACCTCGAAGATCATGGTGGCCTCCCGGCGTTGCGTGCCGTCATCGTCGGTGGTGGGAGCGCCGGGATCGGGCGTGACGGTCAGCCGGACCGGGTCGGCGGCCAGGGTGAGCGTGCCGGCCTGCTCGCCGCCAGGATCGGGGGAGGCCGCCTGCAGGGCGACCAGATGGCCGTTCAGCTTGACGACGCCGTCGCCCGTGGCACCGGATGGCCCGCTGGCCGCCGCCAGGACCGGCTTGCCCGCGCTCGTGTAGCGGAACAGGCAGACGGGCGCCGTTCCCATCACCTGGCGGATCTCCGCGCCGTTCATCGTGGCGGGGTCGAGGTTCTGGATCTGCGCGCCGGCCAGCGCTTCGGGTGCCGGGACGATCGTCGCGATCTCGGGCGGGCGTGCCGCCTGCGTCTGGTCGTCCGGCGCGTCGTCCTGGCCGCAACCCGCCAGCAGACCTAGCGCCAGGCCCAGGAGAAGCGGCGCGCGCCCGACCCTGGCGAAGGAGCTTGCCATCAGTCCCGCGCCTCCAGGTCGTCCGAGAGATATTTCATCTCCGCGATCTCGCGCTCCTGCGCCTCGACGATCTCGTCCGCGAGCTTGCGCACGCGCGGGTCGGAGATCTGCGCGCGCGTGCTCGTTAGGATGGCGATCGAGTGGTGCGGGATCATCGCCCGCATGTATTCGACATCGTCCACGGTCGCTTGGCTGCGCACGAGCCAGAGCGAGAGCGCGAACACGGCGGCGGAGCCGCCGAAGATGGCGAGGTTGATCGCGCGCTTGCGGTACATGCCCAGCATGAAGCCCAGCATGATGATGGACATGGTCGAGCCCATGACCAGCGCCATCCAGGCGCGCGTCTCGCTCCAGAACACATGCTCGTAGGCATAGGTGTTCAGGTACATCAGCCCGTACATGACGGCGGTCGACGTCGCGATCATCGCGGCGAAGCGCCAGTAGGACATGCCCATGGGGCTCTTCCTCCGCTGTCAGGGTGTTGGCTGGCCGCCGGCATGGCCGTCGCCATGTCCGGACGTGTCGCCGGTCGCCGCATAGTCCTGCGGGGTCATGGCCGGCAGTTCCTTCACGAAGGCGGCGATGCCCCAGAGCGTCGGGTCGTCGAGGGTCGGCCCGAACGCCGGCATCCCCGTCATCCTGACCCCGTGCTTGGCGAGCCAGAATACCTCCTGGGGCGTCCATTCCGCCGCGGCCTCGGCCAGGTGCGGCGGCCGGGGCCGCATCCCGGCAGCCCAGGCTGCCCGCTCGACGCCGGGTCCGGCATGGCAGTGCTGGCAGGACGACTTGTAGGAACTCGCACCGGCCTCGATCATGGCCGGCGTGATCTCCCCGGGCGGGTCGAGATCGGCAGCACGACGCTCGACCGAGTGGCGGAAGGTCGTGTCGAAGGCCCAGCGCGTGAACGACGCATGTTCCTCCGTAGCAGCGACATTGTAGGCGCCTGTATATGCAACGATCAGGCCGATGACGGCAAGCAGTACGGACAGACCAGCAGCGCCCGCGACGGCGGCCACCACCAATGATGTTCTCGTTCGACCTGCTCCTTTTTCTTCTTCATCTGCCATGATCTCTGTCACCCCGGCGTGACGCAGCTCGACCGAGCAACCCATCATGCCAGACCGGGTTCCACACTTTGCTGCCGGTCGCCAGCGCGTCCGCCGGCACGGGGCGGCGCGGGTCGAGCGACGCCGCGATCCCGTCGCCCGCCGGATCGGCCGGCGGGACCTTGCTGGGAATGCACACGCCGCGAGCCTGCCGGCCGCCTCGACCGGCGGCTGTCGATGCCCAGACCCCCCGGATCCGCTCAGCTTGTCAGCAGGAGCAGCGGCATCTGCATGTCGGACCGGATCTTGGCACCGGGGTTGAACTTCGACCGCCAGCCCTTCGTGAAGCTCCGCCCGCCATCGCTGGAATGGCATGCATACCCGAGATTTCCGAGCTTGTTCTCGCGGATGGCCAGCTTGCTCTGGGCACCGTTCTGCATGGTCATGACGCGGTAGCCGCCCTGGCGTGAGCGGAAGCGGATCCCCCGCGTGTCGTGCTGGGGGAGACGGACGGTGTCCTCGAAGTCGACCTCGACCCAGCGCCAGGGGTTGTTCTTCTCGCTCTCCAGGTCGCCCCTGGACGTCGTGATGTCCTTGGCGGGGATGCGGAAGGTGGCTTCCGCCTTCCCGTTCGCGCGGAGGATGTCGACGAAAAGGTCGTCGCCGGTGCCCGGCAGCTTGTGCATGGCAAAGCGCAGGCGGCGAAAGGTGCGGGCGCGGTCGGATGCCCGGAAGGTCTGCATGACCTGGTCGTCGCCGCCGACCTTGCCGGTCTCGAAGCGGCCACCGAACATCATGCCCTGGCCAAACCAGATGCCGCTGTCCATGCCCAGCTCGAAGATCGGGATGCGGTCGGAACGGTCGTACCAGCGGCGGCGCCTGATGTCGTAGCCGAGGCTGGCCTGGACCTGCTGCCGGTCCCAGGCCGACCTGGTCTTCTTCTGCGGGAAATAGGTGTGGAGGTCGTTGACGGAGACGAGGCCGCGCTTCTTGTCGAGCTGGCGGTAGACGATGTGGTACACGCGGCCCTGCTCGATCTGGGGCTCCTCGACGAAGTCGAGCCGCAGCCAGGGGGTGCCGCGCCTGACCGGATCGGCGATCTCGTCCGTGGCACCCAGCACCTTGCCGCTCGGCAGGCCGTCATCGTCGCTCTGCAGCTCGATCCGCAGCCTTCCGCCATAGCCCTTGCTGTAGTGCGCAGCCTTGGCGTGGTCGGGCTTGTCGTAGCGCATGAAGAAGCCGACCTGCCTGACCTTGCCGGTCGCCTCGGCGCGGAAGCGGTGGGCGTGACGCTCCTGGAACATCGTGTTGCCGACGCCGCCGCCAAGGACGTGGGCGCCGAAGGCCTCGCCCAGGAAGGCGCGGTCGGTGATGACGTTGCGGCTGCGGCTGTTGCTCGGCAGGATTGCGGCCATGACGTCGCCGGGCATGCCAACCGCAGCCATGCCAAGACTTGCGCAGCCTAATGCAAGAAAACCGCGGCGTGAAAGAAGCTTCGCGTCGTGAGAATCCAGCAATATGGGCACTCCTTCTTGGATCCGCCCAGATTGCACAAAAGATATTAAGGATATGCTAAACCGAGTATTTTCGCTGTTTTGCCCGGCATACCTGTGGGTTGCTCTTGCATAGAAACCCGGCCCAACGATGATTGCTTGAGGAGGGGCACCGCGAGGCAGCGCTCCACCCTTCAGGAGATTGGCACGAAAAACCGGGGCTTATGCCTTGGCTGCAGGACATGCCTGATCAGCCTGGCCGGATCTTTGCATTTACCGTCCGTCTGGCCCGCTCGTCGCAGGTTCATGGCCGAGCAGGGCAGCCAGAGCCGGCAACGGCTGCGGATGTGGCCGTGGCGGCGTGCACGCCGGCAGGAGCCGGCAGAGGGCGGGCGTGCACCGGGGCCTGCTCGCTGATGCATGATCCGGCTGGTATGCCGGCCTCGGCCCATGCGTCTCGCCTGCTCATGGGTGCGCCGGCATTGTCCGCCACAGCATTGCTGCCTCGTCCGCCGCCGATGAGCGCATCCGCGGCCAGACCCTCGCCAATCCCGGTGCTGGCAAAGGATTGCCTCGCGGTTCACATCGCTGTCTTGGTCCACGGCCAACTGCGACTTGTGGCCTAGGACGCTGCGCTGGCCTGTGCGGGCGAAGATGGCGGTCGGATCGCACTCCGACACCTCGGCCTCCCACACGAGCAACTGCTTCACGTCAGCTTCCATCAGATCGGCGCCGAAGGCGGCGTCCGCCAAGCCGGCCGACGACCTGCGCCCTGCTTCGCCGATTGCTGCCAACGCTCGTCGCCAAGAGCGCCTTGCCCGGGCTCATCGGGCCACCGCCTTGCACGCCATCGGTGACTTTCCCTGCCCGGCCGGGAACGAACCACAGCAGCAGCGGCAGGACCGGGCGTTGTGCGGGAGGCTTTGTCAGCCGCGCTCGATCTCGTCGATCTCCTCCAGGGCCTCCAGCCAACGTGCCTCGGCCTTTTCCAGCCCGTCCAGGTACTCGGCCTTCTTCTTTCCCAGCCCCTCCAGGTCGATGCCCTTCATGTAGCTCTTGGGATCGCCCAGCTTGCCGTCGATCTCGGCGACGGCGGCCTGGATGCGCTCGATCAGGCGCTCGAACTTGGCGGCTTCCTGGCGCAGCGGGGCCAGCTTCTGGCGGCGGTCGGCGGCGGAGCGCTTGGGCGCGGCCGGGGTGGAGGTCGTGGACTGGGGCGTGGAGCGCTCGCCCAGCATCTGCTGGCGGTAATCGTCGATGTCGCCCTCGAACGGGGCAACGCGGCCCTTGTCGACCAGCCAGAGGCGGTCGGCGGTAAGCTCCAGCAGGTGGCGGTCGTGAGAGACCAGGACGACGGCGCCGGGGAACTCGTTGATGGCCTCGATCAGCGCCTCGCGGCTGTCGATGTCCAGATGGTTGGTAGGCTCGTCCAGGATCAGGAATTGCGGGTCGTGGCAGGTGATCATGGCGAGGTTGAGCCGCGCCTTCTCGCCGCCGGACAGGTTGCGGGCGGGGGTGATCGCCTTGTCCTGGTTCAGTCCGAAGCGCGCCAGGCGCGCTCGCAGCTTCTGCTCAGGGACGTCCGGCAGGAGGCGGCGCAGATGCGCGATCGCGTCGACCTCGGGCGTGAGGTCCTCGATCTGGTGCTGGGCGAAGAAGCCCACGCGCAGGCCGCGGGCGCGGACGATCTCGCCGCCGGTGGGCTCCAGGCGCTCGGCCAGGAGCTTGGCGAAGGTCGACTTGCCGTTGCCGTTCGCCCCGATCAGGGCGATGCGGTCGTCCGGGTCGATGCGCAGGGACATGCCGCTCAGGATGATCTCGGCACCATAGCCGGCGGATACCCGGTCCATCGTGACGAGCGGCGGGGGTGGGACCTCCGGCGTCGGGAAGTCGAAGACGACATCCGGCTCCAGGGCCTCCGCATCCAGGACCGGCATCTTTTCCAGCATCTTCAGCCGCGACTGGGCCTGGCGGGCCTTGGACGCCTTGGCGCGGAAGCGGTCGACGAAGCTCTGAAGATGCGCGCGGCGCTCCAACTGCTTGGAGCGGGTCTTCTCGCGCAGCTCGCGCTGCTCGGCTACCTGCCGGCGGAACTGGGTAAAGCCGCCGGTCCATGTCGTGAGCTTGCGGTTCTCCAGGTGGACGATGCGCTCAGGGACAGCGTCCAGCAGGTCGCGGTCATGGCTGATCAGCAGGAGCGAACGCGGGTATTTCGCTAGATGCTCGGTGAGCCAGAGGGTGGCTTCAAGGTCCAGGTGGTTGGTGGGCTCGTCCAGGAGAAGGAGGTCGGGCTCCGCGAACAGGACCCCGGCCAGCGCCACGCGCATCCGCCAGCCGCCCGAGAAGGAGGAGAGCGGGCGGTGCTGCATCTCGTCGTCGAAGCCCAGGCCCTTGAGGATGATCGCGGCCCTGGCGGGAGCGGCGTCGGCTCCGATCTCGAGCAGGCGGTTCTCCACCTCGGCGATGCGCAGCCCGTCGGTGGCGGTGTGACGCTCGCCCATCAGCGCATGACGCTCACGGTCGGCGGCAAGGACGGCGTCCATGGGTGTGGTCGGGCCACCCGGCGCCTCCTGGGCGACGATGCCGACGCGGATGCCGGGCTGCAGGCGAACCTCGCCGGCATCGGCATGCCACTCGCCGGTGATCAGGCGGAACAGGGAGGTCTTGCCGGTGCCATTGCGGCCGACCAGACCAAATCGCCGGTTGGCGGGCATGTGCAGGCCAGCGCCCTCCAACAGGACGCGGCCGGCAACACGGAGGGTGACGTCGTTCAGGTCAAGCATGTGCGGCAGGCAGCCTGCCTGTCGCCGTCCGTCAAGGGGCCTTGATCGTCATCCTGGCGCAGCAGGGCACACAAGGGGCGGCGGTGCGGCTGATCGGCGGCGCGGCGCTCGCAAGCCAGCGAACGGATCGAGCCGGCCATGCTGCCGATCTGCCCGAGCAGGGCGTCCTGGCGACCGACCACCCGGGCCAGCAGGCGGCTCTCATCGTCCTCCAACTCCTCCTCCGGGTCGTCCCGCTCCTGGCTGGCCTCCATCATTCGCCCCCGATACTACTGATATATCAACCTTACGTTGGGCGGCGGCCATTGGAAAAGGTAAAAATGTGCGACCGTGAACAAATGTCAGGGGGATGGGCCTTGCGGAGGTGGATCACAAACGCCGCCGGAAACCGGAACAAGCTGGTGGCTCAGCCCTTGACCGCGCCGGCGGTCAAGCCCTGTACGAGGTAGCGCTGGATCATCGCAAAGAAGGCACAGGCGGGGATCAATGCCAGGACGGCTGCGGCCGTCATCTGTCCCCAGTCGACCGAGAACTTCGACACGAAGGTGAGTAGGCCCACTGGAAAGGTCATCTTCTCTTCCGACGAGATCAGCATCAGCGCGAAGAGCAGTTCCGACCATGCGGCGGTGAAGACGAAGCCGAGCGTGGCGCCCATGCCGGGCAGGGTGAGGGGCACGATCACCCGGCGCAGCGCCTGGAAGCGGGTGCAGCCATCGATCATGGCGGCCTCCTCCAGATCCTTGGGGATGCCGTCGAAGAAGGACTGCATCAGGAAGGTCGCGAATGGCGCGTTATAGGCCGTGTAGACCAGGATCAGGCCGGACAGGCTGTCGATCATGCCGAGCGGCGTCATCAGCCGGTAGATGGGCGCGATCAGCATGACGAGCGGGAAGATCTGGGTCAGCAGCAGGAAGAACGACACCGCGTTTTTGGCGCGGAAGGTGAAGCGCGAGATCGCATAGCCGGACAGGCTGGCGACCACGGTGACGGCGACAGCCGTGCCGAGCGAGACCACGACCGAGTTCAGGAAGTACCAGGGAAAGTCGGTGGCCCCGAGCACGAAGCTGAAATTGGCGAAGGTGGTGCTGCTCGGCCAGAGGCGGATGCCTTCGCCGAACAGAAGATCGGTCGGGGTGACCGCGATCTTGACCAGCCAGAACAGCGGAAACAGGGCAGCCAGCACATAGAGCGCCAGTGCGGCACGGTGGCCGATCGTGCCCAGGAGGCGGAGCAGCGGCGAAGTCCCGACCACCACCATCAGAAGGCACTCCGAAGGCGCTTGCGCATCTGCAGGATCAGGATCGCGTAGAGGAACAGGAGGGCCAGCAGGACGAGCGACAGGGCGGAGGCGTAGCCGAAGTCCAGCTTACGGAAGGCCATGGTGAAGATGTAGGAGGGCAGGATCTGCGTCGCATTGGCGGGGCCGCCGCCGGTCATGACGACGATCAGGTCGCCGAAATTCGCGATCCAGATCGTGCGCAACAGCAAGGTGATGGCGATCGTCGGCACGAGATAGGCGAGGGTGACGTGGCGGAAGCGGCTGAAGACGCCGGCACCGTCGATCGACGCGGCCTCGTACATTTCGTTGGGGATCGACTGCAGGGCGGCCAGGGTCGTGATGGCGAAGAACGGGATGCCCCACCAGACATTGGCGGTGATCGGCCCCCACATGGCGAGTGCCGGGTCGGCCAGGATGTTGTCCGGTGCGGAGAGCAGGCCCAGCGCGTGCAGCCAGTGGGGGATGGGACCCACCACCGGGTTGAACAGCCAGGCGAAGGTCAGGCCGGACAGGAAGGAGGGGACGGCCCAGGGCAGGAACACCAGCGCCTGCACGATCCGCTTGCCCTTGAAGTCGCGCCACAGGAGCAGCGCCAGACCCAGACCAAGCAGGAACTGGAGGATCAGCGAGGTGAAGGTCCACCAGAGCGTGTTGGTGAGTGCCCGCCAGAAGATCGCGTCGCGCACGATCGCCTGGAAATGGGCCAGGCCCACCCAGCCCCGCTTGAACGGGTTCAGGATCTGCACGTTCTGGAACGCGAAACCGATGCCGACCACGAGCGGGACCAGCATCAGGAGAGCGATCAGGACCAGCGTCGGCGACAGATAGGTCCAGGGCTCGGCCCAGGAACGAATGGTCCGGCGCTGGCGGGGCACCGGACCTTCGAGGGCAACCGCGTTCAGCGCGCGGCCAGCCATTTCTTCTGCGCGTCGGTCAGGTAGCTCGCCCATTCATTGGCGACGTCTTCGGGCGTGCGCTGGCCGAGCAGCATCTCCTGGCCGCCCGAGATCGAGATCTGGTCGGCGAAGAAGCCGAACTCCTCCAGGTAGGTCGGCATGGCGGTGAGCTGCCAGCGCGGGTCGTTCAGCTCGGTGAACCAGCCGCGATACTGCTCGGTGTCGAAGAAGGGGTCCTTTTCCGCACCCTTGTGGATGGGGATCACACCCACGACCTTCGCCCATTCGAGGTTCATCTCAGGGGAGGAGAGGTGCGCGATGAGCTTCCAGCTCTCTTCCTTCTGCTCGGACGCAGCGAACATCGCCCAGCCCGCATAGCCCATCGTCGGGAAGGACTTGCCCGATGGTCCCAGCGGCATCGGCGCCACCGCGAACTTCTCCGCCGGCATGCGCTCGGCAATCGCGATCAGCGCGTCCGGGTCCTGGTCGAGCATGGCACAGGTGCCGGAATAGAAGCCGGCCACAATCTCGTTGAAGCCCCAGTTGACGCTGTCCTTGGGAACAGCGCCCTCCTTGTACATGTCGGCCAGGATCTGCAGGCCCTTGATGGCTTCCGGCTTGTTCAGGACCGAGTTACCCTCGGCGTCGAAGAACTCGTTGGATCCCAGCTCGTTCAGCATGAACATGATGTAGCCATTGGTGGCACCCGGGCCGCCGCGCAGGCAGTAGCCGGTCTTGCCGCCGCCAAGGGCCGCGATCTTCTTCGACGCCTCGACGAATTCCTGCGTGGTCTTCGGCGGCTCGGTCATCCCGGCTTCAGCGAACAGCTCCTTGTTCCAGAACATCGCCCGGATATAGAACCCGTAGGGGATCATGTAGGGCGTGTTCTTGTACCAGGAGCCGAACTGGACGGCGCGGTCGGTCAGCTGCGACGTGACCGGCCAGTCCTTCAGGTAGGGCTCGAGATTCTCCAGCTGCTCGTTGGCGGCGTAGAGTGCCAGCCAGCGGTCGGGCATCTCGACCACGTCGGGGATATTGCCGCCCTGGACCATGGTCGCCAGCTTCTCGAAGGCCTGGCCCCAGGGCAGCGAGGTGACCTCGACCTTCACGCCCGGGTTCGCCTGCTCGAACCTGGCGATCATGCCCTTCAGGTGCTCGGTGCGCTGCGGGCTGGTGATCACCTCGGTCAGCTGGAGCGTCGTGTCGGCCAAGGCGCTGTCCGCCATCAGCGAGAGCGCCAGCGCCCCTGCCGTCATCAGCTTCCTGAACATGCTTCCTCCCTATCCGGCCTGTCAGCGCGGCCGCTTGGCCCACCAGCCGCTCTTGGCGGGCTTTGTCGGCTGAGCGCCGGCTGCCGGCAAGGCATTGGTAAGATCGGCGATGAGATCCGTCGTCGATTCCAGCCCGACGTGCAACCGGACCAGGCGGGGACTGACGCCGAAATCGACGACCGAGTTGGGCCCGGCCGCCTGCTCGTGCGCAATCGCCGCGGGAATGACGAGGCTCTCATGGCCGCCCCAGCTCACGCCCAGCTTGAAGAAGCGCAGGGCGTCGCAGAACGCGACGACGTCGACCGTGTCGGCGACCTCGAAGGAGAACAGCGAGGCGCTGCCCAGCAGCTGCTTCTCGTCGACCGCACCGGCCAGCGTCGGGTGCAGCACCCGGACCACGCCCGGCAGCTTGGCCAGCGCATCGGCCACTGCGAGCGTGGCACTCTCCTGCGCCAGCATCCGGGCCGGCAAGGTGCGCAGGCCGCGCAGGAGGAGCCAGCCTTCGAAGGGGCCCAACTTCGCGCCGAGATAGGGCACCACGCTGCGGTTGAGACGGTCGATCGTGGCATGGCTGCCGCAGACCACGCCGGCGACGGTATCGCTGTGGCCGGACAGGTACTTGGAAGCCGAGTGCAGCACGATATCGATGCCGTGCAGGGCCGGGCGCTGGAAGATCGGTGTCGCCCAGCTGTTGTCGATGATCGTGGTGACGCCCTGGGCCTTGGCGAGCTTCGCGATCGCGGCGAGGTTCTGGACCTCGAAGACCCAGGAGGTCGGGCTTTCCAGGTAGAGCAGCTTGGCACCCGGCAACGCCTTCTCGATGGCCGCCAGGTCCGTGCCATCCACATAGTCGACGGTCACGCCGAGCTTGGGCAGCATGGTCTGGAAGAAGCGATAGGCGTCGGGATAGACGTGCCGGACCGACACGATCCGGTCACCCGCCTGGACATGGGCCAGCACGGTGCCGCTGATCGCGGCCATGCCGGACGCGAACGCGCGCGCGGCCTCCGTGCCTTCCAGCCGGGCGAGCTTCTCTTCCAGGACCTGCACAGTCGGGTTGCCGACGCGGCTGTAGATCGCCTGCTGCCGTTCCCCGGCGAAGACCGCGCGCATCTCTGCATAGGAGCGGAACGTGAACAGGGAGGTCTGGTAAATCGGGGGGACGACGGCCCCTTCGTCGAAACGCGGGTCGTGGGCGCAGATGCTGCCAGCCTCCGACCACCAATTCGAATCGCTCAAACGTCGCTCTCCTAGCGCAACGGCATGTCGCGGACGGCGCGGACGGTAGACCCCGGCCCGGAATCCGACAAGGCGCCGCCCGCGTCAGCCGCGCGCACCGTACTGCTCGCCCCACTCTTCCATCGCATCGAGCAGGGGACCGAGCGTCAGGCCGCGCTCGGTGAAGGCGTACTCGACCGCCGGCGGCACGCCTTCATGAACGGTGCGGGTGATCACGCCGTCCTCCTCCAGGGCCCTGAGCTGCAGGGTCAGCATGCGCTGGGTGATGTGCGGTACCAGGCGCCGGAGCTCGTTGAAGCGGCGCGGCCCGGCCTTGAGATGGAACAGGATGGTCGGCTTCCACTTGCCGCCGATCACGTCGACGGTCGCCGCCACCGGGCACCATGGCGCTGGTTGCACCGATCGATCCTCCCCTGCCTTCCCCGGCCAGGAGACCGGGCAGTATAAAATTTGTGCGCACTTCTTCCCATGCGTCGCCGACGGTATGGAATGGCCGATTCGACCTTTATCGGAGACGATCCATGCTTGCGGTGATGGGTGCGACGGGCAAGACCGGCGGCACGGTGCTGGCGGAACTGCGGCGTCGGGGGGTGCCGGCGCGCGGGCTGACCCGCGATGCGGGCCGGTCGGCGTGGCAGGCCGGCCTGATCGAGGCGGACCCGTTCGATCCGGACAGTCTGGTCAAGGCCTTCGACGGCTGCCATGGCGCCTATGTCCTGATCCCGCCCCTGATCCACGCGGCCGACGTGCTGGCCATGGGCAAAGCCATCGCGGAGGCCATCGCGGAGGCCGTGGGGCGGGCAGGGCTCCGGCACGTGGTGGCGCTCTCGTCGGGCGGGGTTCATCTGGCGCATGGCATCGGTCCAATCCGGTCGATGCTCGACCTGGAACATGCCCTGCGGCGCACGGGTGCCTCGCTCACCCTCATCCGGGCTGCCGACTTCATGGAAAACTGGGCGGGGGTGGCGCTGGTCGCCCGGACCGACGGCGTGCTGCCCAGCGCACTGCTGCCGCTGGACCGGCCGATGCAGACCGTGTCCACGCTCGATATCGGGCGCCTGGCGGCAAGCTGCCTGCTGGAGCCGGATCGGGGAGAGAGGATCATCAATCTGCTGGGGCCAGCCGACTACACGCCCAACGAGATGGGCCTGGCCTTTGCGAGGCAGCTGGGTCGGCCGGTCACGGTGGTGCCGCTGCCGCGCGAAGCGCTGCCGGGGGCCCTCGCCGAGGCCGGCATTGGGCAGGACTATGCCAGGGGACTAATCGAGATCTATGACGGCCTGAACGCCGGCCGGATCACCTTCGAGCCGGGCATGGGCGAGACGCGTCGCGGCTCGGTCACGATCGACGAGGCGGTTCGGCGGATGCTGACGGACTAGGCGCCGTTCTCGAGCCAGGGTGGCGTTGGCCAGTCGCCCAAACCGTCAGTAGTCACCCGCCTGGGAACGGGGACGACAGCGAAGGACGGCTTGGATCCTCGTTCAAAAGGACGTTGCGGACCAGGTAACCGGCGGCGCGGCGCGAAGCTTCTGCGGTGTCGCCGCGCAGCGAGACCGCCCCATCGCGGATCACGCGCCGTGCCGCGACGTCGACGATCCAGACATGCATCGAGGCCACCAGCGTCGACATCTTGTGGACGATGGTGACCGTGGCCACCTCCGCGCCGGCCTCGCGAGCCATGTCGAGCCAGCAGCCACCGCAAAGGTGGAGCGGGCCCGCCGCCGAAAGGCGCTGGCGGACCGGGGCCAGATCGACCGCGCGGTACTTGCCCGACCCCTCGAGCAGCACGGCTAACTCCCTGGTCGTGCCGGCGACCTGCCCGCCCCGCCCCGCCCCGGGCGCCTCGCCGCTGGTATCGGCGAACTCGACCGGGAAGACTGCCACCGCCCGCGGGAAGCCGGCCTCGGCAGACCAGGCGCCGGCCAGGGGCCAGCACTGCACCGCCGCGGCGAAGGCGAGCGGGAGCCAGAAGAGGCGGGCGGCCGGGGTCGTCTTGGTCAAGAGGTGGGCCTTGCGCGACACGGGACCGGACGGACCTTACAGCCGCCCTGCCGGCCATCCAACCTGCCGGTTTGTTTGATCGCTGCTTCGATCGCGACCGCACGAACGAGACGCGCAAGACGTGATTCCCGACTTCGCCGAGCGCGCCGGGATCCGGATATGGCTTTGGAAGCGAAGGCTGGAAAAGGGACAAACAAAAAGGGGCGGCCGAAGCCGCCCCTCTTCCCGGGTTCCGGGAACCGCGCTGCGATTACTCGCTGTCGGTGGTCTGCTCTTCCTGCTGCTTGCGGCGGAGCGCTGCACCGAGGATGTCGCCGAGCGAGGCGCCGCTGTCGGACGAGCCGTACTCGGCCATCGCCTGCTTCTCCTCGGCCACTTCCAGGGCCTTGACCGAGAGCTGCAGCTTGCGGGACTGCAGGTCGACGGCCTGGACGCGGGCGTCCAGCTTCTCGCCGACGGCGAAGCGGTCCGGACGCTGGTCCTGACGATCGCGGGACAGCTCCATCTTGCGGATGAAGCCAGGCGCACCACCGGAGGTCTCGACCTCGAGACCGCCGACCGTGACTTCCTTGACCGTGCAGGTGACGCGGTCGCCCTTCTTCACGCCGGAGATGGCTTCCTTGAAGGGGTCGCCGGCCAGCTGCTTGACGCCCAGCGAGATGCGCTCCTTCTCGATGTCCACCTCGAGGACGATGGCCTTCACCATGTCACCCTTCTTGTAGCCCTCGGCGGCCTTCTCGCCGTCGAGCTCCCAGGAAAGGTCGGTGAGGTGCACCATCCCGTCGATGTCCTCGTCGAGGCCCAGGAACACGCCGAACTCGGTGATGTTCTTGACCTCGCCCTCGACGGTCGAGCCGGCGGGGTGCTTCTCGGCGAAGGTTTCCCACGGGTTCGCCATGACCTGCTTGAGGCCCAGCGAGATGCGGCGCTTGTCGGCATCCACTTCCAGCACCATGACCTCGACTTCCTGCGAAGTCGAAACGATCTTGCCGGGGTGAACGTTCTTCTTGGTCCAGGACATCTCGGAGACGTGCACCAGACCCTCGACACCAGGCTCCAGCTCCACGAAGGCGCCGTAGTCGGTGATGTTGGTGACGCGACCGGAGAACTTCGCGCCCACCGGGTACTTGATGTCGACGCCTTCCCACGGATCCGCTTCCAGCTGCTTCATGCCGAGGCTGATTCGCTGGGTCTCGCGGTTGAAGCGGATCACCTGCACGCGGACGTTCTGGCCGACCTGCAGGACGTCGGAGGGATGAGCCACCCGCTTCCAGCTGATGTCGGTGACGTGGAGCAGGCCGTCCAGGCCGCCCAGGTCGACGAACGCACCGTAGTCGGTGATGTTCTTGACGACGCCGTCGATGATCTGGCCTTCCTTGAGGTTGGCCAGGAGTTCGTTGCGCTGCTCGGCCCGGCTCTCCTCGAGCACGGCACGGCGCGACACGACGATGTTGCCGCGGCGGCGGTCCATCTTGAGGATCAGGAAGGGCTCGCCCTTGCCGACCAGATGGCCGACCTCGCGCACCGGGCGGATGTCGACCTGGGAGCCCGGCAGGAACGCCACGGCGCCGCCGAGGTCGACCGCGAAGCCGCCCTTCACCCGACCGAAGATGTGGCCCTCGACCTTCTGCTCGGCGGTGAACGCCGCTTCCAGACGGTTCCAGCTCTCTTCGCGGCGGGCCTTGTCACGGCTGAGGACAGCCTCGCCGTTCTTGTTCTCGAACCGCTCGACATAGATGTCGACCTGATCGCCGACGTTGATTTCGGGGGGCAGGCCGCCCACCGAGAACTCCTTCAAGGAGACTCGGCCCTCGGCCTTCAGTCCCACATCGACGATGGCTTCGTCACCGTCCAGGGCGATAATGCGACCCTTGACGACCGAGCCTTCGAGGCGATCGCCGCGGCCGAAGCTCTCGTCGAGCATGGCGGCGAAATCGTCGCGAGCGGCCGACGAAGCGGTGGAGAGATCCGTCATGAAAACTCCGGGTGTAACCGGCTGTCCGGATGGACACCGGGCTCGAGGTTAACGACACGAACCGGAAGCACCGTCAGCCGACCGCAGCTCTGGCCTCGTCCACCATGGCGACCGCCGCCCGAAAGGCGGTTTCGGGGTCCATGTCGGTGTTGTCGAGTACCCGAGCGTCAGGCGCAACGACCATGGGCGCGACCGCACGATTTCCATCGCGACGATCACGCTCACGCATCTCTTCCAGAACGGAAGGGAAACTAGCGTTCTCGCCACGTCTTTGCAACTCCGCATGGCGGCGGAACGCGCGCTCCTCGACGCTGGCCGTGACCCAGAGCTTCACGGCAGCGTCCGGGCAGACGACCGTCCCGATGTCGCGGCCGGCCAGAACGGCGCCGCGCCCGGTGGTGGCGAAGCGGCGCTGTGCCAGCAGCAGCGCGCTGCGCACGTCCGGGAAGGCCGCCACCTTCGAGGCGCCGTTGCCGACCTCCTCGGCCCGCAGGTCGTCGCGGCTGGTGTCGGCCACGCCGATCGTGTGGGCCACGCGCGATGCGGCTTGCGCATCCGCCAGGTCGATGCCGGCGTCGATCATCTTGCGGGCCAGCGCCCGGTAGAGCAGGCCGGTATCGAGGAAGCCGAGGCCGAAATGCTGGGCCAGCCGCCTGGCCAGCGTACTCTTGCCCGAGGCCGCCGGGCCGTCCACCGCGATGACCAGGGGCATCACGCCGCCACCTCCGCGATGCTGGTCCCCAGCGCGTTCATGCGCTCGACGAAGCCCGGGAAGCTCGTGAGGATCGCCTCCGCCCCCAGCACGGTCACGGGCTCGCGCGCGATGCCGCCCATGACCAGGAAGCTCATGGCGATGCGGTGGTCCAGCTTTGCGTCGATGGTGACCCCGCCCCGAACGGGCCGCCCGCCCGTCCCGTGGACGATCAGGTCGTCGCCCTCGATCTCGACGGCGGCACCGCAGGCCGCCAGGCCCTCGGCCATCGTGGCGAGCCGGTCGCTCTCCTTGACGCGCAGCTCCGACAGGCCGCGCATCCGGCTCGTGCCATGGGCGAGGGCGGCCACCACCGACAGGACCGGGTACTCGTCGATCATCGACGGGGCGCGCCCCGCCGGCACCTCCACGCCCTCGAGCCGCCCCCCGCGCACGACGAGGTCGGCCACCGTCTCCCCACCCACCGTGCGGCGGTTCTGTTCCATGATGCCGGCGCCCATCTCCATGAGCGTGGTGAACAGGCCGGTGCGCAGCGGGTTCACGCATACGCCCTCGACGACTACCCGGCTGCCCTCGGCCACGGCCGCGGCGGCGACCGGAAAGGCTGCGGAGGACGGGTCGGAGGGCACCAGGAAGGAGGAGGGCCGCAGTTCCGGCCGGCCGGTGATGCTGACGGTCAGCGACCCGTCCGGCGCCGTCTCGCTGGTGACGGTGGCACCCATGTGGGCGAGCATGCGCTCGGTATGGTCGCGGGAGGGCAGGGGCTCGGTCACGGTCGTGATGCCCTGGGCGTGCAGGCCGGCCAGGAGGATGGCCGACTTCACCTGCGCGCTGGCGACCGGGCTCTGATAGGTGATCGGCAGGAGCTCGCGCGTGCCCACGATGGCGGCCGGCAGCCTGTTGCCGGAGCGGCCGACGAAGCCGACGCCCATCTTCGCCAAGGGCGTCATCACCCGGCCCATCGGCCGCGAGCGCAGCGAGCGGTCGCCGGTCATGACGCTGGTGAAGGAATGACCGGCCAGGAGGCCCATCATCAGCCGGGCCCCGGTGCCGGCATTGCCCATGTCGAGCACGTCGGCAGGCTCGGCCAGGCCGCCCACGCCCACGCCATGCACGGTCCAGGCTCCCTCGCCGGTCCGCGCCACCTCGACGCCCAGCTTTTCCAGCGCATGGGCGGTCGCCAGCACGTCCTCGCCTTCCAGCAGGCCCTCGATCCGGCTCTCGCCGACCGCCATGGCCGAGAACATCAGCGATCGGTGGGAGATCGATTTGTCGCCCGGCACCCGCACGGTACCGGCCAGGGCGCCGCAGGGCGCGGCCCGAAGTTGCATCGCGAAGCTTCCGTTGCGAGACCCCGGCGGCAGGGCGCCGGGCATGGCGAATGGCGACGCGAACGATCCACGCGCCGAAAAGGATTTTTGACAGAGGTCCCGGCACGTGGCAATCGCGGCCGAGTTTCGTGGTCAAATCAGTTTCGTGTCCGGAGGCCCCCCGATGGCCAAGCCCGAATGGGGCATCAAGCGCATCTGTCTTTCCTGCGGTGCGCGCTTCTACGATCTCAACAACTCTCCGATCGTCTGTCCGTCCTGCGGAACCGTATATGACGTCGAGGTCGCATCGCGGGTGCGCAAGGCGCGGCCTTCCCGTGCGGCCGTCGTCGACGACGAGGAACTGACGCCGGCGGCCAAGCCGGTGGCCGAGGACGAGGACGAAGCCGAAGTCCTGGACGAGGTCGCCGACGACGTGCCGTTCGGGGACGACGAGTCCGAGGACGTCGAGGAGGTCCCGGCCGAGACCGAGGACGAAGAGGAAGACGACGCCCTGATCGAGGACGTCGAGGAACTCGACGACGGCGACGACATGTCCGACGTCATCGAAGGCGGCATCGACGAGGACGAGGAGCCTCGCTGACGCAAGTGAGGCATGCGGAACGCGGTTATCTCTTGCCAGCCGCGTTCCGCTCGCCTATCTCGCGCTTCGTCGTTCGCCGGGCGGGGCCGTAGCTCAGCTGGGAGAGCGCTTGAATGGCATTCAAGAGGTCGACGGTTCGATCCCGTTCGGCTCCACCATTCCCGCGAACGACCTGACCTTTTCCTGCTTCCATCATTCCGGGCGACCCGATCGCCGGCCATGGTCCGCGACCCGGTGTCGTGGCATCATGCACGCTGCTGCGTGCCGGAAGCCCGTTCGCTGTCGCCGCCCGATACGCCATTTTCCTGCCGATCGTACGAGCCGCAGCTACTTCTTCTTGCAGGTGCGACTCCGAGCGCGATTTCGCGTAATACGCAACTGCGCCAGGGTGTGCGCAACTCGACGCGGGCCGAAAAACCCGGACGGTCGCCTGGCGTGAGGCCAGGGCGGATCGTCCGTTGCGGTGCCGGGCCTGGATGATCCGGCCCGCCCGATCGTGCCGGCTTGCGAGCAGGATCCTGCCGGTGGAGGCGAACGGCCATGAGCCGCATTGATCTCAAGCACGCTCGTCGCCGGGATGCCCGGCGCTTCCAGCGCGTCCAGGTGCATGTCTGGCATGAGGATGCCGACTGGATCGAGCGTCTGGCCTTGATCCTGGGTGCCGATGACGAGGTGTCGCGGCATCTGCGCGGCGAGATCGCCTCGATCCTGGCGGCCGACGACGGCCGGCCGGCCGAGGACCTCCAGTCCTGCCGCCCCACCGCCATGCACTGACCGACGCCCCTGCATCGTCCAGCCCAACAAGGCGGCACCTGCCATCGCACGCGTTCCACCCGCTTGTTGGACATTGCCATCTTGCGGCGATAGGGTGAACGGTCTGGGAAGGCAGGGTGGACCATCGCCTCCGATGGAGCCGGGACACTGTTCCGACCTGAAGCCGGACTATCTGGGGTGCGTCCACTGAGTCGTTCACGCCAAGGCGCAGGCCGATGCTCATCGAGGCGAGGCTTTTGCTGCCCACCATCTCCGGCCCAACCGCCGGCCGTCCATGGCTGACAATCCGCCCCGCCCCGCCGAGCGGAAGAGGCGGGTGCGCGTCGGTCGACCCCCCAGCATGCCGATCGCGGTGGCCCTCGTGGTCGCCACCGCGGTCCTTTTGTCGATCGCCGTCGGCTCCGTGCTGGTGGCCGGCTATCGCGCCGCCCGGCTGAACACGGCCGAGCTGGTCAAGGAGCGTTCGGAGTTCCTGATCCGCTCCGTGGTCGAGCGGACGCGGAGCCATCTGGAGCCGGTCGAATCGCAGCTGGCCTTCCTGGCCGACCTGATCATCCGGCACGACCTGGGGCTCAACCGTGCCGAGGAACTCGGTGACCACCTGCTCGCCTCGCTGGCCGCCTTGCCGCAGGAGACGGTCGTGGCCTTCGCGACGCCGGATCTGCAGGTGCTGCGCGCGTTCCGCAATCGGCCGGCCGTGCCCGTCGCCATCAGCGACTGGCGCGAGGACCCGAGCTTCGAGCAGGTCATGGCCCGCGCGTCCGAAGCCTCCGGTCCCTACTGGGGTGAAATGTTCACGGCGAGCGGCCTGGGCATGCCGTTCATCAACCTGTTCGTGCCGGTGCGGCGCGATGGCCGGTTCATGGGGGTGCTCATTGCCGGCGTCGCCGTCGAGGAGCTGTCGGAGTTCCTGGACAGCCTGGGCGGGCTGCAGCTGGCACAGCCCTTCATCCTCTATGGCGACAATGCCGTCCTTGCCCATCCGTCGCTGCGTGACGGCTTTTCCGGCCTCAGCGACGAGCACCCGCTGCCGACGCTTGAAGAGCTGGGCGATCCGGTCCTGGAGTTGATCTGGGCGCCGGATTCGGAGCGCCGGCTGCAGTGGGAGACGAGCTTCGCCGATGCCGACGTCGAGGTCCGGTTCGTCGATTCCGGCGGCCAGAGCTATGTCTTCCTGCTGGAGGAGATCTCGGGCTACGGCGACCGGCCATGGACCATCGGGACCTACCTGCCGCTGGAAAGGGCGGTGCCGCAGCTGGACCGCCTCACCAACCTGCTCTGGATCGGCGCCATCGTGTTGTTGGCCGGCCTGATCCTGGCCTTCGTGCTGGGACGGAGCTTGAGCCGGCCGATCCACCAGCTGGCCGCCGAGGCCAACCGGCTGCGCGACCTGGACTTCGAGGCGCCGCCGCCAAGGCTGCGCGGGCCGTTCCGGGAGCTCAACGAGGCCGCATCCGCCTTCGATGCGATGGTGGCCGGGCTCAGGCTGTTCTCGACCTATGTGCCCCGCTCGCTGGTTCGCCGGCTGGTCAGGCGCGAGGCGTCCGAGTCCCTGGCGTCCGAGGAGCACGAGCTGAGCGTGATGTTCACGGACATCGCCGGATTCACGGCCCTGTCCGAGCATCTGCCCAGCTCGGAGGTGGTGGCCTTCCTCAACCGGCACTTCACCCTGATCGAGCAGGGGGTCGAGAAGTGGGACGGGACCGTCGACAAATATATCGGCGACGCGGTGATGGCGTTCTGGGGTGCGCCGGTGAAGCAGCCGGACCATGCGCTGCGCGCCTGCCGTGCCGCCCTCGACATCGCCGAGGCCATCGCCGAGGACAACCGGCAACGCACGCGGCAAGGACTGGTGCCGGTCCGCGCACGGATCGGGATCCATAGCGGACGCGCCGTGGTGGGCGACATCGGGGCACCCGGCCGGGTCAACTACACGGTGGTCGGCGATGTCGTGAACGTCGCCGAGCGCCTGGAGGAACTGGCCCGCACCGCCGCCCAGGAAGACGACGACGTCTCCGTGCTGGTCAGCGGCACCACCGCGGCCCAGCTGGACGAAGGCTTCGAACTCCTGCCGCTCGGCGAGCATGAGCTACGCGGCCGCCGGGGATCGCTGAAGGTGTTCCAGCTCCGTCGGCCGAAGCCGGTCCTGGCGGCCGACGCGGCGGGCAGGGCGGCCGTCCATCCGCTGGTCCGCTGACCGTACCGCCGGCCTCGAAGATTGCCGCCCCTGGCTTTCTGGGCGTCGCGACCCATGATCGGATGATCCGGCGCTTCGCCCCGTGCACGGACGGAGCCGACGCCGGGCCACCTTCAAGGGAGACCAGTCCACAATGATCCGCTTGAGCCGCCGTACCACCTTCAGCGCGCTGGCCGGCGCCTGCCTCGTCGGTGCCAGCAGCCTCGCCGCGCGTCCCGGCCTTGCCCAGGAAGCGGATGGCCCGTTCCGGCTGGAGCCGCTGCCCTACGCCTACGACAAGAACGCGCCCACGATCGACGCGATGACGATGGAGCTGCACCACGACAAGCACCACGCAGCCTATGTGAACAACCTGAACAAGGCGCTGGCGGGGCACGGGCAGGC
>JAESGR010000536.1_pt1 | contig 23712 bp, 29 predicted proteins | sample 9269771 | NCBI WGS metagenome assembly JAESGR01 (sample SAMN15739572, study PRJNA653492) | algae metagenome | isolation source: Chroococcus sp. CMT-3BRIN-NPC107 and co-occurring heterotrophs from well... | place: USA: Clark Mountains Wilderness, California | collected 2010-04-18 | reverse complement strand
CGCCAGGAACGGACATTGCCCCTCTTCCGAGGAGCGGACGTTCGATCCGCCAAGCCAATGACCGGTTCCGACCGATGGCGGCCGAAGGCCGACCCGACCTCGAGCACGGCCGCAACTTCGGCGAGGCACCCGCTCGGACTGAACGTTCGCCATACGTTCTTCCCGCGATGCAGGGCGACGGCCATTTCGTCGGCTTGCCACACCTTTGGGAGAATGTTCGAGCACGAGCGGACGAGATCGCCCGCCAGAGGGCTGAGGAGCGCGGCGAACACCCTGGCGATGTCCGCGTCTTGACTGACGTCCGCCTGCACGATCTCCGGCACAGTTTCGCCAGCTTCGCCATCGCGGACGGGGCGTCGCTGTTCATGGTTGGTAAGGTGCTCGGCCATCGGCAGGCGAGGACCACGGAGATTTACGCGCATCTGAGCGATGATCGATCCGAAAGGTGACCGACCGCACCGCCGCGCGGTTGGAAGAGGTTATGGCTCTGAATGACCGCCGGTCGGCCGCTGTCATGACGGCGTGACTAGAGGCGGGAGGCGTGCCCTAACTCGTCGTGATGTTGCATGGAGACCACTGGTGAGGCGCGGATCGCTCGAGACCTTGTCGACGCCTGAGCGTCAGTTCCGGCGCCGAGCAAATGCTGACTGAGGCCGCTGAGCAAGCCACGGGTGGCGTGCAAGCTCAGACCGGTTCGGCGCTGAGGCGGGACGGAACCGCCGGCCTGGGACCGCTCGAGTATCTCGACCACATACTCGAACGCGAGCTCACTTTGACTCTGAAGGGGGTTGAGCTCGGCTCTGAACGCGACGACTCGATGCGCGATCTCACGGAAACCGCAGCAACGCTCTACGATGGGCGCATTCTGCGAGAGCTGATCCAGAACGCTTACGACGGTTCAGGGGAGAGCGGGCAGGCCGAGGTGCTCATCCGTCTCGACCTTTCGGCCGGCGCCTTCGGCGTGCTCGACGTAGCCAACACGGGCTCGGGGTTCACGCGCGACGACGTGGACTCCATAGTGAACCCAGCCCGAAGCCGAAAGCGTCCAGGGAACGCGATCGGACACAAGGGCCTGGGCTTCCGCAGCGTCACGCTCATCACCGACGACCCGCAGATCTACTCCAGCCGTACGTCCGATTACTGTTTTGACGGCTTCTGCTTTCGTTTCGCCAGTCGAGACATTCAGATTGAGCGTCTGCTCCGACTGGGCTCGCCGGAAGATGCTATGTTGGCGGCCGGCAAGACACACAGTCTGCAGCTCCCGGTGCCCATCCGTGCGCCGCCCGAGGACGTTTCGGATTTTGCCGGCAAGTACGCGACACTGGTCCGGCTCCCGCTCCGAAACCTAGCCGCCGCGGAGAACATGCAGTCCGAGTGGCAGCAGCTGTTCGATGAGCGCGCGCCGCTCACCTTATTCCTCAGCCGGCTCGCGAAGCTCACCATCGAGAAGGTCGACTCCACCGGACGTCTCACGCAACGTGTGCTGGAGCGCCGCCCAAGAGCCGCGAGGCGGTTCCCAGCATTGCCCGGGTTGACGCTCGAGGAGGTGGAGAGCGAAGGGCGCACCTTCCTCGTCGCGAGCCGGGCCGTGGAGAAGGACCGATTCCTAGGCGCAGTCCGGCGCGCCATCGCCCAGCGCCACAAGGTGGAGAAGTGGCTGGATTGGGAGGGCGATCCTGTCGTCAGCGTGGCGCTCCCGCTCGGGGGAGACAGCCAGGAGGGGCGCTTCTACGCCTTCTTGCCGATGGAGCAGACGGCGCCCCTGAACGGCTATTTGGACGCCCCTTTCTTCCCCGATCCTAATCGGCGCACGCTCAGCCTTACCAACGCTCTCAATGCCGAGCTGGTCGACGTCGCGGCCGAAATGTGCGTCGCCCTGCTCCGTGGAGTCGCCGACGGCAACCTCAGTCGATCCGCAGATGTCCACGCGGCCGTTGACGCGATCAGCTGGTCGGACACCGATCGCATCTTTCGAGCGATGAGGGTCCTCAGCCTCGAACCGAGCAAGCTTCCCCTTCCAACGGTGAGCCGCACCGACACGCCAGTCCGCTGGAGCACCTTGGATCGAGTCTTCGACTGGGCGGATGCGGAGCATCGATCGCTCAAAGCCATCTGGATCGCGAAGGTCACCGGAGAGGACCTTCTGCGGCGCAACATGGGGAGTCGTCGTACTGAGGCGCTGCGGGCGTTGGGAGAGCAAGCTGAGCTCTCACTCGACCCTGATCCTGAACGACTCGCGCGCTGGGCTCCTCTGCTCGCGCGGGATCTGGAGCGACGTCGCAAGTCGACGGCCCGCGAGTGGGAGGCCTTCTACGTCGATCTTGCAAAACAATGCGAAGTCCTGCCGCTGCTCAAGGGGGAGCTGATCTTCAGGAACGAAGCTCGCAAGCTCGTGCGGGCTGAAGGCGGAGTGCTGGAGAACGGGCGACCTACTCAGTTCTTCATCAACGCGGAGACGGGGAGCGCCGATCGAGCGCGCCGGCGGAAGCGGCTGGACGATGTCGGCGTGTTCCCGCCGAGCAGCATCACCAAAGGCATGGAGTTCGCCGACCCCACACTCTCCTGGCCGTCGGATGTGGTGTCCGCGTTCGTCAAGGCGGGTCTCGCCAGCCAGTTCAAACTGATCAAGGTGATCTCGCGCCTCGGAGAGCTGCTGGGGCCCAAACCGAAGAAGCGCGACGCGCTCGCCGTCCTGACTTGGGCCTTTCGGTCCTGGACCGCAAACCGAGGCGAGGAGTTCAACAAGGCGCTTGCGGGAGCCGGGCTCATGGTGCCGCGCGCCGACGGCAGCATGGGCAAGGCGTCGACCGCGGCGTTCTCTTCGGGCTGGCGGGAGACGCAGGGCGACCTGATGCAGGAGCTGTGTCGCGAGACGGCCGATGTACGGGATTTCGCCCCGTTGGCGAAACGCATGCTGCCGGCGTGGGAGCAGTGGCCTGTCTCACCGGGCGACACCGCTCAAGACTGGCGCGACTTCCTGCGCATCGCGGGGGTGCGCGATGGCCTGCCTTGGTACCGCACGGGCGAGGTGCGGATGGGATGGTGGCAATGGAACGAGCTTCGAGCCGGAACGCTCGAAACACGGGACTTCGAGCGCCCCCTTGGCCCGACCTGGCGCCCAGCTTTGGCGCTGGAGAGGCGTCGCCCCACCTATGTGAGCGGGACCTACGTCTCCTCCGGCATTCCTTACCTCATTGGCCAGGCGCGGTACGACCACCTCACCGGCCCCGCCAAGCTGGCGTACGGACGCCTGGTCGCTAATCTCGTGGGCGCGCTGCCCGAGGATGCCTGGAACATCTCTTTCAGCCGCCTTGGCGCGCGCTCCGAGACGGTCACCTGGCCAAGTCCGATCCTTACCTTTCTGAAAACCGCCGAGTGGATACCCGCGGCAGGCCTTGATGACTTCGAAGGCTTCCGGCCCGACCGGTGCTGGCATGGAGGGCGGAATGAAGTGCCTCGTTTCGTTCCGCGGGTGGAGCGCTCCATCCGGGAGGCGATCGAGACGAACCCGAAACTTCGGCAAGCCCTGGTCTCCAGGCTTGGAATGCCAAGCTGGGCCGATGTCCGAAGCGCCCCCGCGAGGATCTCCGCCTTGGGAGACATGCTCCAGGCTGGCGTCCCCGAAAGCTACACCGATGAGTTCCGCAAGGCGGCTCGCGAAGCATGGACGCACTACGCGCAGATCGCGCCACGTATCCCGCTGCCGGCCACCGCAACGCTGGCGGTGGATTCGCGGGAAGGTTTGACAGCACTGGAAGTACGGAAAACGGACGCCTCACCTGCGGAGATTTTCGTCGACGATGGCTCTCGTCCGGTGTTCCAGCAGGTGCTCACAGCGCTGGGACGGCTCACCATCGAAATTCCTGCCGGCGCCGAGAACGCCGGCCTGGAGGCGCTCAGGAGCGATCTTGGCTGCCGCGCGGTCCTGATCCATGAGGACGCGCTTCGCATTGCAGTCGACGGCGAGCGTTTCGCGCCGTCTGATGCGGACCAGCTGCTGGTTGATCGCGGCCGCGAGTGGATCGCGGACGTGGGCGTGCTCGTGCTCGAGATCAGCTCGCGCCTGAGCAGCCAGAACTCAGAGTCGGCGCGGCAAGCGCTCAGCGACGCTATCCGCCGCGTGCGCCTTCGATTCACCACCCGCATCACGGTGGCGGTGGACGGCACTCCGCGTGCACTGCCCGGCGAGCTCGACGGTGTTCTGCCCGTCCCTGACCCGGACAGGCCCACGATCCTGATCGAGGGCGCCGGTCTGGACTGGGACACCCTCTCTCGCATCGCGGCCGCCGTGCCGCTTGCGATCGGCCGACCGGCGCTGATCGATCCTTTTGGCCTGACCTTCGGCGCACTCCGGACGGAGATGTCGTCAGATGGGGAATGGCTGCGGGCGCCAACCGACCAGCAACTTGCGCGGGTGCTGCGTCGGCCGGTCTCCCGGATAAACGAGCTGCTGCGGTCGCTTCGCGCCACCACCGCGCGCCTGCTCGACTTCGTCGTGCCTTTGATCCACGCTTGTGGGTACCCTGACGCCGCGCGAGAGCTGCAGGAGCGGTCGAACCGCATCGCGGACGAGACGGAGGTCGTCGCCACCCTCACGCGTTCGGGTGTTCCCGCCTGCCTAGCGCGGGAAATCGTTGCTGAGTGCAGGGACTCCGACACCTTGAATGCTGCCAGGAGTGCGCTGAAAATCGATCTGGCGACCCTGAATCGCAGCCTGTCCGCGTTCGGAAGCCCTCCCTTGTCTTTCCGGGATCGCCTGGTTGAACGCTTCACGACTCGGGTGGAGCAACGGCGTGGTGAAATCGAGCGCCTAGTCCGGGATGCGAACCGCTGCATGGTCGACACGCCGGAAGGCCTGCAAGCCTACGTGGCATCATGCGCGCTCGGCTGGCTCGAGATGCCGGAAGCCTGGGTTTCTGAGAAGGATGAAGTCGATCAGACGACGGTAGACGCGGAGATCGACCATCAGGTCCAAGCCCGCCTGGGCGTCGGTCCGTTTCCTGGGGGCGACGCCCCGGACTCTCTTCGGCAGCACAATCGCCAGCGCCTCGCGGCTATGGGCGAAGAGCTCAGGCGGCTTGTGCGCGCTTGGTGTCGCAAGAACACGACGCCGGTGCCGTTGGTTTGGGAGGGGGACCTCGAGACGATCGGTCGCGCGGCGGTCACTTCCGGAGCCTTCGATTTCGGCGACCTGGATGAACAGGGCGTCGTCTCGGCGCTAGCACAGGCGTCGCTCTGGCCGGCCGGCATGCCTACGTCCAACAATCCGGACACGCTCAGCCTGACCGAAAGCGACATCGCCTTCGAAGAGGCGGAGGAGCAGGCGCGACAACAGCAACAGCTGAAGGAGCGACGAAGCTTGAAGTTCGGCGACGCCGAAATCGAGGGTGGCGTCGAGGGCTGGTTCGACGCGGTCGCCGCCGCCATGGCGCCCGCGCTCGGCAGCAAAGGCTTCCAGGACAGGTCGGGACCCGCGGCGCTGGGAGTCTTCGGCCCCGCCGAACCGCCACGAAAACGGGGGCCAGGCGGTCGGGCGAAGGACGACGCGCCCCAGTACCTCACTCAGGAGCAGCGCGACCTGATCGGATTCGCAGGCGAGCTTGCCGCGTATCGGTATCTCCAGAGCAAACACCGAAATCTGCGCGGCGAGCACTGGGTCTCGTCCTTGGGTCGTCGCTTCCTGTGCTTAACGGTGATCGAGGAGCAGGGGTTCGACTTCAAGGTCTCCGACGCCCGGGGCTTCATCCACTACGAGGTCAAGGCGAACAGCGGTGATCCCGGTTATGTGGATCTAGAGCGTTCGCAAGTGACTGCGGCCGTCTCGATGCGCGGCGAGGGCGGCGCCCGCTGGCGCATCCTCTACGTTCCGAACGCCCGGAGCGCGTCGGTCGCCGTGCGCGAGCTGCCGAACCCCTACGCCGAAGCGTCGGCCAAGCTCTACCGCGACACCCACCGCCAAGGGGTCCGCCTAGCCATTCGACGTGAGTAGCCTTCGGACTCAGCTAGTCGGTCTGTCTTGGAGTGACGAAGCATTTGACGGAACCGTGCACGTAGGCCGTCATTCCCGGCCATACGCAGATACCCCGTTCACCGTAGAAGGAGCGGCTCAGCGTGAGTCTGGATGCGGTAGCCGCCGTCGAACCGAGCCTCGATCGCGAGAGTTCCGTCACGACGCGTGGTGAGTACGTGGCGACGCGTCGCTGGCGACCGGACGCCCTGACGCGCGGACGGGATGCCGCGAGTTCGCGCTCGGTACCAAGCATCAGTCTGTTGGGTGTCGAACTGCCGAGCGCTGTCGGAGAAAATCACAGCATCGGGGCGGCACACTTCGAACGCGTCTTCACAGCAACCGCTGCGCCGACCATGGTGCGACGCGACCATCAGATCGACCGACGACAGCGCTGAAACAAAGGAGTCGTCTTCCAGGAGCGTTCGCCAGCCTGCCGACTCCAGATCTCCGGCGAAGAGGATGCTGAACGCGCCATAGCTGAGAAACACCGCCAGGCTGAGATTGTTGGTGTCCACGTAATCTCGGCCGAACCGGTTCCGAAAAAAGCTGACCTCGAGCGCACCCGTATCCGGCGGCCAAGCCCCGATGAAGCCGGACCCTGATCTGCTCAGGAGACGGTAGGCGCTTCGGACGCCATCCCCCATCCCATGCTGGGCTTTCATCCGGGCTAAAGCGGCTGCGCTTATCGTCGAGTTGCTGACGACACTGTCGAAGGTCACCTGCTGCAGCAAATAGAGCAAATCCTCGACATGATCTTCGTCCAGGTTCTGGATGATCAGCGCCTCGAAGTGCTCTCCTGAGTAGTGCACTGAAGGAAACCATGCCTCAGCTGGAGCTTGCGGGTCGTAGCGAAGCCCGCAATCGATCATCAGACGCGCGCCGTTCGGAGCTCGCACGACTGCGCAGGCTCCGTGACCGACATCGTGGATGGTGACCTTCACCCCGCCAAGGTACCAACTGTTCGCGTGCACTGCGATGCCCCGCGAACAGTTCCCGCGCTAGTTGCGGACCAACCCAAACACCCGGTACCGCATTAGGCCCGGCTCTGGTCCAGATTGCGGTCAAGCCTGCTCCAGCGCCGCCTCCGCGTCCAAGCTTACCGGCCCCAGACGAGACGACTCCGTTACCGCCTAATCGAAGGACTGGTCCTTGCGTGCTCGCAGGAGGAGCCCTGGCGCTCCCGTAGCACGTCTCAGTCCCGGTAGTGCGAACGAGTAGCGGGTCTGCCCTTAGGCGGTCGGCGCCTGTCGGAGGTGGAGCGTAATGCGTCCCTCGCTCGTGTTCGGATCGAACAGCGTCACGACTTTCTCCAGCGGCTGCAGCTCCAACGTGGCGGCAGACCAATCCAACTGCACGGGCATCCCGTAGTCGATGCGGATGTCGCGGTGCCCCGGCGCGCCGATGACGGTCATCCAGCGGATGCTCGTCGTCATCACCCGGGTGGGCGGCCAGCCGCCGTCCTCACTGTCTGACATTAGGGCGATCTGAAAGCAGACCGCGCCAACGGTCACGATCAGGACCATGTAGGGTCCGATCGCGCCCGGCTTTCGTTTCAGGAGCGCTGCGCCGACAGCGCGCGGTGCATTGCCTATCGAGCCGAGCGATAGACCCACCATCAACGAGGGCATCTGCAGGGCGTCGCTCGGCTCACGCACCCAGGCGAGCAGGTTCCGGAAGTTGGACAGCTCGATCGATGGCAGCAGCGACAGCCCGATCTTCACCAGGGCCTTATAGGCGAGGCGCGGAACGAAACGCTCCGTCGCGACCGGCACCGTAAGCTTCATCACGCCCGTCAAGGGATTGACTTCGACGTGATCCGCCATCTCTCCCGTCACACGCATCGAAAGACGGCGTCCGGCTTCATCTCGCTCGTGCTTGATGATCGCCGGGCCGCTTGAGCGGCCTGTCTGGCGTACGGCGTTGCCCTTGCCGAGGGTTCCGCTGAGGGTGAGGACAGGACCGACCGTCTTGACGAGCGAGTCTTCGTATTTCGAGAAGGTGGCGTTGCAGCCGTCGCACTCGTCGAGGGAGACGATCCACTTATTTCCGAAAGCTTCGGGGAAGGTGTGGGCCACATTCCGGAACATAGCGGGGTCTGTCGACCCGCAGTAACGGCAGCGCCCCTTGGCGCCGAGCCTCACGTGTTCGCCCCCGATGCTGCTCTTCACGAGAGTCAGCAGCTCGTGGGTTTCCCGATCGATTTGCACTTCGGGCCTTCGCTCGCTCACGTCCGGCTCCGCATGCTGCGCTCAGCAGCCCTCGGCTTCGCTCCTGACACTCGAAGGAAGGCCGGCAACGCTTCACCCGAGTGCGCGGTCAAGTCCACATCTTCCAGCCTTCGCGCTCAATCAGGACCATTGCGGTGTATTCCTCGCATCCGCTGACCTCGACGATGGCTCGGTCCGGATCTGCCGTGACGACATGGATGTCAGCTCGGGTAAGATCCCGCGGCAGCTTCTCGTCTAGATCTTCGTGGGGTCGCAAGCCTGCGTCGCCGGCGTCGGCCGTCGCGAAGAGCTGGCCATCCGGCGCGACTTCGAGGATTTCGCGATGAAAGTTCCGGGCTGCTCCGTGATGGGGCAGCATGAGCCAGCGTACAAGATGCGGCCGCACCGGTCGTGGATCGATCACCGGAGGTGAAGGCGGTGAAGGAACTGAAGCTCCAAACGGGACTCGGCCACGGGTTCTTGTATCGTCTCCTCCCCGCCTGGACTTCACCGGCTTTGAAATGGGCGGTCGGACAGGAGTAGCGTTCGAAAGAGCGGGCCAGAGTTGGTCGGTCCGTCCACGCAGCCTGAGGTGAGGCGATGTCGGAGAAGCGCCGGGTGGTCTGTCCGCAGTGCGACAGCACCAACAACGTGCCCCGGGATCGTCCGGCGGAGCTGGGCAAGTGCGGCAAGTGCCACGCGAAGCTGTTCCAGGGCGAACCGCTCGCCGTTGACGGCAGGCGCTTCGAAAAGCACGTGGCCAACAGCGACGTGCCGGTCATCGCCGACTTCTGGGCCGCCTGGTGCGGCCCCTGTCGCGCCATGGCGCCGATCTTTGAGCAGGCCGCCTCAGCCCTGGAGCCGAGGGCCCGGTTCGTGAAGATCGATGTGGACGCCAACCCCGAGCTGGCGGCCCGCTACGGCGTCCAAGGCATTCCCGCCCTGTTCGCGTTCAAGAACGGCCAGGTCGCAAAGAGGCATGCGGGCCTCGCCGATGTCCGGACACTCAGCAGCTGGGTCGAAAGCCTCGCCGACTGAGCCGGCGGACCTAAGCGGGCTACTCTTCCGCAGCTGCGGCGGGCTTGCGCCCTCGCCGACCACCCGCCTTCTTCGGCTGCTCGGCCGCTTGGGAAGCCGCTGCTGGTTCTGAGCCCCCAGCCGCCGGGCGGCGCCCGCCCTTCTGACCAAGACCGATGGTCCTGGCGAGCTCGGAGCGCCGGGCGCTGTAGCTGGGGGACACCATCGGGTAGTTCGCCGGGAGACCGTGCTTCTGGCGATACTGGTCGGGCGTAAGCCCCCGAGTGGAAAGGTGACGCCGCAGAGTCTTGTAGGTGCGCCCGTCCTCAAAGCTCACCAGCCCGTTCTCGGAGATGGACTTGCGGATCTGGGCGGGGGTGGCTTTGGGCTGTTCCGCTTGGGGCTCAGGACCCGGCTCGGCCGGCAGCTCTCCAACCGTGCTTAGGCTGGTCGCGATCTGGCTGATGACGCTCGGGATCTCCGCCGCATTAACGTGCGAGTTGGAAAAGTACGCCGCGGCCACTTCTGCAACGAGCTCTCGCAGCCGGGTCTCAGTCTCAGACATAATTGCGCTCCATAACCACCGACGCTCCAGTACGAAGCTCGTCCAGCTGAGGCAAGAATGATTCAGCACCTGACTCTTAGGAGAGTAATCTCGTGGTCAGACGCATTGAGAGCTGTGCGACCGAGGCTAAGCTGAACGTACTCACCCGCCCTGATGTTAGACGTCATTGCCCCGCAGTTGGTCGCTGATGTGCTGCACACGGCGCCATCGCGGCTGGGCACAACCTTTCCAAGTGCGCGCAATTCTGGGTTGATCTTGCAAGGACTGTATGCTACATTGACACTGTCACTGGGCTGGTGTGCGCAAATCTGCCCACAAGACCGGTGGCCGTTCCCAAAGCATTGGAGGTGTCATGCCCGGCCGCCAGGCCAAGGCTCTAACGGAGCCGATCGTCGCGCGTGCTCTTCGCGCTACTCACAGCCACCCCTTCCCTGCCCGCAGCGCCGTCATGCTCCTGCTCTCAGTCCGGGCAGGCTTGCGGGCTGGGGAGATCGCTGGGCTTGACTGGCCCATGGTGCTGACCCCTTCCGGCCACGTTGGCGCCACCCTGACCGTTCCCGATTGCGTGGCCAAGAAGGGTGGCGGCCGTCGGATCCCCCTCCATCCGGAGCTTCGGAGCGCGCTCCAGAGTCTCGCGCGTGAGTGCGCGAGAACAGGACCTATCATCGTCTCTCACCGGGGCGGCCATATGCGAGCCAATTCCGTCGTGAACTGGTTCCGGGAACTCTACGCCGGCATCCATGCGGCGGGCTGCTCGTCCCACAGCGGCCGCCGCACCTTCATCACCCAAGCGGCGCGGAAGGCTCACCGGGCCGGCGCCAGCCTAAGGGATGTCCAGCTGCTGGCCGGGCATCGGTCGATCGAGCACACGCAAAGCTACATCGACGGCGACAGCGACGCCCAGCGCCGCCTAATCCGGATCCTCTAGGGATCCGCACACTCTCGGTCCCGTCGACCGGGCCTTAGGCGACGGCCCGGGTTTCGGGGCCGCACCCCTCGTCCCGAAATAACTGGAGATTGATATGCCCGATGACCAAAGGGCGCGCATACGCGCGCTCAACGATCAACTACGCCATGATCATACCACGGGAAGGGTCTTAGTCACTGTCGGGGTGACCGCGTTGGGACGCGATGCAGTCCGGGACGCCCTCAGAGCTGTAGCCGACTTCACCGAGTTCGGCCCTCGCAACGATCCATATGAAGAGCATGACTTTGGAGCGTTCGAGCTTCGAAGCCAGCAGCTGTTCTGGAAGATCGACTACTACGACCCAAGCCTTAGCGGAGCCTCGCTGGACCCCGCAGACGAAAGCCGCTGCGTCCGCGTGCTGACCATCATGCTGGCCGAAGAGTACTGACGTGCTCGATCCGACCGCCACGGGCTCGACTGGGGTTCACGGTTGAGACCGGCACAACAAGGAACCTTTGACGGCCTGTGCGGCGTCTACGCGATCATCAATGCGCTCGATCTTGTAGGGCTCAAGCGCCCTCGGGACCGCCTCCACTACCAACTATTCGGGCAGCTGACGCACAGCTTGGGCGCCGTGGCGCTCTTGTCCGGCATGAAAGAAGGGCTGACGGCCGGTGATCTAGTCTCGGCCGCCAATGACGCCTTTCGTTGGCTGAACAGGGCGCACGGGGTCTCGTTGAAGCTGACCCAGCCGTACCGCTTGAACGACTATCCCACGGTCAAGCGCTTCCTAGCGATGGTCCATGAGCACTGCCACTCTGCCGACAGCGCCGTCGTCCTCAGCATCCAAACACCTCGCATGTCACACTGGACCATCCCGTACGCCATCGAGGGCGAGCTGATGCTGCTGAGAGACTCAGGTGGGCGAAGCAGCTTGAACGTCAGCAAGTACAACCTAAGCCAAGGCCCCTACCTATTCCGTGTCAGAGAGACTCTTGTGCTCCGGCGCAGGGGACATTGATCCGAGCGGTGGTCAGTCCCGCTGAGCACCTGCCCTACAGCGGATCCGATTGCTCCCGGGCGCCTGAACTGGCCAGCAGCAAGCCGGGTTCAACGCCGAGAGCCTCAGCTAACCTTCCCAGCGCCTTCACCGAGGGATTACGCTGACCGCGCTCGAGGTCGCTGACATAGCTGCGCTTCATACCCGCATCTAACGCTAGCTGCTCCTGGGACAGCCCGCGTCGCCTGCGGTGCTCGCGCACGTTCCGGCCCATGAGCTGAACCAAGTCCATGCCTGGACTTCGCGCGAACGAAGCGCCTTGATCTGTCCCCCAGACGTGTCATTTGAGCTGGGCCTCGCTCAACGCGCTTCAGCCATCCCCTCCTCAGCTTCGCCGGCGTCATCATCAACGGAGGCCTCCTTGAAAGCCTGGTCAGCACTCTTCGCGCTCTTGGTGGCTGCATGCGCCCCGAGCGATCAGCAGCAATTAGAAGAGATGGTGCGCACAAGGCTCGCCGATCCGCCTGGCTTGAAGGTGACGGAGGCGGTGATCTATCGAGCCGGCGAAGGAAAGGCCGCGTGCCTTACCGCGAAGTACCAGAATAACTGGGGTGAAGAGCAGCCGGAGGTCCGAATTCTGGCCTGGTACGTGTTCCACAACCGGTCGTGGCACACCGATAATCCTCGCAAGATGGACGACGGCTTGGACTGCCATCAGTACGTCGCCCAGCTACAATGAGAAGCCGCTGCGCCGGGTAGCATGCCGGTGTCCTCAGCGGCTGCCGGAGTTCGTTCCGGACGTGAACTTCGCATTGTTCACAGAGGAGGCAGCGCCTTCTGGGTCGACATAAAGGTCGTGGCCGACCACCTTCGGAACCGCCCGGCCTCGATAGCCGATGTCCCCGGTACCGGCGGGTTCGGCAACTTTCGCGCCATGGACACTCGGCCGATGCCGGCTTCGGCGTAGCCTTTCCAGAGGCTGATACCCTGGTGAAGGGCTAAGTCGAACTGGGCCTCACCTTGAGCGGTTGCGCGGGGATGATCTACCTGGCCGTGCGAGCCGTGGGCGGTTCGCCGCCCAGCTAACATTCTTGCTTATCGTTCCGGTGGGGAGCTTCGCCAATGCTGAGACTCCGCCGCAATCCTGCACAATGGCTAACGCGCTGCATGGTGCGTGATCCGCGGTCGCCTCCAGGACCTTCGTCAATTCGCTGACTCTCTGCCGGCTGTCCGCGATCTCCGGAAACGCGAGCACGACGAGGCCGCGCCAGACGCTTTGACTGGTGTTCCAGCTCAACCCGCGTTCAGCCGCCAGCACTGCTACCGCGTCCCGAACCGCGGCTGGGTGCGGTTCGCGATCCATGAACCTGGCGAGTTGCTCCACGCGCTCGTTCTGACCCAGACCCGACGTGCCAAGCGACAACGCTTCCTCGAAGCGAGAGAAGCGTCGAAGCGTTCGAAGCAGTCGCTCGACACGGCGTCGCCGTCCTGGTCGCGCCCGATCCGGATCCGGCACCGAAGGTGTATCCAACGATCTCTCCTCCCCCGCTCCTAAGTCGGTCGCCGGCACCAGAGTTGGACGGTGGTGGCCTAGGACTCGGTACGAAATCACAGTGCGGACACTTGTCCGCACTTCGATTGCACAGATTGGTCCTGCAGAGCTAACGGCGTGGGCTTCCGAGCGCTCGGCCTGCAAAAAATTCGATCTTGTGAAGAGCTGCCGCGGCCATCCCGGACCGCGGGAGACATCCTCATGAGACAGAGGCAGAAATTAGAGACCGACATCCATCTGACCACGAACGACTTAGCCGAAAGGTGGCGACTTTCTACCGGACAGCTGCGGAATTTGAGGGTCGCCGGACGGGGCTGCCAGTTCATCAAGCTAGGACGCGCGGTGCGCTACCGCTTGGTCGACGTAGTCGCGTTTGAGACGGCCCACATTGCGGGCAGCACCTCGGTGGAGGTGGGCCGGTGAGCAGATCCAAGAAGCGGACCAGGGCGGGCATGAGCGACCGTGCACGCGCTGATCGTACGGGACCGGCGTCCGGAGCCAAGGCCAACAACACTGATTTCCACGGCGACGTGGAAAAATCCTGCTCCACCAAAGCCGAGACCCATCGTGAGCCGGACTGGGCCATAAGGCTTCGCGAGCGAATTGCAGACCCCGATCGCGAGCAAGCGAAAGCTTGGTGCGCCGACACGCTGAAGCCAGGGCTCGCAAAAAGGGCTGGCATGGCCGCGGAGAGTTGGCTTGACGTGCTCCACCGCATCTATGCCGTGGGCCTCACGTTCGCGGGGAGACCAGCGAAGGATCGGAAAGCGCTGCTCAGCGCGATGGGGCTGCGCAATTCCAAGAAGAACCTCTTCCTTGTCCTGATCCACGGATTCTGGCGCCTGCCAGACGAGCGCAAGGAAAGGAAGACGGTTCAGAGCCGTCATTCCCGATGGGCGTCCGCTCTGAAAGGAGCTGCTCTGAAGCGCGTCAGCATCGCTGACTTCCCTGCGGTTCTGCAGCGTGAAGGCATTGACGGGCTCGCGAAGGTAGCGAAGGCCGAAGCGCGGGAGCGCACTCAAGCTTCGAGGCTTCCGGACAGCGAAACCGGCGGCCAGGCACGCCGCAAGGGCATCCCCCTCGGTCAGATCGGGAAGCGAGGGGAAGAAGCCAAGGAGCCTCCAGGGAGGAGCACAAGAGCAGCCGGGTGCACACCCCGTCGGAAGGCGCCCGTGAGACTAGCCAGGGCGAGCGTCACCTCAAAATCAGGATGCGGGATCGTGCCAGGCCTGAAGGTTGAGGCCGTCCTCGGTTTGCTCGCCGAGCCACCGCGCGCAACGGGATGGTACCCCGCCCTTGTTCACGTTGAGGGACTCGGAAAGGAGCTTATCCTCCGGCTCGTTCATGTGGGCTCGCTGTGGTCTGCACAAAGCTCTGAGCCTGACATCAAGCAATTTGATGAGCTCACGAGCTCCCTGACACTCGGCTAGGGAGCCATGGCACGTCCGGAGCCAATCCTCCGGACGTGCCGCAGGGGCCAGGACCAAGTGGAGGCGGACAGCGATGAGGCGACGGACGTGAACGGCAATGATGCGTTGCGTGCTGGCTTGGTAGAGGCACTCCAACAGTTTGACCGGGCGGCCTTCGTGACTTTGATGTTTAATCAGGAGGTGGATCTGCGCCTCGCAGCTCGACCCGTAGTCGACTTCTTCAATCGGGTTCAACGCCGGGCCCACGGTAGCCGTTGGCGCACCTTCCCCCGGGATCAGCAGCTACGCGCCTACGCATTCCCGGAGCACCCGCACTCGAACCTGCATTGGCACTGCGTGGTCACCGGATCGGATCGGATCATGGAATGCTTGCTGTCCAACGGGGCAAGTCTCTGGGCTGAACGAGCCGGCCGAGGTCACGCGGACGTCCAGCTAGTCCAAAGTATGGCAGCCGTGGCTCGGTACGTCACGAAGTACGCACTTGCCGACTGGTCGATAGAAAATTTCATCGCCTATGCTCCGGATCCCGCGTGAGCACAGCGCGACTGTAATTAACGCTTGAAACGTGGGCCATGATGGCGCCGACCGCAGATGCGGCGCGCCTAGTCCGCGGGTTCCGAAGGGGTGCCGAGACCCTACGCCGAGCCGTGTCTATACGGTTTGTGGAGCCAAAGGCACACTCCAGAGCTGAGGATTAGAAGGTCCTCGAACTTGGATGGGCTGGCTGTTAGGGTCCTGGAGCAGAACGAAGATCGATGATGATGATCGACCGTCATCTGATCCGTGGCGGAGGTAGCAGGTTCTCGCCTCAGGATCTCTCGTCCGAGGCGTCGAAAGTGGCTTTTGCGTGATCTATACTTCCGCGCCCAATTGAGCACTTCGGACCGTGTGGTTCCGAGCCCGACTAGATCGAGGGGAGCTAGGTTCCCCGACACGGGGGCGGCGGACGCTTGCGACTTTGATCGGAGCCGCGTCGCGAGGCGCCTGGCCGCCGCGCTGCTTCAAGCGTTCGCCTCTAAACACGCTGTGTGTAGCCAAAATAGCAGATCGGCTTTCCAGCTACGCGCAGGAGAGGGCTGCATAACTGTAAAGCAGAAGCGCGGAAGCGCTGAGCGACATTGTCGCACAACAGTCATTCAATGGTGGAGGACTTAGACATGGACTTTGAGAACTGCCGGGGCGACCTGGAGATGTATTTGAAAAGGTTCGCGGGGAGAGGAGATGAAGGAGACGACGACATTCTCTTTTGGGTTTCTCTTCACTCTCTCGTCGCTCTGGCCTTGGCTTCGGGGCACAAGGGCATCGAAGTCTTGTTTTGCCTGCTGGAAGTCACCGGCTACGTCGCCGGGGTGTCCGAACCAGATGAAGTGGATGCGGCTTTGATGATAGACATGTCTCGTCGGCAGAATAGGTACATCGCGAAGAAATTCGGACCGATTGCCGACGGCATGTAGATCACGGTGGAAGCACGCGCGGGGATATCTCAGTCAGTTTCGAAGGCCGTTCTCGGCTCAATCAGCCAAGACGCGAGCAGCGGAACCGACGCCTCGCTACTGCCCGCGGCTCGGTCCCTCCGCGGGCGTAGACCCGCTCCGATGCGTGCTTCTACTCTTTCATCGACAGGGTCGGCAACGATTGCGACAAGCTTAACGCGGCGGCTGATGCTCTGAGGCGGGGAAATAGTCGGTAGATTGGTGGGCCCTAGGACCCACCAAATGGTGACAGCCTCGACCGTGCGGCCCATGCCGGTCGGCCAGGCGACCGTGCACTGATCGCCGTCGTTAGACCCGGCCAGCCATCCAGCACATCAGTAGGCAGCCACCGATCACCGCGAGCATCATCACGATCAGAGTCCACCTGATCGCCCGGTCCAAGCCGGTCCAAGGTGACTTCTCCACGTACTCGCCCCCTCGCAGATAGACCCTCTATGGGGTTCGCCCGTCACCAGCCTCTTCGATCGCTCTGTCTTGCTGCTCCAGCGCGTCGCCCGTCGCACGCTCCTGGGCGGCAACCGCAGCAGCGGCGGTACCAGCGATCGCGTCGCCGCGCTCCTCCAGAGCCTCCGCGGGCGAAGTCGCGACACCTTCGGCCTGAGCGCCTGGTGAGTTTGACCCGGACTGGTCCGCTGCCCCGCCCTCGCACCCGCCGAGAGCCAGCGCTAAACCCACGAGAATGAGAGAGCTGCGGCGCATGGCATCTCTCCCTCTGAGCTGCAGGAACGCAGGCCCGCCGACGGCTTCGGTCAGAAGGGGGTCCCGACCGCCGGGCCAGTCCTCGTGCGTGTGTGGGACGACACCAGGACGTCGAATCGAACTCTCCGACCGAGCCTCTGTTCCGACCGGAACGCCCGACCTTGCTGCCACGTTGTGACGAGGACGAGCCATGGTTCCGGGGCTGCTGAAGGCGCACTACGACTACCCGCTCTCAGTCGCGCACGGCGATGATCCGCAGGCTCCGGCCAACGTCAAGCGGCACTGTGAGTTGAAGGGCTGGGTTCGTGCCGGGCGCCTTACCGAGGACGACCGCCAGGTGCTGACGCGGGCGATGCAGGCTCCGCTCCCGCCGAAGCACTGGAGCCAACTACTCGGAGGGCGTCGTCCGGGCAGAGTAGCGCAGCAGCTTCGAGAGAACCGATCATGGGCGACGACAAGAGCAAGCGCGGATCTCCAGACCGCAAGTTGATCAGCCTGACCGAGCCCTATGAGGTGCGGGACTGGGCCAAGCGCTTCGACGTGTCGGAGGAGGAACTGCGACGTGCGGCCGAGAAGGTCGGGAGCAGCGCCGAGGCTGTGGCTAAGGAGCTTGGGAAGCCACTCTGATCACGTTCGGGTTCTCCTTGGAGCCGGTGCAATCCTCACCCTTGGAAGGCACCGTCTCGAAGGTGGCCTGCTCGATCTGATCGGGTCTGAGCAGTCGGCCATCGCGCACGAACCGCGTTACCTCAGCCATCTCCTCGCTCTCACGCGGGGGCTCATCTGAAAAAGGGAGGTAGCGATCACCCGACCCTCGAAGCGGACTTCGATCCAGTGCATTGGCGGACAACCATAACTCGCTTGGAGCTGTTCCGGACCAACCGCGATACCCGTGTCACGGCTTCCATTCGTCCCGGACCTCGGAGATTACCGGCCGCCCGCTTCGCTCCAGAGCCTCAGCGATCCGGCCCAAGGCCTCCGGCGCTTTGATCTGCCCCTTCGCCCAGGCGAGCCAAGCGGACCGGGCCGCTTCGAGCGCCTGCTCAGGTGTGTCGAGGTAGCTGGATGGGTCGGTGAGGCTCACGCACTCGGAGGGCGGGCTTACGTGGACCGAGGCCAGTAGAGCTTCCTTGACTCAAGAGGCTGAGGCGCGCGAGTTAAGTGACGTAGGAAGATCATTATGCAACACATTGGAACTGCTGCTTCGTTGCTCGGAGCAGGCTTGCTGTCTGCAGCGGTTCCGTCATCGGTCCGAGCCGAGGCTCCGGCAGGGCTGCCGGTAGGTGCCTGTGTAGTCACGCTCTATGGCAGCCCCGGAGTGATCACAGGCACCATCGAGGGTGGCTACACGATCCGCTCGCAGCATGGTGGGTACGCCTTGCGACACCACTATGCCGGCCTGAACTCCGTTCCATGTCCATCGGTCGCGGCAGAGCCGAAGGCCAGCACGGCCACGCCGGCTCCCGCGACGCCTGGAAGAGCAGGACCCCCAGTCCAGGCAGCGGCCCGCAACCCGGCTGGCAGGGGCGGAGCGACCATGGGCAGCTATCATTGCGTGTTGTTCATCCCCGGGTCCGGACTAGTGACCCAGTCCGGCTTCACTCTTCTCCCCGGTGGCCGGTACACCCATCAGCTCGGGGGCGGCGGATCAACACGGGTGAGCGGCGACCTTATCGAGTTTACGGGTGGCCCACTCGCCGGCCAGGCTGGCAAGGTCTCCCCAGGGCGCGTCAATCTCTACAATCCCGGAAGAACCCGGACCGTCATCGACTGCGACACCAACGGCTGACCAGGCTCAACGCGCCTGGGCGTCAGACGGCGCAACATGCGCGTCGGCTGCTAGCGTTTCCGTACTGATGGAAGCTTCGTCGCCCTCACGTTCACCCAGCCCCGCAGGTCTCTCGCCCTGAGCTGGTACGGCAATCTCAAGACGTTCATCCGAGATCCAGTAGGAGGCGGGACGCGCCCGTTCTCCGCCGGGTGCGACAATCCTCATCACTGCAAAGCCGAACAGCACAGCGAGGAGAATCGCGAGGAGCGTTCAACGGATCGCCTGGCCGAGACCTTCCCAAGGCTCCTTGTCCATCGGCGCGCTCACGCAACAGGGCACGTGCGCCGGACATTCTGAGGACGCCGGACCAGATATGACGAGAATCGATCATGAGCCGCAACCATACAAGCTGATCCACTGCAAGATGACCGGCCTTGAGCCGGGCAACAGTCGGACTTGTCTAAAGTCGTGTGAACGCGAGCGACGTTATTCGCCCCTCTCTGTCGACGATCTCCTCGCGCACGATGGGCTTGTCGTCCTGTCCCTTGCGGCCAACGACGACGCGATATCTCGGGAACGGTAGGGTCCCAAACAGGCGGACATCAACGGCGATCAAGACGTCATCGTTTACCGGCCACTCGGACAGCCCGATCTGATAAGCACCGCTTGGTTGCGCTGGGTCGTCTACGCAGCCGAAGAGGCCCCAAGGGTGGTTCTCTTCTCTGCCAAGAATGCAGTCGATCAGAAAAGGGGTGAAGCCAGTTAGGCCAAGCTCAGCCACGGCGTAGCCGTGGCCGATCTTCGCCATGAGGCGCTGCAATGAGTCTAGCTGGATATTAGGGGTGACAATGGATTCACCCGGTCGGGGCATGTGAGAGTTAAGTTGGTGGTGGTGGATCGCGACGTTCTTGTCTGGTGTGTACCAACCTCCGCCGTTGAGGATTGCGGGCGGTCCAAAGTGAACCGCGGTCAGTGAGAGAGGTGCTTCATCGGCGGGGATATCATACCGCGCTTGGTTGCCGTCCGGGCCGATCCACAGCGGAACAGTGTTCGGCCCCTTTCTGCGAGACTTTGTTCGCGCCGCGACGCGCGCCGCCCTATAAAAACCAGCGTTCCCAAACAACGACTGCTCTAGGCCGCCGGTCTTTACCTCGCATCGCTTGCAGCTGGCCTCGGGCAGGATGTGGGTCCCATCTACGCAGTAAGGGACGATGTGCTCCTCGCCCAGCTTCTTGCGCTCTAGTCCGTAGCGCGTCGCGCCGCAGTAGATGCACTGTCCGACTGGCTGGTATGGTGGTGACATCGAAGAATGACTCTGTCAGACGAGGAAACCGCATGCCGCGGCGAGCCGCCTCAGGTGCATGGCCAGGCTGATCGCCGAGCACGAGGCCCTGATCTAGGCGACGTAGTACAACCCGTGCCAACTCAGGGGATGTACGCCACCACGCATGAACCATCCTTACGGCGGGTGATGATACGATCCAACTCAAAGTTCTCTTCCATTTGCTTACACTCGGCCGGATCGCGCACCGTATTCTGAAAGTTCTTGAAGCGCGGGAGATTGGATCGGCTTTGACAAGACGTAGTCGGGAGCGCCGCCAGAAGCACTAAAGCGGCCAGAGTGCGGCTTTTCACGATGCGGTGCACCCCTATAACCCTCTAGGACTTTGGTCCGCTCCTTTGGGGCGGCCCTTCTGCTTTGAACCAAGTTGTCGGAGCCTCCCGAGTAGGCGGCCCCGACTCCTTAAGCTTAGCTAAGGGGCTTGCCGGCGCTCGCGACGACCTCTTCCTTTTCAAGAATCACGATGGCTGGATTAGGCGTGAGGTCCAACATGGCGCCGGAGGAAGCGTCGACCCCGGCTCCGATGAGGCCACCTGCAAGCAGGTTGCCCGCCATGGCTGCACCGCCACCGCCGGCCACCTTGTTCGTGACCACCACCTTGGCGTTCTTGTAGCCAGGCTTGGTAATCGTAGCCGTGAACTGGCTCTTGCGCGGCATCTTGATGGAGCACGGCGTGGACTCACACATCATGCCGTATGTGGTCTCGACCCGAGCGCCGCTAGGAGTGGTTTGGACTTCCCAAGCGGTGTTGGTGCCGCGAGTTACTGTCGCGCACGCACCAAGAGACGCGCACGCCAGTGCGAGCGCGCTAAAGCGAACAAACTTCATTCTGATCCCGACTCGTTACAAGACCGCCGCTTTCGACGGTCGCTGCAACCTAGACGGTCTGCTCGGGCTACGGCAAAGCTACAAAGCGTCGCTTCCGGGCAATCCGTTCGTCAGCTCACGGGGACGCTGAACACCGAAGGCGTGCCTTCTCCGGACGGCGGGAGGTGGCCTACCGCTAGCGTGCTTAGGGCGCTCAGCCGACTTGCGGCTCGCTCGGCCAGCTAGTCGGACTTGCCCCCAAGGCCCGGGGAAGCTTTGGGCTTCAGAGCAGCCGAGCTGCCGGTCTTCAGGGGCGGGCTCTCGCGTGCTTGCTGCAGTACGTGCCAGCCGTCCCCTGTTAGCCGGCCAGCACGAACCCAGCCCCGCAGCTCACAGGTTCGAGCGGCCCGGTTCTCTCCATGAACGACGCCTTTGGCGACCGCCTGGAGGTATTGGAACTGCGCGAGGTTCAGGCCGACGACGCTCATTGAGCCACAGCCGGCGCCATCAGGGCGAGCAGCGCGGCGGCGCTCAGCAGCAGCGCGGCGACGATCCCCTTCATGGTGATCCTTCCATCGGGGCGAGATCTGCCGAGAGGCGGCTCGACGGTTCCCCCCAGAACCGTCAAGCCGCCTGCCTTCAGCTGCCGCAGCTTGGGGCGCGATGGCGATTACCGATCACCCGGCGCGATGGCGCAGAACAGCCGTTCCCTTGCCGCACCTGGATTTGCATGAGGAGGTGTGGCCCGGCGGCTACAGGGGGGTGGTGCCGCCGGGCCGGATCGGGCGAAGCCGGGGGGAGGCATGTCGCTCGACCCGCTCAGCATCGTTCAAGTCGCTGAGTCGAGAAAGCGGTTTAGCGACGAGGCCGGGAAAACGCTGCCGGCCCGCAAAGCTTGAGGTGGCACGTCGCCAGCGTGCACCGGGCTCTAGGGCGCTCAGAGACTTAGCACCGGCGCCCTTTCGTCGATGCCGCGCATCGCCAAGCGGTCCACCAATTCTGCTTCCCGTTCGTACTGCTCAGCCAGCCTGCGCAGCGTCGTGCAGTCGGGCTCATTGATATACCGCGACAAGCGTCGACTGCGTTCGGCCTTCACGCGTAATTCGCTGGCTGTCTCGATCATCGCGGCCGCCCCCGGTCAGCGGATCAGTCCGCGCTCAGCACGGTTAAGCCTTCGTGAAACGAGCCACCGCCGGGCCAGCTTAACAGTACAGGCGTGCTCCGACCGAACGAGCCAGTTCCAGCCGGACGCGAGACGTTTTAAGGCCAAGTTCAGGTACTTACCGGATACGGATACCGCCTCAGCGGCGCTCTCTTAATCTTCCGTTCACCATCTTTTGTGAGGCTCCAATAGCATCTTCCGGGCGAGTGACGGGCGCGGACCAATGAAGAGCTACACCTTCTTCTTCGTCAAAGACGTCGAGCACGCTCCCACCTTCGACTTCAGCCTCTTCCCGACAGACGACGATGCAGTACGCAAGGCCCCAGAGCTCGCACGCGATCGTACCGGCTGCACCGCAGTCGAAATCTGGCAGGGAGAACGGTTGGTCGACCGCCTCTCCGAACGGCGGAGCTGGCTGTCGGCCTCGAATTAAGCTCGGTTGCTCAACGAGGCGGCGAAAGCGCGTGGACGGTTCTAGGGACGAACGGTCGGGAGCAGGCGACCGTGCCCCGGTCAGGCAGCCCGGAGCACCGCCTTATATCCGAAGCTGATACGACGCCGGCCGCGCGGGTAGCCGGCGCGCGTCTACGCTTAGAGCAATGACGTGGAAGAGTAGAGGTAGGGATCTTGCCGCCCGCCTCCGCCCCTGCGGCTGATCCTGCCTGCCTTGATCAGGGCGCGACAAACCCCGCTCAACTTTTTCCGCCCGGTTCGGTCCACCGTCAGTGCTCTAGCGATCTCCGACTCGGCCATGCCCGCCGGCTGCTGCTGCAGCAGATCCGCAATCTGCTCAGCCATAATCACGTTGAGACCTGAATGGATCATCTTCGCTCCGAACATCACAGCCCTGGTGCTTGTGAGCATGACCATGGTCAGGATGGCCGAATAGAGTCCAGTCGAGCTACTCCGACGGGTGAGGCCGTTCTCCCCTATCAGGGGAACTCGCCCGCTGCTCGGACGAATCGAGGCCTGTCCGCTTGTCGGCCGCGGCCTGATGACCGCTCCTGACCCCATCGTCGGCGACAGCGCGGTCATGAGGACGTTGGTCACTAGTACCCTTCCGGGGTAGCCGGGAGGATCTTGGAATAGCGCTCCTGCTCGTCCTTGAAGCCGGCGATCCGGTCTCTGAGCGCCACCGCCTGCTGGTAATCTAGAGTGATCGTTGTCGTACAGCGCCGATCCGTGCTGGTGAGACGGATTTGCTGATCGCGCCCGCTTCGTAGAAGATCGTCGGCGTTCAGGCGGATTCTAGCCCCGGCACCCCACCGAAAACTGGTCGGTTCGGTCAATGACAGACTAGCGGAGAAGCCGTTGACCGGCGCAATTGTTGATTGCTGAAGAGTAGGGCACTCTTCCACCATTATTCCGATGTCCAACGGCTCGGTGAAACTCACGTCACCGATGCCGAAAGTCGTTTTCATCGTGTGCTGAACAGCCTTACCGGCATCCGAGCGCTCAACCTTAGTATCCGCAGCCAGCCCCACCTTGTCGCCTCGCACGATCGCCACCGTGCTCGCAACTGGCGCTGCGGCCACTAACGACAGTGCAGATAGCGCTGGCAGTGATCCGATCACGCCGTCTCCACGTGCAGAATTTTCGCTCTCGCCAAGCTAGTTGCTCCTAGCCTCTCGACGGAAAGTGCGGCCGAGAGCCAGGAAGATGCAAGGGCTGGTTTCCACCCCTTTCAGCCTTTGCGAGCTTCCTGCTCGTGGGAGCCGCTCGGCGGCGACATGAGCGTCGGTTCTGCGCC
>JAESGR010000535.1_pt1 | contig 23713 bp, 22 predicted proteins | sample 9269771 | NCBI WGS metagenome assembly JAESGR01 (sample SAMN15739572, study PRJNA653492) | algae metagenome | isolation source: Chroococcus sp. CMT-3BRIN-NPC107 and co-occurring heterotrophs from well... | place: USA: Clark Mountains Wilderness, California | collected 2010-04-18 | reverse complement strand
CCACTTCTACGCTTGAAGTCACTCGGCTTTAGGTATTTGAGTTGCACGCAACGGTCATGATTATTTCCTCCTTAACCTACTTTTACTTTCCCCCTCTCTATTCACGCAAGAGGTCTATTAACTAAGATGCGATCGCATAATTAATAATATAAGTACAAGTTGCAACTAAATACTTAGCCAATGCCTTCAGCCTATCTGTTAGTAGCTCATGGAAGCCGCGATCCCCGTCCTCAAATTGCGATGGAGCAACTAGCTAAACTAATCTATCAGCATAAATTACAAAACCCTAGCAAAACGCCGCTAACTTATAAAGATGCTACAAGTGCGATCGCCATCCTAGAGCCTTTAGTTGATATAGCCTATTTAGAACTAAATCCTCTACCTTTACACGCACAGATTAAACAAAAATGCGATCGCGCCTTAGCCTGTGGATACGATAAATTGCAGATCGTACCCTTATTTCTGCTCTCTGGAACTCATGTCATGGAAGATATACCCCAGGAAGTGGCAAAAGCAAGGCAAATAAGCAACCCAAAAATTGCTATAGACTTGCAAGCTCATTTAGGCACAGAGTCGGGCTTAATTGACTTATTAACAAGGCAAATAGCGCCTACAACCGCCGAAGTGTGGATACTAATCGCTCATGGTAGCCGTCGCCCTAGTGCAAAAGCCCCCATCGAAAACATTGCTCGTAAAATAGGCGCAGTTTCTGCTTACTGGGCTATGTCGCCAAAATTGGAGACGCGGGTAGAACAGTTAATTGATACTGGCTATAAAAAAATTGGAATTGTGCCATACTTTCTATTTGCAGGTGGAATAACCGATGCAATTTTTGCTACAGTTGACGATTTAAAAATCAAGTTTCCGTCGACCAATTTTCAGCTAATTGAACCCTTTGGCGTTAGTACCGAACTTGCAAATTTAATTATTAACTTAATTGACTAATGAATGATAAAAGTACAGCTAAAAAGTATATAGGCAAAGTTTACTTAGTTGGTGCAGGTCCAGGAGATCCGGGACTATTTACCCTTAAAGGTAAGGGATTATTAGAATGTGCAGATGTAGTAGTTTATGATGCGTTAGTTAGTTCGGCAATTTTGCAAATGATTAACCCCCAAGCCAAAAAACTCGACGCTGGAAAACGTCGCGGTCGTCATTCTTTAAGCCAAGAAGAAATTACTCAATTATTAATAACTAAAGCTGAAAATAATGGGGTAATAGTACGGTTAAAAGGCGGCGATCCCTTCGTATTTGGTCGCGGCGGTGAAGAAATGGCAGACTTAATAAAAGCCGGAGTATCTGTCGAAGTTGTCCCCGGCGTAACTTCAGGAATCGCCGCCCCAGCTTACGCAGGCATTCCGTTAACTCATCGAGACTATAGCTCTTCAGTTACCTTTGTTACCGGGCATGAAAGCGCTGGGAAGTACCGCCCAATCGTTAAATGGAGTGCGATCGCTCATGGCTCTGAAACAATTGTAGTTTACATGGGAATCCACAATTTACCCTACATTGTCGAGCAATTACAGTTAGCCGGATTAAGCTTAAATACTCCCATTGCTTTAGTCCGTTGGGGTACGCGAATAGAACAAGAAGAATTAATCGGGACGTTAGCAACAATTGTAGAGCAAGTAAAAGCATCTCAATTTGGCGCACCAGCGATCGCAGTTATTGGGGAAGTAGTAAACTTACATCAGATTTTGCCTAGCTATCGCCCCATTAGCTAGTAGCTTTAATTTTGCTGACTGAGCAATTAGTTAAAATGAATAAACCAATACCCAACGATTGAGATAACAGCAATGGTATCCTCCGAATCTGTCACTCAAAAACCGATTATTTACCCCGATAGCGACGGGCAACCGATGGCAGACAATACCAAGCAGTTTGAATTGATTGTACTAATTAAGAAAAACTTGGATTTGCTGTTTGCAAACGATACAGAAGTTTTTGTTGCTGGCGACTTACTTTGGTATCCAGTGGAAGGCAATAATAAACTTAGAGTTGCTCCTGATGTTATGGTTGCTTTTGGTAGACCAAAAGGCGATCGCGGTTCTTATCAGCAATGGCGAGAAGGTAACATTGCTCCCCAAGTGGTTTTTGAGATCCTCTCCCCCGGAAATACCCCCAAGGAGATGATTAACAAATACATATTTTATCAACGTCATGGAGTAGAAGAATATTATCTCTATGACCCAGATAGCAATGAGTTTTCGCTTTGGTTGCGTTCTGATAATGAATTAGTTGGTATCGAACCCGTAGCTGGTTGGGTAAGTCCGCGTCTAGGGATAAAATTTGAATTGTCTGAAAGCCAACTAAAAATTTATCGCCCTGATGGTCAGCCATTTCTTAGTTATTTAGAATTAGAACGCCAAAGACAACAAGCCGAGGAACGTGCCGAACAAGCCGAGGAACGTGCCGAACAAGCCGAGGAACGTGCCGAACAAGCTGAATCTCAATTACAATCGCTCAAAGCTTTGCTCCAAGAACGAGGAATTGATCTAGAAAACCTGTGATAGAAATTAATTTACCAATTGAAGAACAGGGCGAAAGATTAGATGTTTATCTCGCCCAGCATCTCAGCGATTTATCTCGTTCTCGCCTGCAACAGCTAATTGCCCAAGGAAACGTTCAAGTTAATGGCAAAATCTGTCTAACTAAAAAAGCTACAGTCCAAAAAGGCGATCGCATTTTCATTCAAATTCCCGATGTCGAACCCCTAGACCTTAAAGCTGAAAATATCCCCCTAGATATTCTCTACGAAGATGATTCTTTACTTATCGTTAATAAGCCTGCGGGTTTAGTAGTTCATCCCGCCCCCGGACATCCTAACGGTACGCTAGTAAATGCTTTGCTCTCTCATTGTCCAAATTTACCCGGAATTGGTGGCGTACAGCGTCCGGGAATTGTTCACCGTTTGGATAAAGATACAACAGGGGCAATTGCGATCGCTAAAACCGATTTCGCCCAGCAGCATTTGCAAGCTCAACTCAAAGCTAAAACTGCCCGGAGAGACTATTTAGGTGTTGTTTACGGCGTTCCTCCGACCTTAAAGGGCAAAATTGACCTCCCCATTGGTCGTCACCCCGTAGACCGTAAAAAAATGGCCGTTCTCCCTATTGAAAAAAGTGGACGTAACGCTGTCACTCACTGGGAAATTGCCGAAAGGTTAGACAATTTCACGCTGATGCACTTCCAGCTAGAAACCGGACGCACTCATCAAATTCGCGTCCATAGCGCCTACACAGGGCATCCAATTGTTAACGATCCCCTTTACAGTTCCGGCAAAGCTGTAGGCGTAAACCTACCCGGTCAGGCTCTCCATGCTTGGAAGCTTCAACTAATCAATCCTGTAACAGGCAACTTTATTTCTGTTACCGCACCCCTACCCTCAGCATTTTTGACTCTTTTAGAGGTTTTACGTCGCAGAACTTCCGCAATTATTAGTAATATTTAGAAACATTTTTGTTATATAAATTTATAAAAATATTTATTTTTCTATAGCTAGTTTAACTAACTGCCGCTCTGTGAAAGTAATTGGGCGAATGTAAAAATAATATTAACCTGATAAATTAACATGAGGTGAGTAGAAATACTACTAAGTTCTGTAAAGAAAAAATAGACTCCAAAAAGCTTGCAGTCGTTGCCATCAGGTCAATACAGCTTCTAAAATCCTCCAAAACTTAACATTAATAATTTGTAATAAATATGGTCGCAACAGCATTGTATAAACATAACCTAGAGAGGATAAACAACAGGCAAAGCCATGAATTAATCGAGTTCGCCAGTTTCTCATATAAAAAAGAAATTTCTCAGATTTCCCGCTTTATAAAGTCAAAAACTTTATAAAGCAGTAAGAGAAAAACATTATCGGCGACTTGAACAAAGGGTTTTTGTGTCTGTTTTATCCAACCAACATTTTCGCTTTTTAGCAAAACTGCACTCAAAGTAAGCAATTTAGGAGAATTGAGTTCATGTTAGACGCATTCGCTAAGGTAGTTTCTCAGGCTGATTCAAAAGGTGAATTTTTGAGCAGCAATCAGTTTGATGCTTTATCAAATATGGTTAAAGAAGGCAACAAGCGTATTGACGCAGTAAACCGGATCAGCACAAATGCTTCTAGCATCGTTTCTGACGCTGCTCGCGCTTTGTTTGAAGATCAGCCTCAACTAATCCAACCCGGCGGAAACGCTTACACCAACCGTCGTATGGCAGCTTGTCTCCGCGACATGGAAATTATCTTGCGTTACGTTACTTACGCATTAATGGCTGGCGACGCTAGCGTACTAGACGATCGCTGCTTAAATGGCTTGCGCGAAACTTACCAAGCATTGGGCGTACCTGGTGGTTCTACTGCTTCTGGCGTACAAAAAATGAAAGATATCGCCATCAACATTGCTAACGATGCAAATGCTTCTGGTATCGTTCAAGGCGATTGCAGTGCAATCATGTCTGAACTAGCTAGCTACTTCGACCGCGCTGCATCTTCTGTTGCTTAACTAACAACTTAGTTAAGTCAAATACTTGAAAAAAAATTGCAAAACAAGTTTAAAGGAGAAATCTAAAAAATGAAAACACCAATTACCGAAGCGATCGCATCTGCTGACACCCAAGGACGTTTTTTGGGTAATACCGAATTGCAATCAGCTAATGGTCGATTTGCTCAAGCTAATGCTGGCTTAAATGCTGCTCGTGGTTTGACTCAAAATGCTCAAAAGCTAATTGATGGTGCTGCTAACGCAGTTTACCAAAAATTCCCCTATACCACCCAAATGCAGGGACCTCAATACGCCGCAGATTCACGCGGTAAGTCGAAGTGCGCTCGTGACATCGGTCACTACCTCCGCATGGTTACCTACTGCCTAATTGCTGGTGGTACAGGGCCAATGGATGAGTATTTAATTGCTGGATTGGATGAAATCAACCGTTCCTTCGAGCTATCTCCTAGCTGGTACATTGAAGCTTTGAACTACATCAAAGCAAATCATGGCATGAGCGGACAAGAAGCCAACCAAACCAACACCTACATCGACTACGCAATTAGCGCCCTAAGCTAGTTTTAAGGTAGTTTGCCCGGAAGAATCAGTGAGTGTTGGCGCACGATCAATTGTTGCTAACAGTTACTAATTTTTCCGGGCATTGTTTTTCAAGAGCCTCATTATAAAAATCTAAATAATTGCATAGGGACTGTTTATGAGCGCTTTAATGGTGAACACTTTAGCAGCCGCAGGATCGCTTGGTCTTTCTGCGTTTGATGATTCCTCACGAATTGAGTTGCGTCCAGATTGGACAGAAAGCGATTTGCAAACGGTAATTCGAGCCGTTTACCGTCAGGTGTTGGGTAACGACTATATCATGAAATCCGAGCGTTTGATTTCGGCAGAATCGTTACTAAGACAAGGAAGTATTACAGTACGCGAGTTCGTCCGGGCTGTAGCTAAATCCGAGTTATACAAAAATAAATTTTTCTACCCAAACTCAAACCAACGTTTTGTTGAAGTCAATTTCAAGCATCTTTTAGGTCGTCCTCCTTACGATGAAGCCGAACTAGGACTTCATACCGGACAATGCGAGGAGCAAGGCTACGATGTAGAAATTGATTCTTATATCGACAGCATTGAATACGAGCAAAAGTTTGGTAACAGCGTTGTACCTTACTACACTGGGTTTATGGTAGATGCGGGAGTTAGAACCGTAGGCTTTACCCGGATGTTCCGCTTGTATCGAGGTTATGCTAGTAGCGATCGCGGATCTGTCGGCGGTAAATCTCCAAGGCTAACGCGGGAACTCGGTCAAAACAAAGCTGGAACAATCGTTAAACCCTCTGGTGGCGGTTCGAGTTGGAGACATGGAGCAACTATTCCTCAAGACTCTGCTTCGGCTAAAGCTTTAGGCGGTACTCCTCAAGAAAGCGGACGGATGTTCAGAATTGAAGTTACAGGAATTCTGCAACCAGGGTATCCTTACGTGCGTCGCAGTGCTACAGCGATTATGGTTCCTTACGAGCGGCTATCGCAAAAGTACCAAGAAATTGTCAAAAAAGGCGGCAGAATCGTCAGCGTTACTCCAGCTTAAGCTGTTGGCTGTTAGCTTGTGGTGTGATTAGATAAGGTATTTTTAGCAAGTCTAATTAGATTAAAAGCTAACAGCTTTTATCAAATTATAGGAGCCAGAATCAATGTTTGGTCAAACTGCACTGGGAAGTAGTAGACTTAGTGGAGCCGAAAATCGGATGTTTCGCTACGAAGTTGAGGGAATGCGTCAAACCTATGAAGCAGACCAACTCAGCTATCCGATTCGCAGTAGTGGCAGCTTTTATATTTCCGTGCCATACAACCGCATGAATGAAGAAATGCAGCGCATCAATCGCATGGGTGGCAGAATCGTTAGCATTGAACCGTTGACACTAGAGCATAGCAATAGTGAAGCAAAAACTCAAGCCTCCACAGCGAACCAAAACTTAGAAGCTGAAGGCAAGGGTAGAGCTACAGGCGCTCAAAAACAAGAAGAATAATTATAGGAGCTTAAACAATGTTCGGTCAAACAATTGTCGGTACTGGTGGTATTTCTTCTTCTGCTAGTCGGGTATTTCGTTATGAAGTTGTCGGCTTAAAGCAAAACGAAGAAACAGACAGAAACAATCATGGGATTCGTCGCAGTGGTAGCGTTTTTGTTACCGTGCCGTATAATCGTATGAACGAAGAAATGCAACGGATTGTTCGTTTAGGCGGCAAAATTGTCAATATTGAATCATTAACTAGCGAGTCTGCTAAAAGCTAAAGCTCTGATGGTTGATTATAGCCTTGAAGCCGCAACGCCGCTAACTGAAAAAAGTGCGATCGCCTCTTTGCAGCAAGAAGACTTGAGTTTGCGCTACTATGCCGCTTGGTGGTTGGGAAAATTTCGCATCCGCACAAAAGCCGCCGTAGATGCTTTAATTGTTGCCTTAGCTGATGAAGATCACCGCACCGAACTTGGAGATTACCCCTTGCGTCGCAACGCGGCTAGAGCTTTGGGGAAATTAGGCGACAAAAGTGCTATTCCTAGTTTGATTCAAGCTTTGGAGTGTTCCGACTTTTACGTGCGCGAAGCCGCCGCTCAATCTTTAGAAATGCTTGGCGCAACGGAGGCTATTCCAGCTTTAAAGTTACTGCTAAAAACTGGAGTAGAAGCAACTAAGCAACTTACAGGCAGACCTCACGCTCTAGAACCTTGCGAAGCTGTCATTGAAGCCTTGGGAAGTTTGGGCGCAACAGAAACCGTGCCACTAATTGAACCCTTCCTTAACCAGCCTGTAGTTAAAGTACAGTACGCCGCCTTACGCGCTCTGTACCAACTAACTAAAAATGATGTCTACGGACAACGTTTAGTTGAAGCACTAAAGGGCAGCGATGTCAAGTTACGCCGGGTAGCTTTAACGGATTTGGGTGCAATTGGTTATTTCCCCGCCGCCCATGCGATCGCCCAATGTTCTGTAGAAAGCAGCTTTAAACTAATTGCTCTGAAAGGATTGCTAAAACATCTTGCCCCAGAAACTAACGTGTCTGAGCCTGCTATCGAAATAATGAGTCTCATGGATTCTTTACTATAAGCTAATTGTCAATGACAGCCCTTCAAACCCTAATCCAAGCCGTCGAACAAGCCTCTGAACCTGCCCAATTAGTGGCAGCAGTAAGGGCTTTAGTTGCCGTTAAGGATAAAGGGGCAATTTCTACTTTAATTGCCGTGTTGGGCTATAACAACCCCACCGCCGCGATCGCCGCCGTAGCTGGACTAATTGAACTAGGTACGGATTCCGTGCAACCATTAATGGAACAATTAGATGAGTACAACTATGGAGCAAGAGCTTACTCAATTCGGGCATTGGCCGCGATTTGCGACCCCCGCGCTCTAGAGTTATTTATCCATGCTGCTACAGATTTTGCGCCTAGCGTGCGTCGGGCGGCGACCAAAGGTTTAGGAACGTTGCAATGGGATCTATTGAAACCAGAGCAGGCGGCTTCGGCTCAACAGCAAGCAATGCAAACACTTTTATCAGTCTCCAACGATGACGATTGGTCAATTCGTTATGCGGCGATCGTGGGGTTGCAGGCACTAGCAAATATTCCCGAATTAGCAGTACCAATACAGAGTCATTTTGAACGGCAAATTCAAACCGATTCCGATATGGGAGTGCGATCGCGGATAAATTGGGCGCAACAAGTTTTATATCAGGTATAAAAACAGGAAAGTATTATGTCAATACCATTACTTGAAGTTACACCAAAAACGCAAAACCAGCGCGTTGAAGGCTATGAAGTTCCCGACGAAGATAGACCAAAAATCTATCGCGCTGCCGATGCTACCTCCGATACAGAAATTAACGATCTAATTTGGGCAGGTTATCGGCAAATTTTCAGCGAACATTTAATTTTAGAAAGTTACCGCCAACTGTACTTAGAATCCCAATTACGCAATCGGGCGATTACAGTGCGTGATTTTATCCGAGGATTGGGTAAGTCGGAAGTATACCGGGAATTAGTCGGCGAAACAAATTCTAACTATCGCTTAGTAGATATCACCTTTAAGCGGTTTTTAGGACGCGCTACCTACGACAGAGACGAGCAAATAGCTTGGTCGATTGTTATAGCTACTCGTGGCTTACACGGCTTTATAGATGTATTGGTAAACAGTGAGGAATATCGCGAGAACTTCGGGAACGATATCATTCCTTACCAACGTCGCCGCTATAAAGATCGCCCCTTTAACCTAGTTAATCCTCGCTACGGCAATGATTTCCGCGATCGCCAATCCTTAAGAGCGATCGGTGGACGTTCTTTCTACCAAAGTCGCCAAACGGGAGAAGTCACCAAAGAAGTAGTCCGCAGAGCTATTCCTAGCAACTTTATGTCTATGGCTGGAGGGCTTTTAGTTACCGAAAACAACTATCAGCGCACTATTGCTTCGGTTAGTTACCAAATCAACAATATGGAACTTCTCGATATGACCCAAGGACAAAATTCTCTAGAGCGTACCGTTAAACCCAAGGAAGCCGCTTTACCCTACCGCTACATCCCTGCCGCTAACCCCAAAGTGTAGGATTTCACAGTAAAACTCATTCATAGTTATCACCATGTCAATTCCCTTACTTGGCTACAAACCTTCCTCCCAAAATCAACGCGTAGCTGGCTACGAAGTCGCCAACGAAGATACGCCCTGGATTTATCGGATTGAAGACTGCTCCAACCCCAATGACGTACTAGAATTAATCAACGCTGCTTACCGCCAAGTTCTCAGCGAACACCAAACTTTGCAATTTAACCGCCAAGTTCAATTAGAGTCGCAATTAAAAAACCGCTCTATTAGCGTCCGCGATTTTATTCGAGGATTGGCAAAGTCTGAAGCTTTCCGCAACTTGGTAGTAGAAACTAATTCTAACTACCGCTTAGTTGAACTATGTCTCAAACGCCTATTAGGTAGAGCGCCTTACAATCAAGCTGAAGAAATTGCTTGGTCAATTAAAGTTGCGACTTTAGGTTGGGGCAGTTTTGTTGATGCTTTAATCGATAGCGAAGAATATCGTAGTAGCTTTGGCGATAATACCGTACCCTACCAACGCCGCCGCTACAAAGATAGACCAACTAATTTAATTACGCCTCGCTATGGCAATTACTGGCGCGACAAATTAGAAACCGAGCGTTATAAGTGGGGCGATATCAATAACTTTATGGATATGGCGCAAAGTCTCAGTATCCGAGTTGTTGTTCCCCAACCAGTCCAAACCGCAAACGTTCAAATTCCTGACATGACGCGGGATAATAAAGAAGCAGCCGTTTCAATTAATCCCTCGGCTAGTTTTCCTGCCCGGTTATAAAAGTCGTTTTGACTACATTATTCACCCTATTTAATGGAGAAAAGCAGTATGGAACTGCCGTTGCTTGAATACAAGCCAACAACACAAAATCATCGTGTCGCCAGCTTCGGCAAAGCAGACTTAGATGAAGACACGCCTTACATCTATCGAATTGAAAATGCGGACTCTTTAACTGCAATTCAAGAGATAATTTGGGCAAGCTACCGTCAAGTTTTCAGCGAACACGAAACTCTGAAAGCTAACCGCCAAATTCAACTAGAATCCCAAGTAAAAAATCGCAGCATTACTGTCCGCGACTTTATTCGGGGACTTGCTAAATCTGCGCGGTTTTACGAATTAGTTGTTGGCGTTAACAATAACTATCGTTTAGTTGATGTTTGTCTCAAGCGTTTTTTGGGTCGTTCTGCTTACAACAAAGCTGAAGAAATTGCTTGGTCTATTAAAATTGGGACTTTGGGCTTCTACGGCTTTGTAGATGCGTTGCTAGATTCTCAAGAGTATACTGAAGCTTTTGGCGACAACATTGTACCTTACCAACGCAAGCGGATGGAAGGTCGTCCCTTTAACCTCGTAACTCCTCGTTACGGCGAAGATTTCCGCGAACAAGTAGGCACAGTCAAAACCGATTGGCGCTTTACCTTAGAGGAATACTACAGCCGCAAGAGCAAAGAGCGCCGTCTTCCCGAAGGAGATCCCGGTAAGTACCGCGAAATGGCAGCCGCCGTCAATACAAAAAACAACTACGCGCAAAAAGTTTCGGCTTTTGACTTAGATTACTTAAGCCTAGTGCCAGTACGCGGCAGACGCTAGAAAGTTAAGGTAAACTTTCTCTATTACTGGGTTTAGTTTCTGTTTTAATTTGGTAAGTAGCCAATATTGGTTTTTTATCAAGTTTAAGCAAAGGCTAAACCCAGTTGTATTTTGTGCCAGCAAAAAAGCCGCCTCAGAAGTTGAAGCGACTTTTTACTACTTTATTAACCTGGTATAAGCTGCGAAAGAAAAGGTAGACAAATTTTTTGTTTTAAGTTTAATACCCAGCCTAGCCAAGCTAAAATTTCCTACTGTTTTACTGCTACTGGTGCTAATTTAACGTTTGTTGCTAAACCTAGAGTTTGCAGTAACCGAATAGTTAGCCACGTTAAATCAAATTCCCACCACTGCAAACCATGACGAGCCGAATATTGAAAAGCATGGTGATTATTGTGCCAACCTTCGCCGAAAACAAGTAACGCCACCCACCAACAGTTAGTAGAATTGTCGCCAGATTCGTGGCTGCGATAACCGAACTTGTGAGTCGCACTATTTACAAGCCAAGTGCAGTGATAAACCACTACTACGCGGGCAAAAATTCCCCAAACTACAAAAGGCCAACCGCCTAAAAGTAAAAGTATTACTCCTAAAGCAACTTGAATCCCAATCATGTTTTTTTGGTAAAACTGATAAACAGGATCGTCGGCAATATCTTTGATGTAGCGGTTAATTTCATCTTGAGCAGGGGCGTGATGAATCATCCAACCTAAGTGACTCCACCAAAAACCTTTATTAGAATCATGGGGATCTAAATCTTGGTCAGAATGCAAATGGTGTATGCGGTGCATTCCAATCCATTCAAAAGGTCCACCTTGACAAGCAAGGGTTCCGCAAAGAGCTAGAAAATACTCTAACCACTTGGGAGTTTGAAAACTGCGATGAGTAACAAGGCGGTGGAATCCTAGAGTAATACCCAAGCCTCCAGTTACCCAATATAGAAACACGCCTACACCTATTGCTCTCCAGTTAAAATTGCTGGGAAGCAGCGCAAATAATGCTCCAATATGTAGAGCCGCGAAAAAACTGATATTTACCCAATTAAGCGTGGGTTTGGTTGAGGTGGCAATCGTCATGCAGTACCCTTAATACGAATGGTCTTACCGATTTTAAGTGAATCTATAAATAGTTCACTAATCTCGATGGCGAAAAAAGTCATGATTAACAGCATTGAGGTGCTAAGTTCCGCAGAACAGGCACTATTCCCTATTTTTTCTAAAATTGACTCCAAGGTCAAGCAAAACCTCCAAAAAGTCTTGGCATCTTTCCGTCACCACCGGGTAGGCGTTCATCATTTTGCCGGAGTAAGTGGCTACGGACATGACGATCTAGGTCGAGAGACTCTAGATAAAGTATTTGCTCAAATAATGGGTGCAGAAGCTGCCGCCGTGAGAGTTCAGTTTGTTTCTGGTACTCATGCGATTTCTTGTGCTTTGTTTGGCGTTCTCCGTCCTGGGGATGAGATGTTGGCAGTAGCTGGTACTCCTTACGACACTTTAGAGGAAGTAATTGGTATCCGAGGTAACGGACAAGGTTCACTACTAGATTTTGACATTAGTTACCGCCAATTGGATCTAACTCCCGAAGGAACGATCGCCTGGGAAAACTTAGAACAAGGAGTTAGCGATCGCACAAAACTTGTTTTAATTCAACGCTCCTGCGGTTATTCTTGGCGCTCTAGCTTATCTATTGCTGATATTGAAAAAATTGTCGCGATCGTTAAACAGCAAAACCCCAACACTATTTGTTTTGTTGATAATTGCTATGGAGAATTTATTGAAGACAAAGAACCCACCGCCGTAGGAGCGGATTTGATGGCAGGATCGCTAATTAAAAATCCTGGTGGCACAATTGTTACGGCGGGTGGCTATGTTGCGGGTCGCGCTGACTTAGTAGAGGCTGCTGCTTGCCGTTTGACTGCGCCGGGGATTGGTAGTTATGGTGGCGCAACCTTTGACCAAAATCGGCTACTTTTTCAAGGGCTTTTTCTAGCGCCACAAATGGTGGGAGAAGCAACCAAAGGCAATCATTTAACAGCTTATGTATTTGACAAGCTTGGTTATCCGGTTAATCCTTTACCAATGGCTCCTAGACGGGATGTGATTCAAGCAATCAAACTAGGTTCGCCGCAAAAACTAATTGCCTTCTGTAAGGCGATCCAACAGCATTCTCCTATTGGCTCTTACTTAGACCCCGTTCCGGGGGAAATGCCAGGGTATGAGAGCTTACTTGTTATGGCTGGCGGGACATTTATTGATGGTAGTACCTCAGAATTTTCTGCTGATGGTCCATTAAGGGAACCTTACACAGTGTTTTGCCAAGGGGGAACTCATTGGACGCACGTGGCGATCGCCCTAGAATCCGCAATTACTGCCATAAAAGCATTGTAAATTAGCTATCCTAAAATCAAATCTAGGTAAAAACTGAAAAGATTCATGGCTCACTAAAAATAATTTCATTTATTTTCCGTAATTAGCTGGAGGTCAATTGTATTTAATTACAGTGCTACAAAAATTTACGGCACTGTAGTTTATTTTTCCTACGCTACCAATTAGGTCACTTAACAATGGCAACTGTAACTTTTCAGACAATAGTATGCGACAAACCTCATGGTGCTATCAGTTTGCACTTTAGTCCGGTCATTGAACCTAATCCTTTTTTTGGCCCAAGATTAGGTAGCAAAATGACTCCTAATGTAGCGGAAAGTTTAGGTAATGTAACAAGAACTTTTAGTAATAGTGCTACAGTTACGCTTTCTGTCCAAACCAAGAATGGAAGCTTTACTGAGGATAAGAGTATTTTTTCTACTGGCTCTTTAAGTTTGCCATTTACAGTTAATGGAGCAAATTTTATAGTAACTTGTAATGTAACCTAACTTCTAAATTGAGCCGTAAGCTTAAGTTTAATGGTTGTATCTGCAAAAATTAAGCGAACGGCTAATCTTATTTAAAATTGTTTAAGCAAAAGTGTTACTTATTATTTATTAATGTAACATAAATAAGTAAATATTAATCATGAAAAATAGTAATCCCATTTTTGGAACTGTTGGCATTTTTTTTATTTTCAGCATTATTAATGCAAGTTCCGTTCATGCCCAAATTATTACCGATCGTGCCCAAATTATTCCTGATGGGACTACACCTACTTCAGTAACCTGTGTTAATTCTTGTCAAATTACTGGAGGAACTCAAGCAGGCATTAATCTTTTTCATAGTTTTTCAGAATTTAATATCAATTCCGATCAACAAGTATTTTTTCGAGATCCAGGTGTAACAAACATATTTAATAGAGTAACTGGCAGTAATAGCTCCCTAATTTTAGGAAGGCTTGGAGTCAGAGGTAATGCCAATTTATTTTTAATTAATCCTAATGGAATTACTTTTGGGGCAAATTCTAGCTTAAATATTAATGGCTCTTTCGCTGCTACTACCGCTAATGCTATTGAATTTAAAAATGGAGGTTTTTTTAGGGCTACAAACCCTAACGAGCCAGCCTTGCTAACTGTAGCACCGTCAGCTTTCTTATTTAATCAACTTCCTCCTAGAGCGATCGCAATTCAATCTGCATCATTAAAAGTTGGTGACAATCAAAACCTCTTATTATTAGGAGGCGATGTTGCCATAAATGACGGTTCTTTACAAGCGCCTGGTGGCAATATTGAAATAGCAGGAGTAAAAGGGTTAACAATCGTAGAATTGAGCAATCAAAACAATAATTTAAGTTTAACTTTTCCTACTTCTGTAATTAAAGCCAACGTATCTATAAGTAATAGTTCTACTTTTAATGTAAATGCTAGTGATGGGGGCAATATTACAGTTAATGCTCAAAATATAGACATTTCTGAAAGCGATTTTCAAACTAAAAATACCGGAAATATTAATTTTAATAATCGAGCGGGAAATATTAAATTAATTGCTACTGGAAATCTCCAAATCAAAGATAGTAATATTACCAATAATGATAGTTTAAAACCTATAGGAAAACCTGGAAGTGTTCTAATAAAAGCAAGTTCGCTTTTACTAGATAGCGTTAATATTCAAACGAATAATGCGGATAAAGAGAGTATAGGCGGAGTATTTGTACAAGTAGACAACGATGCTATTATTCAAAACGATTCGGAATTACTCACGCGCACTAATGGGCGAGGAAATGCTAGTGAAATTAATATAAAATCTGGTTCGCTATTAATAGATAATAGTGTTTTGTTTGCTGATACTTTTGGGGCGGGAGATGCAGGAAATATTAGTATTCAAACAGATAACTTGGTACTAAATAATGGCTCTAGGTTATCTAGTAATACTGAAGCATTTACAGGAGTCGGTGGGAATGGTGGAGAGATAGTTATTGATGCTAAAACTGTTTCTTTAGCAAATGGATCGGCCGTATATGCTACAAGTTCCGAGGTAGGTGGACAGGCAGGAGATGTAGTTATCAATGCTGAAGATAGTATCTCATTAATTAACAGTGCAATTTTTAGTGAAACCTCCAGCCAAGGAGATGGAGGCAATACACAAATCAATACTAACGTACTGAACTTAAGCGAAGGTGCAATTATCAGTAGCCGCTCGGAAGGATCGGGTACTGCTGGAGATATTGAAATTACAGCAACAGATTTAGTTAGTATTTCGGGAATTAACCCCGACTCTTTAGCATCATTTATAGAACTATTACCAGACACTACTTCTAGCGGGTTATTTGCCACTACTGAAGCAGGAGGTACAGGCAAAGGCGGTAATATTTCAGTTAGTACAAATAGTCTCAAAGTGATGGATGGAGCAGTTATAAGTGCTAGGAGTAATAGCACGGCTTCGGGAGGAAATATCAACATCGACACTAATAATTTAATGCTTACTGGAGGCGGACAAATACTAGCAAGTGCCTTCAATAGTGGTAGTGCCGGAAATATTACAGTAAATGCGAAAGATAGCACGCTAATTGTGGGCAGCATTGACGACAAAAGCGCTCTTTTTAGTCAAGATAACAATGGTTCAAATAGCGGTTTATTTGTGGGAGTTGAAAGCGAACAAATTACCAATGCCGGAAATATTAACTTAGCTACATCTTCATTGCGAATTTACGATCGCGGGACTATATCTGCGGAGACTAACGCGGGTGAAGGGGGCAATATTGATATTAGTTCCCAAGATATAAGACTGCGTAATGATAGCCAAATTACCGCCAGTGCTGGCGAACAAGGAAATGGAGGCAATATTGATATTAATACTGATACTTTAGTTGCCCTGGAAAATAGCGATATTACAGCTACAGCTTTTGAGGGTAGGGGGGGGAAGATTAATATTACAACTCAAGGTCTATTTGCATCAGCAGATAGTGAGATTACGGCGAGTTCTAGAAAAGGTATAAATGGAGTTGTAGAAATTAATCGACCAGAGAGCGATCCTAATGATGATGCGCTTTCTGTTCCTGTTGAACCTGTTGATTTGACCGAACTAATTGCGACGGGTTGCGGCGCAAGTGGAAGCTTGGCAGCTAAAACCTCTACTAGCAAATTTATTATTACCGGACGCGGCGGATTGCCGCCCACACCTACAGAAGTATTAAAAAGCGACTTAGCATTGGCCGACTTAGGTACGCGCCAAGATGTGACGGCTAGAACAATTACTACTAAACAGATAGATTTTACCCCAATCCCTATTGTGGAAGCTCAAGGATGGGTCATAAGTCCCAAAGGGCAGGTAGTGCTTACAGCTTCTGCGCCGGAAGTTACTCCAGAAGTTCCTTGGTTGAAGTCTCCCAGTTGTCACAATTCCTAATAGAGGGAACACTTAATGAAAACTGCTATAGGTATTTTAGTTTTGATGAGTATGGGAGTTGCCCCTACTTGGGCAATACCTGTAGCACCAAGCAGCATTCAAACCGTGTCACCCTCAGATTTGGTGCAGCAAGGTAGAGAACTATACCAAAACGAACAATTTTTTCAAGCCGCAGAAATTTGGGAGCAGGCTTACACCGAGCAAAGCGATCGCGCAAGTCAAGCAATGATATTGAGCAATTTATCTTTGGCTTATCAGCAACTAGGACAGTGGGAAAAAGCAACGAAAGCGATCGCTTTGAGCCTTAATCTGCTTCAAAATACCGCCAATACCCAAGTTTTAGCTCAAGCTTTATCGGCTCAAGGTAGTTTGCAATTAGCTAATGGTCAATCTCAGCAAGCCTTCAACACCTGGCAAAAAGCAACGGTCACTTATCTTCAAGCAAAAGATGAGGTTGGAGTTATTAGAAGTTCAATCAATCAAGCTCAAGCTTTGCAAGCTTTGGGACTTTACCGCCGCGCTGTAGTTCTGCTAAATTCGGTCAACCAAAAGCTGCAAAAACAACCAAATTCGCTACTGAAAACGGCTGGATTGCGTAACTTAGGCAATACCCTTAGAGTAGTCGGTGACTTAAAGAAGTCGCGGCAGCTTCTACAGCAAAGTTTGGTATCCGCGCAACAATTAAATTCGCCGCAAAATGTTAGTTTTGCTTTATTTAGTCTAGGCAACACGGTTAGGGCGCAGCAAGATCGTCAAGGAGCGATAGATTACTACCAGCAAGCTGCAACTTTAGGTACTGGAATTACTAAAATTCAAGCTCAACTCCACTGGTTGAGTTTATTAATAGAACTAAACCAATTAGATGCCGCCCAAGATTTGCTTCCGCAAATTAGAGAGCAAATGCTTACTTTACCCCAAAGTAGTAAAGCAATCTACGCTCAAATTGAGTATAGCCAAAGCTTACAGGCTATGCAGGAATCAAAAACCGTAAATAGCCCAACATTGTCAGACATTGCCCTGTTATCAGCTAAAGCTATCAAGCAAGCCCAAAAATTAGGAGATAAAAGAGCCGAAGCTTACGCTTTGAGTAATTTAGCCCGATTGTACGAACAGACAAAACAATGGGAAAATGCCCGACAATTAACTGAAAAATCTTTACTAATTGCTCAAGCAATTAATGCTCCGGACTTAGCTTATCGCTCCTCATGGCAGCTAGGAAGGATATTGAAAGCCCAAGGTAACACAACTAATGCGATCGCAGCTTACACCGAATCTGTTAATCTGCTCAAATCCTTACGCAACGATTTAGTAGCGACAAATCCAGATGTGCAATTTTCTTTTCGAGAAGAAGTAGAACCCGTTTATCGAGAGCTAGTAGGTTTGCTTTTAAGTAAAGATAACCCAAAAGTTAGTCAGGAAAACTTAATTCAAGCGCGGGCGGTAATTGAATCTTTGCAACTTGCCCAATTAGATAACTTTTTTCGAGAAGCTTGTATAGAAGCAAGTTCTTCAATTTTAATCGATCGCCTCGCCGAGCGGGAAAATGACAAAGCAGCGATTATCTACCCAATTATTTTAAGCGATCGCACTGAAGTTATTGTCAAACTACCTAATGCACCGCTAACTCATTACACGATTGCCGAATCTCAGCCCAAAGTAGAAAAAACTTTAGAGACTTTGCGAGCGAAGCTAACAGAACCCGATACTGTCAAAGAAGTTAAAGTTTTATCTCAACAAGTATATAGCTGGTTAATCCAACCATTAGAGACACAAATAGCTAGTAGTGGAGCCGAAACTTTAGTGTTTGTGTTAGATGGGGCTTTTCAAAATATCCCGATGGCAGCTTTGTACGATGGCAAACAGTATTTGATTGAAAAGTACGCTGTAGCCTTAAGCCCTAGTTTGCAACAATTAGCTGCTCCACCCTTGCAAAGCAATAAGCTTAAAGCCCTAACTGCGGGACTTAGTATTGCACTAGTAAATTCTCCTTATCCAGCTCTGCCATCAGTTAAAGCAGAGTTCAACCTTATTGAGCAAGCTGGGGTAGCTACAGATCGACTTTTAGATGAAAATTTTACTAGCACAACTTTAGCTAGAGCTTTCGATTCATCTGGCTTTGATATAGTTCATCTTGCCACTCACGGACAATTTAGTTCTGAAGCAAAAGATACATTTATTCTTGCCTCTGATGGAGCAATTAATGTCGAGCAATTAGACAATTTACTTCGTAATGCCAACGGTAGGCAAAATCGTCGCCGTCAAAGTTCACCCAAGGCGATTTCTTTATTGGTTTTAAGTGCTTGCGAAACCGCCGTAGGTGATAAACGCGCTGCTTTGGGAATTGCTGGGGTGGCAATTCGAGCGGGTGCGCGCAGTACCTTAGCTTCTCTATGGCAAATAGACGACGAAGCGACGGCTCTATTTATTGGTGAATTTTATCGAGAGTTAGCTCAAAATAAAACTACGAAAGCCGAAGCTCTCCGCCGCGCTCAAGTGAGTTTTTTAAAAACCTATCCTAATTACAGCCGCCCTAGTTATTGGGGAGCTTATGTTTTAATTGGTAACTGGCTTTAGAACAGCAATCTAGTTGCTTTTTGCAGTTCGTAATTACTCATCAACGATTTTTCGTCTTTATTATCTATTCTCTTAATTGATTCTGAGGCTAGCAGAGATAAATCGATGGTGCTTAATAAGTTTTGCCAGTCTACTTTAGACATCGCATCTTCTAAGTTTTGCACGCGCATTTGCGCTAGAATCGCTGCGGTATCGTACCAAATACCATTTTCTGCATATAAGGCTACTTGTTGCTGTAACGACGTTGCTGTATTTATTTGATTGGCAATGGTGAGGTTAAGGGCAATTCTTTGCACCCAACCCTCAACAAATACTGGACTTGCCATATTTTGACTGCAACGAACTTTAAAATACCAGTGGTACATTTTGTCGATGGCTAAGGGTGCAGATTCAGGTGGTAATTGCAATCTGATAATGCCTGGCTCTTTAGGAAGGTTTACCGGAGCGCGATATATATCGTTGTCTTCCGAGTCTTGCAGCACAAATTCACCCGCCGCAGATTGAGCGTAAGGAATGTAAAATAGAAAAGTTGGACGTTCTTTAACTGTTAACCCCCAAACACTTGTGGCAACGATCGCACTATCGCCGTTGGAATGAGATATTTTAATACTAGGAACTATAGCTGTTAAAGGTATATTTACATTGTGCAAGCAGCTACCCCGCCCTGCTGCACCTCTTTGCCGCCCGCTAGGCACTCCACTACTAGGTAATTTGGGCTGAATAAAATTTAGTTTGCCCGATCGCTTTTGAGGCTTGGCAGTTGTTGTACCTGGTAATTGTCTTAGCGATCGCTTTGTAGAGCGCTCGAAAAATTGATTGACTGGTGCAATGTTTTGTGCCTCTACCGGGTTAATATAGCTTGTATTAATAAACACCAAGATAATTGAACCGAGCGCACGCTTGGTAAATGCACGGACTTGGTTTACGTTTTCCATAGCTAATTTCATCCAAGTAACAGGTTTTTATTTAAAACAGCCGTAATATTATCTAAATTTATAAGTTCGGTAAACTACTATACTTATGCTCGTAACTACTAACGCTAGGGCTGGGGGTAGTACGGGAACCCAGCTACCTTGGAGTAAAAGTCCAAAACACAGAGCTTGAATGAGTAAAATTGTAACAGATATAGTTAATCCTAAGTATAATATTTGCTTAAAGTATCCAGCAATTAGACCGCCGACTATCGACCACCCAGCCACCCACAGAATTTCTATCCATAGATTCCATACCAACAATAGCGGTCTGCGATCTAAAACTGCGCTTAAAATATGACTAACCATCTGTGCTTGCAAAAACACTCCTGGTAGTTGTTTCTCAAAGCGTTGTTGACTATTACTATAAGCTGTAAACCAGTAATCATTAACACTAGTTGGCGCAGTTACGCCAACTAAAACGATCCGATCTTGCAATTGGTTCAATATAGTTGGGGTTAAGCGATTGTTTAAAATATCATTAAGACTAACTTGGTAGGCAATATCTGTCACCGCCCGGTAAGGGCGCAAGTTGAGCAACACTTGATAACCTCTTAAGTCAGCATTTTGATAAGCACCACGATTATTAGCCGTTAAACGTTTAAAAACAACATCACCAAACTGTAAATCTCCTTGCAGAGTAACTTTTGGAGCAATATTTTCGGTCGCCAAATATAGAAGGGCTAATTGAAGACTAAAAGCATACTCGCTAGTGCAAGGAGAATTAGCAGGCGGCGTTAAATGCAGTAGCTGACGGCGAATAATATTATCTTCATCTAGAATAATGTCACTAAAACCGACAAATTCTGGCGCTAACTCTGGTGGTGGGGCAATACCAGGATTGTTTGTAGCCGGATCGCTAATTTTGCACAAGCCAATAAACCGATCGCTTTTTTGCAGATACTTAGTTAAATTTGGATAAGCGGTGCTGACAGGAATATCTCGATAAATATCTAAACCGATCGCTCTTGGGCGAAACTGTTGCAGTTTGGTTAATAATTGCTCTAAAGTGCGATCGCTCAAACTTCCTTGTCTTTGCGACTGCGCTTGAATATCTGATTCGGTAATTGTGACGACAAGTAGGCGCGGATCGGCCCCTTCAATTGGTCGCCAGCGTTGCAAGCGATCGCTAGCTGCTAATTCCCACGTTTCTAATCCTCCTAGCTGACGCACGCTCATAACTAAGCTAGTAACTACAATGCTAGTTAGAAGTAGTCGAACAGCACGCCAAAGACGATTAGAGGTTTGGTGTTGAGTGCGAGTTATTTGATTAATCGTAGTTGCAATCTGTGTAGTTAGAGGTAGGCGTGTCTCGTCCTGGATATTGCCTTTAGTTAAGCACTCTAAAATACTTTGGGCGTTGGGCGGTCGATTTTGGGGCAGGGGGGCAATTAATTCCTCGATTAAATAAGCTAACCATTCAGAAATTTGGGGCGCTCGGTTTCGCCATAGCAACTGGTTAGTTTGCGGATTTTTAGGTAATTGTGCCGGATAAATCCCTGTAAGTAAATGTACAAACGTGCGCCCCAGAGCAAAAAAATCTGATTCTCTAGCCGCTTGCCCTTCCATCTGTTCTACGGGCGTATATCCTGGAGAAAGAACTTGGGTAATATCGTTCCAAGCTAGTTTATTGACGTAAGTATGAGTAATTTCTCTAACTGTGCCAAAGTCAATTAATGCCAGTTGTCCATTGGGACGCAGCATGATATTAGAGGGTTTGATATCTCGATGCAGAAGTTTTGCTTCATGCACCTCGCTTAAAATATTTGTTAGTTGTTTGAGCCAATCAATCGCTTTTAGTTCAGAAATTGGCTCATTTTCTTCTATCCACTGCTTGAGATTTTGACCCTCAATTTTCTCCATAACCAAGCAGTACAATTTTTTGGTTTCATTGTTGGGTAAAAAAGTAAAATACTCATATATTTTAGGAATTCCCGAATTTTGTAGCCGTTGCAGTACCCGCGCTTCTTGCTGCAAGAGTTCAATAAATTTAGAGCGATCGCTATTTAGCACCTTGATAACTTTGGTTGTACCGCGATCGTCTACTTCAAATATTTCTGTAGTATGCTGTCCCGACAATTCCCTCAATGGTTTAACAAGCTTGTATCGTCCGTTAATCAGCAATCTTGAGCCGCAAAACTGACATTTTTGTAGGTTATCGGGATTTTGGCGCTTTTGACACCTGGGGTTGATACAGTAAATCATGAGACAACTCCAAGCTTTACAGCTTCCTATTCTGGTAATCGATATTGCGCGACTATTTTTTTGGCAAATTCTGGCACATGAGCGTCTAATTTTTCTGGGTGTTGGCGTTTGACGTACAAGTAGTTGCGGGTAAAGTGGGAATCAATCGAAAATCGCGCGTATTCTAAACCTTTAGGCCCAATTTTTTCAATGACTACACCCATCATTTTTGCTGCCCACATTGGCAGTGTAACCCCTTTGTCGTAAGCGGGAATGCTTTGTTGGACGGCGGAAGTGCGATCGCCAGAGGACATCACTTCTTGAGTTCGCAACTGATCTAAAGCCAAATCTAGCATTTCTTGCCCAGTATTATTTCGTACTACAATCCATTGCCAGCCAAAAGGTGCGCCCATATAGCCCACTACCAAATCAGCTAGAGAATTGACATAATCAAAACAACTCATGCAGGAAGGAGCAAATACATCTTTAAGTTGGTTGGTTTTGAGTCCAAAAAAGGGTACAGTTTCCGTTGAGCCGTCTTCGTGTTTGAAGTGAACCCGATAGTCTTGCATAAATTCGTAAGACACGACAGTTTGCGGCGACTTGCTTGTGGTATCCAAAAACTTTTGCAACCCAGCGCGAGTAACGTTGTCTACGCAAGGCGTACCTAGTACATAAAGCTTTTCTAACCCTAGTTGCTTTTCTACGGCTCTGAGTGCTTGAATTTGGCAGCCTACGCCGATTACAAGCAGTCGCTTCATCCCTGATTGTTCGATTTGCTCCAAGACTGAAAGATTGGGCGAAAGTGTTGGTTTATTTACTCTAGCTTTCAATATATCTTCAGGAGTCCGAGCAATGATTGGCATTGGTTGAAAGCGATCTTCTGTGGTATTTTGGACGCAGACGACACCCTCAACTAAGCCTTTAGTTAGCATTTCAATAGCAATGCTGCTCACAATCCCCGTCCATTGCGCTCCCTTAATAGGTTCTGTTTTCTGCGCCGCCATCATTCCCTGATTAACACCAAAATACATTTCGTCAGCATCATCTAAATTGCGGCTGCGATTATGAGTTTGGGTTTCTAGCTCGGCTATTTGTTGATTAATAAAAGCGCAAGCATTCTTGACATAATGAACGTAGTATGTATCGCATAGTCCGCACTCGCTACAAAGTTCTTTAGCTGGGCGGCGGCTAGAAGGTTTTAAAGCTTTGGCTTTCTGGTGGCGGGTAGAATTGGGAGTTACAGAAGTCATTAACGTTAGAGCTTTGACGCAGAACTGTTTTTACCTAAAGATACCTTAGAGATTGTTGTTATTGAACCCCAGGGGCAAAACTTGCAACACAATTTATTTAATACTTTACTATTTTTTAATCTGTGCGATCGCCTACAACTAGATTATTTTTATATCATTAACTTAATTAGCCACTTACTCAGAGGGTGTTTGAAAAGTTTTGCGGGGTCAGATTTTATGCTAATCGCTTCACCATGATCCTTATCATGGCAAGGTAGATAAACGTCTCTGATGTTTCCGGCAATAATTCGCGCGTCTCTGACT
>JAESGR010000534.1_pt1 | contig 23720 bp, 23 predicted proteins | sample 9269771 | NCBI WGS metagenome assembly JAESGR01 (sample SAMN15739572, study PRJNA653492) | algae metagenome | isolation source: Chroococcus sp. CMT-3BRIN-NPC107 and co-occurring heterotrophs from well... | place: USA: Clark Mountains Wilderness, California | collected 2010-04-18 | reverse complement strand
GATGTTAGAGCGCGGTTATCAGATTCTGACAAAAGAGAACAATCGTAAAGCGGAATTTTATTCGCACGGCGTCAAAAAGTGGTTTGCCGACCAGAGACATCCGGGACGCCAGCTGGGGTGGCTGACAGTTGAGATGGAAGATTTTTCACGTCCGGTCAAGCGATTGGTCATCAAATTTCCCGAAGATAAGAGCGGCAAAATGAAACATCATTGTTTGATTACGACTCTTGAACCCAATGACGTAATTGATCTGCTGAAACTTCCCAAGGAGACTATCGATAATGAGAAAGAACTCGCTCTAGCTTACGCTCGTCTTTATGATCTGAGAGGCGGGACCGTTGAAATCGAAATCAAAGAAAGCAAACAAGGAATCGGCATTGGCAAGCGTTCAAAAAAGCGTTTTGAAGCACAAAAAATGGTCATGTTACTGAACACATTAGCCCATAATATTCTTGTTTGGGCGCGGCGCTGGCTAACCGAAACCGATTCGGAACACAAAATAAAGTTCGCTCGATTCGGGGCGTTAAGATTAGTCAGAGATGTTTTTCATACTCAAGGAATGTTGAAATTTAAGCCCGATGGGCAGCTTTTTGGCATCGTCCTTAATCGGGGCGCTCTGCTGGCAGCAGATTTGGTCGTCGCAGTGATGCAAATGCTGGCGCCGGCTGAAATCTTTGTCAGTCTTGACAACATTTGATATATCAAAAAACTCATCGGAAAATTATTCTTAGCCAATAAAATTGGCAATGTCTCATTGTGCCTGAAATTACTCGTTAAAACATTAAGAATAAATATATTTGTGAAATTTAGAAATATTTTTTATAAATTGTAAGAAATGATTGTTTTTTAGTGTCACATTTATTAAAAATGTTCCGTATATAAGGTGGAATAGCGGTATTTATTGTATCAAAATCACGATTACATAATTACCACCAAATTTCGGACATAAGGCTTATTATCAGAATCTGTTCTTGCGGAGTAACTATTCAGCTATGCCACTAAGGTCAGTGATATCAATAGTTTAATAGTGCCACCTTGTTTCAAAAAGGGTGCTTTTTTATACAGCCTCAAACGAAGGCGTGTTAAAACAGTGTTACTTTTCTATTTCGGCAAGCATAATGCTGGTCGTGTTTTGGTCTTGGCGCGTGTATAAAAAAGTGTTTTCGTCCGGGGAGACGGCAAAACTGCCGAGAACATTGGCGGGGAATTTATTGTCGGCGACATCGCGGATTTGGTTCGTCTGGAAATCGTAAAACTTGATTTTATAAGTTTCGCTTTCCGCGTCGGCGAGGAAATAAATGCCTTTGGCGGTCGCCGTCCAAACTTTGGCGACGTTGGCGTTTGCGAGTGCAGGCACGATTTGTTCGTTGTCGTCGGCGGTCGCGCGGCGCAGGGCGTTGTCGTTGTCTCTGGAGAAAAAAACCGTGCTGTCCGGCGCGGCAACAGCTTGCAAAGCACCTTGCCGGGTAACTTGTATCGTCTCGCCGCCTGCCGACGGAATTTTCCAGATGTTCCTTTCGCCCGTCCGATTTGACGTAAAATAAATCCACGCCCCGTCCGCGCTCCAAACCGGATCGGTGTTGAGCGACGGTTCTTCGGTCAAATGTCTGATTGTTCCGCCTTGCACGGCAACGAGATAAATATCCGAGCCTTTTTCGCTTCGGGCAGAATACGCAATGGTTGAACCGTCGGGCGAAAAGCTCGGAGCGGCGGCACTGATGACCGATTCGGTTAGCTGCCGCATATTTTTGCCTTCGGCATCCGCCGTCCAAACTTCGTTTTTCCCCGAACGATTCGACAAAAACGCCGTGTGCGAGCCGTCGGGCGAAAACGCCGGATACTGTTCGCTATAAGTAAGAGCGACGAATTTTTTCTCCGTCGGCTGATTTTTGCTTGCCCGCCAGATGTCTAAATTTTGCCGGTTGACGACAAACGCGATTGTTTTCTCGTTCGGCGCGACGGCGAGATTAGTGATTTTCTCGCCGCCCGTCATCACCGGCTGGGATTCGCCGCTACTGGCGGAAACGCGCCGGACGTTTGTTTGATTGTCGCTGTCCGAAGCGACGAAATAAATTTCATCGCCCGCCGCGCTCCACGCCAAACTGTGAATTACTTTTCGGTCGAAAGTCATCTGGCGCGGGGCGGAATCGCCGTTAATTTGCGAAACGAATAAATCCTGATTTTTATCGTCGAATACGCGAACGAACGCGATTGATTTGCCGTCAGGCGAAAAGCGCGGCGTAGTTTCGCCGACGAAATCGCCCGGCGCATTCACGCGCCGCCGCGCACCCGTTTGTAAATTAACGAGATAAACCGCGTGCGGCTTGCCTTTGACAGAGTTCTCGGTATCAATCACGGCGAGCGTGCTGCCGTCAGGCGAAAAGGAAATGCTGGCGAAACCGGAAAAAAGTTGGGCGATGCGCCGTTCCGCGCCGCCGAGAGCCGGAATCATCACGACCTCGCCGCCGTTTTTTAGCGTGCGAACGAAAGCGATTTGCGAGCCGTCCGGCGAAAACGTCGGATATTGTTCGAGAAGCGGCGTATCGGTCAAACGAATCGGTTCGCCGCCGCTCAACAGGCGCACGTAAATATCGGCATTTTCGCCGTTGTCGCCGTTCCACGCACACGTTAGTTGCTTGCCGTCGGGCGAAAAAGCTGGCGTGTTTTCGAGTCCGACCGAGCCGGAAAACGGAACGATGCGGGCGACGACCATCGGTTTTGATAAGGCACGAAAATAAATTTGATACGCGCCGAAAACCGCCAGCGCACAGACGGCAAAAATTCCGACAACGATTGGCAGCCATTTCAGATTTCGGCGGCTGACGCGCTCGTCTGTTTTTTCAGCGGCGACGTGTTTTTGACTTGGCTGTTGCGAGCCGTTCGCCGGTTTATTTGAATCGGAGATCGGAAACCGGTAATCGGTAACTGTCGCTCTTCTCTCGACCGGAAAAGGAATTTGGATCAGCGTGTTTTCTTCGGCGGCGACAACCGCGACAGCCGTTGGAGCAGCGGCGACGGTGACGATTGGCAGAAAACGATAGCCGCGCTTTGGAATCGTTTCGATAAATTGGTCGCCGTTTGAAGCCGCCGCTTCGAGCTTTTTCCTGAGCCACGAAATGTTGCGCGTCAGTGTCCCTTCTTCGACAAAAGTATCAGCCCAAACTTTGTCGAGCAGTTCGTCCTTTTTGACTACTTCTCCGGCGCGTTCGACGAGCGCGAACAGCAGTTCAAACTCCTTCGGAGTGAGCGAAATCACTTTTTCGTCGCGTCGAAGCAGGCGATTAGCTGCATCCAGCCGAAATTCGCCGAACCTGTAAAGCCTTTTATTTTCTATCTTTTCCACACTATCCGAATTTTATCCGAAAATTATCCGCTCGTTATCAGGACTATTTGATGGCGATTCAGTAAGTTTGTCACAGCCGCCAAAGTGAGCTTTTCAACAACCGTTTTAATTTTAGTCGAAAATTGTCGGAAATCAAATGCGTCGCCGAAGCCGCTCTCGAATAAAAATATGAAATCACGAAAAATCAAATTTGCTTGTTGGCTGGGGCAGTTTTCAATGTTGCTTTTAGCCGTCTGCGCCGGCGGCGCGGTTTTCGCTCAGACGCAAAGCAATGTCCAGCCAAATCTTTGTATCGAATCGTTCGGCGAAACCGGAAACATCGCGCTCGCGGCAAATGCGGCGGTCAATGCCAGCACGATTACCGTCACGAGCGGCGCGCCTGCAATCGGCGGGCGCGTGACTCTTAATCCCGGCGCGGCGAATCAGGAAACATTCAAATATGTGTTGACGAGCGAGACGACTTTGAATCTCGTGGATAATAGTTTTCCGGCGTTTCTGACCAAGGCGCACACTGCGGGCGAGCCGGTAGTTTGGCAGGGCAATTCGATTATCAAAGCCGGTTACTACAACCCGAACCCAACGACCGTCACAATCAGTGTCGGTCCGCCGCTGAATTATTTTTCACCGCAACCGACGATCTTTCCCAACCATACGCGAAATTTTTTGCCGGGCTACCACGCGAACGCTTTTGTTGCGCCCGTCCTTATTCAGGAAAGAGGCATAAGTTGGGTTTTGGGCAAAACGGACGGCAGCGGAGGTTACACCATTTTCACCCTCACAAAGGATTCCGGGCTGTGCGCGAAGCTGACTTATCAGGGACGACTAAGCAACGGCGGCGCGGCGGCGACGGGCAATTACGATTTAACTTTTACGCTTTTTGACAGACAAACAGGCGGCGCGGTGCAGAGCCATCAAGCGACGGCGGCAAACGTCGCGGTGACGAACGGAGTATTCACCGTCGTGCTGGATTTCGGCGCATTTTTGAAGGGCAGCAACGCCGCCCGATTTATGGAAATCGGCGTTCGTCCGGCGAGCCAAAACCAAAGCGACCCATACACGGTTTTGCAGCCGCGCCAGCCGCTGACCGACGTTCCTTATGCCGTCAACGCGCAGAAAGCCTTTGACGTGCAGCTAATTTTGACGGGCGGCGTGCCTTCGACAGTTGATTGTGATTCGGCGAGCGAATACGGGCAGGCGCGAGTTGACGCGACGAATTTGAAACTTTACATCTGCACGGCAGCGGGCTGGAAATCCGCGACGCTGCAATAGACAAAAAAACAAATGAACAGAGTATTATGAAATTTAATTTGCCGATCATTTATCTGATTTTCTCGGTTATTTTTACGTTGTCTCTTTCCGTTTACGCTCTGCGCAATCCGCAGGGGCGCACCACGAAATCGTTTATCATCGCTTGTTTAGCGGCGGTTTTGTGGATGACCGGTGAAGTCGTCGAACGGTTCGCCGACAATTTTGCGGGAAAATGGACGGGACTGGGCATCTGTTTTATCGGTGGTTGTTTTTTGCCGGCGGCAATGCTGGTTTTTATTTACTGAAAAAATAACTACTTATGAATAGGACAACAGTTATTCATGTGATTCAAATCACACCACCGTCAATGAAAATAGCACGCTTATTTTTACTTAAGGATGTGCTATTTTCAGATTAGCGTCCATGATGTGCGCCACTTCATCACCAGGAATGAAAATAGCAGTTCTAATGGATTCAATAACTTAGCTTTCTATTTTCATCAGAGAATCGAAAAAAATGTTTTTATTAGAAGCCGTACTAGAAAGTTTTGGTTTGCTCGCAGAATCCAAGTGCAAAATTGTGTCTGCCGGAAGGTAAGGAGAAATAACAATGAAAAATCCGAAATGGTTGTTGCCAGTATTTGTTTTTATCAGTACGATTTCATTCGTCTCAGCGCAAACGGGCGGCAATTATCAAATCACGCAATCGGTTATTGCATCGGGCGGCGGGCAGAACTCAACCGGCGGTAATTTCTCGCTTGACGGCACTATCGGTCAACCAATTGCCGGAACTGTTTCGACCGGATCATCTTTTTCTGTCTCAGGCGGATTCTGGCAAACCGTCTTTAATCCCAACGGGGTTGCGCCACCGAGTATTTTCAAATCATTCTCGCCTTCTTCGATCAATGTTAATGAAACGACGACTTTAACCATTACATTGATCAATCCTTCATCAAACACCGTTGCTTTAACCGGCGTCGGAGTAACCGATGCTTTTCCTTCCGGTCTGCAGGTCGATGCCGTTCCTGCCGCAACCAATACATGCGGTGGAACATTGACCGCGCAAGCCGGTGCAGGCAGCATCAGTCTGAGCGACGGTGTGATTGCAATAGGCGGTTTCTGCACTGTTTCGGCGACGGTCAGAGCGATGATCGCGGGCGAGAAAATCAACACGACCGGAGCTGTAACTTCAACAAACGGCGGAACGGGCGGAACAGCGACAGCAACATTAACAGTCAATCAACCAGCCGTCACTTATTCGGTATCCGGAGCGATTAATTATAGCATTACGAGTGTTGGTCAAACGCCTGCGCCTGTTTCGGGAGTCAGTTTGAATGCCGCAGGCACATCAATACTTTCGACCACCAATGATTTATCGGGTAATTACCAATTATCAGGCTTAACAGCGGGCGGCAATTACACCGTGACTCCGTCAAAGAGCGGCGAAGTTAAAGGCATCAATTCATTAGATGCCACTCGTATTCAGCAGCACAGAGTTGGGTTGATTACCTTAACCGCGAATCAATTGATCGCAGCTGATACTGATAACAGCGGCACGGTTAATTCACTTGATGCAACACGCATTCAACAGCGTCTGGTTGGTATTCAATCAAGCAATATCATCGGACAATGGAAGTTTGTCCCGAGTAGCAAACAATATAACTCGATTAACAGCAACCGGACAGGAGAAAACTACGAAGCTGTTTTGGTTGGAGAAGTATCCGGCAATTGGGCAACAGCCTCATCATTTGCCGATGATTCTCCAACAGATGAAGACATTTTGCCGAAACAGGAGGATCGAAACAAAGTGGCAGTAAGATTCGAGAATGAATTCTCTCAGCAAATAGCCGAGAGAATAAAACAATCGGCTGATTCACCATCAAATGAATCCAAATCTGAATCAGCTGTTGCCGGAGTATCGGTTGCAGTGTCACTGCCAGCTAATGCATCAGCGACAACGGGCAGTTCGATCATCATTCCGGTGACAATCGGAGCGGTGCCGGCTGGCAGTCCGATCGAATCATTTGATTTTACAGTATTTTATGATCCGGCTGTGCTGCAGCCCGCTTCGTTTGCCGGAAGCAATGCTGGAACATTGAGCGCCAATTGTTCAGTGCTGGCTAATTCACCTCTTTCAGGCAGAGTAGTTGTTTCCGGTGCCTGCGCCACTGTTATCACAACTGCTTCAGGCGGAGTATTATATAATTTGCAGTTTAATGTCATCGGCACATCAGGACAGAAAACAGGTTTGTTGTTTAATAATCCTTCAACCGGAGCACAAACGTTTCAATTCAACAGCGGAAATCCGGCAGCTAATACAACCAACGGATTGTTTACTGTGTTGCCCGAACCGACTGCCGCCGGTGTTAATGTTTCAGGCAGAGTGATAACAGCACAGGGCAGAGGCATTAGAAATGTGCAAGTTACAATGACTGATTCAGCAGGCAGAGTTCGAACAACGCAGACAAGTTCATTTGGTTATTACAAATTTGAAACGGTTGCAGCCAGAGAAACAGTTACTATTTCAGCCAAAGCCAGAAGATTCAAATTCTCTCAATCATCGATTGTCAGAACAACCAATGAATCTGTTTCTAATGCTGATTTTGTTAGTGAACAATAATAACTTTCAAAATAGATAATACTAGAATAAAGTAAGAAAAAGCCGTGAGCGTTATAACTTGCAGCTTTTTCTTGATATTTCACAGAACGAAATTGTCGGGGCAGTTATAAACAAAGCATTCCGTCCAAAAACTATAGTTTTTGGACGAGACCAGGTGGGAGTTCAGCATATACACTCGCTACATACCATGCGGCACTGGGTGAAAAGGATAAAGCTTTTGATGAATTGTACAAATCTTTTGAAAAGCGAGAATCTGTTATTCCCTTTATAAAGATTGATCCGCGTCTAGATCCCTTAAGGGATGATCCTCGCTTTGATGATTTGATAAAACGGGTTGGTTTCACTAACAATAATTAATCCTTCTTTATTGAAGAGTGTTTAACAACCACCATTTTAAGCCGTTCAGAAATATCCTTATGCGGACACAATAATTTTTCATATTGATTTTTTTGCATTTTTGCAGCAAAAAATATAGAAATACCGTTCTTTAAAAAAAGAATTAAAAATTGATCGTTTCAGTTGCAATAAACACAAGCTATAAGAGGAGGTTTTATGTCACTAACCGGACCGTTCGCGGTAAACTCCGAAACATTCCGCAAGATAGAAACGCGTTTAAGCAATTTTAGCCCGCCGATTAAACTTCGCGAACATCTTGTAGACAATCCTAGCTCACTAGCCGATCTTGAGGTTCATCCGCTTACACTTCAAGGAGTTGATTTTACCGTCAAAGATCCTGACAAATTTCTTTCTGCCATAAGAGCGGCAAGGACGGGCGGTGACAAGGTATTTACAGAAGGTAGCACAAAACCCTCGGATTGGAAGCAACATTGGGCAATGACGGCATCATTGCTAGCGACCAAAGGCATTGGCTTTCGTGAACCCTGGCGATATTACCTGAATGATCGCGCTGCACGGCTTGAAGATGCGCAACCGCCACTCCTAAGCTCCCCCAAAATGGACAGGCGAATTGCCGAGAATTTTGCTGAGGCAAACCCGTTTAATCTTTCAGCACTTCATATTTCAGTTGCGTTTGGTAAATGGACCGAGTGCAATATTCACATTGATGAAACCGGAGTTGCAATGGCAGATCTTACCAATAATGTCTCCCTCACCCCTAACTTCATCAGTCATACCTTTAACGAATTGCTGCTAAAGACAATAGTCGGCGCACATCTGCCCACTTGGTTTGTTGACCGTGTCAATCTGCATGTACTCAGTCCGGAAATGGGCTATAAAAGGATTGGTATTGGTGTAGACATGCTCAAAGGAGACTCATACAAGCTGACGATAACCGCATCGTGCGGACTAACGAGCTGTGACGATGTTAAGTTTTCAAAAGTCCTAAAACTTGATCGTGACGCGATTAAATCTTTAAACCCAACGATCAATTTCACTAAAAAGTTTTAATGAAAAGTTCGATATTTAGAAGCGGCGATCAGAATCGAACCGATGAATAAAACTTTTGCAGTCTTTTGTTCACATTTATAAACTGTCCAAAAACTGTTCTGATACTGTTGCCCAATTCATTTTGGATAAAATATGTTCAATAAAATCGTAGTAAAATCGCCTTTTTATTTTTAGTTTTATTTGCGATTTTGAATTGGGCAACAGTATCACTGTTCTTTTTGGACAGCCTAAGCTTAAATAATCTGACAAATTAAACTCTTAACAAAATGACTCCTTCGTAAGGATTTTTATGTTGTTTCTCATATCCTTCCAAAACGCCATTTATTGTTTGTGTTTCTTCAGCACTTCAGAAAAAATTATTTTTGATCTATTTTTATTTCCAGATATTTTTTAAAGTATTCTTACAATCGAATGTGAACTTTCGTTCCGCAACTACAATTGCGGCATTTTGTATTTGACGAGTCAGCCGGCAATCAATGAATTTAAAGAGGGAAATAAAAGCTTGGAGGGTCGAAAATTTATTTTTCGAGACATATTCTTTTTTCGGCGGAAAAAATCAGCCGCTCGGCGCGCATTCGCATCCCGAATATCAGATCGGTTTAGCCGTCAACACACTCGGAAAATACTTTTTTCGTGAGGGAAGCCGCTACACGCCGCCGAAAAGTTTGAGCGTCATTCATTCGGGCGAGACGCATCGCCCGGATGGGGTTTTTCCCGACGATAAGAAATTCGGTTATCTGATGCTTTATGTGTCGCCCGCAGAAATGCTCCACGCCGCGCGGGAGAGCGGTTGGCAAAAATCCGATGAACTGCCCTTTTTCAAGGAATTTACCTTCAGTAACCCGCAACTTTTGCGAAAATACGTTGAGCTGCATCAGCTTTCCGCGCAGCCGAACGAGCGGCTGGCTGTTGATGTCGTAAAGACGACTTTTCTCACCGCACTTATCAAAAATTTTTCGCAAACCAAACAGCCGGATGCTCCGCTCGCCGCGCACCGGAAAGCTATCCTGACGGCGCGTGAATATCTCGACGCGCATTACGCCGAACAGATTTCGCTCGATGAGCTCGCCCGTGTCGCCGGCGTCAGCAAATATCATTTGTGCCGCAAATTCGGCGAAACCGTCGGCGTTTCGCCGCACGTTTATCAATATCAACTGCGATTGAACTGTGCGAAAAAAATGCTCGTCGAAAAACGCGACATTTCCGACATCGCCCTCGAACTCGGCTTCTACGATCAAAGTCATTTCGGCAGATACTTCAAAAAATTCGTCGGCGCAACGCCGCGCGCCTATGCTGAGTGAGCAATTTTTTCCTATAAAAAGTTTTTCCCAAATTGTTCAATGGTTATGAAGCGAACATTTGAGAAAATTTTATGAAGAAATTACCTGGAAATATCGAAGTTGTCGAAAAAGCAAACGAATCGAACAGACGCAATCTTCTGAAGACGCTCGCCGCCGTTCCAAAGAAAAGATGCTTGTTCGTTTTGTTAACGGCGAATTTGTGTTTGCTGGTTTTCGGTTTCGTCGCCCGCGCGCAGCAACTACCTGCCGGAAGCACGGCGCAGAACGTCGAAGCGATTGGCTACACAGAGCTTGACGGCAAACCGGCATTCAAAATTTCGATTAAGGAGCATCGCGGACGCTGGTATTTATTCGCCGGACATTTCTGGCATCGCGGCTGGAGCGTCATTGATGTCACCGATCCGCGTGCGCCGCGCGTCGTGAAATTCGTTGAGGGACCGGAGAACACTTTTACCGGACAAATGGAACTTTCCGGCGACCGGATGATTACCAGTTTGGAAAAGATTTTGCCCGGTTTCGGCGGCGATGAGAAAAAGCCGTTTGACGAAGGCGTGATCGTCTGGGATATCAAAGACCCGTCGAATCCGCGCCGGCTGGGGCAATTCAAAACCGGCGGCAGCGGAACGCACCGGAATTTTTACGCGGGCGGGCGATTTATGCATCTGGCAGCCGGAATGCCCGGCTATACGGGAAATATTTACGTGATCGTGGACATCAGCGATCCCGCCAATCCGCGCGAAACAGGGCGCTGGTGGGTTGAAGGACAGCACGCGGCGGGCGGCGAAAAACTCGCCTCAACCGCAAACTCAACCGCAAAAAACCAAACGCACGCGCACGGAACTTGCGGCGGCGATACAGATGTTTCGTTGCATGGTCCGCCATATGTCGTCGGCAATTTGGCGTATCTGTCATACGGCTCGGCGGGAATGATTGTTCTCGACATCAGCGACGCGACAAAACCGCGGGAAATCGGACGGCTCGATTTCAGTCCGCCGTTTCATTCAAAATTCGGCGTTCACGGCGTATTGCCGCTACCCGAAAAAGGCATCGCGTACGTTAATTCGGAAGACGTTTCATCCGGTAAAGGACCGCTGCATCACGCTTCAATTATTGACATCTCAAAGCCTTCTGAGCCGATGCTGCTCTCGATGTTTCCCGCGCCGCTGCCGCCAGAAGGCGTTTCATATGCAGATTTCTTCACCAAAGGCGGCTGGTCGGGTCCGCACAATTTCAATCACTTGCAGCACAATCCGGCGGTCGAAAAACAATCCGATTTGTTTTATCTCACGCATTTCAACGCCGGACTGCGGATTTACAACGTGGCGAATCCGCGTCAGCCGGTTGAAGTCGGATTTTTTATGCCGCCGGAGCCGACAAGAAGATACGGTCCGATGCCTGCAGAAAAACTCGTTCTGCAAACCGAAGACGTACTGGTTGACCGACGCGGCTACATTTACATTACCGACAAGAATCAAGGCATCTGGATTCTTAAATACAACGGCGAAGCCAAGCGGTCAATCAAAAAACCGCTTTAATCCAAGAGGCTTCTCAACTGAACAAACCAGAAATATGACCATTGAAAGCACCGAAACAGCAAATGAAACCGAAATCCGCCAACTAATAAACGATTGGGCAAAGGCGACCCGCGAAGGAGACAACGAAGCGGTTTTGTCCGACCACGCATCCGACGTTCTAATATTTGATGTGTTAGCCCCATTACAATATAAAGGCGCGGACGAGTATCGAAAAAGTTGGGACGAGTGGCAACCTTCATCAAACGGCGAATCGCTCTTCGAGGTTCACGAACTGGGCATCACGGCGGGAGAAACTGTCGCCTTTGCCCACTGTTTAATTGAATGCGGCGGCACGCCAAAGACAGACTGGGTGCGCGCGACTTTTTGCTTGCGCCAAACGGACGGCAGGTGGGCGATTACGCATCAGCATATCTCGATGCCGATGAGCAGAAAAGGTGCTTAACTTGAGGATACGATCAAAAAGGAATTTGTGTGTTCTAGAAAATGTTTCCTAAACGACAACACGCCGAATTTACAATTAAAAATATGTCTTTTTATAACGGAATAGTAACCGACAAGCTTCGAGAGTCGATAGAGTTTTACACGAAGAATTTGGATTTTTCGGTCATGTTTGAAAACGAGTGGTTCGTTTTGCTTGAGAAAGCCGGGCGCGAAATTGCTTTTATGCTTCCCGATTTGGAGTTTCAGAATCAGATTTTTCGCGGCGCATATGGCGGCAATGGTTTGTGGCTGACCGTCGAAGTCGAAGATGTCGCTGCCGAATACGAGCGCGTTAAAAATCTGGGCGTTCCAATTGCAGTTGAGTTGCGGCAGGAAGAATGGGGCGAAACGCATTTTTCAATTGTTGATCCGAACGGGGTCGGTATTGACTTCGTGAAATATAAAGCAGCGGAAACGCAATAGTTTTCGCGGAGAAAAACAAGATGAAAAGCAAAGAAATTACCGGTAATGTTCGTCTCTTTTCAGAGTCATTCGGTTCGCCCGAAGATGCGCCGATTTTGTTGATTATGGGTGCGACGGCTTCCGGCGTTTGGTGGGCTGAGGAGTTTTGCGGGCAACTGGCGGCAACAGGCAGATTTGTGATTCGTTATGACCATCGAGATACGGGACGCTCGATGAGTTATCTGCCCGGTCAAATTAATTATTCGGTAGAAGATTTGGCGGATGATGCGCTCGCTGTTCTTGACGGTTACGGGCTTGCCGACGCTCATTTGGTCGGAATGTCGCTCGGCGGTTTCCTCGCCCAACTGCTCGCGCTTAGAAATCCGCAACGCGTCAAAAGCATGACCTTGATAGCTTCGGAAAGATTGGCTGAAACCGACCCGACGCTGCCCGCCATGAATTCGTCCGTTCTCGATTATTTCGCCAAAGCCGCCGAAGTTGATTGGACGAACCAGGAGTCGGTCGTCGAATATCAAGTCGGCTTGTGGCGACTGCTTTCGGGTTCGGCTCATCAATTTGATAAAAAGCTGATTCGCGAATTAGCCGAAGCCGATTTTGAACGCACGCCAAACTTATTGACCACATTCAATCACGCTCTTTTGACGGGCGGTGAGAAATGGATGAACCGCCTGCGCGAAATCGAAGTTTCGACCTTAATTATTCACGGCACCGAAGATTCAGTGTTGCCATATGCCCACGCTCTGGCTTTGAAGACGGAAATAACCCATTCACGACTGTTGAGGCTTAATGGCACGGGTCATGAATTACATCCTGAGGATTGGCACACGATTATCCAAGCCATTGAACAGCACACTTCATCAAAAGCGTTTGTCAATCTCTCGACAACGGGCTAACAAATCAATGGACGTGAGGGTGAAACAGCGACTTTCAATATGTCCTGAAAACGCCCTATTATGAAATAATCAAACGTGTCATAAACGACCCTTTTCGAGACGCTTTTAGCGGTTCATCTATGAATGAAAAAGATAAACAAATTGCAAAGGCTGCACTTGAAAGATTATGCAAAGGAGCGCAAATTGGCGGTATTCGTTTCGGTCCTGTTTTGCAAATCCTGATTGGCGATAGTGATTACGAAGGCGAACTATTGAAAGGTCAGGTTTATCTTAATCTTGACACATCTTGGAAAGTATTTAAGAGTCGTCCAGCGACATTCCCAAACGGAGAAAATGAGTTGCCCGAAGCATCACAGGACGAGCAAATTCAAGCGATTGTTTCAATTCGGGAACGTGTTATAACAAAAATAGAGTTAGGTGAAATAGAACCACATCTTATTTTGACATTGGATGACGATAGTGTTGTTTTTGTTAACGGCAAACACGACCAGTATGAGTGTTGGAATGTTGGAGTAGCATTTAGCGGAACGGAAGAAATTTGGCTGATTGTTGCTTGTCCTGATGGCAACGTAGCTGTTTGGACTCCGAATAGTTTTAATATCTAAGAGCGTCCCGAAATGCGTGTCATAAACGCCCCTTTTTGACACATCTTTTCGTGAAAATATTTATATTTTATAATCCAGTATTTCAGGGAGTTATAAAGATATTTTGTGTCTTAAGTCGTGTCATAACCAAAATCTCATAATTATTACCTTTTCTTGACTTATGACACACTTTTTTGCTGTCATTTTCCAGCCTGAAATTTCGGTTCTAATTTGTGCTGTTCGGAATCTCTATTTGTTGTTATTTTCACCCTTTTGATACCGGTAAAGCGTCGAACGGGAAATATTCAGAGTTTTAGCGATTTCATTCGTTTTGTTGTCTTTGTCTTCAAACAGTCTTTTAGCCATTCTGATTTGTTTGCGATTTAACTTCTTTGGTCTTCCGGCAAGACTTCCTCGGGCTCTGGCGGCTTTGAGACCGGCTTTCCTCTCTATTATCAATCGTTCAAACTCAGCCAGCGCGCCGAAAACGTGAAAGACGAGCTTTCCGCCGGAAGTTGTCGTGTCAATGCTTTCTTGCAGAGAAACAAAGCCGATACCCTCTGATTGGGTGGCATTTCATTTTGACTCAGCGCACAGAGGCTCCAAAAGCGCAGGAGAGCGCCAAACTTGATGCACTCAAGGTGCTTCATTGTTGTGGTCAATCTTCTTTACGACCTTTAAGAGATTGCAAAAGGTTGCTAGCGAGCCACCTACCCACAATTTGGACGCCATTCTTGTTTGACTCCGCTATGAAATCTCGACAATACTTACAAATATAGGAGCGACGGAGTTTACGCAAAAGGTGGCCCTGCTTATGCTTAATAGCCATAATTTCACAAAGTGTTATAACGATAGCCACCAGGCGTCTTATGTGCGCACGAGAAAATCCCCTGGCGGGATTCTCGATATGGTTGATTTGGTTCGCCCAGGGGGCGACATGCCCCATCCGGCTTTGCCGGAGCTTGTCCTGATTCAAGACCAACTTGGCGGCAGTCGAGTCAGCGCTAATGCTGGAGCCGGGCATTTTAATGTGGCGAGTGAGCAAGATGCTTTTTTCCTCGCGGCACCTAACTTCGCTCACACGGTCACGATCGACACCAATCATCAACTTCGTATCTTGTCGTTCTCCCTCACGAAGTGGCAGCACGTACTCGATGAAGCATCGGAAGGCCAATTCTCAGTTGAATGTCTGCGACCTTCCCGGGGTTTTTTTCACTCGCCAGCCATCCGATTGGTGCTCCAAAAGCTCTGGTTCCTTTGCGAGGAAGAAGTCCTGCCATCGCGTCTGCTAGTGCGGGCCGCAGGATGCGAAATCCTTGCTGAGCTCTGCAGATTGAGCGGGTCGCCGCTCCCAAAGGTGAATGGTGGTCTTGCCCCTTTGGCAAAGCGGCGCAGCATTGAAGCAATGCGAACGCGGATGGCGGAAGATCTCTCCCTCGACCAATTAGCCGCCGAGGCCGGCCTGTCCGTGTTTCATTTCGCGCGAATGTTCAAACAAAGCCTCGGGGTGCCACCCAGGGTTTATCTAACGCAATTGAGAATGGAAAAGGCAACCGAGCTTCTCCAATCGACCGAGCTCACGATTACAGAGATTGCTCAAGAGGTTGGTTATTCCTCCAGCCAGGTGCTCGCGCGGATATTCCTCAAGCACTATCATAAGAGCCCGACAGACTATCGCCGTGTCGTTCGCAACACGGCTACCTAAAACACCCCCGAACTGGGTTTCAATGCTACTGCCTTATAGCCTACAGCGCCCGCATGGTAGAAGCATGCCCCTTGCGCTCAATCGGATCCTTGAACTTGTCTCCAATCACCGTTCAGTTTAGCAACTCGTGCAGTGCTCTCTCGGCAAGTGCTTGCCCGATGTTGGGCGCTAATCGGGAAGAATCTGTCCATGCCTCGATTGCACTGCACGGTCGTGAGCCACCGATGCGTGCAGTTTATGACGTCACTATCCAACTCAGCTCAATAAAATTACCGCAAGATCGGCACCAAGAGCGCAAGGCAGGCAACGCAGAATCCAACTCAGCTCTGTAATATTAATGACATCGCACCAGATGGGGCGAGCAAAAAATCCGAAAAAGTAGTGAAGTGAACAGCAATACAAATCCCAACGCGGCAAATAGAAACAACACTTCCAAATTCGCCGCTGAGTAGGTAACTGACATCACTTCCAATATGGAGATATAAATGCAAAATGAACATCTGAACATCCCAGTCTCGCCCCCCGTCGCTGGGGCCACTGCACCCGCTAACGCACAAGAGGCCGGCAAAACCTCAACCGCAGTTCAATTGCTGCGGCACAGTCTGGACACCTTCCTAGCCAAAGACATCAAGGGCTGGGCTGAACTTTGCGACGTGAACGTAGTCGTCGAGTTTCCCTTTGCACCTGACGAAGCGTCAATGAGGATGGTCGGCCGTACGGCTATTTATGAGTACTTGAAAGACTATCCCAGCGTCATTGATCTGCGAAAGACGGACACGATGAGTATCTACGCCACTGACGATCCTAACCGTGCAATCGCCGAGTGGAGCGTATCAGGTCAGGTGATCAGCAACGGTAATCCATATGAGATGAGTTACGCCACCTTTGTAACCTTCAAAAATGGATTGATTGTCAACTACCGCGAGTATTGGAATCCGATTGCCTTTCTAGCCGCTATGAACGGCACGATGTTCTGAGCACATCCCCTGCGTAACACATGTATCAACAGTGGAGAAACGTATGAACCAACTCAATTCAAAGGAAATTGCAGCGGCGATTACCCAGCGCCGAATTACCCATAGGACGCGAGGCATGCGTCATGGCACGATCAGCCGGTTGATGAGTCCTGGTGATTTGGGACAGACCCTTAAGCCGTTCGTATTCCTCGACCTTTTCGACTTGGATCTGCATGATCCGCGCTCTCAGTTCTCGATTCACCCGCACTCCGGAATCGCGACGATTACGGTTCTCGCTGATGGAGACCTGCGCTTCGACGACCCCACGGGCGGTTCGGGACGCATCACATTCGGCGGCTTGGAGTGGATGCGCGCCGGCGGCGGCGTGTGGCACGGCAAGGAAATGTCCGGCGGGAATTCACCCAGGGTCAAAGGCTTTCAGCTTTGGATCGCGTTGGGCCCCGAGCTCGAACACGCGGCTGTCGAAAGTCAATACGTTGAAGCGCTTAGTGTGCCAACGACCGGGCCAGCCCATGTGATCCTGGGGACTTATGATGGTATTCGCAGTCCTGCGCGGTCGCCCGATGGTATTACTTATCTGCTCATCAGGCTGCGAGCGGCTAGTCGGTGGACGTTCGTGCCGCCCGAGCAGCAGACGGTGGCTTGGCTTGCAGTGGCAAGTGGCGAACTGGAAGGAGATACAGCCGCCACAGCGGGCGAGATGCTCCTCTTCGAGAAGTCCGAACAATCTTTCACCGTGCAAGCGCGTGCGTCTGGCGACGCGGTGATCGTCATCGGCAGTGCGGTGCCGCATGCTCACGAACTCCATCTTGGACGGCACTCGGTTCACACATCTGCAGAGTCGCTCGTCACAGGTGAAGCAAACATCGAGCGCCTGCGAAATCTTTTGTCCGCAGCTGGCGACCGCCGCCAGCCGGACGGAAATGTTCCGGTGTTTCAAGGCTGAGTTCGATTAGCGCGAACTCGCTGGAAGATTGTGTAGATTCCTGCTTGCTCGATAGCAACATGTAGCTTTCACGGGTAAGGCGTCTGACACGCAAGACACTATTTGCTACGCGCCGGTTCGGCGGTGTTGGCGGGCGAAGAAACACGAAATTGACCGCGAGGTTTTTTTCAAACTCATTTGGAAGGGGATAGCAATGATACGGAAACTATTGATCACATTCATGGCAGCGTGCGGCGTGACCGTCGCTCACGGGCAAACGAAGCTAGAGGCACCTGGCGCAGACCTGATCGTGTACAACGCTAAAATTTTCACTGGAAATCGCGCACAGCCTGAAGCATCAGCCTTGGCTGTTAAGAATGGTCGAATCTATTCAGTAGGCACCGACGCGGAGATTCTTGCTCTGAAGGGTGCCGGTACGCGAATCATCGATTCGCGTACCCGTAGGCTAATTCCAGGCATTATCGACTCCCATACCCATGTGCTTAATGAGAGCGGTTACAACTACAACGTGCGCTGGGACGGCGTGCCGACTCTCGGTCGAGCCTTGGCGATGCTGAGCGAGCAGTCCAAACGAACTCCTGAGGGGCATTGGGTCAAAGTGATCGGTGGCTGGTCTCCCTACCAGTTCAAAGAGAACCGCTTCCCGACCATGGAAGAATTGCGTAACGCCGTCCCCGACCGTCCACTGATCGTGCAATACGCGTACAACCGTGCTTTTCTGAACCAAAGTGCGATGAAAGCATTTGGCGTCGGCACCGACAAATTTCCCAAGCTACCTGGCACCGAATTCGAGAAAGACAGCAAAGGGAACTATACGGGTGTCGTTCACGGCTACACCTTCACATTCATTGCCATGGAGACCATGGTACCGCAGCTTTCCGTCAATGAAGAGGTGAGTTCGCTGATCCAAGTCGTCCACGGTCTCAATCGTTTTGGGGTCACCTCAGCCATTGATGCCGGAAACAGGGGCTACCCACGGCTTCAGGCTAATGTCGAAGTCCTGGCCCGCGACAACCGGTTCAACCTGCGCATGCCGTTTGTCGACATGCAGTTTGGCGACGGCACTCCAATGAACATGGTCGATGCGCAAATCGAAACCATCACCAAGACCGCGCCGATCAGTCCCGGCGACAACCTGCACCCGGCATTAGCCCATGGTCATGTCTATCGAGGTGCCGGCGAAGTGCTCCATTTGGATGTCCACGATCATGAGAACTTCGACCGTCCTGCGGTCATTATCGATCCCGAAAAAATGCGGCAACTTGTAGATCGGGATGTGACCAAGCTGGTCCAGCGGCGAATTCCTTTCCGTTTGCATATCAGTTACGACGAGAACATTACGCCCTTCCTTGACGCTTTGGAGAACTTAAACAAGAGAACGCCGCTCGACGGTTTGCGATGGAGCATCGAACATGCAGAGACGATCAGCCCGGCGAATATCGCCAGGGTGAAGGCACTCGGTGGTGGAATTGCCCTGGACCCCAAGATGGCCTTGCATGGCGATGGTTTCATTAAGACACACGGCCGGGAAAAGGCATTGGTAACCCCGCGCCTGCGCCAGCTCGTCGACAGTGGCGTCAATGTGGCTATGAGCACCGACGCGTTCCGTGCCGCCACCTTCAACCCCTGGGTCGGCATCAGCTGGATGGTGTCCGGACAGTCGGTTTCCGGTTCCGAAGTACTGGCAAAAGACAATCGCCTGACTCGCGCCGAGGCGCTGGACCTGTTCACCCGGCGCGCGGCCTGGTTTATGCACGCGGAGTCCGAACTGGGCATGATCGCTCCCGGGCAACTGGCGGACTTCGCACTGCTGGACAAAGATTACTTCATCGTGCCGGAAAACCAGATCAAGTCCATTGCCGCCGTCCTAACGGTCATGGACGGGAGGGTAGTGTTCGGTGCGCAGGATTACAGCACCCTTGCACCGTCGCTCCCCGCCATCCTTCCCGTCTGGTCACCCGTGAAATATTTCGGGGGATACTACGAGGACAAGTGAGCCTGTGCCTGAGTGATGACCTCGCGACCACCACTCAGGCGGATGCACATCGGCACCAGAAAATTAAGCCAGCTTCAAGACAATCTGGCGAGCTTGAATTTGAATCTTCCGGACGAGCATTTGAAGCGCCTGAACGATGCGAGCGCCATCGAGCCGATTTTCCCGAACAGCTTTTTTGAAAAAGAATTCGTTCGCAACGTCGTCTATGGCGGAATGCAGGATTCGATTGACGCATAGGAGAATTAAAATGAAAGCAGTAGTGATTATTAAGGAATTATTTTAAGGATGCACCAGTGAAGAAACCACCCTGTCAAAGCATCCGCTTGAATAGTGGAGAAATTCAGATGTCAGAGAAAAATAAAGCAATCTTAGAAGAGGCAAATGCGCATGTCGCTCGAGGCAACTATGAAGGATTTTTGGCTTTCTGCGACGATGATACCGAATGGACGTTTGTCGGCGACAGGACTCTTAAAGGAAAAGAAGCCGTTCGCCAATATATGGCAGCGACTTACATCGAGCCGCCAAAGTTCACAGTCGATAATTTAATCGCTGAAGGTGAATACCTGACGGTACTCGGCGACATAATTATAAAGGACGAAGACGGGAAAGCGGTTCATCACTCCTATTGCGACGTCTGGCGCTTTCGCGCGAGTAGAATCGTCGAATTAAAGGCTTTCGTCATTAAAAGCGAGATCAAATAAGAAACCGTCAGTGCGTTGTATTGATGCTCGAGCTTCTTTATGTGATTTATGATTTGTCCGACTTGTCCGGCTATAACGCGCCGTCGAACAATTCTATGGATATGATGTTGGGCAGCGACTTTCTTATCGCCTCCTCCTTTGAACCTAAACCTGCGTGGCGGCAATTTCGTCCCACGTCCGTCTCAAGCGTTAGTAAGTAAAAATGGAGATAGTATGACAATCAGCAAAGAAGAAAAAAATCTGAATATGCCGTGGGAGAAAGAATACGGCTATTCGCAGGCAGTAAAAGTCGGCGACACGATTTATCTGTCCGGGCAGATCAGCCACAACGAGACGGGGGAAATCGTCGGTGTTGGCGATGTGGAAGCGCAAATTCGGCAGGCTTACGTCAACATTAAAAAATTGTTGGCGGAATACGGCGCGAGCGTGGATAACATCGTTGACGAGACGTGGTTTGTCACCGATATTGAATCGGCTTCCGCCGCGGCGGTCAAATTACGCAAGGAAGTATTTTCAGGTATTCCGGTGGTTGCATTGACCGTCGTGCAAATAGAGCGGCTCGCATTTCCCGAACTGTTGATTGAAATCAAATGCGTAGCGAGGGTGTAAAAACGAATGAATAGAATCAAAATTATCAAACGCGCCGGTTTGCTAGCGCCGCTTGAAGCGGGCCACCTAGAAACGAAAAAAGTCAGACGAGCCGTTGTCAAACTTCAAGCGGGAAAATAGTCGAGAATTGGATCGATGAATGGCGCGCTTCACAGCCGAAAGACTCGCGCCGCGCTTTTGCCTCTTTATTCGGCAACTCTCTGCTTCGGAAATAACAGTAAAAACGTGAAAATTTTTACGAGATTAAAGACTTTACAAAAGCGTGTCAAAAAGGGCGGATTATGACACTGGTTTCAGTTTGTTTCGTAAAGGGGAGGGGGTGATACTACTTTAACAGTCGCCGTTTCACCGTCCCGTCTAATGAATTGTCGTGCCGCCTATTGTTGTCACGCGATTTCTTTTAATTGGTCAAGCAGATAATTTTTAATTGCTTTCAATTGTTGTAATCGGTCTTCAATCTCAGAAAGTTTGGTGTTGATAATGTTTCTTTGCTCTTTAATCGGAATTGCCTCAACATCCGAGCCATAAATGTCAAAAAAATGCTTAACCTCACGCAGCGAAAAGCCTGCTTTTTTGGCTTGTTTAATAAGAATGAGGCGGTCAAGCGTTTCGTCCGAGTAGTCCCCATAAAATCTGCTTCCAGCCCGTCGCACACCAGCAGCTATTAAACCATTGCGATGATAAAACCTAATCGTATCGCGCGAGAGTTCGGCGCGACGTGCCAGTTCGCCAATTAACATAATTTTTAATGCGCCTCTTGACTGTGGAGTATAGTCCACAGCTTAACATTGTTTCAAGATTTGATTTTTGGAGGTTAAATTTATGCACTGGATATATTTAATGATTGCCATTGTGCTGGAAGTTGCCGGAACAACTTCGATGAAGCTGTCAGCCGGTTTCACCAAGCCACTCTACGGCGTTCTGCTGTTTGTCTTTTATTTTTCAAGTTTCGCGGTTCTGACTCTAGCCCTGAAAAAGATTGATGTCAGCCTTGCTTACGCGATCTGGGCTGGCGCGGGAACTGCTCTGATTGCCGTTATCGGTATATTTTATTTCAACGAACCTATTTCGCTTCAAAAGATTTTGGGCGTTCTGTTGATTGTCGGCGGAGTTGTCGCTTTAAATTTGTCAGGTGGCAGCCATTAAAACAAAACTCTTTTATAAAGTGTCGCTTCAAAATTTCGTCGATGATAAAAGGCGAAGCGGCACAACGGCTGAGATGACGTGAGACAAAACACCGCGCAGTCTAACACGAAAAAGCTTCCGTGTTTTGCTCCCACGTTCATTAAATTGTTAGTCCGCCGTTTCGCGTAAGGATTTTGTATAAACAATCTTGTCGTCGCCGGCAGCGAAAAAGTTTCTGATGCGTGCTTCTTGCGTGAAACCGCATTTATCGTAAAAAGCACGCGCACCTGCAAAATTGGGCAAACTAGAAGTTTCGACAACAAGCAAGCGAACGTTTCGCTCGTTGAGAATATTCTCGACGTGACTGACAAGCGCGGTACCGTGACCTTGCCCATTGCGGTCACTTCTGGTCCACAGCATCAGCAAGTTCCACGTTCCGTCGGTAACGGGTTCAGGAGCGCAATAGGCAACTCCGACCGGTTCGCCATCGTCGGCTGTCAACCATAAATCATCGCTTTCTCCTGCCAGATAATTATTCAAAGTTTCTTCGACGTGGACGAGACCATTTTCGTCAAATTGACCGCTATCTTTGACGATGGCTAAAAGTGCTTCCGAATCAGTTTGTAATGTTTGTCGAATCATCCCTAAATGTTTATAAATCCCCTCAGAAAGTGCAAGCTCGATTTCAAGAGAAGCGGGCTAACGACCAAGCTCACCCCCCCGCTGGAAGTCGAAGCGAGGAACGAGCGTAGTCTGTAGTTAGACGAGTTCAGCGCCTTGGTCAGCGACTATTGGAGACTTTTAATCCGGCGCCGTTCGCTTTGCAAACCAGGCGTGAATGAACAGCGTTTGGAAGAACAATACCGGAGTATCGAAGCCGCCCGCTGCAATGATTGCTTCGATTTCAGGCGGGGTTAAAGCCGTGATATGAAGACGCCAAGCAGCGCGCATCTTTTCGATGTCTTTTTCGCTCCAGCCGGAGCCGCCGAGCATTCGCAGCCAGACTTCAAACAATCTTTCATGAACCGGAGGCGACGTGCCCAGAACCAAATCGGAATTGATTAAAATTCCATCTGGACGAAGGCGTTGCGCGATCTGACCGAAAAAACGGCTCCGCTCTTCCGCTTGCCTGATGAATTGAGAGACTAAAAGGCAAGTCGCCGCATCGAAAGGGCCAGAAGCAGGCAGCGATTCGAGATAATCCTCGTGGAAAGTGCAACGCGAAACGATGCCATTTTCCTCTGCTTTCTGACGGCAGATGTCCAACATGGCAGACGCAGGCTCGACCGCCGTGAATTGCCAGTTTGAAAAGGCTTGCGCTAAAGCAATCATTTCCGTTCCGGTTCCGACACCGACGCACAGAATTCGTGCATTAGCCGGAAGTTCGGCGAAAATCAGGTGAATTAACGAAAAGAGCGCATCGCGCCCCGGCGCCCAAAGAGCGGTTTTCTCGTCGTAGGAAGCCGCAGTCTTTTGGTCAAATAAGATAGGCGATGGTTGGTTTTGCATGATGAAAGCGAATAGGCTGTGATTCAAGTTTTACACGATTGGATATTGCGATGGTATCTAAGCCGGTGACAGCCGAACGATTCAGTTGGCGCAGGAGACAATCAGAATAGAGATTAAAAAAGTAGCTAGTTGCTTCTCGCGTCCAGTTATGTGTTATATACGCCAGTTTCATTAATGACGGTTTCCCGCCCCGTTTGGAAATATCAAATCCATCGCTGCACGGCTTCGGGAGAATCATTCGGGGTGGTGTTAAAGCATATTTTGGCTTGCGGCGCATTTTCGTGTACCACGTTGATTAACTTCTCAAAAAGCAGAAAAT
>JAESGR010000533.1_pt1 | contig 23724 bp, 14 predicted proteins | sample 9269771 | NCBI WGS metagenome assembly JAESGR01 (sample SAMN15739572, study PRJNA653492) | algae metagenome | isolation source: Chroococcus sp. CMT-3BRIN-NPC107 and co-occurring heterotrophs from well... | place: USA: Clark Mountains Wilderness, California | collected 2010-04-18 | reverse complement strand
GGCCTTCGGGCGCCGGCAAGACGACGCTGCTGCACCTGCTGGCCTGCGCGCTGCGGCCTTCCGAGGGCACCCTGCTGGTGGACGGCAGCAACCCGTGGCAGCAGCGTGCACGCGACCTGCAGCGCCTGCGACGCGAGCTGTTCCTCGCGCCGCAGGTGCCGCCGCTGCCGCCGCGCCAGCGCGTGGTGACCGCCGTGCTGGCCGGCCGGCTGCCGCACCAGGGCCTGTGGCAAAGCCTGCGCAGCCTGGTGTATCCGACCGGCATCGCGCAGGCGGATGCGGCGCTGGCCCGTTTCGACCTTTCCGACAAGCTCTTCGCCCGCGTGGACCGCCTCTCCGGCGGCGAACGCCAGCGCGTCGGCCTCGCCCGCGCCTTGTTGTCGCAGGCGCGCCTGTTGCTGGTCGACGAGCCGCTGTCGGCGCTGGATCCGGCGCGCTCCGGGCAGGCGGTGGCGACGCTCGTGCAGGCCGCACGCGAAAGCGGCGCCACGCTTGTCGCCACGCTGCACGACGTGCCGGTGGCATTGCAACACTTCCCCCGCATCGTGGCGTTGCGCGGCGGCGAGCTGGCCTTCGACCTGCCGGCCGCGCAGGTCACGCCCGCGATGCTGCACGACCTGTACGGCGGCGAGCTCCCCACTTCGCCCGCGCTCGCGCTGGAGGAAGTGCCAGCGCAGCCGCGCACGGTGGCGATCCACTGCCGCTGAAGGCGATGGCAGCCGTCCTGCGCCCCGAGCCGCAGCGACGTGACCCCGCCTGGGTCGCGCGCGTGTCCTGGATCGTCGTGGCACTGGTGCTGGCCTGGCCGCTGCTCGCCTGGACCGAGTTCCAGCCGTGGCAGCTGTTCTCGCCGGACAGCCTGAAACCCACGCTCGCTTTCCTGGCGGGCTTCTTCCCGCCACGCGTCGACGCCGAGTTCCTGGGCCTGGTGGCGCGGGAGACCTGGCGCACGGTTGCCATCGCCACCGCCGGACTCGCGCTCGCCCTGCTGATCGCGCTGCCGCTGACGCTGCTGTCCGTGCGTGCGCTGTCGGTGTCCGGCTTGACCGGGCGGATGGCGGCGCTGCCGTCCCTGCTGCGGTTTTCGTTGCGCGCCGTCATGGTGGTGCTGCGCAGCGTGCCCGAATTGATCTGGGCGCTGGTGTTCGTGCGGGTGGTGGGCCTCGGCCCCACCGCGGGCGTGCTGGCCATCGCGCTGACTTATGGCGGGATGCTGGGCAAGGTGTACGCCGAGATCCTGGAAAGCGGCGATGCGCATGCCACCACCTCGCTGCTGCGCAACGGCGCCGGCCGCATCCAGGCCTTCTTCTATGGCCTGCTGCCGGAGAACGCCGGCGAGCTCACCAGCTACACGGTGTACCGCTGGGAGTGCGCGATCCGCTCCTCGGCCGTGCTCGGCTTCGTCGGTGCCGGCGGCCTGGGCCAGCAGATGGACGCGTCGATGAAGATGTTAAACGGCAGCGAGGTCAGCACGATGCTGGTCGTGTTCGTGCTGCTGGTGGTGGGCACCGACAAGCTGAGTGCCTGGCTGCGCCGGGTGCTGGCGTGAGGCCATGACGATGGATCGCATGCAGCCCCAGCCCGCCGCGAACGAGGTGTACCGCCTGCCGCCGCCGCTGTTCGACGCGCGCTGCCGCGCCTGTTGGTTCGTGGCCGCCGCGCTGGCGCTGATCGCCGCGAGCTTCTGGACGCTGGACCTGCAGTGGGTGCGCTTCGTCTCGATGGATGCGCTGCGGCGCATGGGGCGCTTCGCGCTGGAGCTGCTGTCGCCGAACCTCGAGCCCGCGTTCCTGCGCAAGTTGCTGCCGGCGGCCCTGGAGACGCTGGCGATGTCGATCGTCGGCACCGCGCTGGCGGTGCTGGGCGGCCTGTTGCTGGCGCTGCCCGCGAGCAAGCTGCATGCGGAGGACACGGCGCGCTGGCGCGGCGTGGCGCGCCTGGTGCTGAACGTGCTGCGCAGCGTGCCCGAACTGATGTGGGCGGCGTTGTTGCTGATTGCCGCGGGACTGGGTCCGTTTGCCGGGACGCTGGCGCTGGCGCTGCACACGACCGGCGTGCTCGGTCGCCTGTTCGCCGAGGCGATCGAGAACGCCGCGCCGGGCCCGGCCTTCGCGCTGCGCGTGCGCGGCGTGCCGGAAGGGCGCGTGCTGCTGTATGCCACGTTGCCGCAGGTGCTGCCGCAGCTGGTGAGCTACACCCTGTACCGGTGGGAGAACAACATCCGCGCCGCGGCGATCCTGGGGGTCGTGGGGGTGGGGACAGATGCTCGCCTTCCACCTGGGCCTGTTCCAGATGGCGGAGACCGGGTCGGTGCTGGCGGCGATGATCGTGCTGGTCGCCGTGGTGGATATGGGGAGTTATGTGGTGCGCAGGGGGATGACGCGGTAGCGAGATAGCGTCGGAGTTCGGCGCTGCGCGCGCTCACCCCGACCTACCGGAGCCCCGTAGGTCGGGGTGAGCCCGCAGGCGAACCCCGACACCGGCATCAACGGCGTCCAGCCTCCTCCAGCAGCGCCCTCGCCAGCGCCGCCTTGGGCCCCTCGCTCCACACCAGCCCCATGCGCCGCACCGGCACCGGCGGCGGCAAGGCGATGCGCACCACCTGCAGGCCTTCGGGCCAGGGCGGCGTCCAGTCCGGCACCAGCGCCACGCCCAGCCCCTGGTGCACGAACACCGCGATCGCATTGAGCGCGTCGATCTCGATGCGCTCCTGCGGCTGGATGTGGTGCTCGCGCAGCCACGCGTCGGCCATGCGGCCGCCCCACATGCTGCGGTCGTAGCGGATGAAGGGCTCGCTCGCGAGCAGGTCCAGCGGATCGCGCCCGGCCATGGCCGCCGGCGCGAGCACGCACAGCGGCTCTTCCGCCAGCACCTGCCAGCCGCAGGATTTAGGCAGCGTGAACTGCGGCTCGACGATGATGGCGGCGTCCAGGATGCCGGCGGTGACGCGCTGGTACAGCGTCGCGGAGTTGCCCGGTTCCATGTAGACCGCCAGGCGCGGATGTTTCCCGTACAGCCCACGCAGCAGCGGCGGGACGACCCCGGTGAGCGACGAGGACGAAACCCCGAGCCGCCATTCGCCCAGCGGCGCGTCGTCGGTGGCCAGCGCCTGCAGGTTGCGCACGTCGCGCAGCACGCCGCGGGCATGGTTCAGGATGCGCAGCCCGGCCTCGGTGGCTTTCACCGTGCGGCCGGCGCGGCGCACCAGCGGCGCCCCCATGGCTTCCTCCAGCGACTTCACGCGGGCGGCCACGGCGGCAGGGGTGAGGTCCAGGCGGCGCGCAGCCTCGGCCATGGAACCGCACTCGACCACCATCACGAAGCTTTGCAGGAACTGGGTGTCCATGCGGGGGAAGAAAACTTCATTATCTTTTGAATGCGCGACCGGGCCCTTGGCGACGCGCGCGCGGGCGCGGATGATCCGGCCATGATCGACATGTCCGAAAAGAAGGTCGCCGGCCCCATCATCCGGCTGCACCCGAACGACAACGTGGTGGTGGCGCGGGTGGACGTGGGCATCGGCACGGCCATTCCCAGCGAGGGCTGCACCAGCCGCGGCCAGGTGCCGGCCGGCCACAAGATCGCCACGCGCCTGATCAAGGCGGGCGAAGCGATCCTGAAATACAACGTGTGCATCGGCTTTGCCGCGGTCGACATCGTTCCCGGCACCTACGTGCACTCGCACAACGTGAGCTTCCGCGAATTCAGCCGCGACTATGCGTACGGGCAGGAGTACCAGCCGACGCCGGTGCTGCCGCAAGCCGAGCAGGCCACATTCATGGGCTATGTGCGCCCGGACGGCCAGGTGGGCACGCGCAACTACATCGGCATCCTCTCCACCGTCAACTGCTCGGCGACCGTCGTGCACAAGGTGGCGGAGTGGTTCACCGAGGAACGGCTCGCGCAATTCAGGAACATCGACGGCGTGGTCGGCCTGTCGCACGGCCTCGGCTGCGGCATGGAGATGAGCGGCGAGCCGATGGACCTGCTGCGGCGCACGACCGCCGGCTATGCGCGCAACCCGAACTTCGCGGCCGTGCTGATCATCGGCCTGGGCTGCGAGCGCAACCAGCTCTCCGGCCTGATGGCGGACCAGAAGCTCGAAGCCGGCGCGCGGCTGCAGACCTTCGTGATGCAGGACACCGGCGGCACGCGCAAGACGATCGAGGCCGCGGTGGAAGCGGTGCAGAAGATGCTGCCGCGCGCCAACGACGTGGTGCGCGTGCCGGTGTCGGCGAAGCACCTGAAGGTGGGCCTGCAGTGCGGCGGCTCGGACGGTTTCTCGTCGATCACGGCCAACCCGGCACTCGGCGCGGCGATGGACATCCTGGTGCGCCATGGCGGCACGGCCATCCTGTCGGAGACGCCGGAGATCTACGGTGTCGAACACACGCTGACCCGCCGCGCGGTCAGCCGTGAAGTCGGCGAGAAGCTGATCGAGCGCATCCGCTGGTGGAAGGAGGAGTACTCCCCCGGCCGCGACGTGCAGATCAACGGCGCGGTCAGCCCCGGCAACAACATGGGCGGCCTCGCGAACATCTTCGAGAAGTCGCTGGGCTCCTCGATGAAGGGCGGCACCACCGGGCTGATGGAGGTGTATCGCTATGCCGAGCCGGTCACGCAACACGGCTTCGTCTTCATGGACACGCCCGGTTTCGATCCGTGTTCCGCCACCGGCCAGATCGCCGGCGGCGCCAACATGATCCTGTTCACCACGGGTCGCGGTTCGATGTTCGGTGCCAAGCCGGTGCCCTCGATCAAGCTGGCGACCAACACGCCCATGTACAGCCGCCTCGCCGAAGACATGGACTACAACTGCGGCGAGATCCTCGACGGCACCAAGACCATGCCCGAGACGGCGCAGGAGATCTTCGAGCTGACGCTTCGCATCGCTTCAGGGGAGCGCAGCAAGAGCGAACTGCTGGGGCTTGGGGACCATGAGTTCGTGCCGTGGAATATTGGTGTGGTGAGCTGAAGGCCTTGTCGTCCCCGCCTCCGCGGGAATGACGAGTGATCAGATCGGTGCGTCCCGCAGCAGGCGCATCGCCTGCCGGTGCAGCCGGTCCGCTGCCAGCCGCTGCTGCAACAGCACGTCCACGGGCGGGCCGTCCGCCATGCAATGGCCCTCCATCGCATCGGCGGCGGCGCTCGCGAGCCGCCATCGCTCGTGCAATCGTTCGAACTCCAGCAGCGTGGCGCGCTGCTGCGGTGGGATCTGCAGGGACATCGAAGTCATGGCACGCAGTAGACCGCCCCGCCCGTCCCGGGCCCTTGACGCAAGTCATGGCTGCAGGCGTGCAAAGGGCGGCCGAAGCCGCCCCTTGATGCATCGCAAATGCGCGGATTCAGGCCAGCGCGCCGGCATTCGGCATCGTGAAGCCCACCTTGTCCAGCGCCGCCTGCAGCGTCTGCTGCTGTTCGGCGGTGAGGTCCACCAGCGGCGGGCGCACGTGCACCCAGTCCTTGCGGCCCGTCTTCCAGGCGATCGCCGCCTTCATCGCGGGGATCAGCGGGAACTGCGCGAAGGCGGCGCGCGTGGCGTCCAGGTCCTTCTGCTGCTGGTCGGCGTCCGCCTGCTTCCAGGTGTTGTACAGCTTCATGATGGCCGTCGGGTTCACGTTGGCCGTGGCCGTGATGCAGCCCGGGCCGCCGGCCCGCAGGTCCGCCAGCAGGAAGTTCTCGCTGCCGGCGAACACGTCGAAGCCCTGCGGCCCGAACTCCTCGATCATCGCCTTCGTGTGGTTCCAGTCGCCCCCGCTGTCCTTCATGCCTGCAACGATGCCGGGGTAGGACTTCAGCAGCCGCGCCACCAGCCCACGAGGGATCGGCGTGTTCGACACCGGAGGGATGTGGTACAGGTAGATGCGCAGGCGCTCGTCGGCCACCGCATCGATGATGGTGGCGAAGTTGCGGTACAGCCCCTCCTCGCTCACGCCCTTGTAGTAGAAGGGCGGCAACATCAGGCAGCCGCCCACGCCGGCCTGCACCGCGCGCTTCGTCAGCTCGATGGAGTCGGTGATCGCGGAGCAGCCCGTGCCCGGCATCATCCGCGCCGGCGGGATGCCCGCCTCGAGCAGCGCGTCCAGCATGCGCTGCTTCTCGCCCACCGACATCGAGTTCGCTTCGGAGTTCGTGCCGAAGATCGCCAGCCCCACGTCCTGGTCCAGCAGCCAGCGGCAGTGGCGGATGAAGCGGTCCGCGTCGGGCGAGTAGTCGGCGTTGAAGGGTGTGAGCACGGGCGAGAGCACGCCGCGGATGCGCGAAGGGGTGGTGGTCATGGTCAGCCGGTGGTGAGTGTTGGGGTGAACGGGCAAGGGCAAAGGTCGGGCACGCAGTATTCCTCAGGGCGCTCGCGTTCGCCTGGCCGCCTTCGCGCCGGCCTCCTGCGCGCCCGCGAAGTCGCTGCGGCGCTGCTTGAAGCGGTGCGAGGCCACGCGCAGGTGCAGTTGCATCACCTGGCGCGCCAGCTCCGCATCGCCGGCACGCACCGCCACCGCGAGTTCGCGATGGTGCTGCAGGCTCTGCACGTTGTCCTGCGGCAGGTTGATGAAGTAGGAGCGGATGACCACGGGCATGTCGATCAGGCCGGCCAGCATGCCGCGCAGCCGGGGTGACCCACTGGCGTCGAGGATGGCGCGGTGGAATTGCGAGTTGACCTGCTGCAGGCGCTCGGGCAGCACGCTGCCGCCCCTGGCGATCGCCTGTTCCATCTGGTCGTTCAAGGCATCGAGCCGGTCGGCCAGGGCGATGCCGCCGCGCCGTGCCGCCAGTTCCGCCGCGTGGCCTTCGAGCAGGCCACGCAACTCGTAGGTCTCCTGGATGTCGGCCTCGGTCCACTGGGCGACGCGCACGCCGCGCCCGACTTCGGCCGTGGCGAGGCCGTCTTCCACCAGCCGGTGCAGCGCCACCCGGATCGGCGTGCGGCTGATGTCCAGCTCGCGCGCGATGTGCTCCTCCTTCAGCTGCGCACCGGGCGCGTAGCTGCCGGCGATCACGCGCTGCTTCAGGATCTCATAGGCCTTGTCGGACGCGCCTGCCATGCTTTGTTCCTGATTTGTACGGATGGGAAAGCTGCTGCACGGAAGAGCCGCTCGGTCAGGGTTTTCCGAGACGGGAGGCGGGTGACCGGATTGTTTTTTTATTGTACATTGCCTGCATCCCTCGTACCCTCCCGAAAGATCCCATGGTCGGACTCCAGATCCTCAAGCGCACGCGCCAGGTCAGCCCCCAGCTCGTGCAGGCCTTCAAGGGCCTGCCCGTCGCCAACATCAGCGACTGCATGACGCGCATGACGGCCGCGGGCGCGCGCCTGCGCCCCATGCACAAGAGCGGCTACCTCGCCGGCCCGGCGCTGACGGTCAAGTGCCGTCCCGGCGACAACCTGATGATCCACAAGGCCCTGACCATGGCGCAGGCGGGCGACGTGATCGTCGTCGACGCGGGCGGCGACCTGACCAACTCGCTGTTCGGTGAACTCATGACGGCCACCGCCGTGAAGATCGGCGTCGCCGGCATCGTGCTCAACGGCGCCGTGCGCGACGCCGAGGAGATCGGCCAGGGCACCTTTCCGCTGTACGCCGCGGGCGTGACGCACCGTGGCCCGTACAAGGACGGCCCCGGCGAGATCAACGTTCCCATCGCGATCGACGGCATGGTGATCCAGCCCGGCGACCTGATCGTGGGCGACGCCGACGGCCTGCTGTGCATCCCGATCGACGACGCCGAGGAGATCCTCGCCGCCACGCGCAAGAAGATGGACGCCGAGAAGCAGACCCTGGCCGACATCGCCGCCGGCAAGCTCGACACCTCGTGGATCGACGCCAAGCTGCGCAGCCTGGGCTGCAATCCGGAGCCGCAATGACGGCGGCTGAAAAGCGGGTCGTCCGCTCGGACCTGTGGATCGATCCCGTGTTCGACGCGCGGCTGGCGCGCGAGGCGGACATCTCGCTGGGCGTGTTCCCCGCGCGCGGCAATCCCGCTGCCGCGCGGGACATGCTCGCCGCCGCGCACGTGTACCAGATCTCGGCCGCCAAGGACGAACTGCCGAAGGAATGGTTCGCGCGTGCCGAATTGCTGGCCGCTTGCCCCAAGCTGCTGTGCGTCTCGTCCTCCGGCGCCGGCTATGACACCGTGGACGTGGCCGCCTGCACGGCGGCCGGCATCCTCGTGGTCAACCAGTCCGGCGGCAACGCACCTTCGGTCGCCGAACACACCTTCGGCTTCATCCTCGGCCTGTCGCGCCGCATGGTCGAGGGCGACCGCCGCATGCACCGCGAGATCGGCTACACGCGCGAGGACGTGATGGGGCACGAGATCCAGGGCAAGACCCTGGGCGTGGTCGGCATCGGGCACACCGGCCGCCGCGTGGCCGCACTCGGCAAGGCCTTCGGCATGGAGGTGATCGCCACCGACCCGCTGCTCAGCGCCGAGGAAATCACGCGCCGCGGCGCCCGCCCGGTATCGTTTGCCGAACTGCTGGCGCAGTCCGACTTCGTGTCGCTGCACTGCCCGCGAGACGCCAGCACCCTGAAGATGATGGACGCGGCCGCCTTCGCCGCCATGAAGAAGGGCGCGATCTTCATCACCACGGCGCGCGGCGGCATCCATGACGAAGCCGCGCTCACCGACGCGCTGCGCTCGGGCCATCTCGCCGGCGCCGGCCTCGACGTGTGGGACCAGGAGCCCCCGCCGCTGGACCACCCGCTGCTGGCCATGGACAACGTGTACGCCACCTTCCACACCGCCGGCGTGACGCACGAGGCGCGCCGCAACGTCGCCAGCATCGGGGCGGAGCAGATCGTCGGCCTGCTGGCCGGGGAGCGTCCGCCGCGCCTGGTGAACCCCGAAGCCTGGCCCGCCTACGAGAAGCGGCGCGCGCAGATCCTGGGCTGAACCCCGATTTCACCGAACCCCGTGGAGACCTTCGACATGCATCCCATTCCCTTCCTCCTGCGCCGGCTGCTGCCCGCGCTGGCCCTGACGGCCGCGGCCGTCACCCCCGCCCTCGCACAGGGCACCTACCCCACGCAACCGATCAAGATGGTCGTGGCCTATGCCGCCGGCGGCGGCACCGACATCATCGCCCGCCTGCTGGCGCAGACCATGCAGAAGTACCTGCCGAACAACGCGTCCATCGTCGTGATGAACCGTCCGGGTGCGGGCGGCGGCATCGGCTTCGCCGAAGTCGCGAACGCGCCGCCGGACGGCTACACCATCGGCTTCATCAACACGCCCAACGTGCTGTCGATCCCGATCGAGCGCAAGGTGAACTACCACTGGAGCGGCTTCGACCTGCTGGGCAACGTGGTGGACGACCCCGGCAACTTCTCGGTGCACGCCGACACGCCGATCAAGACGCTGGCGGAACTCGTGGCCTACGCCAAGGCCAACCCCGGCAAGGTGACCTACGGCACCACCGGCATCGGCTCCGACGACCACCTGGCCGCCATGATGTTCGAGCGCGCCGCCGGCGTGAAGCTCACGCACGTGCCCTTCAAGGGCGCGGCCGAAGTGCACAAGGCGATCGCCGGCAAGGACATCATGGTCGCGTCCATGAACATCGGCGAGGCGCTCCAGTACCAGAAGGGCGGCACGCCGCTGCGCCACCTGGGGCAGATGAGCGAGAAGCGCGCCAACCTGGCACCGAACGTCCCCACTTTCAAGGAGCAGGGCTTCAACATCGTGAGTGCTTCGCTGCGTGGCGTCGCCGGGCCGAAGGGCCTGCCCCCCGCCATTCGCGAGCAGCTGGTGGCCGCCATCCAGAAGGCCGCGGCCGATCCGGAGTTCCAGTCCAAGGCCGCGGGCTACTTCGCCCCGCTGCGCTACCTGCCGCCCGCGCAACATGGCGCGGAGCTGAAGGAGACGGAAGCGGAACTGAAGAAGCTGTGGCAGGAAATGCCCTGGGGCGAGAAGTAAGACCGCAAACTCCTTTTGCTCTGAAGATACGGCAGCTGCCTTCCCGACGCGCGTGCGCGTGCGCACACTAGCGCACCAATCACAACAGGAGACCGATCCATGCCCCGCATCCTCCGCCGCGCCGTCTGCGCTGCCTTCGCCGCCGCCGCCCTGCTGCCCGTCGCGGCCCTGGCGGCCTGGCCCGACCACCCGGTCAAGCTGGTGGTGCCGTACCCGCCGGGCGGCGCGACGGACGTGATCGGCCGCATCGTGGCGCAACGCCTGTCCACGGCGCTCGGCCAGCAGGTGGTGATCGACAACCGCGGCGGCGCGGGCGGCAACATCGGCGCCGACCTGGTGGCCAAGGCCAGGCCCGACGGCTACACGCTGCTGATGGCGGCGATGACTTCGCATTCGACCATGGCGCGCCTGGAACGCGGCAAGCTTTCCTACGACCTGCAGAAGGACCTGGTGCCGATCCAGGTGGTGGGTTACGTGCCGCTGGTGTTCGTGGTGCACCCCTCGGTGCCGGCGCAGAACTTCCAGCAGCTGGTCACCTACGCCAAGGCGAACCCGAAGAAGCTGACCTATGCGTCGTCGGGCGCCGGTGCGCCGCAGCGCATGGCGGTGGAGATGTTCCGCGTGCAAAGCGGTGCCGACATGATCCACGTGCCCTACAAGGGCAGCGGCCCGGCGATGACCGACCTGGTGGGTGGCCAGGTGCTGATGGCGGCCGAGACGGTGCCGGCGGCGCTGCAGCAGGTCAAGGCCGGCAAGCTGCGCGCGCTGGCGGTCACCACGCCGCAGCGCATTTCCATGCTGCCCGACGTGCCGACGGTCAACGAGTCGGGCTGGAAGGACTTCGACGTGGTCTCCACCTTCGGCGTGATGGCGCCCGCCGGCACGCCGCCTGAAGTGCTGGCCCGCCTGAACGCGGAGATCGGCAAGATCATGCAGGACCCGGCCGCGAAGGAGCAGTTCCTGCAGCAGGGCGTGTACACGCTGCCGCCCCAGACGCCGGCCGAGGCATCGGGGCGCCTGCGCAACGAGCTGGCCAAGTGGTCGAAGGTGATCGACGAGACCGGCGTCAAGGCGGACGAATGAGCGCTGCGCGCTCGATGACGAATGACGGATGACGAATGAGTAAATCCGACGACCCCACAGGCATGCGCAAGGGCCTCGTCAACTACGGTGACGCGGGCTTCTCGCTGTTCCTGCGCAAGGCCTTCATCAAGGGATCGGGGCTGACGGACAACGCGCTGGAGCGGCCCGTGATCGGCATCACCGACACGGGCAGCGGCTACAACCCCTGCCACGGCAACATGCCGCAGCTGGTGGAAGCGGTGCAGCGCGGGATCATGCTGGCCGGCGGGCTGCCGGTGAAGTTCCCGACGATCTCCATCGGCGAGAGCTTCGCGGCGCCCACCAGCATGTACCTGCGCAACCTGATGGCGATGGACACCGAGGAAATGCTGCGGGCGCAGCCGATGGATGCCATCGTGCTGATCGGCGGCTGCGACAAGACGGTGCCGGCGCAGCTGATGGGCGCGGCTTCGGCCGGGCTGCCGGCGGTGCAGCTGATCACGGGGTCGATGCTCACCGGCTCGCACCGCGGCGAAACGGTCGGTGCGTGCACCGACTGCCGCCGCTTCTGGGCGCGCTTCCGTGCCGAGGAGATCGACGAGCAGGAGATCAGCGACGTCAACAACCAGCTGGTGCCCAGTGTCGGCACCTGTTCGGTGATGGGTACGGCCAGCACGATGGCCTGCATCGCCGAAGCACTGGGCATGACGGTGCCCGGCGGCGCCTCGCCGCCTGCCGTCACTTCGGCGCGGATGCGCGTTGCCGAGCAGAGTGGGGCGGTCGCCGTGCAGATGGCGAAGAGCGGCCTCACCATCGACAGGATCCTGACCGAGAAGGCCTTCGAGAACGCGATGCGCGTGCTGCTGGCCATCGGCGGGTCGACCAATGCCATCGTGCACCTCACCGCCATTGCCGGCCGCATGGGGGTCGAGGTGGACCTGAAGGCGCTGGACCGCATGGGCCGCGAGACCCCGGTGCTGGTGGACCTGAAGCCTTCGGGCCAGCACTACATGGAGCACTTCGATGCGGCGGGCGGCATGGCCACGCTGCTGCGCGAGCTGAAACCGCTGCTGCACCTGGATGCGCTGACCGTCACCGGTCGCACGCTGGGCGAAGAGATGGAACGTGCCGCACCGCCCTTCAAGCAGGACGTGGTCCGCCCGCGCGACAACCCGATCTATCCGCAAGGCGGCATCGCGGTGCTGCAGGGCAACCTGGCGCCCGGCGGCGCCATCATCAAGCAGTCGGCGGCCGATCCGAAGCTGATGGAGCACGAAGGTCGTGCCGTCGTGTTCGAAGGCTTGCAGGACCTGGCCGAGCGCATCGACAGCGAAGACCTGGACGTGAAGGCCGAGGACATCCTGGTGCTGAAGAACATCGGCCCCAAGGGCGCGCCGGGCATGCCGGAGGCCGGCTACATCCCGCTGCCGCGCAAGCTGGCGCGGCAGGGCGTGAAGGACATGGTGCGCATTTCCGACGGCCGCATGAGCGGCACCGCGTTCGGCACCATCGTGCTGCACGTGACGCCCGAGTCCGCCGTCGGCGGGCCATTCGGGCAGGTGCGCAACGGCGACCGCATTCGCCTGTCGGTGAGCAATCGCGAGATCAGCCTGCTGGTGTCCGACGAGGAGCTTGCGCGCCGCGCCAAGGAAAGCCCGGTCCCCATGCCGCGCGCGGAGCGCGGCTACCGCAAGCTGTTCCTGGAGACGGTGACGCAGGCGGACAAGGGCGTGGACTTCGACTTCCTGGCGGCGCCGCAGGTCAAGGGGCGGGTGCCGAAGGCTTAGTCCTCCCTCTCCCGCTTGCGGGAGAGGGCAGGGGTGAGGGCGGTGGCGCGCCGAGGCCCTCACCCCCACCCTCTCCCGCAAAGCGGGAGAGGGTGTGAAGGGGCATCAAGCCGCCGCCGTCACCCGGATCCCGCGGATCTGCCCCGCCTCGCGCGTCGCCGCCGGGCGCGGATACGCCACCGGGTCGAAGTTGTGCAGCAACTCCGCCTCGCGCGCCTTCGCCAGCGCCACGTTCGCCATCTTCACGTGCCCGAAGCCGCGCATGGACAGCGGCAGCGCCGCGATCTCGGTGGCCGTCTTCACGCGTGACGCATCCAGATGCGGCAGCAGCGAGGAAATGCGCTCCCGGTACGCCCCCACCAGCTCGCGCTCCATCCGCCGCTCCGCCGTGCGGCCGAAGAGGTCGAGCACGGTGCCCCGCAGGCGCCTGCCCTGCGCGAGCAGCTTCATGGCGGGAAGCATCCAGCCACCCAGGCGGATCTTGCGCGGCGGCTTGCCATCCCTGGCGCGGCTCAACACCGGCGGGGCCATGTAGAACTCCAGGGCGACGTCGCCTTCGAACTGCTGCTGCAATGTCTTGGTGAATTCACCGTCGGTGTAGAGACGCGCGACCTCGTATTCGTCCTTGTAGGCCATGAGCTTCAGGAGCGACTGCGCGACGGCGCGCGTGAAAGGCAGGGAGCCCTGGGCCCCCGCCTGCGCGGGGGTGACGGAAAGCTCGCGCGCGCGAACCACTGCAACGAAGTCGGCGTAGCTGCGCGCGTAGGCGGCGCTCTGGTACCCGGTCAGGTGCGCCACGCCGCGCGCGACGATGGCGTCCAGGCTTTCTTCCTGGACAACCGGATCCCGCATCGCCTCGCCGCGCAGTAGCGGTGCGATCGCTTCCGGCTCGCCCGCCGCCAGCCGGCCGAGGGAGAACGCAAGCTTGTTGTTCTCGACCGCGACACCATTGAGCTCGATGGCACGCAACAGTGCTTCCAGGCTCACCGGCACCAGAGCGCGCTGCCAAGCCGAGCCGAGCGCCACGATGTTCGAGAAGATCGAATCGCCCAGGAAGGCTTCCGCGAGCGCCTGCGCATCCAGCGTCTCGACGCGGTCGGCGCCGGCGGCGAAGCGCAGCTTCTCCAGCAGCTGCGGCACCTTCAGCGAAGCGTCGGGGTTGCGCAGGCTTTCGGCCACCGGCACTTCATGCGTGTTGGCCAGGATGCGCGTGCGGCCGTGCCGCACGGTCGCCAGTGCATCGGCCGAAGCGCCGACCACGAGGTCGCAGGCGAGCAGCGCATCGGCCTGCTGCGTGTCGATGCGCACCTGGTTCAGGCGCGCCGACACGTCGGCAAAGCGCACGAAGCTCAGGACCGATCCGCCCTTCTGCGCGAAGCCCATGAAGTCCAGCACGCTGGCGCTCTTGCCCTCCAGGTGCGCGGCCATCGCGACCAGCGCGCCTACCGTGACGACGCCAGTGCCGCCCACGCCGGTGACCAGCAGGTCGTAGGGCGCCTTCCAGACGTGCGCCCTCGGGCGCGGCAACGCACCGACGCGCGCCATGAAGTCGGTCGTGCCGCCGCCGAGCGCGCCGGCGCGCTTGCGCAGCTTGCCACCGAGCACGCCGACGAAGCTGGGGCAGAAGCCCTTGGCGCAGGAGTAGTCCTTGTTGCAGTTGCTCTGGTCAATCTTGCGCTTGCGACCCAGTGGCGTCTCCAGCGGCTGCACGGCCACGCAGTTGCTTTGCACCGTGCAATCGCCGCAGCCCTCGCAGACGCGGTCGTTGATGAAGACGCGGCGTGCCGGGTCGACCAGCTCGCCCTTCTTGCGGCGGCGGCGCTTCTCGGCGGCGCAGGTCTGTTCGTAGATCAGCACGGTCACGCCGGGCATCTCGCGCAGGCGGCGCTGCACGGCGTCGAGCTCGGCGCGGTCGTGGAATTCGGTGCCCGCGGGAAAGCGGTCCTGCTGCCCGTCGTACTTGCCGATATCGTCGGAGAGCACCACCACCTTCTTCACGCCCTCGGCTTCCACCTGGCGCGCGATGCCGTCCACGCTGATGACGCCATCCACCGGCTGCCCGCCCGTCATCGCCACCGCATCGTTGAACAGGATCTTGTAGGTGAGGGTGGCCTTCGCCGCCACGGCCTGGCGGATCGCGAGGTATCCGGAGTGGTAGTAGGTGCCGTCGCCGAGGTTCTGGAAGACGTGCGGCACCTTCGTGAACATCGCGTGCGACACCCAGTCGACGCCTTCGCCGCCCATCTGGATCAGGCCCTCGGTGTCTCGGTTCATCCAGCTGGCCATGAAGTGGCAGCCGATGCCGGCCTGCGCGTGCGAGCCCTCGGGCACGTTGGTGGAGGTGTTGTGCGGGCACCCGGCGCAGAAGTAGGGCAGCCGCTTGACGCTGTCGCTCTCGTTGGACAGCAGCTCGGGCAGCGTGAAGTCGCGCACCAGGAAACGGCGGTCCAGGTCGGCAAAGTGGCCGACCAGCCAGTTGGCGACGATCTCGATCAGCCGCGAGGGACGCAGCTCGCCCGTCTCGGCCACCAGCGGCCTGCCCTGCGCGTCGCGCTTGCCCACGATCACCGGCCGCACGGCATCGTTGTAGAACATGGAGCGCATCTGCTCCTCGACGATCGGACCCTTCTCCTCGATCACCAGCACTTCCTTCAGGCCGCGCGCGAACTCGCGCATGCGCGTCGGCTCGATCGGGTAGGTCAGGCCCAGCTTGTAGATGCGCACGCCGTGCGCGGCCAGCGTCGCCTGCGAGATGTCGAGGCGGCGCAGCACTTCCATGAGGTCGTAGTGCGCCTTGCCGGCGGTGACGATGCCGATGGTCGCCGCGTCGCTTTGCACGACATGACGGTCGATGCTGTTCACGCGTGCGAAGGCGCGCACCGCATCCAGCTTGGCGTGCAGGCGCTGCTCGATGGTCAGCGAGGGCAGGTCGGGCCAGCGGTAATGCAGGCCACCCGGCGGAGGTTCGTAGCCAGTGGCCTGCCGCACCGTGGCGGCATCCTGCCAGGTGGCCACGCGCGCGTTCACCAGGTCCAGGTCGACGGTGGAGCCGCTCTCGACCACTTCCGACAGCGCGGTGAAGCCGACCCAGTTGCCCGAGAAGCGCGAGAGCTGCCAGCCGTAGAGGCCGAACTCCAGGTACTCCGCCACGTTGCCGGGCGAGACGACCGGCGCATGCCACGACTGGAAGGCCTGGTCGCTCTGGTGCGGCATGGACGACGACACGCAGCCGTGGTCGTCGCCCGCCACCATCAGCACGCCACCATGCGGAGAAGCGCCGTAGGCGTTGCCGTGCTTGAGGGCGTCGCCGGCGCGGTCGACGCCCGGGCCCTTGCCGTACCAGAGGGCGAACACGCCGGCGCAGGTGCGCTCGGGATCGGCCTCGACGCGCTGCGTGCCCAGCACCGCCGTCGCACCGAGCTCCTCGTTGATGGCGGGCAGGAAGCGCAGCCCCGCCTCCTCGAAGCGCTTGCCGGCCTTCCACACCGCCTGGTCCACCATGCCCAGCGGCGAGCCGCGGTAGCCGCTGATGAAGCCGCGCGTGTCCAGCCCCGCGGCGGCATCGCGCTGGCGCTGCATCAGCATCAGGCGGATCAGTGCCTGCGTTCCCGTGAGGAAGATCGATCCACCGGCGGCCCAGAGGCTGTCGGCCAGCTGGTAATCGGGCCGGACGATCGTGGGTGCGGTGCTTGTCTCCATGGTGCTGCTCGTTCTGCTTGGATGGCACAGCTTAGTGGCGGCAAACGGAAAAGTGCTTCTCTTTTGCTCGGTTTCGTGCGCTCATGGAGAATGTCTTTCTCGCCAACGCAGGTATCCAGGAATGAACCAGCTCGACCGTCACGACGTGCTCCTGCTCACGGAGCTGCAGCGCGATTCCCGCCAGACCGTGCAGCAGCTCGCGACCGCTGCCGGCCTGTCCAGCACGCCGTGCTGGAAGCGGGTGAAGGAGATGGAGAACGCAGGGATCATCCGCGGCTACACGGCGCTGGTGGACCGGGAGAAGGTGGGCCTGTCACTGTGCGTGCTGGCGGAGGTGAACCTCACGCGCCACAACGAGGACGACGTGCGCCGCTTCGAGCAGGCGGTCGCCGAGACGCCGCAGATCGTGAGCTGCTATGCGACCACCGGGCAGGCCGACTACGTGATCAAGGTGCTGGTGCCGGACATCAAGAGCTACGAGTCCTTCCTGCACGAGACGGCGTTCAAGCTGCCGGGGGTGACGCACGTGCGCTCGAGCGTAGTGTTGAAGGAGGTGAAGGCGGAGGTTGGGGTGCCGCTGCAGGAGGCGGCGCGCACTGGGGTCAGGCCGGCGCGAAACGGGGTGCGCTGACTTCTCTGTAAACCGTGGGTACTACTTGCATGCGGTTGTCAAGCTCTTAAAGGACGAGCCTTTAGAACGAGATCCCTCTGGCGAGGGTCCGCGGCATGTGCTTACATGCGTGTGAGATTTTTTCCTACTCGTTACAAGCGAGGAGAACCACGCCATGGCTCATCCCTACTCCGCCGGATCCACCCTTGTTTTCCAGCCTACCGACACCCTGAGCTTCGATGCGGGCGTCACCGCAACCATGGTCGAGCTGACCGAGATCGGCGCTTCCGAGGTGCGCATCGGGTACTCCGGCCACTACATGACCCTCCAGGGCGTGACGCTGGAGCAGCTCCACCGGGCAACCTTCGTTTTCACGGACGGCTCGCACCTGGAGATCGGGTCCGCCGGCGCGGATCACTTCATCGGCTCCGACACTGCCGACCAGTTCGTGATTTCCACCGGCGGCGACGACCGCATCGATGCCGGCGCGGGCAACGACCTCATCGTGGCCGGAGGTGCCTTCAACGAGGACCTCGTCAATGCGGGCGACGGACACGACACCTTGCGCCTGGAGGGCAGCTATCCCCAGAGCATCACGCTGGTCGGGGTCACCGGTACCGAGCACATCGTGGTGGACACGCACGGGTCGGCATCGCTGCTGGTCCAGGACGGCAACTACGCCGGCGGGGTGTACGAGATCCACGTGGACGGCAGCGCGCTCGCCGCCGGGGAGTCGCTGACCGTCGACGGGAGCTCCATTGCCAGCACGAACCGCACGCTGCGGGTGAGCGGCGGCGAGGGCAACGACACCGCAACCGGCGGCGCCAACGGCGATCACCTGTCGGGCGGGACGGGCGACGACTTGCTCTCCGGCAATGCCGGCAATGACGTGCTGGCGGGGGAGGCGGGTGACGACACGTTGTACGGCGGCATCGACGGCGATACCGACCAGCTCGACGGCGGCGAGGGAGCCGATCGCCTGGTCAGCCAAGGGATCGCGAGCCTCACGGGCGACCTGCTCCAGGGCAACGCAGGCAATGACACCCTGGTCGGCGGTGCCGGCAATGACACGCTCCACGGCGGCCTCGACGCCGACCAACTCACCGGCGGCGATGGCAGCGACCGCTTCCGCTTCGAGCTGGGCAGCCCGCGGACCGATTCGTCGCAGACCACCATCGACACCATCACCGACTTCGGTACGAGCGACCTGATTGACCTTCCCGGCACCAACGGCATGAACGGCAAGCGCCTGGTGCTCCGTGGCGTCTCGGCCTTCAGCTCCGACTTCACATCCGGCAACGCTGGCGTGCAGCCGGATTCGGATGCGGAAGACGGCTTCGTCGACGTGTTCTGGAAGCAGAACGGAGGCCGCCTGGAGCTCTGGGTCGACGGCAATGACGACGGCCAGTACAGCGAGGTGGACCTGTTCGTGTACCTCGAGGGCGTCAACTCGCTCACGCCCGCGAACTTCGTCGACAACTTCGTGGCCTGGAAAGGCACGGCGGGCGACGACACCTACCCGGATGGATCCACCAATGCGGCCGCTGCCAACGAGGCCTACGGCCTGGGCGGCAACGACCAGATGTGGGGCGGCGGCGGCGGCGACTCCCTGTATGGCGGCCTCGGCAACGACTCCGTCTACGGCGAACAAAGCGATGACCAGCTGTATGGAGGCGACGGCTCCGACACCGTCGTCGGCGGCAGTGGCAATGACCACCTGTACGCCGGCGGGCCGAACTCACCGATCGGCGGCGCGCGCGACGAGCAGTTCGCCAGCAACTTGCTGGATGGCGGCGCCGACAACGATGCGCTCTATGGCGACGCCGGCAGCGACACGCTCCTCGGCGGAGACGGGAACGACCACCTGGACGGCGGCGCCGGCAACGACTTGCTCCTGGGCGGCGACGACGATGGCGCCGATCACCTGTCGGCGGGGCAGGGCGCCGACAGCCTCGATGCGGGCGGCGGCAACGACGTCCTGTTCGCCGGCGCCTCGGCCGGTGAGCGCGGTCAATTCACCGACACGCTGGTGGGTGGCGCAGGCGACGACGTGCTGCGCACGGGCGCCAACATGAACCTGGCAAGCGACGCGGTGGTCATGACCGGCGGCCTGGGTGCCGACCGCTTCGTGTTCTCCTATGGCTCCAACGCGGTGGGCGACCACGACGCGCAGTGGAACAGCTGGTACAGCGGCAACTTCACGGGTTCCGGGGACAGCTACGGTCACATCTCCAGCGTCGCCGCGCCCGACCGCATCACCGACTTCGACCAGGCGCAGGGCGATCGCATCCATTCCGGCATCGTCGGCGGCCTGGGCGGCAACGACAACCAGGTGCCGCTGGTGTGGCGCGGCCATGCCGACGCCCGCTTCACCGCCACCTCCGGCGAGAGCACCGACCTTGCGCGGGCACCGGGCAGCCCGCGCGACGGGCGCTTCCTGGAAATGTGGGTCGTGTATGACGCGGCGAAGCAGCGCACCGTGCTGTACATGGATCGCAACCTGGACGGCGTGGTGGACGCGCTGGACTTCAAGCTGGAGTTCGACGATCCCACGCGGGCGATCTACGAGAGCATCGGTCCCGGCAGCTTCACGCCCGGGACCTTCACCGTGCGCTCCGGCACGGACGGCAACGACAGCGACACCAGCCCCGCGATGAGCGAGGACGCCGACATTGCGTACACGTTCGCGGGCAACGACACGATCGACGGGCTGGGCGGCCATGACGTGATCAACGGGGACGCAGGCGATGACAGCCTGACCGGGGGCACGGGCAGCGATGCCCTCTTCGGTGGTGCCGACGCCGACACGCTGGCCGGCGGCAGCGGCGCGGACACGCTTCATGGCGGCAGCGGCGCCGACAGCCTGCTCGGCGGCGCCGACGCGGACGTGCTGTATGCCGAAAGCGGGAACGATGCCACCAGTGCCGGCACCAATCGTGCGGACGCCCCCGGTACGGTGAACGTCCTGGATGGCGGCGCCGGCGGCGACCAGCTGCATGGCGGCGACGGCAACGACAGCCTGCTCGGCGGCGATGACAACGACGGGCTGTATGGCAACAACGGCGCCGACACGCTGGACGGCGGAGGCGGCAGCGACAACCTGGGCGGCGGCGAGGGCAACGACCTGCTGCTGGGTGGCGACGGCGACGACGGCCTGGAGGGTGGCGCCGGCAACGACACCTTGCGCGGCGGGGACGACGCCGGCAGCGATTCGCTGCAGGGAACTGGCGGCGCCGACCTCCTGGAAGGTGGCGCCGGCAACGACATCCTGCGCGCCGGCTTCTTCACCCAAGGCAATCGGGTCAACGTGGACACCCTGCTCGGTGGCGAAGGGGATGACCTGCTGAGCGCGGCCGGCGGGCATGACCTGGGTGCCTACGGGGCGGATGCCGCCGTGATGACCGGCGGCGCCGGCGCTGATCGCTTCTCCTTCGCGTACTCCGGATTCTGGTTCCAGTACCCCGAATCCAATTACACGGTTTCCTACTACGACACCGTCGCGGCCCCCAACTCTTACTACTCCAGCAACTTCACGGGGGTGAGCTTCGGCAACTTCTCGCCGTATTCGCCGGTGTCCGCGCCGGACCGCATCACCGACTTCAACCAGGCCGAGGGCGACCTGATCCGCACCGGCATCGTCAACGGGCTGGGCGGCGACACCAACCAGATCCCGCTGGTGTGGCGCGGCAAGGCGCAAACGGAGTTCCGCGTCACGCTGGACGAACCCTTGAGCAAGGCGCGCGTTGGCCCGAGCGACGGCCGCTTCCTGGAATTCTGGGTCACGTACGAAGCGGAGGCGGGGCGCACGGTGCTGTTCATGGACCGCAACCGCAACGACCTGGTCGATGCGGCGGATTTCCGGCTGGAGTTCGATGATCCGGACCAGACGATCTACGACACGCTCGGCACGGCGAGCTTCACGACCGGCACCTTCGCCGTGCGCTCCGGCACGGACGGCGACGACAGCGACACGACGCCTCCGATGAGCGAGGACAACGACGTAGCCTACCTCTTCGCGGGCAACGACAGCGTCGACGGCCTCGGCGGCCACGACGTGGTCAACGGCGATGCAGGCAATGACAGCCTGAGCGGGGGCACGGGCAACGATTCGCTCTTCGGCGGTGCAGATGCGGACACGCTGGTCGGCGGAATCGGCGCCGACACACTGCATGGCGGAACCGGCGCCGACAGCCTGCTCGGTGGAGCGGATTCCGACATCCTGTATGCGGACGGCGCCCCGGACGCGACCAATTTGTATGCGAACGTGGCCGACGCGCCGGGAACGGTGAACGTGCTCGATGGCGGCACGGGCCAGGACCAGCTGCATGGCGGCGAAGGCAACGACAGCCTGCTCGGCGGCGAAGACACTGACAACCTCTCCGGCAACAAGGGCGCCGACACCCTGGACGGCGGCATCGGCAACGACTACATGAGCGGCGGCGAGGGCAACGACCTGCTGCTCGGTGGCGATGGCGGCGACAACCTCGGCGGCGACGCCGGCGACGACACGCTGCGCGGTGGCGACGACGGCGGCGCGGACTCGCTGCAAGGCGGGGGCGGTGCCGACCTCCTGGAAGGTGGCGCCGGCAACGACATCCTGCGGGCAGGCGCCTTCACGTTCGGCAACCGCGTCTCGACGGACACCCTCGTCGGCGGCGAGGGCGACGACCTGCTGGGTGCCGCCGGTGGCCAGGACCTCGGCGCCTATGGCGCGGACGCCGCTGTCATGACCGGCGGGCTCGGCGCGGACCGCTTCCAGTTCGCCTTCGGGGGCTACTGGGGGCAGTTCCCGGAATCGAACTATTCGATCGCTGCCTACGATGCCGTCTCCGTCTTCAACTCGTACTACTCGGGCAACTTCACCGCTGCGGCCGGGTACAACTGGTCCCCCTATTCCCCCGTGTTCGCTCCCGACCGCATCACGGACTTCAACCAGGCCGAGGGGGACCTGATCCGCACCGGCATCGTCAACGGCCTGGGCGGCGACAACAACCAGATCCCGCTGGTGTGGCGCGGCCACGCGCGCACCGAAGTGCAGGGTGACGAGCAGCGCTTCGAGGCGAAGGTCGGTGACCTCATGAGCGCCGCGCGCTCCGGGCCCAGCGACGGCCGGTTCCTCGAGCTTTGGGTGGTGTACGACGAGGCCACGCAGCGCACGGTGCTGTTCATGGACCGCAACCGCGACGACGTGGTGGACGCAACGGACTTCCGGCTGGAGTTCGACGACCCGGGCAAGGCGATCTACGCGACCATTGGCACCGCCAGTTTCACGCCCGGCACTTTCACGGTGCGTTCGGGCACGGATGGCAACGACAGCGACACGAATCCGGCGCTCACGGAGGCGGCGGACCTGGCGTATGCATTCGCAGGCGACGACACGCTGGACGGGCTCGGCGGCAACGACGTGATCAACGGCGACGCGGGCAACGACAGCCTGGGTGGCAGCCTGGGCAACGATTCGCTGTTCGGCGGGTCCGGGGCCGACACGCTGCTCGGTGGGAGCGGTGCCGACACGCTGTTCGGCGGCAGCGGCGCCGACAGCCTGCTGGGAGGCGACGACGCCGACACGTTGTACGCCGAGGGTGCGCCGGACGCGACCAACCCCTGGGGGGTCCAGCTCGATGACGCCGGCACCGTGAACGTGCTCGATGGCGGCGCCGGCAACGACCACCTCTCCGGCGGCACGCGCGCCGATTCGCTGCTGGGCGGCGGCGACGACGACTACCTGCAAGGCGCGGAGGGGGACGACACGCTGGATGGCGGCGACGGCAACGACCAGCTCGGGGGCGGCGAGGGGAACGACGCATTCCAGGGCGGAGCCGGCAGCGACGCCCTCGATGGGGGCAACGGCAACGACACGCTGCGGGGCGGCTTTGCCGACGACACGCTCGATGGTGCCGACCGCCTCGACGGCGGCGCGGGTGCCGACCTCCTGGAAGGCGGCGCCGGCAACGACATCCTGCGCGCGGGCATCCAGAGTTCGGACAACCGGTCGTACACGGACACCCTGGTCGGCGGAACCGGCGACGACGTGCTGCGCGCGGCCGGTGGGTGGGAGCAGTGGCGCAGCGACGCCGCGGTGATGACCGCTGGTGCCGGCGCCGATCGTTTCGCGTTCGCGAACTATGGCTACAGCTGGCAGTACCCCGAGCTGAGCTACACGATGCTCGGCTTCGATGCCGTCGCGCAGCCGAACACCTGGTACTCCGGCAACTTCACCGCCGAATCGGTGTACGGCAGCCTCTTCTCGCCCGTCCTCGCACCGGACCGCATCACCGACTTCAACGCGGCCGAAGGGGACCTGATCCGCACGGGCATCGTCGACGGCTTCGGCGGCAACACCAACCAGACCCCGCTGGTCTGGCGCGGCCCCGCCGCGCCCACGTTCATGGCGACGCTGGGCCAGGCAGTCGCAGGGCAGGACCTCGGCGCCGGCGTGCTGCAGCTGTGGACCGGCTACGACGCCGGTGCCAACCAGACGTTCCTGTTCATGGACCGCAACGAGAACTTCGTGGTGGACGCGGCGGACTTCAAGGTGCTGTTCGACGGCGTCGTTGCCCTCTCGGAAGCCAGCTTCACCCCGGGCACCTTCCGCGTCGCGTCGTTCGGGCAAGGCACGGGCACGGCCGACAGCCTGACCGGCAGCGCCGG
>JAESGR010000532.1_pt1 | contig 23762 bp, 21 predicted proteins | sample 9269771 | NCBI WGS metagenome assembly JAESGR01 (sample SAMN15739572, study PRJNA653492) | algae metagenome | isolation source: Chroococcus sp. CMT-3BRIN-NPC107 and co-occurring heterotrophs from well... | place: USA: Clark Mountains Wilderness, California | collected 2010-04-18 | reverse complement strand
ACGAAGTCGGAGGCCGACCGGTTGACGTCGGGCACCAGGACCTGGATGCCCATGGTCCGGCACTCGTTGAGGTAGACGGCCGCCTTCTCCAGGCTCGTCTTCACGCTGGTGAGCAGCGCCGCCAGGTACTCCACCGGGTAGTGGGCCTTCAGGTAGGCGGTCTGGTAGCTGACCAGGCCGTAGCCGAAGCTGTGGCTCTTGTTGAAGGCGTAGTTGGCGAAGCCCTCGATGTCGTCGAACAGCGGCGTACCGAGCTCGGGGAAGCCGGTGGCGGTGCAGCCCTGCACGAACTTGTCGCGCTCCTTGGCCATCAGCTCGGGCTTCTTCTTGCCGCAGGCCTTGCGGAGGTTGTCGGCCTCGGCGAGCGAGTAGCCGGCGAAGCGCTGGCTCACCCGCATCACCGACTCCTGGTAGATCATCAGCCCGTAGGTGTCGGCGAGGAGCTCCTCGGCGTCCGGGTGGAAGTAGTGCACCGGCTTGCGACCGTTCTTGCGGTCGGCGTAGTCGTTGTGCATGTTCACCGACATCGGGCCGGGTCGGTAGAGCGCCACGAGGGCGGCGACGTCCTCGAAGGAGTCCGGGGCCAGCGAGCGCATGAGCGTGCGCATGGCGCCGCCCTCGAGCTGGAAGACGCCGATGGAGTCACCGCGGCACAGCAGCTCCAGCGTCTGCTCGTCGTCGAGCGGGACGTTGTCGATGTCGAGGTCGACGTCGCGGAAGTCCTTGACCATCTCGATGGTGTCGGAGATGACGTCGAGGTTCCGCAGCCCCAGGAAGTCCATCTTGAGGAGGCCGAGCTCCTCGACGCCGCCCATCTCGTACTGGGTCACCACCGGGGCGTCCTCGATGTCCTGGCCGGCCAGCGGCTTGCGCTGGATGGGCAGGTACTCGGTGAGCGGGTCCTTGGTGATCACCACCGCGGCGGCGTGGATGCCGTCCTGGCGCCGCAGGCCCTCGAGGCCCTTGGCGACGTCGATGACCTTCTTCAGGTCCGGGTCCTCGGCGTACATGGTCCGCAGGTCGCCGGCCATCTTGTAGCCGTCGGCGAACTTGTCGTGCGGTTCGAGGCAGGCGTACAGCGGCGTGTCACGGCCCATGATCAGCGGCGGCATGGCCTTGGCCACCTTGTCGCCCACCGCGTACGGGTAGCCGAGCACGCGGGCGGCGTCGCGCACCGCCGCTCGGGCCTTGATGGTGGAGAAGGTGACGATCTGGGCGACGTGGTCCCGCCCGTAGCGCTCGGCCGCGTAGCGGATCATCTCGTCCCGGTAGCGGGAGTCGAAGTCCATGTCGATGTCGGGCATGGAGATGCGCGACGGGTTGAGGAACCGCTCGAACAGCAGGTCGTACTTGATGGGGTCGAGGTCGGTGATCCAGAGGCAGTAGGCCACGGCGCAGCCGGCGGCCGAGCCACGGCCGGGCCCGACGCGGATGTTCATGTCGCGAGCGTGCTTGATGAGGTCCCAGGTGATCAGGAAGTACGAGCTGAAGCCCATGTTCCCGATGACCTCGAGCTCGAAGGCCAGCCGCTCCAGCGCGGCGTCGGGGATCCGGTGGCCCCAGCGCTTCTTGGCGCCCTCGAGCGTGAGGTGGCGGAGGTACTCGGCGTCGTCGGCGAAGCCCTCGGGGAGCGGGAAGTTCGGCAGCAGCGGCTTGCCGAACTCGATCTCGACATCGCAGCGCTCGGCGATCCAGAGCGAGTTGTCGCACGCCACCTCGACGTCGGCGAAGAGGTGGCGCATCTCCCGTGCGGACTTCAGGTAGTGGTCGTCGCCGTGGAACTTGAAGCGGTCGGGGTCGCTCATCAGCGACCCGGTCTGCACGCAGAGGAGGGCGTCGTGGGCGACGGCGTCGTGGCGGTGCGTGTAGTGGCTGTCGTTCGTGGCGAGCAGCGGGGCGCCGATGCGCTTCGCGATGTCGAACAGCTGCGGGTTGGTGCGGTGCTGCTCGGCGATGCCGTGGTCCTGGATCTCCACGAACAGGTTGTCGCGCCCGAAGATGTCCTGGAGGCGCCCGGCCGCCTTGAGGGCCGCTTCGTCGTCGCCGCGGAGCAGGTGCTGGAGCACGTGGCCGCCGAGGCAGCCGGTGGTGGCGATCACGCCCTCGCTGTGCTGGTCGAGCAGCTCCCAGTCGAGGCGGGGCTTGTAGTAGTAGCCCTCCATGAACGCCCGGCTCGAGAGCTGGATGAGGTTGCGGTAGCCCTCGTAGCTCTCGGCCAGCAGGGTCAGGTGGTAGTAGAGCTTCTGGCCGCCGCCGGCGTCGCCGCCGGTGTCGTCGACCCGGCCCCGGCGGCTGGGCCGCTCCAGCCGGGAGTCGTGGGCCATGTAGGCCTCGGTGCCGAGGATCGGCTTGATGCCATGGTCCTTGCACGCCTTGTAGAACGGCAGGATCCCGTACATGTTGCCGTGGTCGGTGATGCCGATCGCCGGCTGGCCGTCGGCCGCCGCGGCGGCGACGACCTCGCCGACCCGGGCCGCGCCATCGAGCATCGAGTACTCGGTGTGCACGTGCAGGTGGGTGAACGAGTCGCCCACAGCGACTTCCTTCCGACGGGCTCCAGCAGCTTCCACAGGTGCTCCACAGGGGTTGTCCCCACCTGTGGATGAACTACACGGCTGTGATTTCCGACGGTACCACCGGGACCGGCCGGGCGCTCCCCCGCCGCGCCACCCGAGCGGCGCCGGCGAGCCAGCCGCAGGTCAGAGGTAGGTGCCGGGCCGGGCGTCGCCGCCGTCGGCCGTCGGCGGACCCCCGGGCCCACCCGGACCGCCCGGCACGGCGCCCGGCCCGAGCTGGCGGCGCATGTCCTCGAGCTGCGAGCGGGCCGCCATCTGCTGGGCGAAGAGCGTGGCCTGGATGCCGTGGAAGAGGCCCTCGAGCCAGCCGACGAGCTGGGCCTGGGCGACCCGCAGCTCCGCGTCGGACGGGCCCGTGCCCTCGCCGAACGGGATCGTCACCCGCTCCAGCTCGTCGCGCAGGTCGGGCGACAGCGCCGTGCCGAGCTCCTGCACCGACGTGTCGTAGATCTCCTTGAGGCGGTCCCGCGCCGGCTCGTCGAGCTCGGCGGTGCGCACCTCCTCGAGGAGCTGCTTGATCATGGAGCCGATGCGCATGACCTTGGCCGGCTCCTCGACCGCCTCCCGGCGCTCCTCCTCCACCGGGACCGGCGCCACCTCCTCGCCGTGGGCGACGAGCTCGCCGTGCGCCACCTCCGGCGTGGCGTCGGCGGCGGTGGGCTGGGCGTCGGACATTCAGCGCTCTCCTACGAGAAGGGGGACGTACATCTCTGCCGAGGTGAGCGACCCGTGGCGGCCGATCAGCTCGAACGGACCGGTGTCGGCGGCGTCCACGTACGACACGGGCTCACGGGCGACGAGGGCGACGTCGCCGAAGCGCTGCCGGGCGGCGTCGGTCACCCGGTCGCCCCACCAGCCCTCCTCGACGGTCTCCTCGCGCCGGCGCACCCAGCCGGTGTCGGCGTGGTGCGCACGAGCGGCCTCGAGCAGCGCGTCGGTGCGGCCGGGCCGGGCGTGCAGCCAGCGGAACCGGCCCTCGCCCGACTGGAACGACACCTGGGCCAGCACGTCGGGGTGGAGCTCGACCAGGTTGTCGCCCACGTCGACCTGGCCGTGGTCGGCGGTGATGACGAGGGCGGTGCCGGCCGGCAGCTCGGAGAGGAGGTCGGCGACGAGGCGGTCGGCCGCCTGCAGCTCGGCGTCGTAGTGGTCGGCCAGCCCGTACTCGTGGGCGACCTTGTCGATGCCGTCGTAGTAGGCGTACACGAAGGGCTCGCCGGCGCGGAGCGCGTTGCGCACCTCGACCCGCAGCGTCGACGGCACGCGGTAGCCGTTGAAGCGGACCTCGGAGAGGTGGGCGCCGCTGAAGCCGGAGCTGACGAACTCGGCCTTGGTGACGATGCACGGCCGCTGGGAGCAGAAGGCGGCGGTGGGCTGGAACTCGTGGGGGTCGATCCGGCGCCGGGCGTCGCCGTCGGGCGTGGTCCAGCGGAGGATGTTGAGGACCTCGTGGTCCACGGCGACGCGGTAGCCGACGACGCCGTGCTGGCCGGGCGTGAGGCCGGTGGCGATCGAGGTCAGGGCGGTGGCGGTGGTGGTGGGCGTGACGCTGGTGATGGGGCCGCCGGCCATGGCGGCGAGCGTGGGCGCCAGGTGGCGCCGGGCCTCGAGCTGCTCCCAGCCCAGCCCGTCGAGCACGAGGAGCACGACCTGGTCGGCCTCCAGGGCGGCGGCCGGCAACCAGGCGGGGGCCTCCACGGTGCCGTCGAGCAGGGCGGGGACGATGTTCGCGATGCAGGCGCCGGGGTAGTCGGGCAGCACGGGCTTGTCCACGGCGGTCCTTTCCAACCGATCCGCCGCCAAGCTACCGCCGCCGTCGCGGACCGCCGCCACCCGAGGGGCCACGGAGCCGAGCACCTCGCTCGTAGACTCGCCCGGGTGAAGGTCTCGACCCGTGGTGACTATGCGTGTCGGGCCCTCCTGTCGCTGGCGATGCACGCCGACGGCACGCCGACCTCGGTCCGCGACATCGCCGATCGCACCGCGCTCCCCCAGCCCTACCTCGAGCAGATCCTCCTCGCCCTCAAGGGCGCCGGCGTCGTCCGCTCCAAGCGGGGCGTCGGCGGTGGCTACGTGCTCGCCCGGCCGCCCGAGGAGATCACCCTCGCCCAGATCGTGAGCGCGGTCGACGGGCCGATCGTCGTCGGCGACTTCGGCGAGCCGCACCAGAACGGCGCCTGCGACCACGAGGGCCAGTGCGTGCTCCTCGCGGTGTGGGCCGACGTCGGCGAGCACATGCGCCGGCTCCTCGAGGGCCAGACCCTCGCCGACGTGGCCGCCGTGGCCCGTGGCGAGGCGCCGTGGCCCACCCCCGTCAGCTGACGGTCGCCAGCACCGCCCGCAGGTCGGCCGGGAGCTCGGACCGGAACACCAGCCGCTCGCCGCTGGCCGGGTGGTCGAAGCCGAGCTCCTCGGCGTGGAGGAACGGGCGGGGCGCCGGCAGGCTCTGGCGCACGCCGTGGTACCGCTCGTCGCCCACCACGGCGTGGCCGATGGCCGACAGGTGCACGCGGATCTGGTGGGTGCGGCCGGTCTCCAGCCGGCAGGTCACCAGCGCCGTCGGGGTGGGCAGCTCGAAGAGCTGCTCGACCTCGTAGCGGGTGCGGGCCTCCTTGCCGTCGGCCGTCACCGCCATCTTGGTGGGATGCCGAGGCGACCGGCCGATCGGCGCGTCGATGAGGCCCCTCGGCGACTCGGGGTGGCCCCACGCCAGCGCCCGGTACTGCCGGTCGACCGTCCGAGCCGCGAGCTGGCCCACCAGCGAGTCGTAGGCGACCGGCGACCGGGCCACCATCAGCAGGCCCGACGTGCCCCGGTCGAGGCGGTGGACGATGCCGGGCCGGTCGGGGTCGCCCACGCCGGCGAGCTCCGGGTAGCGGGCCAGCAGGCCGCTCACCATGGTGCCCCCGGCGTGGCCGGCGCCCGGGTGCACGACCAGCTCCGCCGGCTTGTCGACCACGATCACGTGGTCGTCGGCGTGGACGACGGGCACCTCGATGCCGTCCTCGGCCTCCGGGTGGACGGGGCCGGCGCGCTCTGGCACCTCGATGGCCACCACCTGGCCGACGTGCAGCCGGTCGGCGCCTCGGGTGGCGGCGGTGCCGTCGACGACCACGCCGCCGGCCCGCACCAGCTCGGTGGCCTCGGTGCGGCTGATGCCGGTGAGCATGGCCACGACCCGGTCGATGCGTTGGCCGTCGAGCGCGGCCGGCACCTCCTCGCGCACCTCGGTCACAGCGGGGGCGTCACGACGAGGGGGCGCGGATGCTGGCCAGCACCAGCAGCCCGGCACCGATGCAGATGGCGGCGTCGGCGACGTTGAAGACCGGCCACCACTGCAGGTCGACGAAGTCGATCACCGCGCCGCCGAGGAACCCGGCGTCGCCACGGAAGGCCCGGTCGACGAGGTTGCCCACCGCGCCACCGGCGATCAGCCCGGCGGCCACCGCGCCCAACCGGAACCGGCTGGTGAACCCGAGGGACAGGCCGACGACCACCACGATCGCCAGCACGGAGATCCACGGCCCCAGGCCCTTGCCGCTGCCCATGCTGAACGCGGTGCCGGTGTTGTACAGGAGGTTCCAGCGCAGGGTCCAGACCACGTCGATGGGCCCGTCCTGCAGGGCGTTGAGCGCCCAGTGCTTGGTTGCCTGGTCGACCGCCAGCACGCCGAGGCCGACCAGCGCGACCAGCCCGAGCTTGCGCGGGCCGACCACGGGCGGCGCCGACGCATCGGGCGCCGGGGCGGCGTCGTCGGCGGTCTCCTCCACGGCGGGACCGCTCACAGGCGGCCGATGCCGCCGGTCTTGTACTGGACCTGCACGCGGGCCCACGGGATCGCCTCCAGGCGCTCCTTCGGGATCGGCTCCCCCGACGCCTCGCAGATCCCGTAGGTGCCCTCGGCGAACTTGGCCAGCGCGTGGTCGATCTCCTCGACGGCGGCCCGGGCCTGGGCCGAGAGGGCGAGGTCGCGCTCCCGCTCGCTGCTGAGGGTGTCGCCCTCCCCGCCGTCCTCGTCGAACTGCGAGTCGCTCGACTGGAAGTCGGCCACCAGGGCGTCGGCCTCGGCCTGGAGGCTGTCGGCCTGGCGGACGTAGGTGGCCCGCTCCCGGCGGAGCTCCTCCTCCTGCTTGGCCAGCCACGACGCCGAGAACGGCGACTTCTTCCGCGTGGCGGGCGCCGTGGCGGTCGAGCCGGCCTTCTTCTGGGCCGGTGCCTTGCCCACGGTCTTGGTGGCCTTGGCGACCTTCGAGGTGCTCGTGGCCTTCGTGGCCTGGGCCTTGCTCGCCGTCGCCTTGGCGGCCGGCGCCTTCTTGGCCTTGACCTGGGCCTTCCCGGCCGACGCCTTGGCCGGCGCGGCCTTCGTCGTCGCCTTGGCGGCGCCCTTGGCGCCGGCGCCCGCGGCGGACGTCCGCTTGGCCGGCGGCGCCGCGGCAGCCTTGGCGGGGGGACGCTTGGCTGGGGTCGCCTTGGCCATCAGGATCCTTTCGGGCCAGAGAGGGTGCCGGAGTGTAGGACAGCGCCCCTCACCCGGCAAGGTGCCCGACCGGTGTCGCACCGGCTTGCATCGCGCCGTCAGGCCCTCAGACCCTCAGACCCGCCTCAGCGCTGCCGCACGGTCATCGACGACTGCCGACGACCGAGGAACATCCGCACCTTCGGGGCGCCGGCGGCGACCGCCTCGGCGTCGTCGCTCGGGACCGGCGCGGCGCCTGATCCGTGTGCGCTCGCGGCGGTCCTGCCGCCCCCGTCGGCGAAGAGCTCCGACAGGTCGTCGTGCACCACCGGCGGCGCGGCACCTGCCGGCACCCAGTCCCACGGGTCGTCGGAGCCGTCGGCGGCGACGTCCTGGGTCCCCGCCGGCGCGGCCGGTGGCGGGCCGAAGGAGATCCCGTCCTCGCCGGACCCATCGTCGTCCTCGTCGTCCTGGTCGACGGCGGACGGATCCGGTGCAGGCACCGACGCCGTCCAGTCGAACGGCTCCCGGTCGTCGAGCACCCAGATGTCGTCGTCGTCAGCGGCGAGGTCCGAGTCGCCCGCAGCCGCGCCCTCCTCCCCTGCTGCCGGCCCGCTCCCGGCGCGGTCGCCGGCGAGGCCGTCGGCCGCGATGCCGACGAGTCCGCTCGGCCCCCCGTGCCCGTCGAGCGCGTCGTCGGCGGCCGGCCGGGCGGCCGCAGCGTCGCCGCCGGCAGCGAGGCGCTCACCCTCGTCCGCCCCGTCACCGCCGTCCGCCCCGTCACCGTCAGCCGGCGCGCCCCACAGCGCTGCGAAGTCGTCGCCGGCCGGCTCGGCGCGCTCGTGGTCCCCTGCGTCGGCGGGGACGCCGAACAGGTCGTCGTCGCCGGGCGACGCCGATGCCGGCGCAGCGGTCGTGCGGACCGAGGCGATGGCGTCGAGCACGGCGGCGCGGTGGCGCCCGCCGCGCTCGCGCGCCTCCACGGTCGCCAGCTCGTCGGTGTCCAGCTGGGCGACGAGGGGCACGATCTGCGACACCCACAACGAGTCGTAGTCGGCGATCGGGAACACCGGCAGCGAGGGGTCGTCGTCGCGGTGGACGACCGGGGCGGCGACCGGGGCCGAGCGCTCCTCGGTGGCGACCGCAGGTCGCGGCGCGGGCTCGGGGAGGGGCGCGGGCGCCGCGCTGGGCACGGCCTCCGGTCGGGAGCCGATCCACTTGGCCGCCCAGAGCAGGAGCATCGACAGGACGGCGAACCCCATGGCCGCGTAGATGAGGACGAAGCCGCCCTGCACGACGACCCAGGTGATGAGGAGGATGGCTGCGACGACGACCGCGAGTGCGCTCAGGAGGATGACCACACCGTCAGGTTCGCCGGTGGTCTCCGTGCCTCCTGCCCTCCGACGATCGCCAGAGGGGCGCTCGACCGGCGCTCGGAGGCCGGCCGACGGGGCTCAGCGGCGCTTGCCGAACCGCCAGCCGCGACGGTCGTCGTCGTCGTAGAAGTCGCCCCCGGGCTGGGCGTGGGTGTCGCGGGGGCCGAGCGGTTCGTCGTCGGCCATGGCCTTGCGGAGCTCGCTCAGGAAGGCGTCCTCGTCGTCGCCCCCGGACGAGGGCTGGGCCGGAGCCGGCGCGCCGGGCGCCATGCCGAGGTCGACGGCGGACACCGGGGCGGTCGGCGGCCCCGCGTCGCCCGGATCGCCGAGGCCGGGGGCAGCGTGGTCGACGTCGCCGAAGCTCAGCGTGGCGGGCCCGGCACCGGGGCCGTCGTCGATGGCCACGGCGGTCTGGGCGACGGCGGGCGACTCGGGCGTGGACCTCTGCGCCTGCTCCGGCTCGGGGGCCGGCTCGGGCGTGGGGTCGGCGCCCTGGTCGGCGTCGGCGCGGGGCGCCTCGGCGGCGGGCTGCGGCTCGGGGTCCGGCTGGTCGGGCCCGGCCTGCTCCGGCGCGTCGCCGGCCGTGGGCTGCGGGGCGCGCCCGATGCCGAGATCGGGGATCTCGGGGTCGAGCAGCGCCGGCGTGGGCGCGAGGCGGAAGCCGGCGGGGTCGTCGAGCAGGCGCTGGAGCTCGCCGACGGTGCTGCGCAGCTGGCTGCGCTGCTCCTCGACGTGGCGCTCGAGCACGGTGACGTCGGACCGCAGGGCCTCACGGATGCCCTCGAGCTCGGCGATCTCGCGGCCGAGCCGTTCGCGTGCGGCGGCGCGCTCGGCCTCGGCCTGGGCCGACAGCTCGGCTCGGGCCGCCGAGGCACGGGCGTCGATCTCGGCGTTCAGGGAGGCGGCGCGCTCGTTGGCGTCGGCCAGCAGCTTGGCGGCGTCCTCGCGCGCCTCGCGGACGGCGGCGTCGGCGGTCCGCTGGGCCAGCACGATGGTCCGCCGGACCTCCTCGGCCATGTCGTCCTCGGACTGACCGGTGGCGGCGGCCGGCGCCTCGGCGAGGCGCGCCGCCACCCGGCGCTCGACCTCGGCCTCGATCTGGGCCGGGTTCGGGCCGGCCTGCGCCGGCCCGTTGTTGGCCTTCGCCTGCTCGAGGGTCTCGGTCAGCTTGGCCTCCACCTTGGTGGCCATGGCGACCGCACGATCGAGGAACTCGTCCACCTGGTCCCGGTCGTAGCCCTTGCGCGCGTCGGTGAACTCGGCCTGCTCGAGCAGGCGCTTCAAGGTCAGCTCCATGTGGCCGACTCTACCCCTCCGGCCCCGCGCCCCCCGGGGCATGCGAGGCCCGAATCACCCCCGCGGAGGCTCAGAGCAGGCCGTAGAGCATGAACAGCACGAGCAGGACGAGCGTGGCCGAGATGTCGATCGCCACGCCGCCCCCGCCGATGGGCGGGATGACCCGGCGGACCGGGCCCAGGACCGGCTCGGTGAGCCGCCGGAGGGCCAGGAACGCCCGTGAACCGGCGCCGCCCGGCTCCATGGGGAACCACGACATGACCATCACCAGGACGATCGCGACGATGTAGAGCAGCAGGAGCAGCTTGATGACGGCCATGGTCAGGCGTCGTAGCCGCGCTCGTGGAGGCGGCGGCGCTCCTCGGCCGACACCTCGACGTTGGACGGCGTGAGGAGGTACACCTGGTTGGCCAGGCGTTCCATCTGGCCGCCGAGGCCGTAGCAGAGGCCGCTGGCGAAGTCGATGAGGCGGCGCGACAGCTCGCGGTCGCCCTCCTGCAGGTTCATGACGACCGGCTGGTTGCCCTTGAACTTGTCGGCGACCTCTTGGGCCTGGTTGAACGAGGTGGGCGCCACGAGGTGGGGCTTGGCGTTCGGGGTGACGGCGATGGGACGGACCACCTGGGGCCTGGGACGGGGGATGGCGCCGCTGGGGTTGACGGTCTGGCTGGCGCCCATGGCCTCGGCGCCGCGGGAGCCGATGGGGCGCACCGCACCGATGCCCGACGGCTCGTCGGCCGGCGGCGAGCTGGGCCCGACCTGGGAGACGGTCGACACGCTCGACGATGCCGCCGGTCGCTGGGGCGGGGCGTGCGTGCGGTCACGACCGCTGCGGTCCGCGTCGTCGCGGTGGCCATCGTCGTACTCGTCGTACTCCGCGTCGTCGCCGAGCCCGAGGTAGACCATCGCCTTGCGCCACATCGGGCTCAGGCTACCGGGTGACGGCGCCGCGCCGGGGAACGAGCCTCACCTGCGGGCTCAGGGCTCCGGTCGCGGCGGTCGGGGACCGAACAGGGCCGCACCCAGGCGGATCATGGTGGTGCCCTCGGCCACGGCCGCCTCGAGGTCCGCCGACATGCCCATCGACCTCACCGGGAGGTCGAGCCGGTCGGCCAAGCCCCGAAGCGTCGCGAAGCCCGCCCGGGCGGCGTCGGCGCCGCCGGTGCGACCCACCGTCATGAGCCCGTCGACCTGCAGGCCGACGTCGGCGAGCCGGGCGACGAGGTCGCCGGTGCCCTCGGGCGAGCAGCCGCCCTTCTGGGGCTCGTCGGACACGTTCACCTGGACGAGGACCCGTGCGCCCGGCGCCCGCCGGGCGATCTCGGCGCCGAGGCGCTCGCTGTCGACGCTCTGCCAGAGGTGCACGACGGGGGCCAGGGCCCGGACCTTGTTGCGCTGGAGGCGGCCGATGGCGTGCCACCGAGGCGCCAGCCCCGCCGCCTCGAGCTCGGGCGCCTTGGCCACGAGCTCCTGGGCGTAGTTCTCGCCGAGGTCGTCGAGGCCGGCTCGGGCCGCGGCGAGGGCCACCTCGGGCCCGAACCCCTTGGTCACGGCCACCAGGGTGATGGCGGCGGGATCGCCGCCGGCGTCGACCACCCGCTGCCAGGCCCGCTCGACCCGTTGCGCCAGCCCGGCGGGGTCGGGCGCGCCGCCGACGGGGTCCTCGGCCGGGCTCACGGCGTCAGCCAGGCCACGAGCGCCTGGCGCTGCGGGTCGGTCCGGGCCCGGTGCGACCAGTGGACGGGGCTGCACGCGGTGCAGGTGCCGGCGTCGTCGAGCTCCACCCCCAGCCCTCGACAGGCAGCGGCCACGCCGGCGGCCAGGTCGAGCGCCGGCGTGCCCCACGAGGTCCGGGCCCGGACCTCGGACCCGTAGCGCTCGGCCACCTGGTCCAGCTCGACGCCGGCGAACTCGTAGCAGCGGGGCCGGATGCAGGGTCCGAGCACCGCCCGCTGCGGCGGTGCGCCGAGCGAGGCGAGTGCGCCGGCGGCCGCCTCGACCACGCCGGCCACGAGGCCCCGCCAACCGGCGTGCACGACGCCGACGCCACCGTCGCCGACGAGCAGCAGCGGGGCGCAGTCGGCGGTCTGCACGGCGAGGACGGCCCCGGCCACCGCGGTGACGGCGGCGTCGGCGGCCGCGCCGGCGTGCTCGCCCGGCTCGGTGACGACCACGACGTCGGCGCCGTGGACCTGGCGCAGCCACGTCCACGGACCGGGTCCGATCGCGGCCCGGCGGGCGGCGAGGGCGGCGTGTTCGCCGGTGACGGCGAGGTCGCCGTCGGGCCGGCCGGTGAAGCGGTGCTCGACCGTGGACACGGTGGCCCGGCCGCTGCCGGCCGCTACTTCAGGAACGAGGGGACGTCGAACTCGTCGTCGCCGTCGCCCGCCTCGGCGTCGTCGCCGTCGGGTCCGAAGAGGTCCGCCGAGCGGGAGGGCCGCTCGCCGCGGGGCCGGTCGTCGCCGGCCGGCGCCCGCCGCACCTCGCGGCCGCCCTTGTCGTCCCAGCGGTCGAAGCCGGCGGCGATGACGGTGACGCGCACCTCGTCGCCCATCTCGTCGTCGATCACGGTGCCGAAGATGATGTTGGCGTCGGGGTGGGCCACGCCGTGGATGACCTCGGCGGCCTCGTTGACCTCGAACAGGCCGAGGTCGCTGCCGCCGGCGATGGAGAGGAGGATGCCGCGGGCGCCCTCGATGGAGGCCTCGAGCAACGGGCTGGAGATGGCGGCGCGCGCCGCGCTGAGGGCCCGGCCCTCGCCGGTGGCGTGGCCGATGCCCATGAGCGCCGAGCCGGCGTTCGACATGATCATCTTCACGTCGGCGAAGTCGGTGTTGATCACGCCGGGGGTGGTGATCAGGTCGGTGATGCCCTGGACGCCCTGGAGGAGGACCTCGTCGGCCATCTTGAAGGCGTTGATCATCGACGTCTTCTCGTTGGAGACGGTGAGCAGCCGATCGTTCGGGATGACGATCTGGGTGTCGACCTTCTCCTTGAGCTTCTGGATGCCGGCCTCGGCCTGCACCGACCGGCGCCGGCCCTCGAAGGCGAAGGGGCGCGTGACGACGCCGATGGTGAGGGCGCCGAGGTTCTTCGCCATCTCGGCGATGACGGGCGCGGCGCCGGTCCCGGTGCCGCCGCCCTTGCCGGCGGTGATGAACACCATGTCGGCCCCCTGCAGGACCTCCTCGATCTCCTGGCGGTGCTCCTCGGCGGCCGCCCGACCGACCTCGGGGTCGCTGCCGGCGCCCAGCCCGCGCGTGAGCTCCCGGCCGATGTCGAGCTTGATGTCGGCGTCGCTCATGAGCAGCGCCTGCGCGTCGGTGTTGACGGCGATGAACTCCACGCCCTTGAGCCCGGCGTCGATCATGCGGTTCACGGCGTTGACGCCGCCGCCGCCGACGCCGACGACCTTGATGACAGCCAGGTAGTTCTGCGGGTTGCCGGCCATGGGGTGTTACCTCCGAGAGGGGTTGAGGCCGAAGCGGGCGGGTGCCCGGTAGGCAGGTAGCAGGGCGTGGGTGGGTGCGAGCACGCCCTGCGCCGGGCGGGCGTGCGGGGGCCGGACCTGGACCTCGACCTGAGGTCGAGGGTTATGTAAACCTCTAGGGACGGTCGACATTATGCACCGCCCGGTTCGGACGGGGTCAAGGCCGGGTCCTCGGTGCGGGTGACCGCAGCGGTGCCGTCGACGGACACGTCGACGACCGCCATGGTGGCCCGGTCGGCCTCGGCGAGCAGCACGAGGGCGGCATCGGCCTTCGCCTGCAGGCGGGTGGGGTCGCCGAGGCGGACCTCGACGCCGTCGTCAAGCAGGAGGCCGAGGCCGTCGGCGCCGATGGTGCCGCGCTCGACCTCGGCGCGCAGCTCGGCGGGGAGGGCGGCCAGGACGGCGACCAGCCGGCGACGGGCGGCCGGGAGCCGCTCCCCCACCTCGGCACCCGAGGACGGGCCCGCGGAGGGGAGGTCGGCGTCGGCGGCGGTGGCCGGGCCGAGGAGCCGGCCCTCGCCGTCGACCACGGTGGCCGACGCGCCAGCGTCGACGATCGCCGCCGGCACGCGCTCGCGGACCTCGATGCGGACCGTGCCGGGCCACTTGCGCCGGACCGACGCGTCGGCCACCCACGGTCGGGCCTCGAGGCGGGCCTCGACGGCATCGGGGTCGATCGACGTCATGGCCCGGCCCCGGCGGATCCCGGCGACGTCGCGCACGGTCGCCTCGCCGGTCCGGGTCGCCCCGGCCACGGTGAGCACGTCGACGTCGAGCAGCACCGAGCGGCTGAGGCCCACCGCGGCGAGGACGAGGACCGTCACCAGCGCGAGGGCCACGATGCGGCGCCGGCGGCGACGTCCCTGGCTGCGGGCGACCTCGATGCGCCGAGCCCGGAGCCGCGGGTCCATGGCCGCCGGGCCGGGTGCCGGACCCGACGGGCCGCGGGTCAGGAGGCCGGAGCTCACCCGACGGGCTCCGGGAGCGGGGGCAGCCCGACGACCCTGGTCTCGGCGTGCAGGACCACGCCGCTGCTCGCGTGCACCCGGCGCCGGACCTCGGCCATGAGCGCCCACACGTCGTCGGCCCGGCCACCCTCGTCGGCCTGGATGAAGTTGGCGTGCTTCGGGGACACCTCGGCGGTGCCGACGCGCAGGCCCTTGCAGCCGGCGTCGTCGATCAGGCGCCCGGCGGAGTCGCCCGGCGGGTTCGTGAAGACCGATCCGGCGTTCTGGCCGCCGGGCTGGTTCGCCCGGCGCCACCGCACGATCTCGGAGATCTCGGCCTCGGCGGCGGTGCGGTCGCCGGGCACCAGCTCCAGCTCCGCCCACGCCACGACCTGGTGGGGGGCGACGGCCGACGACCGGTAGCGGAGCTCGAGGGCGTCGGCGGTCACCGCTCCATCCTCGCCGCCTGCGAGGTCGACGACGCGGACCCCCACCAGCGACGCAGCCAGGTCCGAGCCGTGCCCACCGGCGTTCATCCGCACCGCGCCGCCGATCGAACCGGGCACGCCGACCGCCCACTCGAAGCCGCGCAGCCCTGCGGCCGCCGTGCGACGGGCGACGACCGGCAGGGCGGCCGCGCCGCCGGCCCGCACGGTGGTGCCTCGCACGTCGACCTCGGCGAAGGTGCCGGCGAGCTGGAGGGCGAGGCCGTCGAAGCCGGCGTCGGCCACCAGCAGGTTCGACCCCTTGCCCACGACCAGCACGTCGACCCCCGTGCGCCGCACCGCGTCGGCCACGCGAGCCAGGTCGTCGTCGGTGGCGACGGTGGCGAACCGGGCGGCCGGCCCGCCGACCCGGTAGGTGGTGAGCGGGCCCAGCGCCACGTCGGCGGCGACCAGCCCGGCGAGCTCCTCGTCGAGCTCGGCGAGGACCGGCGCCGGCACGCCGCTCATGCCCCGGCCGTCCCGCCCAGCGCCGCCACCAGTTGGGGCCCGAGGTGGGAGATGTCACCCGCCCCCACCGTGAGGCAGAGGTCGCCAGGGCGCAGCACCCGTCGGGCCCAGGTGGTCGCATCGTCGGTGGTGGGCACCCACGCCACCTCGGCCCACGGCCGGTGGTCGAGGACGGCGCCGACGAGGTCCTTCCCGGTCACCCCGGGCACCGGGGCCTCACCGGCGGCGTAGACGTCCATGATCGCCACGATGTCGGCCAGGGCCAGGGCGGCGCCGAAATCGGCCCCCTGGTCGCGGGTCCGGGTGTAGCGGTGGGGCTGGAAGATCACGACGACGCGGTCCCAGCCGGCCTCCTGTGCGGAGCCCAGCAGGGCCCGGACCTTGCCCGGGTTGTGGGCGTAGTCGTCGACCACCAGCACCCCGGCCGCCTCGCCCACGACCTCGAACCGCCGCGACACCCCCCGGTAGCCGGCCAGGGCGGCCACGCCGTCGGGCAGGGCGACGCCGAGGCCGGCCGCGGTGGCCAGGGCGACGGCGGCGTTGCGGGCGTGGTGGCGGCCGGGCGTGCCGATCGACACCGGCCCGACCTCGGCGCCGTCGACCGTGAGGCCGAACGTGGTGGTGAGCCGATCGACCACCACGTCGTGGATGCGGAAGCGCGCCTCGGTGGCCTCCCCGACCGTCACCGCGCCGTGGCGCCCGGCCACGCGGAGCGCCCGCTCGTCGACCCGGCCGTCCTGGCGGGGATCGTCGATGCACACGACGCGTTCGGCGGCGGCGCCGAGGAAGCGGTCGAACCCCGCCTCGATGCGCTCGATCGTGCCCCAGTGGTCGAGGTGGTCCTCGTCGATGTTGGTGACGACGGCGGTGCCGGCGCCGAGCTCCAGGAAGGACCCGTCGCTCTCGTCGGCCTCGACCACGAACACGCCGCCCTCGCCGCCCCAGCGGGCCGCGTCGCCGAGGCCGAGGGGCACGGCGCCGACGAGGTACGAGGGGTCGGCGCCGACGCCCGCCAGGAGGGTGGCGAGCAGGGCGGTGGTGGAGGTCTTGCCGTGGGTGCCCGACACGGCGACCGTGGGGCGGGCCGCGCAGATGGCGGCGAGGATGCCGGCCCGGTCGACGACCTGGCGCCCCGCAGCACGGGCGCCCTCGAGGTCGGCGGCCGTGGGCGGGAAGGCGGTGGAGTGGGCGACGACCTCGGCGCCGTGGCGCGCCGCCGACGAGAACAGCTCGTCGGCCGGCACGACCTCGGCGGTGACGCCGGCGGCGAGGAGCTTGGGCCACGCCGGCGTCTCGTTGAGGTCGGCGCCGGTGACCCGGTGCCCCATGGCGGCGAGGATGATCCCGATGGCGCTGACGCCGGAGCCGCCGACGCCCACGAGGTGCACGGGGCGCGTCGACGACAGGTCGACCGCCGTCCGCTCAGGCACGCGCGGCGCCCTCGGCCACCGCGGCGGCGCGCTCGGCGGCGTCCACGGTGGCGGCGGCGCGCATGGCGGCCGCCATCGCCGCCAGCCGGTCGGGCGCCTCCAGGAGCGCTGTCAGCTCCCGCTCCAACCGGTCGGTGTCCAGCTCGTGGTCCGGGACGACCACGGCGCCTCCGGCGGCCTCGACGGCGCGGGCGTTGGCCATCTGGTGGTCGCGCGTGGCGATGGGCAGCGGGACGAGCACCGCGGGCAGGCCGGCGGCCATCAGCTCGAACACGCTCCCGCCGGCTCGGGTGACGGCGAGGTCGGCGGCGTCGAGCATGAGGTGCATGCGGTCCTCGTAGGCGAGCACCTGGTAGGTGAGCCCGCCCGGTGGAGGTGCCGGGGCGTCGGCGACGAAGGCGGCGTGGTCGCGCCGCCCGACGACGTGGCGTATCACGAGGTCGGAGCGGTCCGCCCACCGCTCGACCAGCCCGCGGACGGCGTCGTTGATGCGGCGGGAACCGAGCGACCCGGCGAAGACGGCGATCACCGTGCCATCGGCCGGCAGGTCGAGCGCCGCCCTCGCGCCGGCCGGGTCGGGGTGCTCGGCGATGGCGCGGATCTCCGGGCGAAGCGGGTTGCCGCACACGGTCGCCCGCGGGAGGTCGGTGTCGGCGAAGGACACCGCCGAGGCCCGGGCGAAGCGGCGCAGCACTCGGTTCACGGCGCCGGCCCGCTTGTTCTGCTCGAGGAGCACGAGGGGGACCCGGGTCAGCACGGCACCGACGCCGCAGGCGAACGAGGCGTAGCCGCCGAGCACGATGACGATCTTCGGCCGGTGGCGCCGGACGACGCCGATCCCCCGCACGAGCGCCTTGCACAGGTCGAGGATCGCGGCGACGTTGGCCGGGGTGAGCCGGCGCTGGATCCCGCGCCCGGGGAGGAGGTCGACGGTGAAGCCCTCGGCCGGCACCAGATCGGCCTCGGGGCCGCGCTCGGCCCCGACGAAGTGGATGGACGACGGGTCGTGCCCGGCGGCGACGAGGGCGCGCGCCACCGAGATGCCCGGCAGCAGGTGGCCGGCGGTGCCGCCCCCGGCGACGATCGCCCACGTGGGCTCGGTCACGGGGCGCCTCGCAACGTGGCCCGCCGCCCCGGCTCCACCGGGTGGCGGGCGATGTTGAGCAGCATGCCGATCGCGGCCAGGTTGACCACGAGCGACGATCCACCGAAGGAGACGAACGGCAGCGGCACGCCGGTGATCGGCATGACGCCGATCACGGCGCCGATGTTCATGATCGCCTGGACGGTGATCCAGGCGGTGATGCCGATGGCCACGAGCATGCTGAAGCGGTCCTTCGCCCGCGACGCGACGTAGGCGCCGAGCCCGGCGAAGGAGAGGAACAGGGCGACCACCACCAGCGCGCCGAGGAGGCCGAACTCCTCGCCGATCACCGCGAAGATGAAGTCGGTCCAGGCGTAGGGCAGGTAGCCCCACTTCACCGTCGACCGGCCGAGGCCGCGGCCGAACAGGCCGCCGTTGGCCATGGCCACGAGCGACTGCACGTTCTGCAGGCCGGTGTTGAGCGGGTCGGCCATGGGGTCGAGGAACCGCAGGAAGCGGGTGCGGCGGAACGGCGTGTAGGCCACGAACGCCGCGGCCACCGCCGTGCCGGCCAGGGTGATGAGGCCGAGCGGGAGCAGGCGCACGCCCGCAGCCAGGCACATCACCAGCACGATGACGGCGATGATGATCGTGGTGCCGAGGTTCGGCTGCTTCATCACCAGCGCGGCGACCACGGTGAGGTAGGCCACCGGCGGGGCGAGGGTCCACCGCCAGTCGTCGATGCGGTCCGAGCGCCGGGCGAGGAGGTCGGCCACGAACAGGAGCAGCGCGAACTTGGCGAACTCCGACGGCTGGATCTGGAACGGACCGGCGCCGAGCCAGCGGGTGGCGCCGTTGACGCTGATGCCGACGCCCGGGACCAGCACGGCGACGAGCATGAGCACGGTGATGCCCAGCCACACCCTGGCGTGGCGGCGCCAGAAGTCGATCGACACGGCCAGCGTGGCCGCCAGCGCGAAGGCGCCGACCACCGACCACAGGACCTGGCGCTCGGCGTACGACCACGGCGACCCGCTCTCGCGCACGGAGATCACCGACGACGCCGACATCACCATGACCAGACCGATCATGTTCAGCACCGTGACGACGGCGGCGAGCACCCAGAACGTGCCGGTGGCGACCCCGGGCACGGCGAGGCGCCGCCGCCGGGCCGCGATGGCGTGCTGGGCCCGGCCGCGCAGCGCCGGGTGGGCGATGGTGGACGAGGTCATGAGTCCCGGCTGCCCGGCAGCGCGGTGAAGTCGGCGTAGAACAGCCCGAGGGCCAGCGCGGTGGCCAGCCCGGCGATGATCCAGAACCGGACGATCACCGTGGTCTCGGGCCAGCCGCCGAGCTCGTAGTGGTGGTGGATCGGGGCCATGCGGAAGAGGCGCCGCCCGCCGAAGCCGCGGAACGCCACGACCTGGAGGATCACCGAGAGGGTCTCCACCACGAACAGGGCGCCCACCACGGGCAGGAGCAGCGCCGTGCTCAGGGTCAGGGCCAGGCCCGCGAGCCCGGCGCCGATGGCCAGCGAGCCGGTGTCGCCCATGAAGATGCGGGCCGGGTAGGCGTTCCACCAGAGGAAGCCGGTGCAGCCGCCGAGCATGGCGGCGGCCACGACGGCCAGGTCGAGGGCGTGCTCGACGTCGTAGATCTCGGCGTTGCGGAACGCCCAGAAGCCGATCACCGTGAAGGCGGCGAAGGCGAACAACGACGCCCCGGCCGCCAGCCCGTCGAGGCCGTCGGTCAGGTTCACCGCGTTGGTCATGGCCATGATGAGCAGGATCGACCAGACCACGAACCCGACCTTGCCGAAGTCGATGTCGAGCAGGGCCGACGTCTCGAAGGAGTCGTACCGGGTGAACGACAGGGTCGTGTGCACCCCGGTCAGCTCGACGGTGGCCCAGCCGAAGGCGATGGCCACGGTGAGCAGGCCGAGGACCTTCATGCGCTTGTTCAACCCGAGGTTCCGGGCCCGGGTGATCTTGATCCAGTCGTCGAGGAAGCCGACGAGGCCGGCGCCCACGACGAGGAGCAGCACGAAGATGCCCGAGCGCGTGAACACCACCCGGCTGCGCAGGTGGGCCACCGTGTAGCCGACCACGGCGCCGGCCACGATGGCCAGGCCGCCCATCGTGGGGGTGCCGGCCTTGGTCTGGTGGCCCTGCGGGCCCTCTTCGCGGATCGGCTGGCCGATGCGGTGGGATCGCAGCCACTCGATCAGGAACCGGGTGCCCACGAGCGAGACCGCGAGGCTCATCCCGCCGGCCATGAGGAGGGCGATCACGTGGCGCCCTCCGCCGCCGAGGCGGCCAGCGCCTCGCGCAGCACGGCGCGATCGTCGAACGGGACGGCGTCGTCACCGATCACCTGGACCGCCTCGTGGCCCTTGCCGGCCACGAGCACGACGTCGCCGGGGCGTGCCGTGGCGACGGCGAGGCCGATGGCCGCGCGCCGGTCGGGCTCGACGCGCAGGTCTCGCGGCTGGTCCATTCCTCGTCGCACCTGGGAGATGATCGCAGCCGGATCCTCCCCGCGAGGGTTATCGGTGGTCAGGATCACCACATCGGCGACCCGGGCCGCCACCTCCCCCATCTCCGGCCGCTTGCTCGCGTCGCGGTCGCCGCCGGCCCCGAACACGACCAGGACGCGCCCCGGACCGGCCAGCTCGCGTGCCGTGACCAGCAGCTGCTCGAGCCCGTCAGGGGTGTGGGCGTAGTCGACGGCGGCGAGGAACGGCTGGCCCTCGTCGATCCGCTCGAAGCGTCCCGGGACCGGCCCGGCGGCGGCCAAGCCCCGTGCGACCTGCTCCGGCGTGGCGCCCAGCTCGGCCGCGGCGGTGGCGGCGGCGAGGGCGTTGGCGACGTTGAACCGCCCGGCCAGGCCGACGTGCACGCGGGTGCCGCGCCACGTGAAGCGGGAGCCGTCGACGCCCAGCTCGAGGTCCTCGGCGTCGGCCAGCTCGTAGCCGACGCTCGGCACGACGGCGGCATCCCGCAGCAGCCGGCCGTGGGGGTCGTCGAGGTTCAGCACGGCCAGGTCGCACAGGTCGGGCCCGAACAGCCGGGCCTTGGCCTGGAAGTAGGCCTGCATGTCGCCGTGGTGGTCGAGGTGGTCACGGCTGAGGTTGGTGAAGACGGCGACCCGGAACCGGGTGCCGTCGACCCGGCGGAGGTCGAGCGCGTGCGACGACACCTCCATGGCGACCGCCGCCTTGCCCTCGGCGCGCAGCTCGGCCAGGCGGTCCTGGAGCTCGGGGGCCTCCGGCGTGGTGCGGGCACCGGTGAGCGTGCCGATCAACCCGCACGGCATCCCGGCCGCCTCCAGCACGGCGGCGAGCAGGTGGATGGTGGTCGTCTTGCCGTTCGTGCCGGTCACGCCGGCCACGGCGAGGTGCTCGGAGGGCCGACCGGCCAGCTCGGCGGCCACCGGGCCCATGGCGGCCCGGACCGACGGCACCCGCAGCTCGGGAACGCCGAGGTCGAGGGGGCGCTCGCAGAGCAGGGCGGCGGCGCCGGCCTCGACGGCGGCGGGCGCGTAGCGGTGGCCGTCGAACGCCGAGCCGGGCACGCAGCAGAAGAGGTCACCCGGCCCGACGGCACGCGAATCGTGCACGGCGCGACGCACCTCGACCGCGCCGTCGCCGGTGACGACGAGGTCGCGGAGGGGCGGGCGGGCGGCCAGCGCGCCCACCAGGTCGGTGAGGATCACGGTCTCAATCTTGCGTGGTCTGGGTGACCAGGCCGGGATCCTCGCCCTCGATCCGCCGGGCCGACGGGCTCAGCTCGGGGACGACGTCGCCCCGGGCGCCGGCGAGGGACGGCGGGGGGATCTGCTCGCTGCGCAGGGCGAGCGAGGCGAGCTGGGAGAAGACGGGCGCCGCCACCTCGCTGCCGTAGATCGAGGTCTCGGCGTCCTGGATCGTCACGATGATCGACAGGTCGGTGCCGGCCACGAAGCCCACGAAGCTCGACTCGTAGTGGTAGCGGCCCTGCTCGTCCTGGTAGGCGTCGGTCGGGTCGGCGTGCGGGCCGGGCTGGGGGATCCGTGCGGTGCCGGTCTTGCCGGCGGCCGGGTAGCCGGGCACCTGGGCCGGCTGGCCGGTGCCGTCTGCGACGACCTTCTCCAGCATGGCGCTCATGGCGCGGGCGGTGCCCTCGGAGACCACCCGGCGGTGGCCGGACGCCGACGTCGGCACCTTGCCCTCGCCGTCGTCGGTGGCGGAGACGAGGCGGGGCGGCACGTAGACGCCGTCGTTGGCGATCACGTTGTAGGCCGCCAGCATCTGCAGGGCGGTGACCGAGATGCCCTGGCCGATGGGGATGGCGCCGATGCTCGTGCCGGACCACTCCTCGAGCGGCAGCATGAGGCCGTCGACCTCGCCGGGGAAGTCGGTGCTGGTCGACTCGCCGAAGCCGAAGGCCCGGAGGTACTCGTCGACCTTCTCGGCGCCGAGCTGCTGGGCGATCTTGATCGTGCCGATGTTCGACGAGGTCACGAGGATGTCGGTCGTCGACCACAGCGCCGTCGGGTGCGGGTCGTGGTCGGTGAAGGCGTGGTCGGCCACCTGGAGGCTGTCGGGCACCTGGAAGGTGGTGTCGGCATCGATCAGCCCCTCCTCCATGGCGCCGGCCACGGTGATCATCTTGTTGACCGAGCCGGGCTCGAAGACGCTGGTGACGGGCCGGTTGTCGCCGGTGCTCACGACGTTGCCCTCGCCGTCGTCGGCGACGCTGACCATGGCGAGGATCTCGCCGGTGCTGGGGCGGCTGATGATGGCGATGCCCTGCTTGGCGCGAGTGGCCCGCACCTGGTCCTCGACCGCCTGCTCGGCGGCGTACTGCAGCGACTGGTCGAGGGTGAGGTACAGGTCGGTGCCGGGCTTGGCGGCCTGCACCTTCTCCCGCGTGCCGGCGATCGTGCCGCCGCCCGGGGCCTTCTCGAACGACACGCGGCCGCCCGTTCCCTGGAGCTGGTCGTCGTAGGCGAGCTCGACGCCGGTCTGGCCCTGGCGACCCCGCTCGTCGACCCGGCCCTCGTCATAGGTGTCCCCCACCACGGCGCGCGCCAGCCCGTCGCTCGGGTTCTTGCGGACGTACTGCTCCTCGAACGAGATCCCCTCGAGCCGGAGGGCGCGGACCTCCTCCTCGATCGTCGGCGTGACGGTGGTGGCCAGCAGCTGGTAGCGGCTGTCCGGGGTGGCGAGCCGCTCGGCCAGCTCGCCGGCGGGGACGTCGAGCACGGGCGACAGGGCGCGGGCGGTGGCGAGCGGGTCCTCGATCGAGGCCGGGTCGGCGACGACGTTCGGTTCGGGGACCGAGAGCGCAAAGGCCTGGCCGTTCCGGTCGTAGATGCCGCCGCGGCCGGCGGGGATGGGCCGGAAGGCCTTGCGCTGGCCCGCGCCGTACGCCTTGCAGTCGGCGACGGACAGGGTGCGGCAGGCGGCGCCGCCGGTCAGCTGGAGGTCGCCGAGTCGGACGACGATGCCGCCGCCGAGGACCATGACCACCACGACGAAGCCGATGAGCCGGCGGCGGGTCCGCTGGCGGGCCACCTCGCCGTCGACGGGCAGCGGGCGCGGCCGGGGGGCGCGCGGCGGGCGGGGCGGACGGGGGGGCGCCACCGGTCGCCGCCCGGCCGGCGGGCGCGTGCGGTCGGCGGTGCGGGCGGTGCCCACGGCGCCGCCGGTGATGGCGGTGGTGGGTGGCGCCAGGCGCTGGCGGGCCACCGGTCGTGCGGGGTCGCGCCGGGTGGGCGCGGGCGGCGGGATCCGCCGCGCCGGCGCAGCGCTGCGCCCTCGGGCGGCGCGCCCGGCCGGGCGCGCCGGTGCCGGGCGCCGGGTCGTCGTCGTTGTCGTGGCCGAGCGCGTGGCTCGCGGCCGGGCGAAGAAGTCGTCGAGGTCGTCGAAGTCGAGCCGCTCGGTCATGGTGCCCCGGTCGTCCCCTCGGTCGTGGCGCCGGCCAGCTCGCTCCCCGGGCTCCCGCCCGAGGGGCCATCGTCCGTCGTGTCGGCGGTCGTGTCGGCGGTCGTGTCGGTGGTGGTGCCGGCGACGCCCCCACCGCCGGGGCTCACCCAGCGCTGGTCGCGGGTCGGCACCATCCCCAGCGCCTCGGCCTCGCGGGCGATCCGGGCCGGCGACTGCAGGTCGGCG